>OJBO01000838.1_pt1 | contig 14455 bp, 10 predicted proteins | sample 1590461 | NCBI WGS metagenome assembly OJBO01 (sample SAMN05416836, study PRJEB24817) | seawater metagenome | isolation source: Sea water | place: Canada:Atlantic | collected 2013-07 | reverse complement strand
TTCATAAGTTTTGAATTTTTTGATGGTGTGTTTGTTGCCATAGGTGTCTATCAATTCTTCATCTTGCCAAGTATTTTGTCCCATTTCTTGCCTACAATGCACATAAATATCGCCAATCAAGTTAAGATATGCCGCACACAGAATATGCCCATCGTTATTTCCAGCTAATTTGGCCCAGGAAAACAAAGCGACTTCTGCATCGCTTGTCAAATCCAATTTATCAAGCCATTCTCTTTCTGTTTCACACGGATAGCATAAATCCTGATGCCAATCCAATGAAACCAAACAAGGTGGAATCTTAGACTTGTTGTCTTGCATCCATTTGTTCCAATAGAAAAATGCGTAACGATGTTCTTGAAAAACTGCAAGTTCAATAACTTCTGTGTCATTTGCAGGATGAGATAGAATTTGTCTCAAAACGCCTGGTGGTTCTATGTGATGAGGGTTTCTGAACTCAATCATTAGTTTCCTTTTTTGGCACCAACTTCTCTATATCAGACAGCTCATTTACGATGCCCTGTTCCTTTAATGAAGTTTCAATATTAATTTGAACTACATTGGCATTGGCTTTCCAAACAACTTCAGTAATAAAAGCTATAGTTAGCTGCACTTTTAAATCGGTCGCAAAATCAATGTTTGAATTTTTCCATTTGTCTCTTTGTTTCGCATTGGCATCTTGTGTTAAGTCGATTAAAGAACCGTAGATTTTTCTATCATCATCTAATATGCCCAATTGATGTTCTTTTTGTTCACTAACATCAAGTTCTTTATGTTTTAGGATAGGCAAATCAGCTTTCGGCAAAATAAACAGTACATTTTTGAGTCCTGTAGATGGAACTCGGGTAATGTGTTCTTCAATGTTCTGGAAATCATCGATACCATATATATTAAGATTCATTGCTACAATAATATCTCTGTCCACATCAAAACCCAATTTTTCTATCCCTTTTACCAAATCTTCTTTACGAAGAAGATACCTCTTTTTCCGTGCCGATAAAAACGCATTGGGAATATAATAATTGATGTTCTGGTAAACTATCTGCTGTGATAATATCGTGTCTGCATTTAGATGTGGAATATCTCCGGTTGTAAATGCAGATTTTTGAAATAAATTCATTGTACCATTTACACCGAAGGAAATAGTAGGCTCTCCTTCAAAATCTTTCTCTGAATTTTGAATACCATCAAACTTTTCTAATGCTCCAACTATTGCACCTTTAGATTTTTCATAAAATTCCCATTCTATTTCGTAGTCAATATCCGCATTTAATCTTGCAGCTTCAATAGCCTCTTCAATTGATGACTCGAGAACATCAATAAATTTTGATGACTTCTTTTTTAGCTTCTTTATCTCCTTCTTTTTCATATCATATTGTATTTAAGAGATTTTCATCTTTCAACACCTTTTTTAAACAAAACCTGAAATAATTTATGGATTCTTGCCATCGTAATAGTTCTAACACTTCGGTTTGTGGTAAAGTAGGTTGTCTTGTGAAGTTATCGTAGGTATTGTGTTCTGGCAGTTTAAACTGTCTTAAAAAAAGCAATGTCAAATACTGACAGATGTAGAATGTAACGCGCCTTCTGTTCCCTAAATTATCCAATCCTGGGAAAGGGTATGATAAATCAATAGGGTAATAACCTCTCCCAAACTCGTCTTTAAAGCTACTGAACCACGTAAAAATCTCGGTCATATTATTAGGAAGCAGAACATATTTAGGTGGCTGGTGTTGTGTGTATGTAAACAGCGTTTTAAGTGCTTCATAGTTTTTCTGGTATATCAATAAGCCTCCTAAGGCCAAGTGAAACTCAAAAAAACGTTTTCTTTCGTTGTCTCTTTTATCTATTAACGACTGGTTATCATATTTTTTAGTCTCAAAATTGTAATCTGTGCCATAGACTCGTTGCAATCCAAAATTAAAATATTGATGTGCCGTACCCCAATAGTTACCTACAAATTTGGGATTGTTTGATATGAGTACAACATTGCGCCAAAGTTCTTTATAGGTGTCATTTGAGATGGGTGTTTCAAAAATACCTTGTCCCATTAACCATACGCCACTTACAACAAAATATTCGAGACTTTGCAAGTCTTCATTTCTACCTTTGGCAACTTCTCTTATAATTTCCCTAATACCATAATGAAACTCGTGATTAAACTCAACTTTAAAGTTTTCAAATCCATCTGGTTTTTCTTCCTCTCTTGGTCTAATGAAGTTAGCACGGTAATTATTGAATTCTTCCGTGTAGAAATTAACTAATGTTTCTTCTAAACCTTTATCCTGTGTCCTAATGGCAAATATTGCAAGTTCATTGATAATCTTAAAATGGTATTTATCATCTTGATCTTTTTTTAGCTTTCGGTATTCGGAAATTATATAGGTAAGCAAACGTGTGGACTTGCCATTGTACAGCGAAACCTTATCTAACCAAATAATAAAAATAACAACCAATAATACTGTTAAGAATAGCGTTAGAAGTTTTGCTGAGTTTTGCATCATCCAACTATCCTTCCAAAAAAAAGGTTCACGGTCTAATATTAAGAATATAAAAGAGCCGATTGTAAAGAACAAAACCCATTCAAATACTGTTATTCTTCTTGACCTTCCGGGAAATATCCCAAAAAGTTTTGTCTGCGGAAATTCATTTTCAAAAGCATTAGCCAGATAGTTTGATGAAAACTTGTGGCCTATATTGGATATTTTATCCACGATAATAGGATATGCTATACCCAAAATTGCGATGTCGATAGCGACACAGATTTCTATAATATACTTTAATTCCATTCACATTAATTTACAATAGTTCTACCGCCTTGTACCAATAATAAAATATAGATTTATCGGGTTGGCGTTTTAATCTGTTCAAAAAGGCCCAATCCGGATTTTTAATAACCAGTTCCTTTGTATCCTGATTCTCATAATATTCTATTTCAACATCTTCTTTTTGTAGAATAATAGCATTCAAATAGGCTACTTTGGCCGAAGCTGCCAATGCTTCTTCAATCCTAAAGTTCCCTGTCATTAAAAATGCGCTACCAAAGCTTCGTATGCCAGAGCTTAAATCTGCAAATTTCTTTTTCTTTTCAGCAGTTGGGTTACGTTCTCGTCTTGCCATAATAGCACAGGTATTTATGGAATCCCATAGCACATCCTTTTCATTGAGTTTCCTTTTACTAAAATCCTTGTCCGAACTTCGATAGGATAGTTCTGCTTTCGCGAAAGCTGAAAAACTTTTCTTTACCATTGCTACATCAGTAATATTTTCAAAAAGTTTTCCCAAGTCGAACAATTGCTTGCAGATTTCCATTGCAAATAACTGGTCGCCTTTGTAGAATGGTATGCCTATGGTATCTGGTGCAAAAGCTGTTAGCTTATCGCCACAAATAGCGTTTACCGAAGGCGTAGTAATTGTTGTAGCAGTTCCATCAATGGAAAGCCAAGGTGTTTCAATGGGCGATTCTATAAGTTCTGGATAGTGCGGACTGTCAAAAAGGATATCCAAAAGAATGGTTCCAGGAACGTTTGGATTATATACCGACTCGAACTCAAAGGTGTAATGTGCCTTTGGAACACCTTCCTTATAACTTCTATGCTCATTAAGCACGTGCTTTTTGAAATGTGAATTGGCTACAACTACATCCAAAATTTCTTCTAATTTATCACGCTCTACGCTCGAAATAATATCGATATCAATAGAAAATCGGTTCCCTTCTTTTAGCAAAAGCACAAGTGATGTTCCCCCTTTGAAAACAAAATCGAGTCCTGAAACTTTTAAATGTTCGAGTAATGATAGTGCGTGAACCATTTTTTCCAGAATGGTTACATCGATACCCTTATGTTCCTTTTTTGCACGGAAGCCATTCAGCCATTCCTTTTCAAAACTTTTGTTATTAATCATATTTAATATCTTCTAAGAAATTTGGAATGTTGTTGCTTATAAACTGCTTTATTTCCTGTTCTTTTTTTCGTCGCTTGGCATAGCTGAACAACTTTGTAAAATTGATGCTATATCTATCAATTATTTTCTCGTAGATGTTTACCATTTCAGAACCTTGGTAAAAATGTAGCAGATTTTCATCTGCAAACAGGTCCACCATAATCTTTTCAAGTGTTGCAATGGGCACTACCGCTTTTTTATTTTTTATTTTTTGTATGGGTGCCCTTGTCACCAAACGTTTAATGATAACTGGCACGTTACTTTCTGAAATATAGAATTGAATTTCCTTTTCATCTGGATTTAGGAAAAAATCCATTCTTAGATTATCATTTAGGTAGTAATAGAGTGAGTCTACAAACTCTTTTTCTACTTCGACGACAATCATTTGATTTGACGTCTGGTGCTGAGAAAACTCATTGAGCCATTGGGTTTCCCAAATGGCATATTTTATATCTTCAAAACGCTCATTGGTTTTACGGGCTATTTTGAACACACTATCAGATAGAAGAGGTTTATATTTAGGTTTATAGGAAATAACATAAAGTCCACGACCAATGGTTTTAATTATGTCCTTTTTCTTCAGGTCATAAATTCGCCAACTAAATGTACTTTCTTTTAGGTCTGGTTCGAAATCCAGATAGAAGTTATATAGCGCATCCCTATCAAAAGAACTACGGTCTTTGAAAGCTTGTATCAGTTTATTTTCAATAATCTTTGGCATAGTTAAAAATCAAAACTTTGCCAAAAATACAAAAAAGTGGCGAATATTTGAAAACAAATTTTCGCCACTATATAGATTAAGTGGTAATAATTGGAAATTAAATCTATCTAAATTCAGACAAACTTAGAATATGATAATAGCAAATACATATGTTACTGTTTTGGGTTCAATATGGAAAGGAATTGCAACGATTTCAATTTTATCTCTTCAATCACAGCATTATTCTTTTCAGTCTCAAGTAATGCCCAATATTTGGATTCGTTCCAAACAAATTCTCTTGTTAGACCAGAACCGCGTTGATTTATAAACCCCCAAAACCAAAGGTCATCCCAAACTTCCATTTCTTCAGAAGAATAATTATGCTGTAGCAGTTTATTAATTTTATGGAAATTCCATTTAATTGTTGGGTCAATACGATGGAAAATTGCTTCAATTACAGCATCGACAGGTAAGAAGATTTTTTCTTCTTTGTCAATGATTTTCGGCGCATCGTCCCATATTGAATTTTGAAATCCATACTTACCATTATGTAAATGATAAATGGTTTTGGTAAATAAGGCAGATGTTTTGTTGCCCCATCCTTTTTGTCTCAACATACCATAGTAAAGAGATTCATAATTATAGGCACCATTTTCTTTATCTGTTAGAAAATCGATGAATGCCTTAAAACTATGAAGCTGTAATTTATTCGAATATACTTTCTGAAAAAAAGGTGCAAGTAAGTCAATTTTAGGTTGGCTTTGTGTATTCGCTACGTGATGAAGAATTGAATACAATTTATCTTCGAGTGAATCGAACGGCGCTAAAAACCGGTTATAAGAATTTGACTGAAGCCTTTTATTATAATATCTGTTCTCATTCAAGAAATGCAATAAAGAAGATAATTTGGAATTCATTGTTGTATTCAAAATCAACTATTTTTCAAGGGTTACCGTTCCATTAGCATTAACCCAATAATGTTGTATACCTATCTTATTGAGCTCTGGAATAATACTGGCTATTGCTTTTCTTATTTGTTCATCCTCAGGATGTGCAATGGCAATTTTTGCATTTGGGAACGCAACTTTGGTTTCTAAGCATTTAATAATTGCTTTACCCAAATGAGTTTTAATCTGTCCAGAGTTGAAATAATCTCGTCGCTTCGTAGGCAAATCCTTATGTGCTTTAGCACCTTTTACCTCAATTAATAATTTTTGGCCATTCTTTACAGCTACAATATCATATCCTCTCGTTTGGCCCAAGCAATAACTCTCTATCTCATAGCCTTGTTGAACCAAATGAGGCATCAGTAATTCAATGGTTTTATTTTCCGTTAGTTTTTCCATTTAAGCTAAAATTTCACACAATATAACTGAATTAAAAAACAAATAGACTTTGTGAAAAATAAGACGGATTTCAAGCGAATTTAATTCACGATTTTGGCACGGAAATGTAGTGTTCCTTCCCAGTCCCGAAGTTTCGGGACGGGAAGGGTTAACGGAATGGAAAACTGAAATTGGGGATTGTGTCCAAGACCTTTGTAATGAAGCTCTTTTCACGGAATGTAGGGGAATGTGCTGAGTGGGATTATAAAATTAATGCATAAAAAAACCTTCCTACCATAGTAAGAAGGTTTTTAATTGTAATTCGTTTGCTATTTTTCCCTTTTCAGAACCAACTGATATACACAAGGAATTACCACCAAGTTTAATATAGTTGCTGATAACAAACCGCCTAAAATTACAACTGCCATAGGGCTTTGAATTTCACTTCCCGGTTCGCCACCTTTTAAGGCCAATGGTATCAATGCCAGCCCTGTGGTAAAGGCAGTCATTAATATGGGATTCAATCTATCTAAAGCCCCAGCTTTTATCAACTGAAAACCCTGTACTCCTTCTTTTCGCAAATCTTCATAACGAGAAACCAATAAAATACCGTTACGTGTTGCTATCCCAAAAAGACTAATAAATCCAATGGTCGCAGCTATGCTGATGATGCCTGATGTGAAATAGACAATTAAGATGCCGCCAATTAATGCCAGAGGTAAATTAATCAACACTACGAACGCCAGTTTTACGTCCTTGAATTCATAATACAATAACAAGAAAATGACAGCTATGGCGATGATGGCCGTTATCAAGAGAAGCTGTGATGCTTTGGATTCACTTTCAAACTGTCCACCATATTGCACACGGTAGCCTTCTGGCATATTCACGTTATTGGCCACAACTTCCTTTATTTCGTTTACCGCACCACGCAAATCCCTGCCCTGTACATTGGCGGCTACCACAATCTTTCGTTGCACATCTTCCCGATTGATGGTATTTGGACTACTCACGGATTGTACCGTAGCCAATTCGCCTAACGTGGTCTGTCCTCTATTCGGTAAACTGATCAAGGTCTTATTGATGTTCTCAATATTGTCGCGAAACGGTTTTTCGTAACGGACCACCAAATCAAAATATTGCTGTCCTTCATAAATCTCGCCCGCTTCTTCTCCCGCAAAAGCGATATCCACTTGTTCCATAAGATTACCCACCGTCATTCCATAAGCCGACAAAATCTGGCGTTTGGGTTTGATGCGTATTTGCGGTACTTCAATTTGTTGGTCAACCGCAACATCTGCCAATCCATCAATGTCCTTGATGTTCTGTTCCACGCTTTTGCCTACTTCAAATAGTTGTTGTAAATCTGAACCAAATATCTTGATGGCAATATTGGCGCGTGTTCCGGAAAGCATATGGTCAATACGGTGGGCGATGGGTTGTCCCAAGGTAATATTGACACCTGGTGCAACGCTCAATTTGTTTCGGACTTCCTCAAAGAACTCTTCTTTTGTTTTGTCCTCAAGGACAAAAGGCACATCAATTTCAGAAGCATTGACACCTTGCGCGTGTTCGTCCAGTTCGGCACGGCCTTGTCTTCGGGTAACGACCTCTACTTCGGGCATATCCAATAGTATAGTCTCGATTAATTTACCTGTCTTGTTGCTTTCTTCCAAAGACATTCCCGGGGGACCGACAACACTAATTACCAAAGAGCCTTCGTTGAATTCAGGAAGAAAACTCCGCCCTAATTGTGTGACAACCAACAGACTTAACAGAAAGGCAATCACGGTTACGCCTATAATGGTTTTGGGTATTCTGGTTACACGTTCCAAAAGAGCTCCATACCGTCTTTGTAGCCATCGCTCCACGCGTGTACCTTCAGCCTGCTTGTTCAAAAGCTTTTCATTGTTCAATAAATAGGAACACAGAATAGGCGTGACCGTCACGGCAACTACCAATGAGGTCAATACTGATGTTACAAAGGCTATTCCCAGCGGTTGCAACAAGCGACCTTCCATTCCGCTTAAAAAGAACAAGGGCACAAATGATACAATAATAATTAAGGTAGCGATGATAATGGAACTTCGTATCTCTACCGAAGCATCACGTACTACTTTTATGGTCGATTCCCGCTCTGTTTTCGGTTTTCTGATATTTTCGCGCAAGCGTTTATACACATTTTCCACATCGATGATGGCATCATCTACCAGCGCACCTATAGCAATGGCCATACCACCCAAACTCATTGTATTTATGGTGTAACCCAACCATTTTAATATGATGATGGAAACCAATAATGAAATAGGAATAGCCAGCAAGGAAATAACGGTAGTTCTCCAGTTCATCAGAAAGATGAAAAGGATAATCATTACAAAAAATGCACCTTCTAAAAGGGTCATATTTAGATTACTAATAGAAGCATCAATAAAATCGGATTGTCTAAAGATTTGACTTTTGATGTTGACCCCGTTTGGCAATGAGGATTCTAAATCAGCAATCGCTTCATCCAAGCGGTCTGTCAGCTCCAAGGTGTTTACATCGGGCTGTTTAGAAATGGTCAGAATCACAGCGGGATTTGCGTTTAACGAGCCATCGCCAATTTTATCGGCAGCTCCTACTTGTACCGTGGCCACATCCTTAATCTTTATGGTCTGGCCGTTTACTTGCTTTAGAACCGCTTCCTGCAAGTCTTCCAGCACATAGGCTCTACCGCTTCCTTTAATGATGTATTGATTGCCATATTGGTTTATAATACCGCCAGGGGCATTTTCGTTAGCCTCCCTAACGTGTTCTACCAATTCTGATAGGCTTACGTCGTAATACTTCATCTTTTCGGGATTGGCAAATACTTGGTACTGCTTGTAATCTCCACCAATGACCACCACATTTGCAATACCGCCAATGGCTTTTATACGAGGCCTGATGGTCCAGTCGGACAAGGTTCGCAATTCCATTGGCGAAAGACTATCCGATGTCACGCCCAAGAGCATTATTTCGCCCATAATGGAAGATATAGGTGCCATTGTAGGCGCACCGATTCCTTCGGGTAGGTTCTCTCGTACCATTGGGATGCGTTCGCTTACAATTTGGCGTGCACGGTAAATATCGGTTCCCCATTCAAATTCTACCCAAACAATGGAAATACCTGCTGCCGATGACGAACGGATTCGTCTCACGTTGGGCGAACCGTTCAAGGCAGTTTCCAATTGATAGGTTACTAATTTTTCGACTTCTTCAGATTCCATTCCGTGCGCTTCGGTAAGAATGGTTACCGTAGGTGCCGTTAGGTCTGGGAATACATCCACGTTCATCGTACGGGCATAATAGATGCCCAACACGCTCAATGCAACCGCTCCCAATAGAATGAGCAATCTGTTTTGAAGTGAAATTGATAATATTTTATTTAACATTTCTCTTCGTTTTTAATGTTCGTGACCGTGTGCCGGTGTAGAACCGGACATTGAAGCCATTTTAACTTGATACGCTCCCGTTGTCACGACCACTTCGCCCACTTGCAGACCTTCCAGTATCTCTACATTTTCGCCATTGCGTTTTCCAATCTTTACAGGTCGTCTTTCAAAACTTTCGCCCGAAAGCTGAACGATAACGGAATAGCTGCCATAGTCCTCCAAAAGAGCATTCACGGGAATCATTGTGTTTTGGGTAGCATTTCCCATCGCAATCTGTACGGGCGTTAAGCTACCTTCTGGCATTTCGACCTCTGCGTTTACTTGTGCGAAAACAGAAATCAATGGGTTTTCACGTTCTACGTCTTTACCAATAGAAAGGATTTTGCCCTCTGCATCGGTTACGTCCTTCCATTGGCCGTCATTATCCTGATACCAAATGCCCTGTGCATTGTCCATCGTAAGTCCGTAGTCGGGTGCCAATTGGGTTTTTAAAACCTTGGATTGATGTGTTCCAACACTTACCAGCGCAACGCCTTGTGCTACATAATCGCCATTTGAAACGGTTATGGATTTGATAAACCCATCAAAAGGGGCGCGGATTTGTTTGCTTCCGCCCGAAACACCGGATACCAAGGATTGATAGTTAGCTCTGGCTATCTCAAAACTGCTTTCCACTTTCTCAAATTCAGATTTTGGGACAATTTTAGACTCGTATAGCTCTTTCTTCCGTTCATATTCCGATTTGGCTTGTTGGAATTTCGCTTTCGCGGAAGCGATATCCGTACTCAAATTGTTCGAAGCTAAACCTTGACTGTTCAAGCTCATTAACAGCTGGCCTTGTTTTACCGCTGTACCTTCTGTAAGGTTATCCATTTTAAAATCCACCACACCATTGGATTTTGCCGCCAAGGACTTTGTTGAACCTGGCGATGGCATCCAAACACCTGATGTGTTGATGACATCGTAGATTTTACCAGAAACAACAGGTGCGGTCTGAAAATCGATTTTCCAAGCCTGCTCCTTTAAGAACGAAATACTTCCATCGTCTTCTTCCTTACCCAAAGCTTTTATGGCCTCATCCGTAGTGGCATATACCATTACATCATCAATGGAAATTTTATCTGAATACTCTGGTGTCGTCAATTCAAAAACCAATTGATAGTTCCCAGCTTCTTTTGGTTGTATAGCAGGCGAAAAAATACCTGGTGATGACGGTGCATCTGCCTTATTTCTGATTCCTTTACCATCTTTTATCAAACTTACCGTTACAGAACCTTCCCGAACGGGTTGGTGTTTATCCAAAACCGTAAAGTGGGCTGCGAATTTGCTGCCGTTGCCCACTATAAGCGCAGGAAACTCAACAAAGAGTTCTGTTTTATCTGTCCAGATAGTATGGTTCAATCGTGGAATTTCTTCGCCCACGTGACTTCCATCTGCATTATGTGCGTGTGCATCTTCTGCCTTGTTATTACAGGACATTGCCAAAAAGGCAAGCACAATTATTATATATTTCATCTTTTGAATGTATTTGAGTTTTAATGGTCGTGGTGTTCAGAACCATCATCGTGTTTGTGGGTATCAGAACCGTCATCTGAATGGTTACCGTCTGCATCGTGGTCGTGCCCGTGGTCATTTGTCTTCGTTTCCATAGAATCTTTTCCTACTTCAAATTCTTCTTGTTCTATGTCTTCCTCGTGCATATGGCTTCCGTCTTCATTGTGTTCGTGACCGTGGTCATCTGTACTCTCTTTTTTTGTTTCCCTGCAAGAGCTTACCAAAAATGTTGATGCGATTGCTATTGCAAATATTATTTTTGAAATTTTCATAATCTTTGTTTTAAAGGTTTATAATGTATGTTTTAATAATTGTGCCTGAAGTAATTGTATTTCTTTTTCCATCTGCAACATTCTGTCAGATGCATTGCGGTAAAACTGAAGCTCTACATAGTAATCCATAAACGAATATTCGCCCAACATATAGGCCTTAAAGAGCAGTTGTTCGCTGTTTAAGTTGTCCATTGTGGTTTGATACTCATTGTATTTTTCGAGCATCAATTCGTATCGATTGTATGTTTCTTGAAATTGGGCATAGAGCGAGGCGGTAATGACTTGCGTATTCGATTGCTGATACTCATAATCGGCTTCGGCCGCTTTAACTTTGTTCTTGCTGTTCCACAACGGAATGGAAAGACCACCGTAAAAACCCGAAAAATTACTGCCGCTAACACCCTGATAATTGTAACCAAGTGCCATATTGGGCAGCACCTTGTTTTTTTCCAGTTTTACTTTTTGAAGCGAAGCCGTTTCAGCAGCCTTTAAACCTTGTAACGAAGGGTCTCTGGCCAATCTTTCTTGCCAAAGCTTTTCGACCGCAGCAACCTCAGTAGGCAAATCGATACCTGCTGTAAAGCCATCAATGGCATTCCCGCCATTCAATGTTCTGAGGTTGGACAGTACAATTTGGATTTCGCTTTCAATCTGTTGAACAACGAATTGCTCTTGAATCCAAGCGATTTTCGCCTTGTTCAAATCCAAAATTCCGACTTGTTCCTTATCATACAGCTCTTGAACCTGGTCGAAAACCTGTTTGCTCTGGGTTCGCCTTTCGGATTCAATAGCTTTCTGCTTTCGAAGGAAAGCGAGTTCAATCAATACCAATTTTGCTTCCAATAAAACTTCCTGCCGCTTTTTGGCATAGGACGTTTGCAGTTGTATCGCCTTTAAGTCGTTCCATTTACTGCGTGAACCGTAAACCGTCGGAAATTCGAAGGATTGCGATATTTCATATTCGGTGTAATTTCCCGATACGTTATCGCCAAAGGGCAAATAATAGCCTGAAAGCTGTGGGTCGGGTAAATTATTGGTGCTCTTGTTTTCGAGCTGTTGGCTTTCAATGAAAGATTGATAGCCTTTTAACTCAGTATTGTTCTGTTCTATTACGTTTAGCAGTTCCCCAATGTTTTTATCCTGTGAGAAACCATTAACGAAGAACAGGCATCCGCAAATCGCGGATACGATGTATTTATTCATTGTTTGAAGTTTTAGGTTTAATCTTAAAGTATAAGAGGATTCCTGCCGTAGCGGTAGGTATTCCTAAACGATTAACCTAAAGATGGTGGGCCCCGTAAATCGAGGGATGAGAGGTAAGGATTAAAATGCCTATTGGGCGGATGATAAATTGGCGGTTTATCGTTTTGCCTATTATCAACGACATAAAATTCTTGAAAATCAGAAGTAAGTTTTACGACATTGTCATCTACGATAGTTTGCCGCTCAACAGTATTCCTTTTAAGTACAACAACGTCGCTGGACACCGTGGAATGGACGTGCATATCCATAAAAAATCCAAAGAAACCGTATGGTGATTCTTTCTTTTCGTGAGAACTGTCATCGTGATGATGATGTTCGCCAGTATGGGCAATATCTGAATGGGAATGCGTTTCCTCGTGCTGATGATGCAAATGTGGAAAAGCCTGATGCAACATCAATAGGCTAAACAAGCCTAAAAAGAAAAATGCCGCTATTTTATTTGGTTTTTGCATCAAATACAAAACTAATGAAATTTGAGTATATTTTTAGAGTTTTAAGACTTGAAATCAAAATATAACTTGGACAATAATTAGTTCCACTTCATTTTCTGCAATCGAACAGCATTGAGAATAGCCAATAAAGCAACACCAACATCAGCAAAAACGGCTTCCCACATTGTCGCTAATCCACCTGCACCGAGAATTAGTACAATGACCTTAACCCCAAAGGCAAACCCAATATTTTGCCAGACAATCCTACGGGTTGAACGACCAATTTTAATAGCTCTTGCAATCTTGCTCGGTTGGTCGGTCTGGATGATGACATCTGCCGTTTCAATGGCGACATCGCTTCCTAAACCGCCCATCGCAATACCCACACCACTCGCTGCCAATACGGGTGCATCGTTAATGCCATCGCCGATAAATGCGACTTTCGTTTCAGGTTGCTTTTTAAGCTTTTCAACCTCATTCAGTTTATCTTCAGGTAACAACCCACCTTTTGCCCAATCGATATTTAATTCTTTTGAAACTTGTTGAGTTATTGAATCCTTATCACCTGATAGCATTATGATTTTTGAAATTCCTGAATCTCGAATTTTTTTAATGGCTTGGTGCGCATCATCCTTTAGTTCATCTGCAATGGTTACATAACCTGCAAATTTCCCATCAATGGACACCATAACTATTGATTCTACAATGCCATCCGTTTCCGAAGGGACTTCTATGCTGTTTGAGGTCATCAAAGCTTTGTTACCTACCAACACCGTTTTTCCGTTGACTGTTCCTTTTAAACCTTTTCCTGCAATTTCTGAAACATCGGTTGCCTCATAATCCGCCCCGTCCGCTTTATATTCCAGTATTGCCTTTGCAATGGGATGGGTAGATTGTTCTTCCATCGCCATCAAATACTTCATAAATTTGACTTCCTCAAATGTGATGGAATTGATTTCCTTGATTTTAAAAACCCCTTTGGTAACAGTTCCTGTTTTGTCCATTACGACTGTGTTCACTTGAGTCATTGCATCCAAAAAGGATGCACCCTTAAAAAGAATACCGTTTCGCGATGCCGCACCCAAACCGCCGAAATAGCCGAGAGGAATCGAAATGACCAGCGCACAAGGACACGAAATCACGAGGAATATCAATGCTCGGTATAGCCAATCCCTAAACACATAATCATCTACAAAAAAGTAAGGTAGAAATGTAAGTCCGATGGCAAGGAATACAACGATAGGCGTATAAATCCGGGCAAATTTTCTGATGAACAATTCGGTCTTTGATTTTCTGGCGGTTGCATTCTGTACCATATCCAGAATTCGTGCAATGGAACTGTCTTTAAATTCTTTTGTGGTTTCAATCTCGATTACGCCATCAAGGTTAATGCTTCCTGCAAAAACACTATCGCCTTTAGCAATAGTATTAGGCTTGCTTTCGCCTGTCAAGGCAGCCGTATTAAAAGAACCCTTTTCAGACAGCAGAATACCATCAAGTGGAACTTTTTCGCCTACACGTACCTGTATTTTTTCACCAATCTCAACAGTCTCGGGAT
>OJBO01000837.1_pt1 | contig 14482 bp, 15 predicted proteins | sample 1590461 | NCBI WGS metagenome assembly OJBO01 (sample SAMN05416836, study PRJEB24817) | seawater metagenome | isolation source: Sea water | place: Canada:Atlantic | collected 2013-07 | reverse complement strand
AGATCTACACCTCTCTATTCGTCGGCAGCGTCAGATGTGTATAAGAGACAGTCCTCACCCAGATGCGGGATGCACTGGATGGCGGTGGCACCGGTGCCGATGATGGCGACGCGCTTGTCGTTGAGCTTGTTCATGCCACCTTCGCAGCTGCCGCCGGTGTAGTCGTAGTCCCAGCGGCTGGTGTGGAAGGTGTGGCCCTTGAATTTTTCCACGCCGGGAATGCCGGGCAGCTTGGGCCGCGTGAGGGGGCCGTTGGCCATGGCGACAAAGCGGGCTTTCATCGCATCGCCGCGATTGGTGCGGATGATCCAGTGCTTGCTGGTGTCGTCCCACTCCATCCCGGTGACTTCGGTCTGGAAGCAGGTATCACGATACAGATCGTAGTGCTTGGCGATGTCGATGCTGTGCTGGAGCAGCTCCGGCGCATGGGCGTAGCGCTCGGTGGGCACATAGTTGAGCTCGTCGAGTAGCGGCATGTAGACATAGGCCTCGATGTCGCACTGGGCGCCGGGATAGCGGTTCCAGTACCAGGTGCCGCCGAAATCACCGGCCCGGTCGATGAAGCGGATGCTTTTCACACCGATCTCGCGCAGCCGGGCGCCCGCCAGCAGGCCGCCGTAGCCGCCGCCGATGATGGCGAACTCGACTTCATCGGTCAGCGGCGCGCGGACGAAGGGCTTCGCATAGTGGTCGATCATGAATTCCGCAAGCTCGCCCTTGGCGTCGCGGTACTGGCCGAAGCCCTCAGGGCGCAGCCGCTTGTCGCGCTCGTATTCGTACTTGCGGCGCAATGCCTCGGGATCGAAACCCAGCTCGGCCGGGTCGGTGGTGTAGGGTTTGGCAGTCGTCATCGAAGTATCCCCGTAATGGTTGTTGAGAAGTGGTGGTTCAGAGGTGGTTGGTGACAGCAAAGATGGCGTTGTTCTTTTGTCCTGGCGGCCGCTCGCCGCGCCTGCCCGCCTTTCCAGGGCAAGGGGGTGCGCTGCCGGCCGGCGCCCTGCGCGGCCCGGGCAGTGCTTCGACATGACTCCATGGTTACCAGCTCGCCCGTGAAAGGCAAGCCTTCCTTCCGCAACCGAGGCCCGCGCCCGGTCACCCCGGAGAGCGCCCGCTGGACCCTCGTGCAACAGGCTCGGCGACACCCCGACCCTTCGCCGCGGTCATGGATCTGTCACTGGGCCGTCAAGCCCTGTGCATATCGGCTGCGGATACTGCCGGACACCAATGGAACACACTGGAGGTTCGCCATGCTGGTCCCCCGCAGTCTCATTCCGGCCGCCCTGCTGGTCGCCGGCTGTCTCACCGGAGGCCCGGTGGGCGCGGCCCCGGACATCCACCAGGGTCACGACCCTCACCAGAGTCACGGCGCCGAAGGCGACCCGGCGCTACGGGCCGCAGCCGCGCAGGCGGTGACCTGGCAGCGGCCCGGAACCGCCAATCCGGAGTCCTGGGTACACTTCAAGGTGCTCGGCATCAATGATTTCCACGGCCAGCTGGAACCCCGTACCCTGTTCGGCCGCCCGGTGGGCGGCGCCGCGGTACTGGCCGCCTATCTGCAGGCGGCGGCCGCCGAGGCACCGCGGGACGCCCTGCTGGTGCACGCCGGCGACCACGTCGGCGCCAGCCCGCCGGTCTCCGCCCTGCTCCAGGACGAGCCTTCGATCAGCTTCCTGAACCTGCTCACCAACCGCCACTGCAGCTATCGATTCAAGCTGCACCCGTTGTGCAATGTGGTCGGCACGCTGGGCAACCACGAGTTCGACGAGGGCTCCGGCGAGCTGCTGCGCCTGCTGGAGGGTGGCAACCACCAGGACGGCCCCTTTCAGGAAGATCCCTGGCGCGGTGCCCGCTACCCCACGGTGAACGCCAACGTGGTCTGGGCAGACTCCGGCGAGCCGCTGCTGCCGCCCTCGGTGGTGAAGCGGGTGCGCGGCCTGCCGGTAGCCATCATCGGTGCCGTGCTCAAGGAGACGCCCACCATCGTCACGCCCGCCGGGGTGGCCGGACTGGAATTCCTCGACGAGGCTGACGCCATCAATGCCGAGGTCGAGCGTCTGCGCCGCCAAGGCGTGGAGGCGATCATCGTCAGCATCCACCAGGGCACCCGGCAGAGTCCGAGTTCGGACGATCCGACACCGGTCGGCCCGGTGGTCCTCGACGGCGCCATCGGTGAGATCGTGCGGCGTCTCGACGATGCGGTGGACCTGGTGGTCTCCGGCCACGCCCATAGTTACACCAATGCCCTGGTGGAAAACGACAACGGCACGCCCATTCTGGTCACCCAGGCGTTCTCGGCCAGTACCGCCTATGGCGATATCGATCTGGCCCTGGATCCGCGCAGCCGCGACATCGTCTACAAGTCAGCACGCATCCTCACCACCTGGGCCGACGAGGGCCCGGGGCTCGCGCCCGATGCCGAGGTCGCCGCCCTGGTCGCCGATGCTGCGGACACGGTCGCGCCCCTGGTCGAGCGGGTGGTGGGAGTCGCCGCCACGGACATCACCCGCGCCGCAACCCCGGCCGGAGAGTCGGCGCTGGGCAACCTGATCGCCGATGCCCAGCGCGCCGCCATGGGCACGGATATCGCATTGATGAACCCGGGCGGCATCCGCGACGATATCCTCGCCGGTGAGGTCACCTGGGGCGAGCTGTTCAGCGTCCAGCCGTTCGGCAACGACCTGGTGCGCATGACCCTGAGCGGCGAGCAACTCATCGCCCTGCTCAACCAGCAGTGGGCCGGCCAGCCCTTCGCGCGGATCATGAAGCCCTCCGGACTGAGCTACAGCTGGCACGAAAACGATCCGGCGACCTTGGCCGACAACCAGGTCGATCCAGTCAGCATCCTGGTCAATGGCACGCCGCTGAATCCGATCGCCAGCTACAGCGTCACCGTGAACAGCTTCATGGCCGGCGGCGGCGACAACTTCAGCGTGCTCACCGAGGGTACGGACCTGGTGATCGGCCCGGTCGATCTCGACGCCCTGATCGTGCATATCGAAAACCTGCCGCAACCGTTCGACGCGGCGCCAGAAGGACGCATCTCGGTCGCTCCCTGAACCCCCACTCCTGGTCCGCAGTGCCGAGCCTCGGCTCGCGCTGCGGACATTTTTTTCCCCGCGCAACCGGCAGCCGGCTTTGCCGTTATGTTCGCCCAGCCAATCGAGACAAAAGCAGCATTCCTCGTCGCCAATAAAGCAGGCTTGGCGGTCGTTGCCACAGCCGGATGAGGGTGATGAAATGGGACATCCGGCAGCGCGCGGCGAGGCGCGGGGGAACTCCTATGCTCATCAGAAAACCGTGGTCTGTCCCCTATTATTCTTTATTATTCTTCGAGAACTGACTCCTTTCAGTCTTCGGCTGACCCCTTTCCGATTAGGCTGCGGTCAGCTTGAGCTTGCCAACCCGCTGCAAGTTGACGTGCTGACGAGCAACCCAAAGGTCATGGGCGTCCTGCATGGCGAGCCAACTCTCGGGAGAGCGGCCAACAGCCTTGGAAAGGCGCAGCGCCATCTCTGGGGTGACCCGACTGGTGCCCTTGAGGATGCGACTGAGGGTGGACGCCGCGACATCGAGCTTTTCCGCGAGCTCTCTACCACTGATGCCATTGGGCTCAAGGTAGACTTGGGTGATGAACTCACCGGGGTGAGGAGGGTTGTGCATAGCCATTAGTGATAGTCCTCATAGTCCAGGACGTAAGCGTTCCCATCCTGGAACTCGAACGTCAGCCGCCAATTGCCATTGACCGTTATGGACCAGCGCCCGCGCATTTGACCTTTGAGCGGGTGCAGCCGGAAGCCGGGGATGTCCATGTCCTCGACGGCCTGTGCGGTGTCCAAGGCAGCCAACTGCATCCGAAGCCGTTTTGTGTGGCTGGGCAGGACGCCCGAGGTGCTGCCGGTCTCAAAGAGCTTGCGCAGGCCTTTGTGCCGGAACGACTTGATCATGGACCGACTATATCACGTTGCGCATCACGCAACAAGCGGGCCTGACGTCACATTTACCCAAAGAGGGGAAACCGGGGGGGAAACCGGGGACAGACCACGGTGGGAAACCGGGGACAGACCACGGTTTCCTATCCTTTTTCAACAGGAAAATCGGGGACACGGGTTCCTATCCTTTTTCAAAAAGTCCCCCTGGCCCAGGCTCCAGCGTCTTGCGTGGACGCCCCGATTTCCCCGGCTGCGCGCGCCGTCCCAATGCCGAGGATACCTGCGCCGCGAAGCGTTCACTGCCCAACGCGAAATTGCCGTTCGTCGCCTGCCGGATATCATCGACCAAACCGGGCTCCAACTCGTAGCGGAATAGCTCGCGGTAGGCCGCCTCCCGGCTGGCGGGATCGGCACCAAGCTCCTCGTAGAGCGGATGCGGCTTCACCAAGGCACTGGTCTCGCCCTGCGCGTTGGCCCGATAGCTCGACCAGCGATATTGCGCCGGGTGCTCCACCATGCCCGCCCGTACCGGATTGAGCTCGATGTAGCGCTGACAGGCCAGCAGATAGGTTTCCTCCTGGGTCGGGCAGGAGCGAAAACGTCCTTGCCAAAGCGTCCCGCTGCGCCGGTAGGTACGATTGACATATTGCACATAGCGCTGCCCCAGCGCCTTCATCAGCGCTCCCACCGCCTCGCCCCGACCGGCCGAGATCAGGAGATGCACATGGTTGGTCATCAGCACATAGGCATGCACTTGGCAGCCGGTCTTGCCGGCATACTCAGTCAACCAGTCGAGGTAGAAGCGATAGTCCTCGTCGGCGAAAAAGCAAGCCTGGCGATTGTTGCCGCGCTGGATGATATGCAGGGGGACATTGGCTAAAACGAGGCGGGCACGCCGAGGCATGGCCGGTGTCCGGGCAGAAAGCTTGGCCCAGTTTAGCAAGAAACCGTGGTCTGTCCCCTATTACAGGTGGTCTGTCCCCTATTACACGACCGCCAGCTACAGCGTCACCGTGAACAGCTTCATGGCCGGCGGCGGCGACAACTTCAGCGTGCTCACCGAGGGTACGGACCTGGTGATCGGCCCGGTCGATCTCGACGCCCTGATCGTGCATATCGAAAACCTGCCGCAACCGTTCGACGCGGCGCCAGAAGGACGCATCTCGGTCGCTCCCTGAACCCCCACTCCTGGTCCGCAGTGCCGAGCCCCGGCTCGCGCTGCGGACATTTTTTGTCAGGCCTGCTCAGCGGCTACAATTTCGCGATCGCCAATGCGCGCCCCCTGCGCACCGGCCCGCGGAATCCCATGCATGAGCCTAGTCATCTCCATCACCGCGCCGCGCGCGGCCACCCTCGCCCGTCTCGAAATCGACACCGGCGCACGCATCACGCCAGGTGACCTGATCGGCGTGCTGGAGACCGCCGACGGCGAACTGCCGGTGCGTTCCGCAGTCACCGGCGTGATCGAGCGCGTCCACGCGGCGTCCGGCGAAGCCCTGGCCGAGCACAGCCCGATCTGCAGCATCCGCATCGGCGGCGAACGCCGCGCCGAGCCGGGGCGCCGCGCCGCGGCCCCCCAGCTGGCCGACAAGGATCAACTCCACTCCGAAGTGCAGGCACGTCTGGCCAGGACTCTCGACCAGCAACGCAGCGACGCAGCGCGCAGGCGCCACGACCGCGGCTTTCGTACCGCCCGCGAAAACCTCGCCGACATGTGCGATCCCGGCTCCTTCCAGGAGTACGGCCAGCTCGCGGTAGCGGCGCAGCGCAACCGCCGGGATTTCGAGGAGCTGGCGATCCATACCGCCGCCGACGGCGTCATCACCGGCACCGCCACCATCAATGCCGATCTGTTTCCGGCACAACGGGCGCGGGCCGCCGTGATCGTCAACGACTACACGGTGCTGGCCGGCACCCAGGGTTATTTTCATCACCGCAAACTGGACCGCGCCCTGCATCTCGCTGCTGATCTGCAACTGCCGGTGGTGATGTACACCGAGGGCGGCGGCGGTCGTCCGGGCGATACCGACCAGGAAGTGGGCATGGAAGTGACCACCTTCGCCGCCTGGGCGGCCCTGGCCGGACGGGTGCCGCGCATCGCCGTCAACAACGGCTACTGCTTTGCCGGCAATGCCGCGCTGTTCGGCTGTGCCGACATCACGGTGGCCACCCGCGAATCCTGGATCGGCATGGCCGGCCCGGCAATGATCGAGGGCGGCGGCCTCGGCACCGTAGCCCCCACCGCCATCGGCCCGGTGGACGTACAGACCCGCACCGGGGTGATCGACGTAGTTGCCGAAGACGAGCGCCATGCGACCCGGCTGGCGCGCCAACTGCTCGGCTATTTCCAGGGCCCGGTCACCGCCTGGCGCTGCACCGACCAGCGCCGGCTGTGGGAACTGATGCCCGCCGACCGCCGCTTCAGCTACGACGTCCGGCGCATCATCCACACCCTGGCCGATACCGACTCCTTCATCGAAATCCGCCCGGACCACGGCCGCACCCTGATCACCGGCCTGCTGCGCATCGAGGGACGGCCCCTGGGCGTATTGGCCAACGACTGCCGGGTGCTGGGCGGCGCCATCGACACCCAGGGCTCGGCGAGCGCCGCGCGCTTCCTCGGGATGTGCGACGACTTCGGGCTGCCGGTGGTGTCACTGATCGACACCCCGGGGTTCATGGTCGGGCCGGACAGCGAGACCGAAGGCGCGGTGCGAGTGATGTCCGACCTGTTCATCGCCGGGGCGCGGCTGCGGCCGCCGCTGGTCGCGATCTTTCTGCGCAAGGGCTACGGGCTGGGCGCCATCGCCATGACCGGCGGCAGCTTCTCGCGGCCGGTCTATGCCGCCGCCTGGCCGACCGGCGAGTTCGGTGCCATGGGCCTGGAAGGGGCGGTGCAGCTGGGCTTCAAGCGGGAACTCGACGCCACCCCCGGCGACGCCGCACGCGAGGCGCTGTTCGCCAAACTGCTGCGGGCCATGTACGACCGCGGCAAGGCCGCCGAGGCGGCCTCTCACCTGGAGATCGATGCCGTGATCGAACCGGAGGATACGCGCAGGGTGATCCTTCGCGCCCTGCTCGCGCACCCCAGCTGATCGCTATCCCGGCTTGCGCAGCAGCGCCACATTGCGCCGTGGGATCTCGCAGTGCCAGCCGGCCCGGGTGGCCAGATATCTCAGGGAGTCCTCCCGGTAGAACACCACATGCGTGGGATCGCGCCGGTAGTGCCAGCCGGCGAAGCGCTGGTCCCCGCTTTGAAATTCGGTCATCAGCCCCAGCCAGCCGCCGGGCCGGAGCAGTCGGTCGAGGCGGGCGAACTCCCGCGCGGGGCGGTGAAAATGTTCGATCGCCTCGGTGCAGGTGACGAAGTCGTAGCGCTCCTCCAGCACCGCCGCATCCGGGGCGAAGAAGGGATCGTAGACCGCCATCGGATGCCCGGCCTCGCGCAGCATGGCGGCGAGCGCCGGACCCGGGCCGCAGCCGTAATCCAGGCCCCGGGCACCGGCCGACAGACGCTGGCGCAGCGGCGCGACCAGGCGATCGAGAAAAGCGCGGTACCCGGCATCCGCGGGATCGTTTTGGTGCCAGCGGTAATGGGTCAGTTCGGTGGCGGCATCCGGCAGCTGCGCCGCATCGAGAAAGGTCGCCAGGCAGGTGCCGCAACGCCAGTAGTCACGGCCTTCGACCGCCAGGAAAAAGCCCGCCCGCGGCGCGCTGCAGACCGGGCAGCCGGGCCGCAGGCCGCCTCGGCCGATACCGGTCAAAAGTCGCTGAGGCGCAGCGCATCACGGGCCAACAGATGTTCCTCGTTGCGCTCAATCTGCTGCAGGCTGCGTGCGACCTCGCGCAGCGCCTCGATATCCGCCTGCTCCTCGATCTCTCTGAAGACCCGGAGCAGATGCTCGTCGACGGCCAGGGCGGCGGCCACCACTGCTTCGACATCGTTGAGGTCGACGTCGCGGATTTTCTCCATCTGGGGACCGGCGTCCAGGTTCGGCGCGTACTGTAGCCAGGTTTCCAGGAGCCCATGGCCGGCGCCTTGTTCGTAGTCCTGCAGGGCATCGGCGAGTCGCTGCTCGTGGCGGTTGAGATAGCTCAGCATCAGTTGCGCCCGCTCCGAGGTGGTGAGCTGCTCCAGTTCCTCGTACTGGTGGGACAGGGCCTCGTGCAGCTTGCGGGCGTAGTCGACGATATCCTTGACGGTCTTGTAGGTCATGCAGAGCTCCTTTAACCAGGGGCGCGCCGGCAGCAAGGGGTACCGGCGACGATGTCAGCGCAATGCCTTGGCGGCGATCTCGTGGCTGTCCCGGGACAATCCAGGCGCCGCCGTTACTGTCTGCAGGGCATCCCGCATCTGCCCGGCACGCGGTTCGGGGTACTTCCGCCAGCGGGTGAGCGGGACCAACAACCGCGCCGCAACCTGCGGGTTGAGCCCGTCCAGGGCCAGTACCTGGGCGACCAGAAAGTCGTAACCGGCACCGTCGGCGCGATGGAAATTGACCGGGTTGCCTGCACTGAAGACGCCGATCAGGGCACGCACCTTGTTGGGATTGCGCAGCTCGAATGCCGGATGTTCCATCAGCGTCCGTACCCGCTCCAGCCCCCCGGGCAACGGACACCAGGCCTGCAACTGGAACCACTGGTTGACCACCAGGGGTTCGTCGCGCCAGCGCTCGTAATAGCGTTGCAGCCCCTCCCGGGCGCGCTCCTGGGCGGGCGGCGCCGGATTGTTGAGCAGGGCCGCCAGCGCCGCGTTGACATCGGTCATGTTGTCGGCGCTCTCGAACTGCCGCCAGGCCAGTTCGATGAGATCGTCATCCGGGAGTTGCAGCAGGTAGGCGAGCGCCAGGTTGCGCAGGCTGCGGTGGGCGATCTGCGCAGCATCGGCGCGATAGGGCTCGGCAACCCTGTGGCGCTCATAGGCCGCCAGCCACTGTGGGCGGAGCGTCTCGGCCAGTTGGCGGCGCGCGAACTGACGGGCCTCGTGGATGGCCTCCACCTCGATCACTTCAGCCAGTTCACTCAGATAGCTCTCGCTCGGCAGGCTGAGCAGCTGGGCGACCATGGCGGTGTCCAGCTGCTGGTCCTCGAGCAGTTCTCCATAGGCTCCGGTCAGCGCAGGGTCGAAGCGCAGCCGCTGCCCGGCCAACCGGGCATCGATCAACTCCCGCAGTACACCCACCGCCAGGCGGTTGCCGGCCTCCCAGCGGTTGAAGCCATCGCTGTCGCGGCGCAGCAGCTGCAGCAGGTCTTCACGGCGGTAATCGAACTCCAGCTTCACCGGCGCCGAAAAGCCGCGTAGCAGCGAAGGGATGGGTGGTTCGGTCACCCGTTCGAACTCCAGGGTTTGGCTGGCTGCGGACAATTCGAACACCAACTCGGTGGCGCCATCGGCAAGCCCGGGCACATGCAGCGACAGATCACCGCCAGTGCCCACCAATCCCAGGCGGATGGGGATCAGCAACGGCTGTTTGTCGGCGCGCTCCGGGGTGGGTGGACAATTCTGCTCGAATTTCAACCGATAGCGTTGTGCGGCAGCGTCGTAGCTGCCGTCCACGCGCACTCGAGGTGTCCCGGCCTGACGGTACCAGCGCTGGAACTGCGCGAAGTCGCGGCCGCTGGCATCGGCCATGGCGGCAATGAAATCCTCGATGGTCACCGCCTGGCCGTCGTGGCGCTCGAAATACAGATCGCTGCCGCGGCGAAAGGCCTCCGGACCCAGCAGCGTATGGATCATGCGCACCACTTCGGCACCCTTCTCGTAGATGGTCAGGGTGTAGAAGTTGGCGATCTCCTCATAGGCGTCGGGCTGCACGGGATGCGCGGTGGGGCCGGAATCCTCGGCGAACTGGGCGGTGCGCAGCAGGTTGACGTCTTCCACGCGCTTGATGGTGGGCGAACCCATATCGGCGGAAAACTGGCTGTCGCGAAAGACCGTGAAGCCCTCCTTGAGGCTGAGCTGGAACCAGTCCCGGCAGGTGACCCGGTTGCCGGACCAGTTGTGGAAGTATTCGTGGGCGACCACCGCCTCGACGCGCTGGAAGCCGGCATCCGTGGTGGTCTCGGGGCGCGCCAGCACGCAGGAGGTATTGAAGATATTGAGTCCTTTGTTCTCCATGGCGCCCATGTTGAAATCGTCGACCGCGACAATCATGAAGATGTCGAGATCGTATTCACGGCCGTAGACCCGCTCATCCCAGGCCATCGCGTTCTGCAGGGAAGCCATGGCGTGGTCGCACTTGTCGAGGTCCTTGGGCTCGACGTAGATGCGCAGCGCCACCCGGCGACCGCTGCAGGTGGTGAAACTGTCCTCCAGGCAGGCGAGATCACCGGCAACCAACGCGAACAGGTAGGCAGGCTTGGGAAAGGGGTCGTGCCAGCGTACCCAGTGGCGACCGGGCCCGGCGCTGCCCTCGGCGACCGGATTGCCGTTCGACAACAGCACCGGACACTCGGCGGCGTCGGCCTCGATGGTGGTGGTGAACTCGGAGAGCACGTCCGGACGATCCAGATAGTAGGTGATCTTGCGAAAGCCTTCCGCCTCGCACTGGGTGCAGTACAGGGTCCGCGATCGGTACAGACCCTCCAGGGCGGTGTTTTCCTCGGGATGAATGGCGACCCGGGAATACAGTTCGAAGCGCTCGGGCACGGCGGGGATCACCAGCTCGCCGTCCTCCAAACGATAGTCGCCGGAGCCCAGCGCGCGGCCGTCGAGCGTCAGCTCGAGCAGTTCCAGCCCCTCGCCGTGCAGGCGCAGCTCCGAGCCCGGCTCGGCCCGGGCCGGATTGGCGCGCAGGCTCAGGGTGGTGCGCACCTCGGTGCGGCCGGGGCGTAGGTCACCGCCGGGGCGTAGATCACCGCCGGGGCGTAGATCAAAGTACAGTTCGGTCCGGTCGATCAGGAAATCCGGAGCGCGGTAATCGCGCAGTCGCGTCACCCGCGCCTGGGCATCGCGCATCGCCATGGTCAACTCCTCGTAAATACCTGCGAGCCGGGGGTTTCGCGGCTCTGCCTGTGGGGATTACCTGTGGGGATTGTCGGCCAGCCGCTAGCCGCTGTCCACGCCGGGACGCCGGCGCGGCAGTGGTCCACTTCCACGCCCGCGACCCCAGCGGCGGAGCGGATCACGGCGCCGACACCAACGGCGCCATCGTCCGCCGCATCCGCGCGCGGAGCGATATCCTGGTACACCCTACCCTGGGCGCCTTCACCCGGGATGGCGATGCCGCCACTCGCATCGCGCCACTGCTCGCGCTCGCCGAGGATTCGGCGACGCGGCCCGACCTCGCCCCGCTGGACATGGGCTCGACCAATGTCGATGCCTATGACCCCCACCAGCGCCGCTTTGTCAGTACCGAAGCCGTGTATCTCAATTCCACCGCCACCCTGCTCCACTTCGCCGGCGAGCTGCGCCGCGTCGGCGTCAAGCCCTATGCGGTGTGCTGGAACCTGAGCTTCACCCGGCAACTGCTCGCCTTCCTGGACATGGAGGCCATAGTGGAGCCCCTGTACCTGTGTTTCGTGCTCACCGGGGACAGTCTGCCAGCGGCCCATCCCTGCACCCGGGCCGGGCTGGACGCCCATCTGTCCGCCCTGCCCGCGGATCGCGATATCCACTGGACGCTGTGCTGCCACGGCGGCAATGTGCTCGACTTGGCGCCCCGGGTCATCGCCGCCGGCGGGCACCTCTCCATTGGCCTGGGCGACTGGCCCCATGCCGAACTGGGCGCGCCCACCAACGCCGAGCTGGTCGCCCAGGTCGCCGAGCTGGCGCGGCGCCAGGGCCGCGAAATCGCCACCCCAGAAGAAACCCGGGCACTGCTGGGCATGATCTGAACCCATCCCGGAGGCGCGCTATCATGGCGCCATTGGAACAGTGACGGAACAGCGGAGATGGCACCTACGCAGACTACCGGGATCCTTCAGGAAATCATTCACCAGCCGGAGCAGCGACGCTTTCTGTGCCGGGTCGAAAGCGAGCAGGCGGTGCTCTACTACCGGAGACTGGGCAAGCGCGGCGTGGACTTTCACCACACCCATGTGCCCGAACCGCTGCGCGGCCGGGGCATCGCCGAGGCCCTGGTACGCGAGGGGCTGTCCTGGGCGCGCCGGGAAGACATGACCATCGCGGCCAGCTGCTGGTACGTGGCGCGCTGGCTGCGCGACTGACACCGGCCGGCGCCGGACCGTGGCGCGTGACCCCCAGCGGATTCGGCTCGACCGGCTGCTGTCGAATCTGGGGTATTGCAGCCGCAAGGAGGCCGCCGCCCTGTGCCGCGCCGGGCGGCTGACGCTGGCCGGCATGGCGCTGACCGACGCTACGGCAGCCATCGCCGTCGCCGAGGCCCGCAGCGGCGCCCTGCGCCTCGACGGCGAAGTCCTGGATCCGCCCGCGCCCCTGACCCTGATGCTGCACAAACCCGCGGGCTATACCTGCTCCCGCGACGAGGCCGGCCCGCTGATCTACGACCTGCTGCCGGCGCGCTGGCGGCGGCGCAAACCGGCGCTGTCCTCCATCGGCCGCCTCGACAAGGCGAGCAGCGGACAGCTGCTGATCACCGACGATGGCGCCCTGCTCCACCGCATCACCCATCCGCGCACCCATGCCGCCAAGCACTATCGGGTTGTCACCCGGCTGCCGCTGCGCGGCGACGAGGCCAGGCTGTTTGCCAGCGGCGATTTTCAGCTCGACGGCGAAGCAAAGCCCTTGCGGTCGGCGCAGTGGGTTCCGGAATCCACCACCAGCGGTGTGATGATACTGACCGAGGGGCGCTACCATCAGATCCGGCGCATGTTCGCGGCCCTGGGCAACGAAGTGGTGGCCCTGCACCGCTTCCAGACCGGCGGCCTGGCGCTGGGCGATCTCGAAGCGGGCTGCTGCCGAATACTCAGCGCGGCGGAAATCGACGCCGTGCTGGAGTAGTCGCGGAACCCGGGATGCCCCGGCCTCGCCAGGCCGGCGCGACCGCTGCCGCCCTGCTTGTCTATGCCACGCCGGCGCAGGTCCATCGGCGCGCCCTGAATACCGCCTATGCGCCCAGGCTGCTCAATCCGAGCACGCGCAGATCGGTCACCCTCGTCAACCGGCTACTGCGGTAACAACGGCAGAGCCCGTAATTCTTCACGAATTTCTCAGACAAAGGTCGTTCCAGGCAATTCGAAAGTCTTGCACAGGGTCATATCACGATGATGAAGCTGAACTTCGGGACCATCATGGCATTGGTTGTCCTGCTGCTGCCGGCAACCGGCATCCGCGCGGATGATCACAGGCTGGTGCTTACCGGCTCCAGCACCGTGGCGCCGCTGGCGTTGGAGATCGGCAAACGCTTCGAGCAGCAAAATCCCGGCGTGCGGGTCGATGTGCAAGCGGGTGGTTCCTCGCGCGGCATAGCCGATGCCCGCTCGGGCCTGGCGCACATTGGCATGGTCTCGCGCGCACTCAAGCCGGAAGAACAAGACCTGACCGCCCACACCATCGCCTTGGATGGCGTGGGCATCATTCTGCACCGCAGCAATCCGCTGCGCTCCTTGAGCGATGCACAGATCAAGGCCATTTACACTGGTCAGATTGGCAATTGGCAGGCGCTTGGTGGCAAAGACGCACGCATAATCGTGGTGAACAAGGCGGAAGGCCGCGCAACCCTGGAACTGTTCCTTCACCACTTCGCGCTGAAGAACAGTGCTATCAAGGCGGATGTCGTCATCGGCGACAACCAGCATGGCATCAAAACCGTAGCTGGCAATCCGAATGCGATCGGCTATGTCTCCATCGGCACCGCCGAATTCGAGGAGACCCAGGGTACGCCCATCCGGTTGCTGCCCATGGAAGGCGTGACCGCTACCGTGGACAACGTGCGTGCGGATCACTACCCGCTGTCGCGACCGCTTAACCTGATCACCACGGGCACACCGTCTGCATTGGCCCGGCGCTTTATCGACTTTGCGCGCTCGGAAAAGGTGAATGACCTTATTGAAGGACAGTTCTTTGTCCCACCGACACGCTGACGCTTACCTGGCGCCGCCGTTGGCCCTGCTCACGGCGGGCGCAGCGTTGATCCTGCTGCTGGTGCTGGTCTTTCTCCTGCGCGAGGCGTGGCCGGTGTTGCACCAGGGCGGCTGGCGGCATTTCTTTACGGATGCGAGCTGGTATCCGCTGGAAGGCCGTTTTGGCCTGCTGCCGATGGTGTGGGCCACGCTGGCGGTGGCAGCCGGGGCAATACTGCTGGCCGCGCCACTCGGTGTGGCCGGTGCGGTTTTTCAGCATTTCTATGCGCCGCCCGCCATCGCCAGGCTGTATGGCGCCATGCTCGCCTTGCTGGCCGGTGTCCCGTCGGTGGTCTATGGCCTCTGGGGACTGACCGTGCTGGTGCCCCTGATCGGGCGGTGGCAGCCGCCTGGAGCCGGCCTTTTTACCGCCATCCTGATCCTCGCGCTGATGATCCTGCCCACAGTAGCGCTCACCAGCGCAGCGGCGTTGCGCACCGTGCCGAGTGCCTTGTTACATCTGTCTCTTATACACATCTCCGAGCCCACGAGACTAGGCATGATCTCGT
>OJBO01000835.1_pt1 | contig 14486 bp, 14 predicted proteins | sample 1590461 | NCBI WGS metagenome assembly OJBO01 (sample SAMN05416836, study PRJEB24817) | seawater metagenome | isolation source: Sea water | place: Canada:Atlantic | collected 2013-07 | reverse complement strand
CCCTTCGTTGGGGAAGGGTGTCCCACTGACTTGGATACGCGGCGATCAGGGTGGCTACAAGTCCTCAAGTATCGCCAGTTCGACACAATTGCTGGATAAAATGGATGGTGTGCTTGCCATTGTTTCCGATAGGCGGCGCGCCCCGGGCTGTCTGGCGGCCGAATTAACCAAGTGTTCATTCCTTTGTGTCAAGCCTAGGGAAGCTATGATTCCCTTGTTGAAAGACGTATGACCAAACCGCCCTTGCGCCATATCCTAATCGTCGTTGAAAACCTGCCCGTCCCGCTTGACCGGCGGGTTTGGCTGGAAGCAACAACGTTGGTCAAAGCCGGGTACCAGGTTTCGATCATTTCGCCCACGGGGCAGGGATGGATCGAGGCATTCGAAATTCGGGAAGGCGTACACATTTACCGGTATCCCGCTGTTCTAGAGGGGAGCGGTGGGGCTGCCTCCTACGTGAAAGAGTATTCCAGCGCACTGCTTCACTGGTTTCGATTGGCCCGAAGAATCTGGCGAGAAAACCCCTTTCAGGCAATTCACGGTTGTAACCCTCCGGACCTGATCTGCCTCTTGGCGCTGTGGTTTCGACGCAAAGGCGTGGCATACGTCTTTGACCAACACGACGTGTGCCCCGAACTATATATCGTGAAATTTCAGAAACGGGGGATTGGCTATTGGCTGATGCGTCGATTGGAACTGCTCAGCTACCGCATCGCATCCATCGTCATCTCGCCAAATGTCAGCTTTCACGACATTGCTGTCGCGCGAGGGCGCAAGAATACGGATGATATCTTTGTCGTCCGCTCGGCACCCAACCTCGCAGATTTTAAGCCCGAGCTTGGATCTAAATTCGATCAAGTCGTTGCAAAAACACTGCTTGGCTACGTGGGTGTAATCGGACAGCAAGAGGGTATGGAGCACATGGTTTCGGCAGCCCATCATCTTGTCACTGTATTGGGCGAAACCGACGTTCATTTCCTAATTATCGGTTTTGGGCCGTCGCTGGCCGAGATCAAGCAGCAGATCACTAAGCTAAAGCTAGAAGATTACTTTACGTTTGCGGGTGCTCTATACGGGCCTGCGCTGGTCGGCGCGTTGAATGCCATCGACATTGGCCTCGCACCTGATCCCTGCAATGCGATGAACGATATTTCGACCATGAATAAGGTGGTCGAGTATATGGCGCTGGGCAAACCTGTGGTCCAATTTGACTTGACTGAAGGCCGGCGAACCGCTGGAGGGGCATCCCTCTATGCTGCGAATAATAATCCCAAAATTTTCGCAGAATGCATCAAAACCCTCGTCAGCAATCCAGAACGAAGACGTGACATGGGCAAAATTGGCAAGCAAAGGGTGGTTTGCTCATTGGCATGGTCATTCTCTGAACCGCAATTGCTTGCTGCTTATGCGCATTTGGCAGCTAAGCGAGCGCGTGAAGATCGGTCCGTTGCACCTTAGGTGGTCTTCAGGCTTGGGTAGCATCGAAAAATTCCAAACAGTTTGTGTTTACCTCACAACGTTTTCCTTCGAGCGGCAGTGCGCCCCTCTTTCTACACAATAGCTCAAATTGAACATGTATTCTTAACCCAGCAGTAAGCCTGCTCCCATACGCTTTGATGCATCGATTTTTCCCTGGCGCACGCCGACGAAGGAGTTTCAGATGTATCAAAGTAATTTACTTCAAAAACAGCGTGATCATCATATGCAAACCAGGCCGCACTTATATGTGCGGTCGGACCTATATCAGCGCTACGGGAAGCGCTGCTTTGACCTCCTTTTATGTCTACTGCTGTTCCCGATCGCGTTTTCTATGATCGCGTTACTGGCAGGCTTGGTCGCGGGATCTGGGCTTAATCCATTCTTTGCTCAGGAACGTGTCGGCAGAAATGGGCAGATTTTTCGGATGTGGAAGCTGCGCACCATGCGGCCTCATGATCCGGGCTACCTTAACGCATATTTGGCGAAAAATCCCGCAGCGCAATCAGAATGGCAGCGCAGCCACAAACTGTGCCTCGATCCTAGAGTGACAAAACTGGGGCGCTTCTTGCGCTGCACATCGCTGGATGAACTTCCTCAAATTTTGAACGTGCTCAGCGGCGATATGAGTTTGGTTGGCCCGCGACCCATGCTGGTGTCTCAACAAGTATTGTATTGTGGAAAAAGCTATTACCGTCTGCGGCCGGGAATCAGCGGGAACTGGCAGGTTTCTGCACGCAATAGATCGAAATTTGTCGAACGCGCTCATTTTGACGAGCAGTATTTTGCTTCGCTTTCAATAAAACAGGACTTACGAATATTAAAAGCGACAGCGTGCGTGGTATTTCGCGCAACGGGATGCTGACGATGGCGCAGGCCGGCGTAGCGTCGTCGTCCGCACCAGTCACGTTAACCGTCGTGATCGTTAGCTATAATACGCGCATCATGACGTTAAAGGCGCTCGAAACGTTGTACCAACATACCCACGCAACGCGTTTTGACTGTGTCGTCTTGGATAATGCGTCTTCAGATGGTTCTGCGGATGCAATTGCTTCTGCGTTTCCGCAGGTACAGCTGATTCGAGCGCCGCAGAACCTTGGCTTTGCGCGTGGCAATAACTTGGCTGCGCTAGATTGCGCATCTGACTACGTGCTTTTGCTCAACCCCGATACAGAATTGCAGGACGAGGCGATTGATCGCCTGATCGACTTTGCGCGACTTTATCCGAAGGCTGGAATCTGGGGCGGCCGGACTGTTTTTGCGAACGGCGCGTTGAACATCGCGTCATGCTGGGCGCGGCCCACATTGGTAAGCCTACTCTTTAAGGCGACCGGGGTCAGCACAGCTTTGACGAAGAACAGGTTTTTTAACCCTGAAGCTTATGGTGGCTGGGCGCGCGACACCGTGCGGCAGGTGGACATCGTCGTCGGATGCTTCTTGCTGATCGAAGCTTCACTTTGGCGCCGGTTGGGCGGGTTCAGCCCCAAGTATTTCATGTATGGCGAGGATGCCGATCTGTGTCTGCGCGCACGGGCTTTCGGGTACCACCCGATGATCACGCCAAATGCGCAGATCGTACACCATGTTGGGGCCTCCACATCGCGCACAGAGGCAAAGGCCATTGCAGTGATGACATCGCGCGCATCTTTGATCCGCGATCACTGGCCCAAATCGCATAGGGGCGCGGGGATCTTCTTGATGTGGCTTTGGTCTGCGACGCGGTATCTGGCCACGCGGCCCCTAATAGCGTCGAACAGGGCCGACCGGCGGGCGCGGGCAGCGCATTGGGCGGCGGTTTGGACTGCACGAAAACTTTGGCTACAGGGGTATGATTAGGCATAGCGCTGCAAAAGGTCCTTCGCCCACAGCCGTATTGAAAACCGTTCGACATCATGAGTATGTACCTTTGAAAAACACCCCAAACAGGCGGATGTCACAGAAAAGGTAGAACGGTGCGAATAGATGAGATGATCGCAGCGCGACAATTGCCACATGTCGATCAACGCATTCTCTGCTTCGCGTTGCCGATCGCAGGTTGTATCCGGCCCGTGCAAGCGATGGCCCGTGGCGTCCAGCCGTTTCGGGTGGGTCATTACCTTGTCGAATTCACGTGTCAGACGTTGCTCGATCTGCGCGTTGTCTGTGGCAAGAAAGATGATCGCATCCGGGTGGCATGATGTTAGCCGTCGCAGCGTCGCCAGTACGGGGCGAAGCGGGATTTTGCGATCCGTAAATCTGATGTGTACGCCGATACTGGGCCTCTTTGACGCGCGGCGCATCTGCGACAGCGCTCTGCGCACCCGCGCATTGGGGGTAAAGTAGCGCCCCAGGTAGTCGGCCAGAATTTCACGCTCCCCCCTGTGGGCAAAGCGAGGGTCACGGCGCAAGTGATGCTGCATACGTGCCAGCTTGGGCAGGTAGGACCAGTAGACGGCCGTTTCCTGAGGGTGGTCTAATCGCTTTAGATCAACACATAGCCTGCGATACCCCCAGGGGTTTGAATGGGATTGGGGCATATAGGCGTCGATCATATCCTGCGGTTGGCGATGCAGTTTGCCGGTCCAGATCGCGGGGCATATGTCTGAATGTTCATCAACGATTTCACCTGTGATCGGGGATTGGAACAGCAACGGATAGGCGTTTATACCAAGTGGAGCATAGCTGCCGTCGCGCCAGTCAATCACGGGTGTACGCCCGGATAAGTCAGCGTAAACCAAGCCCGAAACTGCAGACAATATGCGGTTTCCCAACCCGCCTTTGCCTTTGATAACCAATGTTTTTGTTGTCATCCGTCGATACGCACCCTCCGTATATCGCTTTGCAGTGAAGATCGGGCCTATCCGTTTCGAAATCGTTAAACGCCCCGCGGAAAAGCGGCGAATTCTGAACAATATGAATTAAATTAAATTTTACCGCTTGACCCTCCAGTGACTGGAAGTCCTATCTGAGGGGCAACACACTCTGAGGAGGCTGAGAATGGGCGATGTAGTTGCGATCAATCTTGAGATAAGCGGCATGAATTGCGCCTCTTGCGTGGGGCGGGTCGAGGCGGCGCTTGGCCGCGTCGATGGTGTGCAGGAAGCCCGCGTGAACCTTGCCTCTGAGACGGCAGCATTGCAGGTGACATCGGGGTTTGATCCCAAGGCTGTCGTTGCTGCACTGGACACCGCGGGGTACCCTGCCACAGTGCAAAACCGGCGCTATGCCATTGAAAACATGTCCTGCGCTTCCTGCGTCGGTCGGGTCGAACGCGCCCTGGCTGCGGTGCCCGGCGTTGTCGACGTCTCTGTCAATCTGGCCCGCGAAGAAGCCGTGGTACACACATTGGCTGCGGACGCGGACACCGCAATTGTGCAAGCCGCACAAGCCGTCGGCTACCCTGCCACCCCCGTCAAAGACGCCTCGATGACGTCACCACCCGACCGCAAGATAGAAGAAGCGGCGCATCTGAAACGCATGACGCTTTTGGCCGCAGCGCTGACTCTCCCGGTGTTTGTGCTGGAAATGGGCGGGCATATGATCCCGGCGTTTCATCATTGGGTGATGACCACAGTTGGTCAGCAGCTCAGCTGGTCGATCCAGTTCGTTCTGACCACCATCGTGCTGGCGTGGCCCGGGCGGCGCTTCTTTGTCACCGGTGTTCCGGCGCTGTTGAAACGCACGCCTGATATGAATTCGCTGGTCTTTCTCGGTGCCACAGCGGCCTGGGGCTTTTCGACCGTCGCGTTGTTTGCGCCGCAGGTGCTGCCCGCTGGCGCGCAGGCTGTCTATTTCGAGGCCGCAGCGATGATTGTCACGTTGATCTTGCTGGGGCGCACGCTTGAAGCACGCGCCAAGGGCCAGACAGGCCAGGCCATTCGCAAACTGATCGGCCTGCGCCCTAAAACCGCGCGTGTAGAGCGGGGGGGGCAAGTGGCCGAGATAGAGATCGATGAGATTGTCGTCGGGGATCTGATCCATGCGCGTCCAGGGGAAAAGATCGCGGTGGACGGGACCGTCACCAGCGGCACGTCGTTTGTGGACGAAAGCATGATCACCGGCGAACCTATACCGGTGGAAAAAGAAGCGGATACAAACGTTGTCGGCGGGACGGTAAACGGCACTGGCGCTTTGGTTTACCGCGCGACCCATGTCGGTGCGGATACGACTTTGTCGCAGATCGTGCGCATGGTCGAAGATGCCCAAGGCGCGAAGCTGCCGGTTCAGGATTTGGTCAACCGCATCACCATGTGGTTCGTGCCCGCGGTCATGGCGATTGCGGCAGCGACTTTCCTGATCTGGCTGGCCGTCGGGCCGCAGCCATCGTTGGGGTTCGCGCTGGTGGCCAGCGTTGCCGTGCTGATTATTGCCTGCCCTTGCGCGATGGGTCTGGCAACGCCGACCTCTATCATGGTCGGCACGGGACGAGGTGCCGAGCTGGGCGTGCTGTTTCGCAAGGGGGATGCGCTGCAGACCTTGGCAGAGGTGGATACCATCGCGCTCGACAAGACAGGGACGCTGACCGCCGGACGCCCGGAGGTGACCGATCTGGACGTCTTCAACGGTTGGACCCGGTCCGATGCCTTGCGGCTTGTCGCCTCTGTCGAGGCCAAGTCAGAGCACCCGATCGCCACCGCCATCATCCGCCATGCCGAGGCAGAGGAGCTGTCGCTGGCGCAGGTCACATCCTTTACGTCCCAGACGGGCCAGGGCGTTCGCGCCGAGGTCGAAGGCCATAGCGTGCTGGTCGGGGCGGACAGGTTTATGACCCTCGAAGGGGTCTCTCTTGCGGCCGCAGAGGGGCGGTCGGCCGCATGGGGTGCCAACGGCAAGACGCCGCTGTTCGCCGCTGTTGACGGGGAACTGGTTGCGATGATCGGTGTTGCCGACCCGATCAAAGAGACAACGCCCAAAGCGCTCAAGGCGTTGCACGACGCGGGGCTGAAAATCGCCATGATCACCGGTGACAACAAGGCAACGGCACAGGCAATCGCGCGCACATTGGGGATCGACACTGTGGTCGCCGAAGTCCTGCCCGAGGGCAAAGTCGCAGCGCTTCAGAAACTGCAAGATGGAGGGCACAAGGTCGCCTTTGTCGGGGATGGCATCAATGACGCGCCCGCGCTGGCCGGTGTCAACGTGGGCATTGCCATTGGCACCGGCACCGATGTCGCGATTGAAGCAGCCGACGTGGTGCTGATGTCGGGCGATCTGCAAGGTGTGGTCAACGCGCTGCACATCAGCCAGCACACGATGCGCAATATCCGTCAGAACCTGTTCTGGGCCTTTGGATATAACGTGCTGCTGATCCCTGTCGCTGCAGGCATTCTGTACCCGCTATTCGGTGTGCTGTTGTCGCCGGTGCTTGCTGCCGCTGCGATGGCACTCTCAAGCGTGTTTGTCCTGTTTAATGCGTTGCGCCTGCGGTGGGTCGCCGCGGCTGCAACCACCTAATTCAACGAAAGGAGACGTCTATGAACATCGGTGACGTGTCAAAACGCGCGGGCCTGCCTGCCAAGACCATTCGCTATTACGAAGACATCGGGTTGATCACACCAGCGCGGGATACCAATGGCTATCGCAGCTTTTGCGACAGTGACGTGCACAAGCTGACCTTTCTGGGGCGCGCGCGCACCTTGGGGTTCACGATTGAAAACTGTCGCGACTTGCTGGCGCTTTGGGACAATCAGGACCGCGCCAGCGCGGATGTCCGTGCCATCGCACAGCAACATCTGGCGCAGATCGAAAGCAAGATCGCGGACCTTCAGGATATTCGTCATACGTTGACGCATCTGGTGCATGAATGCGCTGGCGACGATCGCCCTGATTGCCCGATCCTGCAACGGCTCGAAGAGCTTTAGACCAAAGCTTCTAGCGGCGCAGCAGGTAGATATCCATGATCCACCCATGCGCCGCGCGGGCCTCTGCGCGTGTCGCAATGATCTTGTCGCGGACCTGATCCAGCGGCCCCGCGATGCGCCGCTCATTTGGCATCCCGGCATAAGCGGTCCACCAGATGTGGAAACCGGCGTCCCTTGGCAGCACCTCGAACGCGCAGGTCCCGTCCAGCATGACGGCGATGGTATCGACGCCCTCGGGCCAACCGTGATCGCGCAGCTGCCGTCCGGTAGTGATCATGACGGGGTTGCCAATGGTGTTCAGCGGGATCGTATGGCCGGCCGTCAACACCTGCAGCGACGTGATCCCCGGCACCACATCGACGCTAAGCGGCACCACCTGTTGCAGACGCTCTGCAATGCGCAGGGTGCTGTCATACAGCGACGGATCCCCCCAGACGAGGAAACCGACACGGCCGCCTTGGGGTAGGGTGCGCTGCATCTCGGCCAGCCAGACCTGTGCAATGGCGTCGTGCCAATCGTGCACGCCCGCGTGATAATCAGGGTTGGCAGCGTCACGTTTGGGCAGGGTGAATTCGTGAATAGCAGGCCCGTCCGACCGCAGCACCTGAGCGCAAATCTCGTGGCGTAGACCGGCCAGATCATCCTTGCCCGCGCCCTTGGACGGGATCAAGATCACGTCACAGGCATTCAGCGCGTCGATGGCCTGCAAGGTAAGGTGTTTGGGGTTGCCGGACCCGATGCCGATCAGTGAAAGCGTAAACATCTTATGGCTCCGGTAGTGTGACGCGACCCGAAGAGAAGGGGCCGCGTCTGGTCTTGGGTTATTCAGCGGCGGATTGGGTCAGACGCTTGGTGAACACTGCGCTGCCTGCAACATCACGCAGGGTCTTGGCAGCGGCGAGCACGGCCAGATCGACCAGCGGTTCGATCAGGATGACCATCATATACGCCCCGCCAAAGCTGGCGACAGCGGCGATGTTGCTGGCGGCAAAGCCCTGACCGTAGATGGCCCAGAACGCGACCCAGCCCACAACGCCCGCCTGAAACGCGGTCGACAGCTTGAGCGCTTGAACATAAGTCAGATCAACATAGGCGGTGTTGGGCGCGATGATCCGTTTGGCCAGCGCCGAGACCATGAACAAGGGCACCAGCAGCGTGGTGACGTTCATCGTGTATTGCGGCAGGTCGATGGGGGCAAAGAACATGCCCTGCGCCAGCAAACCGAGCGCCAGACCGGCAGCAGCAGGGGCCACGCCGAACAGCAAAAACAGGGTCGAACCAAGGATCAGGTGAACCTCGCTCACGCCCACGGGGAAATGCGGGAAGAGTTGAAAAAAGACAAAGGTCAACGCGGTGGCAACGATGGCCCCACCCGCAAAAGGCACGACGCCTTTCTCACGGACAGAGTCCATCGCGGTTTTCGCGGTATAGGCCGCAGCTCCGGCAGCGGTGCCATAGGACAGGACCAGCTTTGCGCCGGTCACGACTTCGGGTTCGATATGCATGTTCAGGTCTCCTTGCCGTCTTCCCCGACGGCATGATGTGAAAGCTGCCCCGAAAGGCAGCCAGTTGGATCGGGGATCATCCCCTTGACGGCAGGTCTCCTGACTTTGTGCGTCCATGCGTGCCGCGCCTTCCCAGGCTGATTGGCCCAGTGGCAATGCGGTTTGCTCTTCACTTACAGGTGCGGGGGCAGTTCCGGATTAGGCACCTTTGCGTTGGCACCGCACCGTATTCCCTTTTCACCCCGTTTGCCCAAAAGCGCACGGGGAACCGTCCAGATTAGGTGTTCATTTTCAGGCCGGTTTTGTCAAGCGGTCTATTCGCTCAGCGGTCCGTATAGGATGAGAGCAGGCGCTGACGTTGCGGGATCCAGCGGCAGATTGGCAAGGCTTTCAACAGTGTGCCGGCTCAGCTTTTGATCGGGGGTCGATACCGCCTCGGCTAGCAGGGCAGGGGTCGATCCGGGCAGACCCGCCTCGATCAACCGCGCGGCGAAACCGGCAAAGGTACGGCGCCCCATGTAGACGACCGTGGTCGCGGTGGCATCGGCCAATGCCGCCATGTTCAGATCGTCCGGCAAAGCTCCCGATTCCCCGTGGCCGGTGATGAACTGCACGCGCCGCGCGGTCAGCCGCCGTGTCAGCGGGATCATCGCCGCCGCCGCCGCCGAGGACGCCGCTGTCACACCGGGGATGATCTCAAAGGCGACACCCGCCTCTTTCAGCGCGCTGATCTCTTCCTCAAGCCGTCCAAACACGCCCGCGTCGCCGCTTTTGAGCCGCACAACCCGCGCGCCGGTCAGCGCATGTTCGACCAGCAGGCGGCTGACATGATCCTGTTTCGGCGACTGGCGGCCCGCGCGTTTGCCAACCCCGATCAAATCCGCCTCGACCGAGACATGTTCAAGGATCGGACCCGCCGACAGATCGTCAAACAGCACGACTTCGGCCTCTTGCAACCGCTTCACCGCCTTGACGGTCAGCAGTTCGGGGTCACCGGGACCAGAGGAAACGAAAGACACAAAACCCGTCATGATGCCCCCGCGATCAGGTGAAAGAACGTACCCGTGGCATGGCCGCGCCGCGATCCGGTTTCAGGCACTTCGGCACCATTGGCATCGACCACTCGCGCCAGCGGTGTATCGGGCTGCGACAGGATGGTGGAATAGTGGAACTCATGACCGCGCAACCGTGCACCTGCGTCATATCCGGGACCGGGTTCGTTCAGGGTGGCCAGCCGGTAGCCCAAATGCATCTTGCGCTTCTCATAGCTGGTTTCCAGTCCGAGCAGCCCTGCCATCTGATGCCGCACACCTTCCTTGTCGACCAATCCGGCCCCCATCGCCATATAGCCCCCGCATTCCCCATGCACCGGGCGCGTCGTGGCAAACTGTTGCAGGCTATCGCGGAACTGCGCGGCAGCGGCAAGGCGACCGGCGTGTAGCTCAGGATAGCCGCCGGGCAGCCAGCAAATATCCGCGCTGCCGTCCGGTGCCTCATCCGCCAGCGGCGAGAAGGGCAATACCTGCGCGCCCGCAGCCTGCCAGTGATCCAGAAGATGCGGATAGATAAACGAGAATGCGGCATCCCTGGCCAAGGCGATCCGTTGACCGGGGGGCGGGGGCAGCACGTCTGGCCCGTCGGGAATACTGCGCCCTTGGGCAGCAGAGACGATCAGATCAAGGTCGATATGCTCGGCAATAAAATCGCCCGCCGCATCCAGCAGCTTCATCAGCTCTGGCTGTTCTTCGGCCTGCACGAGGCCGAGGTGGCGTTCCGGCAGCGCGACCGATCCCTGACGGGGCAGCGCGCCCAGAACAGGGATTCCGACCTGCTCCATCCCCAAGCGCAGCAGCGCCTCGTGGCGGGGGCTGGCGACCTTGTTCAGCACCACACCCGCGACATGCACGTCCGGGCGCATCGTCTTGAACCCAAGTGCTGTGGCCGCAGCCGATTGCGCCTGACCCGATACATCCAGCAGCAAAACCACCGGCCAGCCCGTCATGGCAGAGATATCCGCGCTCGCCCCGTTCGAGGTTTCCCCCGGTTGCGCGACACCATCGAACAGCCCCATCGACCCTTCGATCAACGCCAGATCACCGCCATGGGCGGTGCCGATCAGGTTGCACAACACGCCCGAGCCCATGGCCCAGCTGTCGATATTATACGACGACCGCCCGCACGCCGCACGGTGGAAGCCGGGGTCGATATAATCCGGCCCGCTTTTGAACGGGCGCACGTCAACACCACGACGGCTCAGAGCATTTAGCAGGCCCAGCATCAACGTGGTCTTGCCCGTGCCCGACGCGGGGGCCGAGATCATCAGGCCTTTGGGCAGTTGCGTTGTCTCTATCATTCTGTGCCCTCGGGAAAGCGTGGCTCTGTGCCCACGGGGCGGAAACGGCGGTCATAATCGCCGGCATACAGACAGCTTTCGCGGAACTCCTCTGCCGTCAGCGCGCGGCCCACAAGGATCAGCGCCGTGCGCCCGCGTTCGCCGTCGGTGGCGTCGATCACGGTGCCCAAAGTCGCCCGCACCACCTTTTGGTCTGGCCAGCTTGCGCGCCAGACGATGGCGACGGGGCAGTCCTCTCCGTAATGAGGGGTGAGCCGCGCGACCACATCATCCAGCACATGCACCGACAGGTGGATCGCCAGCGTAGCACCCGTGGCGGCAAAATTCTCGAGCGTTTCACCCTCGGGCATAGCCGACGCCCGCCCAGATGTCCGCGTTAGCACCAGCGATTGTGCGACTTCGGGCAGCGTAAGTTCAGTGCCCAACGCGGCGGCAGCAGCGGCAAAGGCAGGCACGCCGGGGGTGATGTCGTAATTGATGCCCAGCTCGCGCAACCGGCGCAGCTGCTCGCCCATGGCGGACCAGACCGACAGATCGCCCGAATGCAACCGCGCGACGTCGTGACCGGCATCATCGGCGGCTTTGATCTCTGCCATGATATCATCGAGCGACAGCGACGCGGTGTTCACAATTTTCGCGTCGGCTGGGCAGTACGCAAGCAGCTCTGACGGAACCAGCGACCCAGCATAAAGGCAGACAGGGCAGGCCGCGATCAGGTCGCGCCCCCGCAGGGTCAGCAGATCAGGGGCACCAGGGCCCGCGCCGATAAAGTGAACAGTCATGGGGCAATTCCTTCCGCGATAGCTACGGTGGCCATGCCATTGGGGCTGGTCACACGCAAGGTCGTCAATTTGGCACCGCGACCGGCGACGCGCAATGCGGCGGCCTCGGCAAGTGATCCTGTCCCGAACCGCGCCTGAATACGCGGCGACACGGTGCGCGTCGGGATATCCGCAATATCGGCTTCCGACAGTTCGATCAGCGGCACCCCCAGATTGTCTGCAAAAAGCCGCAACGCCGGCGTCACCTTGATCGCGAGCGTCGCCAATGTGTCCGGCGTGCGCCGTGTCAGCGTCAGTGCCGCGTGTAAATCCGCCTCGGTTGCATCTGCCCGCATCCCTATGCCTGCAACGATCATCGGTTCACGCTCCATTGCAGTTGCGGGCGGCTTGGTTGCCAGCCTTGCATGGTCCCCAAGGGGGCGGCCTGCGCCAGATCAATCCGTAGTAGCTGCCCGCCGTGCATCCCGTGCCAGCGGATGAGCAAGGCTTGCGTCTCAAGGGCGACAGCATTGGCCACTAACCGTGTACCCGGCGTGATCCTGTGCCAGATCGCCTGCAACACATCCTCGGTCGCGCCGCCGCCCAGAAAGACAGCAGCAGGCAGGGGCAGATCGGCCAGCGCATCGGGGGCCGTGCCGTGCACGCAGCGCATCCGACCCGCCAGACCAAAGCGGCGGGCATTCTCGGTGATATTTTCACACCGGCTTTCGCGCGGCTCTATGGCGATGGACTGCGCTTGCGGCGCGGCCAGACACCATTCGACAGAGACAGAGCCCGATCCGCCCCCCACATCCCACAGCAGCTCCCCCGCTCGGGGGGCCAGCGCAGCAAGCGTCAACGCGCGCATCGGCGATTTGGTGATCTGGCTGTCATGGGCAAAAAGCCCCTCGGGCCGCCCCGCTGCGTGGCTGATCCCAGCCCCCCCCGACACCGCAATCGCCACCACCACGGGGGCGGCAATGCCGGCCAAGTCAAACGTCGCGGCATCGGCCCCACGCGAGATTTCACGCGGACCGCCGAGCGCCTCCATCACCGTCAGGCGGGAGGCGCCGAAACCCTGCGCGTTTAAATACTCAGCCAGCGCCGCAGGGGCCACACCATCGCGCAACGTACAGATGAGCCGAGCGCCTTCGGCCAGATGGGGCAGCAACACCTCGAACGGAACCGCGTGCAGGCCGAGGATCGTGACCTCTTCCAATCGCCAGCCAAGTCGGGCAGCCGCCAGAGTCATGCAGGACGGCGCGGGAAAGCAGCGCCATTCCGACGGGTCCAGCACCTGCGCCAGCGAACCGCCCACGCCGTGCCAGAACGGATCGCCCGAGGCGAGCACGACAACCGCGCGCCCGCGATGTTCCAACACCGGCTCTACGCTGAACGGTAGCGGCCATTCCCGCCCCCGCGCGCCTGCGTCGCATAAGCTGAGATGCCGCGGCCCGCCAAAGATCACTTCGGCCTCGGCCAGCGCCTTTCGGCTTGCATCGGTCAACCCAGCAAGGCCATCTTCGCCCAGACCGATCAGGGTCACCCACGGACCGACAGGATCAACCATGACGCGCACCCTCATTCTTGGCGGCACGACAGAGGCCTCCAGCCTCGCCCGCGCGCTGACTGAACGTGGCGATGATGCGCTGTTCAGCTATGCCGGACGCACGGCGGCCCCCGTGGCGCAACCGTTGCCCACCCGCGTGGGTGGTTTCGGTGGCGTGGCCGGATTGCTGGACTTTATCGCGCAAAACCACATCACCCGCGTGATCGACGCGACCCATCCTTTCGCCGCACAGATGAGTCGTAACGCCCATGCCGCCTGTACGCAGGCCGGTATCCCGCTGGCCGCGTATGAACGTGCCCCGTGGTCCGAGACCGCCGCCGACACCTGGACCCATCTGCCTGATATCGAAGCCGCCGCCGCATCCCTGCCGCAGACCCCGACGCGGGTCTTTCTGGCCATCGGCAAGCAGGCGTTGCCCGTCTTTGCCGACCATCCCCAACACCACTATCTGCTGCGGCTGGTGGACCAGCCCAACGCGCCGCTGCCCTTGCCGCACACGACCGTAACCCTCGCCCGAGGGCCGTTCGACGTGGCCGGAGACATCGCCCTGCTGCGCGACCACGGGACCGAGCTGATCATCGCCAAGAACGCCGGCGGCACGGGGGCCGAGGCCAAGCTCATCGCCGCGCGCGAACTGGGGCTGCGCGTGCTGATGATCCAGCGCCCCGCAGTGCCCCCTCGCACGACATTCGCGCAGCTCGACGATATCCTGGCGTGGCTCGATCATTCGGCAGACCGTGGCGTGTAGATATGCGACCCGACGCGGCGGGTATCGGCGTTGCCCACGATCACAACCGTGCGCATATCGGCCATCTCTGGCGTCGCTTCGGCCAGCGTGACGGTGCGCAAGGTCTCGTCGGGATGGCTCACGTTACGCGCGAAAGAGATCAAGGTCTCTGGCCCGCAGGCCTCGCGCAGAATATCAAGCGCGGTGGCGAACTGATGCGGCCGCGAGGCCGAGCGCGGGTTGTAGAACGCCAT
>OJBO01000832.1_pt1 | contig 14548 bp, 13 predicted proteins | sample 1590461 | NCBI WGS metagenome assembly OJBO01 (sample SAMN05416836, study PRJEB24817) | seawater metagenome | isolation source: Sea water | place: Canada:Atlantic | collected 2013-07 | reverse complement strand
TCTTCCGAGACGACTTTCACAGTGATCGGCATATAGGCGTGGGCGTTGCCGCACAATTCGGAGCACTGGCCAAAGTACACGCCTTCTTTCTCGGCGGTGAACCATGTTTCCGCCAGACGGCCAGGTACAGCGTCTTGCTTTACGCCGAAGGCAGGCATTGCCCACGAATGGATCACGTCGGAGCCGGTGACCTGAACCACGATCGTTTTGCCCACGGGGATCACGACAGCGGTATCGGTCGCCAGCAGGAACTGCCGCTCGGTATAGCCGGCGGCTTCGAGCTGGGCGATGACCTCGGGTGTTTTGCGGTTTTCACCACCAACAGCAGGCGCACCGATCATGTAGCTGTCAAAGCCAAAGCCTTCGTCGACATAATCATAGGACCAGTACCACTGGTTGCCCGTCGCCTTGATCGTCAGATCAGCTTGGGGAATTTCCTGTTGGCGGAACAGGATTGGCAGCGAATAGGCCCCGATCAGTACCAGAATCAGGATAGGTGCAACGGTCCAAAGGATCTCGACCGGCGTGTGGTGCGTAAAGGAAGCGGCAACAGGGTTGCGCTTCTTATTGTAGCGGAACGCCACCCAAAGGATCAAACCGGTGACGAAGATGGTGATCAAGGTGATGATGATCAGGATAAGATAGTCCAGATCGTGGATGTCTTGCGCCACGCGGGTGACGGCTGGCTGAAAGCCCATCTTGCCGTCAATCGGCTCACCAATGATTTCCAGCCCGTCGATGCGAAGGTTTTCCTGCGCCATTGCTGGCACGGCGGAAAAAGCGGCCATGAGACCCGAAAAAGAGAGAAGATGTTTCATATGTCGTCCTGATCTTGTGACCATTGATAAGCGAATCCCAGCACCACCCCGCAAATGGAGTCAGCTGTCCCGTTGTAATCTTTACGCTTACAATCATATTCTAACTTCAAGATAAAGACTTCTGCTTGCGTCAAACGGACGCGAAGCGATTTTTATGACACGATTCAAGGAACATTTTTATGAGCCAGCCGCCTTTCAACCCCTTTGAGGCGCAGCTTGACCGTGACGCCGCACTGTCCATCCTGCGTGACGCTGTTGCAGGTGCCGATGACGGGGAACTGTTTTTCGAGCGCCGCCGCTCCGAAGGGTTGGTGTTTGACGACGGACGCCTGAAAACAGCGAGCTACGACGCTTCCGAAGGGTTCGGGCTGCGCGCCGTGCGCGGTGATGTGTCTGGGTACGCCCACTCGACCGAGATCACAGAGGCCGCTTTGCGCCGCGCAAGCGAGACGGCGCGGCTGGCCGTGGGTGCGGGCGGTGGCACTTGGGCGGATGCGCCTGCTGCGACCAATCAAAAGCTTTATACCGACGAAGATCCGATCGCTGGCGCGGCCTTCCCCGTCAAGGTCGACACCCTGCGCGAGATCGATGATTTCGCCCGCAGTCTGGATTCCCGTGTCGTGCAGGTCTCTGCCTCGATCTCTGCCTCCATTCAAGAAGTCGAGATACTGCGCCCCGAAGGAACATCCGTCCGCGATGTGCGCCCCATGACGCGGGTCAACGTGTCGGTGATCGTAGAACAAGACGGACGCCGCGAAAGCGGAACCGCGGGCGGCGGTGGCCGTGTTGGGCTGGACGGGCTGCTGGACCCCGTCGACTGGCAAGCCAAAATCCGCGAGGCTTTGCGCATCGCCTGCGTGAACCTGCGCGCCGTGCCTGCTCCTGCGGGGATGATGGATGTGGTGCTTGGCCCCGGCTGGCCCGGTATCTTGCTGCACGAGGCCATTGGTCACGGGCTGGAAGGCGACTTTAACCGCAAGGGATCAAGCGCGTTTGCAGGCCTCATGGGGCAGCGCATCGCGGCCAAAGGTGTGGCGGTGCTGGATGACGGCACGCTGCCTGATCGGCGCGGGTCTATCTCTATTGATGACGAAGGCACGCCCTCGGCCAAGAATGTGCTGATCGAGGACGGCGTGCTGGTCGGCTATATGCAGGACCGGCAGAACGCGCGCCTGATGGGCGTTGCCCCGACCGGCAATGGCCGTCGCGAATCCTATGCACACGCTCCGATGCCGCGCATGACCAATACCTATATGCTGGGTGGCGACGTAGCCCCCGGTGATATCGTCGCCGATCTGAAGGACGGCATCTATGCGGTCGGCTTCGGCGGCGGGCAGGTGGATATCACCAATGGCAAGTTCGTGTTCTCCTGCACCGAAGCCTACCGTGTGCGCAACGGGGTGGTGGGCGATCCGGTCAAAGGGGCCACTCTGATCGGCGACGGGGCCACCGCGCTGCAACAGATCCGCGCCATCGGCAATGATCCCGCGCTGGATCCCGGCATGGGCAATTGCGGCAAAGCGGGCCAATGGGTGCCCGTTGGTGTTGGACAGCCGACATTAATGATCGGCGGGTTGACCGTCGGCGGTGCCGCCGCCGCATAATGGGCTAAGGGGCAACCGGATGGGCGGGGGTGACGCGCTCCATCCGGTTGATCCAACATGGCCGTGAAATCAGCGGCGTGAGATCAGGGGCGTGAAGGTCCACAAACTCTATTCAAGTCAAATTAGTTCGACGCCGTTCATACTCTGTTAAGCTGCTTTCCCTAAAGCTGGTGGAGCAACGGACGGAGATACGGGATGACTGACAGGAACAACGCTCCTTCCTCTTCCACGCCCCCCATGGTCCCAGCCACCTTGGAAGACGACAGCTTTGCCCAGCTTCGTCTGTTGCGCTCGCGCCGCGTCGGCGTCGTGACATATTACCGGATGCTGCGTGAATACGGCACAGCCCGCGCCGCGCTGGAGGCTCTGCCCGAGGTTGCACGCGCCGCAGGCGTGAAAGACTATCGCATCTGCCCCGAGAACATCGTGCAGGCAGAGTTGCGCGCGGCCAAAGGCGCTGGCGCGCGGCTGGTCACCCACGACAGCGTAGCCTACCCCCCTCATTTAGCAGAACTCGACGACGCCCCCCCCTTTCTATGGGCCATCGGAGATATCGACCTGCTGCACCGCCCCTTGGTGTCGATTGTGGGCGCGCGGAATGCCTCCTCCCTCGGGACGCGCATGACACGCGCCTTGGCGCGCGGCTTGGGAGAGGCGGGGTTTGCTGTCGTTTCAGGGCTGGCGCGGGGCATCGACGCCGCGGCGCATCAGGCCGCGCTGGAGACAGGCACCATCGCCGTTCAGGCGGGTGGCGTCGACGTGCTCTATCCGGTCGAGAATACCGATCTTGCCCACGATATTGCCACCCAAGGCCTGCGCCTTTCGGAACAGCCCATGGGCTTGCAACCGATGGCGCGGCATTTTCCCAGCCGCAACAGGATCATCGCAGGGCTGGCCCGCGCAACCGTCGTGGTCGAGGCGGCGGCGAAGTCAGGCAGCCTGATCACCGCCCGCGATGCGCTGGACCAGGGGCGCGATGTGCTGGCGGTGCCCGGCCACCCGTTTGATGCACGTGCCGCGGGCTGCAACATGTTGATCCGTGACGGGGCCACGCTGGTGCGCAATGCCGCAGATGTGATCGCGCTTTTGGGCCCGACTCGGCAAGAGCAGCCCGTTGCGCCACCCCTCCACAGCCCACCACCGTCATCCGACCGTGACACTGAATCCCTGCACATCGAGATCTTGTCCCGCCTCGGCCCCAGCCCCGTCGCCGAAGATCAACTGTTGCGCGATTTGGCCGTGGCACCGGCTATTGCCACCCCTGTTATGGTAGAACTTGAGCTGAACGGCCGCATTTTGCGCCATGCGGGCGGGCTCGTGTCCCGAGCGGGCTGAACACCGCGCAGCCGCCGCTTGGGGGCCAGCCCCCGCTTTGGACTTCATCCAAAGCCCCCCCCGGGATTTAGGCCCATTTGGAATGGCCGCACAGCGGCGTGTTCGGGTCGTCAAATCGGTGCCATGAGCTGCTTCAAACCCCGTATTTCAAAGGGGTCGCGCTGTTCTGCGGATTGACAAACTTCGCTTCACGCCACATGTCACAGCATAAGCCACGCGAATTAATTTGATCCAAGGTGCCGAATTTTATGCCAGTTGTCGTCGTCGAATCACCTGCCAAAGCCAAAACGATCAACTCGTATCTCGGCAGTGATTACACCGTGCTTGCGTCCTACGGCCACGTCCGCGACCTGCCCCCAAAGGACGGATCGGTCGATCCCGACAACGGGTTTGACATGACTTGGGAAGTCGCCGCAGCGAGCAAAAAACACGTCAAAGCCATCGCTGATGCGCTGAAAGACGACAATGCATTGATCCTCGCGACTGACCCCGACCGCGAAGGCGAAGCGATCAGCTGGCACCTGCAAGAGGCGCTGACCAAACGCAAATCGATCAAGAAAGACACGCCGGTCAGCCGCGTGGTGTTTAACCAGATCACTAAAAAGGCCGTGACAGAAGCGATGGCGAACCCGCGTCAGGTGGATATGCCGCTGGTCGAGGCCTATCTGGCACGACGTGCGCTGGATTATCTGGTGGGGTTCAACCTGTCGCCTGTTCTTTGGCGCAAACTGCCCGGCGCAAAGTCGGCGGGGCGCGTGCAATCGGTCACGCTGCGGCTGATTGTCGAGCGCGAGATGGAAATCGAAGCCTTTCGCAACCGCGAATACTGGAGCGTGAAAGCGCTGGTCGCCACGCCACGCGGACAGGAATTCGAGGCGCGGCTTGTGACAATGGCCGGCAAGAAGCTGGACCGATTTGATCTGGCCAACGAAACGCAGGCCGAAATGGCTGTGCAAGCCATAACCAGCCGCGATCTGACCGTCACCAGCGTCGAAGCGAAACCCGCCAGCCGCAACCCCTCGGCCCCGTTCATGACCTCGACCTTGCAACAAGAAGCCAGCCGCAAGTTCGGCATGGGTGCCCGCCAAACCATGAGCACGGCGCAGCGCCTGTATGAAGCCGGTCACATTACTTATATGCGGACCGACGGCATCGACATGGCCCCCGAGGCGATCACGATGGCGCGGGATGCAATCGCGGACCGGTTTGGCGCGGAGTACGTTCCATCGGAGCCACGTATCTACAAGAACAAAGCAAAGAACGCCCAAGAGGCGCACGAATGTGTGCGCCCGACCGACATGACCAAAGATGCCGCCGCGTTGAAACTGACCGAACCGGATCAACGCAAGCTCTACGACTTGATCTGGAAACGCACGCTGGCCTGCCAGATGGAAAGTGCCCGTCTGGAACGCACCACGGTCGAAATCGGTAGCAAGGACGAACAGGTTGGCCTACGCGCCACCGGTCAGGTTGTGAAATTCGACGGTTTCTTGCGCGTCTATGAAGAAGGTCGCGATGACGTTGTGGACGAAGACGACAAGCGTCTGCCGCAGATCACGCAAGGCGACAAAATGGACAAGCGCGCTGTCACGCCAGAGCAGCACTTCACCCAGCCGCCCCCCCGCTATACCGAAGCGACATTGGTCAAACGGATGGAAGAGCTTGGTATCGGGCGCCCGTCGACCTACGCCAGCGTTGTCACCACTATTCAGGACCGCGAATACGTCCGCAAGGAAGGCAACCGTCTGTTCCCCGAGGACAAGGGCCGTTTGGTCACCGCATTCCTCGAAAATTACTTCCGCAAATACGTGGGCTATGATTTTACCGCCGATCTGGAAGACCAACTGGATAAGGTGAGCGCTGCAGACGCCGACTATAAAGATGTGCTGAGCCGCTTTTGGCAGGATTTCTCGGCTGCGATTGCCGAAACGGCGGATCTGCGTATCACCGAGGTGCTGGAAAAGATCAACGAGGTCCTCGAGCCGCATCTGTTCCCGCAAAACGAAGACGGCAGCGACCCGCGTTTGTGCCCCAATTGTGAAATCGGGCGCCTGTCGATGCGCACAGCTCGGTCCGGCGGCGCGTTTATCGGGTGCTCTAACTACCCTGAATGCCGCTATACCCGACCCTTCGGCCCGCCCGACCCCGAGGCAGAAGCCTCGGCTATTCCGCCCGATGGCAAGCTGTTAGGCGAGGATATGGGCGAGGAGATTCGTGTGTTCAAAGGGCGCTTTGGCCCTTATGTGCAGCGCGGCCCCGTCACGGAAGAAAACAAGAAGCCGCCGCGTCAATCGGTGCCCAAGGACTGGCCCGCCGAAGAGCTGGAACTGGAACGCGCTGTTATGCTGCTATCGCTGCCGCGTGAAATCGGGCCGCACCCCGAGGATGGCGTCATGGTCTGGGCGAATATCGGGCGCTACGGCCCCTACATCAAGCACGCCGACAGCACGTCGAACCGTGGCGGGACCAACGCCAACCTTGAAGGTCTAGACGAGGTGTTCACTGTCGGCATGAACCGTGCCGTACAGTTGCTGGCTGAAAAAGTCGCCAGCCGTGGTGGCCGTGGCAAAGCCGCCCTTCCGATCCGCGAGATGGGGGAACACCCTGATTTGGGCGGCGAGGTGAACATCATGGAAGGCAAGTACGGGCCGTACGTGAAATGGGAGAAGGTCAACGCCACCATCCCCAAAGAGGTAGAGCCTGCTGATCTGACCATGGAACGCGCCGTTGAGCTGATCGAGGAAAAGCTGGCGAAATCCCCCGCCAAGCGTAAAGCCGCGACAAAAAAACCGGCGGCCAAGAAAACTGCCGCAAAGAAACCGGCTGCGAAGAAGGCGGCACCTAAGAAAGCAGCGGCAAAGAAGGCTCCGGCCAAAAAGGCGACCGCCTCTAAAACTGCGCCCAAAGCGGCCTCGACTCCAGACGCGTAAGAGTGCAACTCACATATATGTCATTTGATGAATATGTGAGTTGCCACACCCTGCCCGCGATGCTTTTACCATTGGCAATCGCCACGGTAGAAGGAGATCAAGATGGCAGAGCAGACATTTTCACGACGCGGGTTGATCCTGACGGCAGGTGCGGCGCTCTTTACGCCCGCCGTGTTGCGCGCGCAGACGCCGACACCTGAAGTCATCGACGTGGTACGCCACAACACAAACGGGTTCTCCAGCCAGAACTGGCAGGACCACTTTGACACCCTGGGCAAGGCCGCCATTGTCGCCGATACCTCGTCACGCGCGCTGCATTATTGGGGCGGCGATGGTGACACCTACAAAATCTACCCGACGTCAGTCCCGCGCAGCGACGAGCTAACCAAACGTGGCTACACTAGTATCGTGCGCAAACGTGTTGGCCCGGACTGGACGCCGACCCCCAGCATGATCGAACGCGATCCGGACCTGAAATACATGCCTCCGGGGCCGGACAATCCGCTTGGGACCCACGCGATGTACCTCAGCTGGCCTGCCTATTTGATCCACGGTACACATGATACGCGCAAGATCGGGCGGCAAAGCTCTGACGGGTGCATCGGTCTTTACAACCACATGATCGAGGCCCTGTACCAGATTGCCCCCATCGGGACGCAGGTCCGTATCGTCTGACACGGTCACTCCCCCCCCTTTGAATAGAGGTGCCTGCCCTACGCTGGGGCGGGCCACCGAGATTTAGCAAAATACCAGCAGGCTCCGCTGGTAGCGCTGACAACCGGTGCGCCGGTTTGACACGTTCGTTACGCCACGTCATAGAAGTCGTATAAATATAAACGACAGGGCCGTGAGCCTCTCGTGAAAGGAGCCGGAATGAAAAAAATCTATGGAAGCGCTGCCGAGGCGCTGGAGGGCGTGTTGCACGACGGCATGCTGATCGCAGCGGGGGGCTTTGGCCTTTGTGGTATCCCTGAATTGCTGCTGAATGCGATCCGCGACGCGGGCACCAAGGATTTGACCTTTGCCTCGAACAACGCCGGCGTCGACGACTTCGGCATCGGTATCCTTTTGCAGACTAAGCAGGTCAAGAAAATGATCAGCTCTTACGTCGGCGAGAACAAAGAATTCATGCGCCAGTATCTGGGCGGCGAGCTGGAGCTGGAATTCAATCCCCAAGGCACATTGGCTGAACGCATGCGCGCCGGTGGTGCGGGCATCCCCGGCTTTTATACCAAGACCGGCGTCGGCACAGTGATTGCCGAAGGCAAGGAGCACAAGGATTTCGACGGCGAGACCTATATCCTTGAACGCGGTATCGTTGCGGATCTGGCGATCGTCAAAGCGTGGAAAGCGGACGACACCGGCAACCTCGTGTTCCGCAAGACGGCGCGCAACTTCAACCCGCCTGCGGCCATGTGCGGCAAGATCTGCATCGCGGAAGTCGAAGAGATCGTGCCACGCGGCAGCCTTGGCGGCGACGCGATCCACTTGCCCGGCATCTATGTGCACCGCATCATTCAGGGTGATCACGAAAAACGCATCGAACAGCGCACAGTGAGGACTGCATAATGGCTTGGGATCGCAATCAAATGGCGGCACGTGCCGCGCAAGAACTGCAAGACGGTTGGTATGTGAACCTCGGCATCGGGATTCCGACGCTGGTGTCCAACTACATCCCCGAAGGCATGGACGTGACGCTGCAATCGGAAAACGGCATGCTTGGCATGGGTGCGTTTCCGATCGACGGCGAAGAGGACGCAGATCTGATCAACGCCGGCAAGCAGACCATCACCGAGCTGGATCGCACTTCGTACTTTGACAGCTCGACCTCTTTCGGGATGATCCGCGGCGGCAAGATTGCCATGGCCATTCTGGGCGCGATGGAAGTGGCCGAGAACGGCGACCTTGCCAACTGGATGATCCCCGGCAAGCTGGTCAAAGGCATGGGTGGCGCGATGGATCTGGTCGCGGGTGTTGGCCGCGTTGTGGTGGTCATGGACCACGCCAGCAAGCATGGCGACAGCAAAGTGTTGAAAGAATGCACGCTGCCGTTGACCGGCAAAGCTGTCGTCGACCGCATTATCACCAACCTTGGTGTGCTGGATGTCGTCGAAGGCGGGCTGAAGATCGTGGAATGCGCCGAAGGCGTGACCGAAGACGAACTGCGCGCTGCGACCGAGGCGACAATCGTCTAATGCACTGACACGATGAACGACAAGGGGCGCCGCCAGCGATGGCCGCGCCCCTTTTTTACATCCGGCCCCGAACTGGGGTCAGTTCATCGCCGCAAAGACGCATCCGTCCGAGATCAGCTCGGGCGGGGTCTGGCAAAGCCCCTTGGCGACCTGAAAAGCAGCCAGCACCTTGGGCACATAATCGCGTGTTTCTGCAAAGGGGGGGACGCCGGCGTGTTTGCGCACCGATCCTTCGCCCGCGTTATACCCGGCCAGCACCAGTATCGGGTCTCGGTCAAATTCACCCATTAGCCAATCAAGGTATTTCACCCCGCCCGCGATGTTCTGCGTCGGGGCCATGCTGTCAATCACGCCAAAGCGCGTCGCCGTATCCGGCATCAACTGCATCAACCCCTGCGCCCCTGCCCCACTTATGGCATCAGCACGCCCGGCGGATTCCACAGTGATCACCGCCAGCACCAAAGCGGGCGAGACCTGCGTGCCGATGGTAGAGCGAAGAATGTCGATACCGTTTGCTTTCGCGATCTCTTGCATCTGTTGCATGCGCGGCGCGGGGATTTTGCTGCTGGCCGTGGCAAGCGTCACCATCGCGGTCTCCAGCCGACCCGGGCCGGATTTCTCGACCGCCGGAGACACCCGATCCCAGAACCAGTCATATTGCCCCGGTGAGGCCGGCACGATCGCCCCGGACGCGGTTGCCACGACCTCGGGCACATCAGCGGCCTTGGGTTCGATAAAGACGTTGATGCGATTGGTGCTGCCCGCCTTGGGCGGCTTCACCCGCTTGGCCTCGAATTTGGGGAACGGTTTGGGCACGTCCGCCCAAGCAGCCGAGGCCGCCAGCATCCCCACCATCAAAGATACGGTCAATCGTCGAAACATCACTGCCTGCACTGGTTTTTTGATTGCTCTTTTTCAGCAACCTCGCACGGAATCTGCTATCAGACCAAGCAAACATGGCAAGGAACATGGCGATTTCGCCTTAATTGATGCAATCCTGCCCCGCTTTGAGACTCGGTGAAGAAAAAGCACACCGGAAGAACCTTTTCAAATCAGTCGCCTAAGTGAATTTTTTGGGAAAGTGACGGCAATAGGCTAAAAGTCACATTTGCCGCCAAATTCGTGCCCCAATCGCAGGGCTATATAGGCTCATACCAAGTCAGCCAGATGCGGAATTGAGAGAGAAGCATCGAAACGGACGACACGGTTGAGACTGAAAATTTTATGATCCTTGGAGGGACATACCATGATGAACTTTATCAAGAACTTCAAAAATGACGAATCCGGCGCCGTGACTGTTGACTGGGTTGTTTTGACCGCCGCCGTTGTTGGCCTGGCCGTCGCAGCCTACTCCTCGATCGAAACAGGTGCGTCCGACCTGACCGCAAAAACTGCCTCTCATCTAAAGGCCCAAACTCCAGGCTCCATGTAATATAAACGATTTTCCGTATACCGGAAATTCCTGGCCGCATTCTGCTCGACAGGATGCGGCCAGTTTTTTTTGCACCTTCATCAAGCAAGGCAAACCAATGCTTTCGAATCTCATTAAATTTTGGAAAAGCCCAAGCGGCGCAGTCACAGTTGACTGGGTTGTGCTATGTGCCGCCGTCGTATCGCTGGCCGTATTGATGGTCGTTACCATGACCACAGGAACTGTCGAACTGGCTGACAAGATAATGACCCAGACGCCGGGCGACATCTAATCCCCCTATAATGACCCAGCTTGGTCGCGGATTGTTCATAGTCTGAACACAATCACCGCCTATCCATCAGCATAGGTTTTACGCCGTGTCCCGGACCGGCACCCACTCAAGAGAGGTAAGTAACATGCGGATGGTTTTTGGACTGGTCTTGCTCGCCGGTATCGCCTTGGCAGGTGGTGCTGTGTATCTGGCAAAGGGCCGTATCGGTGAATATCAAATGGCGCACCAGCAGGCACAAGAAGCGCTGGCGCAAATCGTGCCAACCGTGGGCGTCTATGTCGCCACCGGACCGCTGAAATACGGGCAGCGCCTGACCCGCGAAGATGTGCGGCAGGTCAGCTGGCCTGAAAACGCGATCCCCGAAGGCTCCTTTATCGAAGAAGCCGCGTTATTCCCTGAAAACAGCGATGACATGCGGGTCGTGCTGCGTGCCATGGAAAAAGACGAAGCCATCATGGCCGTGAAAGTGACCGAGCCCGGTGCCGACATTGGCCTCACCTCGCAGTTGGAACGCGGCAGCCGTGCGTTTGCCATCCGCGTTGATGTGTCCAGTGGCGTGTCGGGCTTCCTGCGCCCTGGTGACCGCGTCGATGTGTATTGGACGGGCCGGATCAACCGGGGCGGCAACGACCGTGGCGACACGGGTGACGTCACCAAGCTGATCGAGGCAGGCGTCAAGATTATCGCCATTGACCAAAGCGCCGGCGGAGAACGCAGCGAAGCCGCGATCGCCAACACCGTGACTGTTGCAGTTCAGCCCTACCAAGTGGCAGCATTGGCACAGGCACAATCTACCGGCAATCTGTCCCTGTCGCTTGTCGGGGCAGAGGATGACACGGTTGCCGCAGAGATCGAAGTCGACCAACGTAGCCTTCTGGGTCTCGCCGAAGAAACCGTCAAGGTCGAGACAACGACACAGAAAGTCTGCACCATCCGGACACGCCGTGGTGCCGAAGTGCTCGAAATTCCGATCCCCTGCACCAACTGATGTGCTCTTGAACAGGGCCTTCAAAAGCTATGTCCGCGCCGCGCAGCCCTCTGTGCGGCGTTTGGCATTGCGCGGGTATGTTGCCACGAATCCACAGGTAACTGCGGCCTGACGTCATTGATTCTTGCAAAAAAGCGAAAAGAACCGCAGAGTGTCGCAAACGGCGGGCGCAAAGACCCTATTTTGAGGCGTGATCACAAAGGCAGGTCACATGAAAATTGATAAATTTATCAAAGCAGTCCTATTGGGACTGACGATTGGCGCGATGCCGATTGCATTGGCCGCCCCGCTTGACGCTCAGGCAAACACGCTGCGCGTGGTCAAAAAAGGTACCAACCGCGTGTTGGAAGTCCCGATGAACCGCGCCGTGGTGGTTGAAAGCGACATTCCCTTTGCGGAGCTGAGCATTGCCAACCCCGGTATCGCAGATATTTCGTCGCTCTCGGATCGCACGATTTATGTTCTGGGCAAATCCCCCGGACTTACAACGCTGACACTGCTTGATGCTGCGGGGCAACTGATCACGAACGTGGATGTACGCGTCGCAGCGGATGTCTCCGAGTTCAAGGAACGCCTGCGTCAGATCCTACCCGGCGAAAAGATCGAAGTCCGCACAGCGAACGACGGCATCGTGCTGTCGGGCATCGTGTCCTCGACCCAACGCTTGCAGCGGGCCCTTGATCTGGCCGAACGCTACGCCCCTGAACGCGTGTCCAACCTGATGAGCGTCGGTGGCATCCAGCAGGTGATGTTGAAAGTCCGTTTTGCCGAGATGAGCCGATCCGTCTCTAAGTCCCTAAGCGCATCACTGGCGCTAAACGGCCTTGTGGGCAGCGATCTGGCATTGAATGGCGGCACCAATTCGACGAACACATCCGGCGCAATCGCCAATTCGCTTGGCGGGTCGACCCCGGCATCGAATAGCAACGCAGGGGCGGTTTTGTTTGGCTTCAACGCCGGATCGACGCAGGTCGGTCTGCTGCTTGAGGCGCTGGAGCAGAAAGGCGCGGTGCGGTTTCTGGCTGAGCCGAACCTCGTGGCGCTGTCGGGGCAAGAAGCGACCTTCCTCGCGGGGGGCGAATATCCTGTTCCCGTGGCGCAAACCGGCGACCAGATTTCGGTTCAGTATAAACCTTTCGGCGTAGAGATGAGCTTTATTCCCCGCGTCGTGGACAAAGACCTGATCAACCTCGAACTCAAAGCGGCCGTATCGGCGATTGATGCCAGCAACAGCGTGTCCTTGGGCAACGGATTTGATATTTCCGCATTTACCCGCCGCGAGACATCGACCACGGTTGAAATGCGCGACGGCGAAAGCTTTGCGATCGCTGGTCTGCTGACCGATGATTTCACCGACACTTCCACACAATTGCCCTGGATCGGCGACGTGCCTGTATTGGGCGCGTTGTTCCGCAGCGCAAACTACCAGCGCAGCCAAACCGAGCTGGTGATTATTATTACCGCACACCTTGTGACCCCGACCCGTGGCGAGGCCTTGGCCCTGCCGACCGACCGGATCAAGCCGCCCACTGAAAGCGAATTGTTCCTGTCTGGCCGCACGTCCAAAGGCAGCACGGCCCCCACCAAAGGGGCCGCTGGCGAAGTTGCCAAGCAGGACTTTAGCGGGTCGTATGGCTATGTATTGGATTGATCAGATGACTTCAGCGATCGCTTCGACAGGCAAAATCACCGGGTTGTGCGTCGCCTTGGCCATGACTGTTACAGGCTGTGTCAGCAGCCCTGATCCGGTCTTTACCCAGTTCCACCGCGAAGCAGGGTCGCTGACCGATTTGGGCACCTTTGGAAACGCTACCCTGAACAACCGCTTGGTGATGACCGGTGAGCGCCAGTATACATTCGATCTGGCCAACCGCTTTGCCGGCGAAGTCGAATCCACGGTGACCTTTGCCTTTAACTCGGCCCAGCTGGACGGGGCCGCGCAGGCTGTGCTGCGGCGCCAAGCGGGATGGATCCGTCAGTTCCCCGAAGTCCGCTTCCGCGTGTATGGCCATACCGATGCCGTCGGTTCGAACAGCTACAACAAGGCGTTGGGCCTGCGCCGAGCACAATCCGTTGTTGCGTTCCTGTCAACGCAGGGCATCAGCCGCAGCCGTCTTGAGGCCGTTGTTTCCTTTGGCGAAACACAGCCGTTGATCGTGACACAGGGCCGCGAACGGGCAAACCGTCGCACCGTGACCGAAGTCAGCGGCTTTGTCGGGCGACATCCCACCGTACTGGACGGCAAATACGCGCAGATCATCTATCGCGATTACGTTGCCAGCGCCGTGCCACCGACTCAGCTATCGGGCGGCGCAACATCGACCGGCACCACGACGGAATAACCGGATAAAAGATACCTCGAGAAAGGCCTGATCGTCACTGACGGTCGGGCCTTTTGCGTTTCAATCCGGCAAATCACTGCGGATCGTTTCAAAAGACCAAACAATAGAAACTATTTAGCCCCAATCTTGCCCAACTTGGCAGGGATATTCACTGCAATAGGACAGTTGCGCCCGGCCACCGTGGTCTGACGCAGGGGACCGCAAGGCAAAGAACAGGGCGACGCCCGATCAGCCCTTGCCGCGCCCCAAAGAGAAGAAGGGGAAGTTTAGGTATGAGCAGCAGTATGCCACAGATTGACGCACCACAGATCATCGCCTGCACTGTCAGCCGTGATGTACAGAACTTTGACCTGCTGATCGAGGATATGGAATCAGCTTTGGGCGAAGCCTGGGGTGATCTCGGCTTTTCTGAAAGCCTCGCTTTTTTCAGCCAGCCCGAAGCGGCGACGCTCGAACTGATTGCACTGGCGCTTGATTCCGAGGACGAAGAGAACCTGCCGATGATGTCCGAGATCATCTCGCAGGCCAAATCGCGTCATATCAAGGTGATCCTGATCGCCGAAGACATGTCGCCGGCCTCGCTCCTGTCTCTTATACACATCTGACGCTGCCGACGAATAGAGAGGTGTAGAT
>OJBO01000830.1_pt1 | contig 14591 bp, 15 predicted proteins | sample 1590461 | NCBI WGS metagenome assembly OJBO01 (sample SAMN05416836, study PRJEB24817) | seawater metagenome | isolation source: Sea water | place: Canada:Atlantic | collected 2013-07 | reverse complement strand
CACAACGCTTGTGCGACGGCTGAGCGTTACCTAATTAACCGCATGGCCCACTAGCGCAGCTCGATGGTGCTGAATACCGAGCGGCCGCGGCGGAAAAAACGCAGCGCGATCGGTGTGTCCGCCGGCAGATCCTCAACCACCCGGTCGTAATCGCTGAGGTCATTGATCGGGTTGTAGCCCAGCTGCACGATAATGTCGCCGGGGCGCAGCCCGGCCTGATCCGCCGGAGACTCCGGGTAGACCTCGGTCACCTGCACGCCGCCCGGCAGACGCCAGTTTTCCCGTACTCGCTCGTCAATCTCGGCCGCCTCGATCCCGAGGCGATCGGCGCCACTGCCGCTCGCCGCCGATTCACCGTCGCCGGGGCGCTTGCCCACGGTCACCTGGAGCCGCTTGCGGTGTCCCTCGCGGATGACTTCCACTTCCACCTCTTGGCCGGGCTTCAGCAGGCCGACGGTATGCGGCAGATCGCTGGCGTCGACAATGTCCCGCGCGGCGAACTCGATCACCACGTCACCCGGCTCAAGGCCAGCCTCTGCGGCCGGGCTGCCCGGCTCGACCTGGGCGATCAGCGCACCCTGCGGCCGGTCAAGACCCAGGGATTCCGCCAACGCTCGATCGACATCCTGGATGAAGACGCCCAGCCAGCCGCGCTCGACGCGACCGTGTTCCTTGAGTTGGGCCACCACCTCTTCGACCACTCGCACAGGGACCGAGAACGACAGTCCGATCGAGCCGCCGGAGCGGGTGAAAATCTGCGAATTGACGCCTACCACCTCGCCCTTGAGGTTGAACAAAGGCCCGCCGGAGTTGCCCGGGTTGATGGCCACGTCGCTCTGAATGAAGGGCACATAGTCCTCTCCGCGCTCGGTGGGAATACTGCGCCCGATCGCGCTCACGATGCCGGCACTGGCCGAGTAGTCCAAGCCGAACGGAGAACCGATCGCCACCACCCACTCCCCGACCCGCAGGTCGTCGCTGCTGGCCAGCTTCGCCACAGGCAGTCCCTCGGCGTCGATCTTCAGCAGCGCCAGATCGGAGCGGGGGTCGGTGCCGACCACCTCGGCCGCGTACTCGCGGCGGTCGATGAGCCGGACTCGAATCTCTTCGGCACCATCGACCACATGATTGTTGGTGACGATGTACCCATCCTCGGAAATGACGAACCCGGAGCCCATCGACTTCAAACGCCGCTCGCGTTCCGGGCCGGGGCGCTGGCCGAAGAAGTCGCGGAAAATGTCCGGGACGTCCGGGCGCATCCCCGGCGGGCGCCTGTTGGTCACCCGCTGCTCCGTATTGATTTTCACCACCGCCGGAGAGTTGTCCGCGATCAGCTGGGTGAAGTCGGGCAACTCCGAAGCCACTGCCGCCACACAGGTGAACAACAGCGCCATCAGGGCCCCGAGCATAATCATTGGTCGCCTGTTCTCTGTCATGGTTGTCCTCGTCATTGGGGTTCGGCGCATCATTGGCCGGAGCCGGCCGACGCGGAGTACTCTACCGCTTGGGATTGCCCTGACTTCGGGGCAACGCTGGCGGCTATCTGGCGCGCGGTGGGCAGCGGCACTTCGCCGACCACGCAAACCGCAAAGCCCCCACCGGGGCTTGCTCTGTGGATCAGGAAGGCCGCGGTCGGCCCCCGACGCACCTCCACCGAAGGAATGTGCCCGGCCCTGGGTTCGATGAATACCGAAAAGGCACTGAAGCCATCGTTATAGTGCATCTCCTGGGCATCGCCCGCGGACACCCTCGGCGGCTCCGACAGGCCGAATCCCGGTGGTACCCAATCGACCTGCCAGGGAGTCAAGGCGGGTTCCGCCCCGGAATCCGGGCAGGAGTCCCGGCCGACGACCAGGTGGCCCTCATGGCGCGGCTCCAGGTCCGCTTCATCGATGACCGCGCCTATGGAGATGGTATTGAACTGAAAACGCTCCACCAGGGCGCCCTGGGGATCGAACACCCGGGTCTGCAGCAGCAGGCCTGTGGCTCGGTCGAGGCCCAGCAGGTACCCATAGCGGTAGTTGTCCCGGGGCAGCAACTGGATCTGCCGCACCGGGCGACCGGCGACGCGGCCGTCATCACGATAGAAAGTCAGATAATGCTCCAGGACGTCATCCGGGCCGCCACCGGTCTGGAAACGGGGCGAGGAATCCGCCGTTCGACACCCCTGTTGCCGGCCCCTGCTAATCACCTCGCGAGGCGGGCCATCCAGATACTCGAGACGCTCCCAACTGCGGCCGTCGCGGACCGCGCGCACGATGCGCAGGGTGGTCAGGGTACCGGACTGTTCGTAAGTCGCGACCCCACGATAGCTGAGGGTATCGGCGGCGGTGTCCATGTGCGCCAACGCCTGGCGCGCCGACACCACGGGTTCCAGCGCCAGCCCGGACTGGGCGAGTGCGAATCCCGCGACCAGTCCGACAATACAGCGTGCGGTCCCGGACACGGGCCCGCCACGAACCTGGCCCGTCATGACCGGGACCCCGATCCCTCCGCGGACACTACCTGCGGCAATCCAGCTCCGCGACTGCCGCCGCCCGCCCGTGCGGCTATCCCCATCAGGGCTGTGCCGCGCGTCGCGGCATCCGCGCGAAGGGCAACAACCCTTCATGATCAACCGCTGCATTCTCGGCGTGGCGCAACATCCGCTCTTCGACATAGCGGCGGATCTGCTCCTCCTCTGCCGGAGAAAGCCTGCGGGGAGCCGCGTCCCCGCCCATGGGCAAGGCGGTGCCATCGGTGGCCGACACCACCTGTACGCCGGGAACCGGAGCGCGGCCAAAGGACTGCGCCATGGGCCGGGATGCCTGCGGAGCCTGTTCACTGCCGGCACTTGCCGCCAACCCGGAGTCGGCGCCCTCGAACGGCAGCCAGTAGCGGGCTCCGGCAATGGTGAGCACGGCCACCGAGGCCGCCACCGCCGTGCGGCCCAGGATACCGGTGAGGATGCGCGGGCGGGGCGCGGGCACATCAGCCAGGGCGTCCGAGATCCGCGCCGACAGATCCGCGTTGTGGTCGCCGGCCTCACCGCGCAGGGCGCCGGCCGCCAGGTGATAGCGACGCCACTTGGCGCGCAACGCCGGATCCCTCTCGATCAGTGTCAGGGTACGACGCAACTCAAATTCCCCGACCTCACCGTCCATGAGTGCGGAAAGATGGGACTGGGTTTCGGGGTGGACGTCTTCACTCATAGGCTGCGAGACCTCATTCACAGATGGATCACATCGAGACCGGTCGCCAGAGCGACTCGGCAAGATACGCTGGCAGTCTGACCCGGCAGACCGGACAAGGTTCCACGCTCATCAACCCGTCTCGAACAGCGCGCTGACGCGCACATCGATGGCTTCCCGGGCGCGGAAGATACGGGAGCGCACCGTGCCCACCGGACAGCCCATGATATGGGCGATATCCTCGTAGCTGAGACCTTCCATTTCACGCAGTGTAATGGCCACACGCAGATCCTCCGGCAAGCCGCCGATCGCCGCTTCGACAACGGCACGCAACTCCTCTCCCTGGGCAAGATTTTCCGGCGTATCAGTATCGGTGAGACCCTGGTTGCCAACGAAATGTTCGGCATCTTCGAGTTCGACATCATTGGCTGGCGGCCGCCGGCTGCGAGCGACCAGGAAATTCTTGGCGGTGTTGACCGCGATGCGGTACAGCCAGGTGTAGAACTGGCTGTCCCCGCGAAACTTGCCAAGCGCCCGGTAGGCCTTGATGAACGACTCCTGAACGACGTCGTCCACCTCCCCATGGTCATGCACATAGCGGCCGACGATGGCTCGTACCCGATGCTGGTACTTCAACACCAACAAGTCGAACGCCCGCTTGTCACCCTGCTGTACCCGCCGAACGAGTTTGCTGTCCGGCACCGATTCTTTCGGGGCCCTCACATATTGCTCCACAGTCTGGCGGGCGAATCTGGCTGGCGGCCGAAGCCATCGCCGCAGTCGTGACGAAATCCAGGCGCGGCGCCAGCCGGTATCCCGGGGCGCCGCTGGGACCTATACTATCATGCGACTGAGGCATCAAAACCCGTCCGCGTATGACGAGAAACTTCTATCACGACGTGCTCGTCATCGGCAGCGGCGCCGCCGGCATGACCCTGGCGCTACAGCTGGCCGGCCGATACAGCGTGGCCCTGCTGACCAAGGGCGACCTGACCGCCGGCTCCACCTGGAACGCCCAGGGCGGCATTGCCGCGGTATCCGAGGCCGACGACAGTTTCACCGCCCACATCAGAGACACCCTGACCGCTGGCGCTGGTCTCTGCCACCGCGACCTGGTCGCATTTACCGTGGAGCGCGGCCCGGAAGCCATCGCCTGGCTGATCGAACAGGGCGTGGAATTCAGCCGCGACGCCGATGGCGCCCACCACCTCACACGGGAGGGCGGCCACAGCCACCGCCGCATCCTCCACGCCGCGGACGCCACCGGCAGAGCCATCTCGGGAGCGCTCGCCGAACGGGTGACCGAACACCCGGGTATCGAAGTCTTCCAGCAGCACCTGGTGGTGGATCTGACCACCCAGGCGGATGCGGGCTCACGCCATCTGCGCTGCAACGGCGCCTATGTGCTGGACGCCGCCACCGGCGAAGTCTGCCTGCTCCAGGCACGCACCGTGGTGCTGGCCACCGGTGGCGCCAGCAAGGCGTACCTCTACACCACCAACCCCGACGGCGCCAGCGGTGACGGCATCGCGGTCGCCTGGCGGCGCGGTTGCCGGGTGGCGAACATGGAGTTCAACCAGTTCCATCCCACCTGCCTGTTCCACCCGAGCGCCAAGTCGTTTTTGATTTCCGAGGCATTGCGCGGAGAAGGCGCCCACCTGCAACTGCCGGATGGCACCCGTTTCATGCCCGGGTTCCACCCCGACGCCGAGCTGGCCCCCCGCGACATCGTCGCCCGCGCCATCGACCACGAAATCAAGCGCCTGGGTGCCGACTGTGTCTATCTGGACATCCGCCACAAGCCGCTGGCCTTCATCGAAGAACACTTTCCGACGCTACGCGCCCAGTGCCTGGCCTTCGGCATCGACATCGCCCGGCAGCGCATTCCCGTGGTGCCAGCGGCACACTACACCTGTGGCGGGATACTTACCGACACCCGCGGCCGCACCGACCTCAAGCACCTCTACGCGGTCGGCGAGTGCGCCTTCACCGGCCTCCACGGCGCCAACCGGCTGGCGAGCAATTCATTGCTCGAATGCGTGGTGTTCGCCACCGCCGCCGCCGCCGACATCGCCGCGGTGCTGCCGGACATCCCCGTCCCCAGCTTCACCAAACCCTGGGACGCGTCGCGGGTGACCTCCTCCGACGAAGACGTGGTGATCTCCCACAACTGGGACGAAGTGCGGCGCTTCATGTGGGACTACGTGGGCATCGTCCGCACCCGCAAGAGGCTCGAGCGCGCCCAGCACCGGGTACAGTTGCTGCAGCGGGAGATCCACGAGTACTACAGTAATTACCGGGTCAGCCGCGATCTGCTGGAGCTGCGCAACCTGGCAATGGCGGCCGAGCTGATCATTCGCTCGGCGCTGTTGCGCAAGGAGAGTCGGGGCCTGCACTTCACCCTCGACTACCCGGACCAGTCGGTGATCGCCAAGGACACCATCCTGGTGCCGATGAATTTCGCCAACCAGGAACTGATCGTCGACAAGCTCGACTGACTCCCCCGCCTCAGGGCAGGGTTCCGGTACGTACCGCCACCAGCAACTGCCGAAAGCGCTCCGCGGCGAGGGCGTCGGCGAATACCGGCAGGCTGCGCCGGCGCAGCCCCCGACCGAAGGTCAGCACCACCAGGGAAGCGGACAGGAACGTCACCCGGCAATTGTCGACCGGCACCATTTCCCGACCATAGCGCCGCCACCAGCTGCCCCCTTCGACGCTCAGCACGACCCCGGGCCGCGCGCGCGACAGGGCCACACCGGCTTCCAGCAATACCACCAGGCCGAGCGCCAGGCGCCACCCGGGCGGCAGCCACAGCAGCCCTATCCCCATCAGCAGCACGGCGAGCACGGCAAGGCGCAGCAGCAGTGCCGAGCGCGAGCGTCCCGGCGCCAACTCAAGATGTCCGATCATCGCGCACCAGCCGCACCATGGCCTGTAAGTCGGGATCCGGAGACTCGGCATGGCCCAGCAACCAGGCGAACAGGTCCTGGTCCTCGCAATCCAGGAGGCGCTGAAAGACGGTCTGCTGCTCGGCGGTCAAGCGCGCATGGCCGCGATCGAGAAAGCCGTTGAGCAGCAGATCGAGTTCGAGCATGCCACGGCGCGCGGCCCAGCGCAGGCGGTTGGAATCCATGAACGGTTCTCGCTATCCGCTGTCACTCGTTCATTATAGGGGCAGTGGATTGCCGCCCTGACGCTTGGTTACACTCACAACCCCGCCGGAGGCCCAGACGTGGAAGATTGGTCGCAATTTCTCGGCTCGCTCGGCGCCCGGGTGGTCGACGGACAAGTGGAGTCTTTTGGCGAACAGCCGGCCGATTACCCAGCACTGCTGGAGACGGACGTGCTCTGCGCGCTGCACGATCTGGGCATTCTGGAAGTGACCGGGCCCCAGAGCCGCAACTTCCTCCAGGGCCAGACCACCACAGATTTCGCGGCCGCGGGTCCCGGCGTGCTGCGCGGCGCCTGCTGTAATGCACAGGGCCGGGTATTCACAGTGTTCACCGCCGTCGCCACCGCACGGGGCTACCTGCTGGTCATGCCCCGCGCTCTGGTGGAATCCAGCCGCGCAACCCTCGCCCGCTACGCCGCCCTGTCCAGGGTCGGCCTGGAAGACGTCAGCGCCGCCTACCGCATCCTGGGCCTGGCCGGCCCGGACTGCGAAGCAACGCTGGCGCGGGCCGGACTCAGCGCCGGCGAGCCGGCGGCAGACAGCACCCTGGCCATCCCCCACGACGCCGACCGCCACCTGCTCCTGGTGCCCGCCGCCGTTGCGCCGGACCGCTGGCAGGCACTGGCAGCACGCGCGCGGCCCGTCGGCGCGCCGCTCTGGCACCTCGCCGATATCCGCGCCGGCATCGTCAATCTGGTTCCGGAAACCGGCGAGCAGTTCCTGCCGCAGATGCTCAACCTCCACCTGCACGGCGCAGTGAGCTTCACCAAGGGTTGTTACACCGGGCAGGAGGTGGTGGCGCGCAGCCAGTATCGCGGCAAGCTCAAGCGCCACTTGCAGCGTCTGGGCATCACCACCGCCAAGGCGCCGCGGCCGGGAACCGAAATCCGCTCCCCCGATTCGCCGCAGGTCGCAGGCACAGTGCTGGAGGCCGTCGCCGCGGGTGCGGATCACTGCGAAGCCCTGGCGGTACTGCGGGCCGGCGCGGAAGCGAATCCCACACTGGACTTCGGCGCTGGCCCGCAGCCGATCGAGGTCCTGCCGCTACCGGCCGCGGCGGTCTCCGGATGACCACCTGGATCACCGAGATGATCACTTGGATCACCGAGAACCAGGTGCTGCTGGGATGGCTGACCTTCGCGTCACTACTGACCTTCGTGGTGAGCCTCGCCACCCTGCCCTGGCTGGTGGCGCGCATCCCGGCGGACTACTTCGCCTACCACAAGCGCCAGGGCACACAGCTCCGGCAGGGCCATCCGGCGATCCGGCTGGCATTGCTGATCGGCAAGAATCTGCTCGGCGCAATTCTGCTCGCCGGCGGCCTGATCATGATCTTCGTTCCCGGCCAGGGTCTGCTGACCATGGCCATGGGGCTGCTGCTGCTCGACTACCCGGGGAAATTCACACTGGAGCGGCACATCGCCCGCCAGCGCTCCGTCCGGGCCGGGCTCAACTGGCTGCGGGCGCGGGCCGGCGTGCCATCCCTGATCTTTGACGATCACCACGACGCCGCCGCCTGAATGCGGCACCCACCCTCAGGCGGAGAGCAGCTCGACCCGATAGCCGTCGGGATCCTCGACAAAGGCGAGCACGGTGCTGCCGTGCTGCATGGGGCCCGGCTCGCGGACCACCTTGCCACCACTGGCGCGGATGCGCTCGCAGGCGGCGTAGACATCGTCGACGCCAATGGCGATATGGCCGTAGGCGGTGCCCAGGTCGTAGCTGTCGGTGTCCCAGTTGTGGGTCAGCTCGAGCACGGTATGCTCCGACTCAGGACCATAACCGACAAATGCGAGCGTGAAGCGGCCGCCGGGAAAATCCCTGCGCCGCAACAGCTGCATGCCCAGCAGCTCGGTGTAGAACGCGATCGAGCGATCCAGATCCCCGACCCGCAACATGGTGTGTAACAGTCTCATCGGCAGTAGCCCTCCAGTGGTCGCCGCGCCACGCGCCGGCGCATTTCAGTGCGGCGATCGCCCCCGGTTGGCGGCGATGCGCAGGCGCAGCGCATTGAGTTTGATGAAGCCCTCCGCGTCCTTCTGATCATAGGCGCCGGCATCCTCTTCAAAAGTCGCGATGCGATCGTCGAACAGCGAGTCGTCGGACTTGCGGCCCGCGACAATCACATTGCCCTTGTAGAGTTTCACCCGCACCACGCCGTTCACCACCGCCTGCGATTGATCGATCATGGTTTGCAGCATGCTGCGCTCCGGGCTCCACCAGTAGCCGTTGTAGATCAACTCGGCATACTTGGGCATCAGGCCGTCTTTCAAGTGGGCCACTTCGCGATCCAGGCAGATCGATTCGATCGCGCGATGTGCCCTGAGCATGATGGTGCCGCCGGGTGTCTCGTAGCAACCGCGGGATTTCATGCCCACATAGCGATTCTCGACGATGTCCAGCCGGCCCACGCCATTGTCGCCGCCGAGTCGGTTGAGCCTGGCCAGCACCTCGTGGGGCCGCATCGGCTCGCCGTCGATGGCGACGATATCGCCCCCTTGGTAGGTCAGCTCGACGTAGGTGGGCTCGTCCGGGGCGCGCTCGGGACTCACCGACCAGCGCCACATATCCTCCTCGGCCTCGGTCCAGGGATCCTCCAGAACGCCGCCCTCGTAGGAGATGTGCAGCAGATTGGCGTCCATCGAGTAGGGCGATTTCTTGCCGGCCTTGGCGAAGTCCACCGGAATCTCGCGGGATGCGGCGTAATCCATCAGGGTCTCGCGGGAGTTCAGCGCCCATTCCCGCCAGGGCGCGATCACCTTGATACCGGGCTTCAGGGCATAGGCGCCCAATTCGAACCTTACCTGGTCGTTACCCTTGCCGGTGGCGCCATGCGAGACGGCATCGGCCCCGGTTTCGTCCGCGATCTCCACCAGGCGCTTGGCGATCAAAGGTCGGGCGATCGAGGTGCCGAGCAGGTATTCGCCTTCGTAGATGGCATTGGCGCGGAACATGGGAAACACGAAATCACGGACAAATTCCTCGCGCAGATCCTCGATGTAGATCTGCCGAACGCCCATGGCCTCGGCCTTGGCACGCGCCGGTTCCACCTCCTCGCCCTGACCCAAATCCGCGGTGAAGGTCACCACCTCGCAGTCATAGGTATCCTGCAGCCAGCGCACGATCACCGAGGTATCCAGGCCACCGGAATAGGCAAGCACCACTTTCTTGATATCGGACACAGAGCCCTCCCGCGGACCTTGGCATTGGGGAGGCGGATTTTAACTGTCGCAAGGCGGCGCTGCACGGCACCGGAGAAAGAGACATTCGGCGGTCGCCCCGGGACGGTGCAGAGCTATAGTGGGGCGATACCCTGTCTGTTACCGCTCCACTAAGATGGCGGCATGAGCAGCCCCGGCAGCGCCGTCCGCCACAACCTGCGCCAGCTGACCACGATCCGCTACATCGTCCTGAGCGCTTTCGCCCTGGCCCTGATCGGGTTCGCGACGGGCCTGCCCGGCCAATCACTGCCGATTGCGCTGCTGGGCCTGCTCGGCCTGTTCGGTGCCCTCAACCTCTGGACGCGGCACCGCACCCGGCTGGCGCGGCCGATCTCGGAGATCGAGTTCTTCGGCCACCTGCTGATCGATATCGGCGGTTTGAGCCTGCTGCTCTATTTCACCGGCGGCGCGACCAATCCGCTGGTATCCTATTTTCTGGTGCCGGTGAGTATCGCCGCGGCCACCCTGACCCGCCGGCCCAGCTGGGCGGTCACCGGCCTCGCCTTTCTCTGTTACAGCCTGCTGCTGATCTGGTACCGCCCGGTACCCGCGCTGCTGCCAGCGACCGAGCACGCCCACGTCAACCTGCACGTACTGGGCATGTGGGCAAACTTCGCGGTCAGCGCCGGTCTGATCAGCTACTTCCTGCTCAACATGGCCGCGGAACTGCGCCGCCAGCAGCAACATCTCGCGCGCCGCCGCGAGGAACAATTGCGCGACGAGCAGCTGCTCGGCGTGGCGACCCTGGCAGCCGGCGCCGCCCATGAGCTGGGCACACCGCTCAACACCATGAGGTTGCTGGTGGATGGCGCCCGGGAGGACCACCAGGGGCTGTCGAACGGCGAGCTCCACACCCTGAGCCAGCAACTGGATCGCTGCCGGGATACGCTGAGGAAACTGGTGCACGCGGGCGATCAGCGCCACAGCAAACCGGCCGCACACCAAGTGCGCGACTACCTGCGGGCGTTGGTGGCGAGCTGGCGGGTGACGCGCCCGGACGCCGACCCCCACCTCGACCTGGCCTCGGACAGTCCCGCACTGCTCGCCGAATTCCACCCCACGCTGGGGCCGGCCATTCAGAACCTGCTCGACAACGCCGCCGATGCCTCGGCGGAAGTCCACATCGGGGCGCGCTGGGACCGCAACCGGCTCGAACTGGACATCCGCGATTTCGGCCCGGGCTTTCGCCGACCCTACAGCGACCCGACGCCACAGCTGGGCCGCAGCAGCAAGCCCGAGGGGCTCGGCCTGGGCCTGTTTCTGTCCCATGCCACCATCGAACGCTGCGGCGGCACTGTGGCGCTGACCCCGGCGCCGGGAGGCGGTACCCTTACCCGCATCCTGCTGCCGCTGACCCAGGCATTCGATGAAGCACAGCTACCTGGTGATCGATGACGATCTCACCTTCGCGGAAACCCTGGTACGGCGCCTGCACCGCCGCGGCCACGCAGCCGAACTCGCCACCGGGGCGGACGCGGCCCTGGACTGCTGCCGCCGACTGCAACCGACGCGCGTGCTCCTCGATCTGAAGCTGGCCGAGACTTCCGGGCTGCAACTGCTGCCGCAGATCCGGCAACTGGAGCCGGCGCCGGCAGTGGTGATCCTTACCGGATACTCCAGCGTCGCCACGGCGGTCAACGCCATCAAACTGGGCGCCACGCACTATCTGGCCAAGCCCGCCGGGCTCGAGGAAATCCTGGCGGCGTTCGAATCCATCGAACCCCTGGCGCCTCCCGCCAGCCTGCCCTCACTGGAGCGGGTGGAGTGGGAACACATCCAGCGCGCGCTGGATGAACACGAAGGCAACATCGCCGCCACCGCCCGCGCCCTGGGCATGCACCGCCGCACCCTGCAGCGCAAGCTGCTCAAGCGCCCGGTCAGGCGCTGAGCGCCGAGTGCCGACTTCTTCCTTACAATAGCGCCCGGTTTTGCAGCTCCACGGAGGCTTCATGAAGGTTCATCGCATCGCAGTACTGGCCGGCGACGGCATAGGTCCGGAGATCATGCAGGAGGCACTCAAGGTGCTGCGCGTGGTGGAAGCCCATGACCGGGCGCGCTTCGAGCTGATCGAGGCGCCCTTCGGCGCCCAGGCCTACTTCGACCACGGCCATCCCTTTCCGGAAACCACCCGGGCGGCCTGCGATGCGGCCGACGCCATCATCAAGGGCCCGGTGGGACTGTCCTACGAAGCCACCAGGCAAATCCCGGTGGACCTGCAGCCGGAACGCGGCGCGGTGCTGCCGCTGCGCGCGCGCTACAACACCTACGCCAACTTTCGGCCCGTGGTGCTGCCCCGGGCACTCGCCCAGTTTTCGCCGCTGCGGCCGGAAATCATCGGCGAGGGCATCGACATCCTGCTGATCCGGGAACTGGTGGGAGGCCTGTACTTCGGCGCCAAGACCCTCGGCACCGACGCCCAAGGCCACCGCTACGTGGAAGAAACCCTGCGCTACGACGAGGTCCAGATCAAGCAGGTGCTGAAAAAAGCGCTCGCAATGGCCCAGCGGCGCAAGGGCGTGCTGCACAATATCCACAAGAGCAACGTGCTCAAATCCAGCGTGCTGTGGAACGAAATACTGGAGGAGATGGCGCCGGATTACCCCGAGGTGGAAATCGTGCACATGCTGGTGGACGCCGCGGCCACGCACCTCTGTCTCAATCCGCGCCAATTCGATGTCATGGTCATGGAGAACATGTTCGGCGATATCCTCAGCGACCAGGGTGGCGGCATCATCGGCTCCCTGGGGCTGATGCCCTCGGCCTGCCTGGGCGATGACAAGGCCTACTACGAGCCCGCCCACGGCTCGGCACCGGATATCGCCGGCCGCAACATTGCCAACCCCTATTCAATGATCGGCTCGGCGGCCATGATGCTCGAATACAGCTTCGGCATGGTCGCCGAAGCGCGGCAGATCTGGGCCGCCATGCAGGGCGTGTTCGCCGATGGCTTCTCGACCCCGGATCTGGCGCAACTGGGGGGAGCCGCCGAGACCATCTCCACGCAGGACTTCGGCGACCGCGTCGCCGCCAAACTTCGCGAGGCACTCTAGAGGCCAATGAACGACCACTTCGAGATCGACCACCTCACGCCCGCGATCGGATCCGAGGTCCGCGGGCTGGATCTTGCCCGACCCCTGCCGCCGGACACCCTGAATCGGGTACATGCACTGTGGCTGGAGCGCAAGGTGCTGTTCTTTCGCGATCAGCGGCTGACCCCGGATCAGCAGCTGGCCTTCACCCGCCAGTTCGGAGAAGTGGAAAAATATCCGTTCCTGCCGGGCATTGACGGCTATCCGCTGATCGCGCCGGTGCTCAAGCTGCCCCACGAGCGGGTCAACTTCGGCGGCCTCTGGCACTCCGACACCACCTACCTCGAAACCCCCGCCGCCGGCTCGACCCTGTATGCGATCGAGCTGCCTCCGCTGGGGGGCGATACCCTGTTCGCCAATATGGTGCTGGCTTACGAGACCTTGCCGGACGACCTCAAGGAAACCATCGCCGGCCTCAAGGCGGTCAACTCTTCGGCCAAGGCGGACGTCACCAAGACCCGGGAGGACCGCCTCAAGGATGTCGGGGACCGCACTCCCCCGCAGGAATTCACCAGCATCCACCCCGTGGTACGCACCCATCCCGAAACCGGCGAACAACTCCTCTATGTCAACGAGGGCCACGCGGTGCGCTTCGAGGGCTGGTCGGAGCAGGACAGCCTGCCGTTGCTGGAGGCGCTCTACAAGCATCAGCGCAAGCCGGAATTCCAGTGCCGCTTCCGCTGGAGCCCGGGCGCGCTGGCGATGTGGGACAACCGCGCCTGCCAGCACTACCCGGTCAACGATTACCACGGCCACCGGCGCCTGCTGCACCGGGTCACGCTGCGGGGCGACCGGCCGTTTTAGCGGCCGCGCCAGCCAGCCGGGTTAGGGCGCCTCGAGTTCAAACCGGCACAACACCCGGCCATCGTCGCTATCCGCCTCCCCCGGCTGGACCGCGTGCAGCCGTTGTGGATCCACCCCGGTCTCCGCCAGGTAGTCCAGTACCACCTGCCGCCGCGCCAGGGCCAGCTGTGCCAGATCCTCCTCCGCCAGCGGCTGGGCCGCCAGCAGGCGCTCGCGGGCTGCCTCGGTCAGTGCCGTCGGCGCTTCGGCATGCGCCACCTCCAGTTCGGTCCAGGCCGCTTCCGAAAAGGTCTCCACGAAGAGCTGCCGCAGCGCGGGGTTGACGGCCGCCGCGTCGTCATCTGCCGGCAGCGCGTCACGGCTCTCGGCCAGCGCCTCCGCCAGGCGGGCGGCGCGCAGTGCCCGGCCATCGTCGGCTTGCGCCGCGCAGCCACCGAAGGCCAGATCGATTTCCGGTCGCTCGGCCAGGGCCCGGGCCAGCTTGTCGGCGACCTGGCGCTGGCTGGGCCGCAGTTCGGCAGCACCCGGATCGAAGCCGATGCGCTCGAGGTCCGCGCCCTGCGCCCCCACCAGGCGGCCGAGCGCGGCGAAGGGCGCGGTCGCCACCTTGGTGATCACATTGGTCAGGGCCTTCCAGATCAGTCCACCGACACTCACCTGGGGGTTGCCGAGGTCACCGCGCACCGGCAGATCCAGTTCGACATTGCCGTGGGAATCCTTGAGCAGCGCCACTGCCAGCCGCAACGGCAGATTGGCGGCACCCGGCACCTCGACACGCTCCCCGAGCTGGAGTTCGCGGATCAGAATCCGATTCTCGCCATGCAGCAGCTGTTCCTCGATGCGATACTCGAGGTCGAGATCCAGGCGTCCGGAATCGATCGCATAGCCGGCGAATTTCGCGGAATAAGGCGTGACGCTGGCGATATCCACATTGTCGAACTCCAGCGTGAATTCAGTGAAGGTGCGGGGTGCCGCAGGCAGAAATTCGGCAAGGATGCGTGCCTCGCCATAGCGGTCGATGGCGCCATCGAGTGTTACGCTGATCCGCGCTTCGCGGCGATTGGAATAATCGTTCAGGACGCCAGCCCTGTCTCTTATACACATCTCCGAGCCCACGAGACTAGGCATGATCTCG
>OJBO01000829.1_pt1 | contig 14599 bp, 15 predicted proteins | sample 1590461 | NCBI WGS metagenome assembly OJBO01 (sample SAMN05416836, study PRJEB24817) | seawater metagenome | isolation source: Sea water | place: Canada:Atlantic | collected 2013-07 | reverse complement strand
GTACCAGGCGGCCTGCCGCGGCGCCTGCCCCTGTGATCCCGCGGCGGCGATGAATCCGGATGATCCGGCGCGCTTTACCGTCGATGCGACTGTGCCGCAGTCGCTACCCGGCGCGCAGGCAATGATCGGCCTGTTGCTGCTGCCGCACATCTTCGGCCCACCCGAGACGGGCGGCGTGGTGCCCGCTGATCCTTCCGTGCCGGTAGCCGTGTACGCCGAGCCGGATCCCAACGCCGAACCGGCACTACGGCTTTCGGACCTGGCGCACTTCGAATATCGCGAGTACACCTACGAGGGCGCCGCCGCCGTGGTCTACGAACAGCGCCCCGGCTGGTACGCCATCAGCCTGCGCGACCAAGCGCTGACGCGCGGCTGGGTGCGTGCCGCCGACGCCGGCGAATTCCTGCCGCTGGCGCGCCTGCTGCCGAATCGCCTGGCCTTCCTCAACGCGCACTGGGACGGGCACCTGTGGTCGCAGCCCGCGGGCGGACGTCGCACCGCGCAGGTGTCGCGCCTGGTCGAAGGCCACGCGCCCGATGCCAGCGACGAGCACGCGGTGAACATTCTCGAGGCGCGCAGCATCGGTGACGGCTTGTGGCTGCACGTCGAGACCCTGGATGAGTCGCCCTGCAACGGCGGTACGCCCAAGGTGGTCGATCGCGGCTGGATACCGGCCTACGCCGCCAGCGGTGCACTCGTCGCCGGGTACTACAGCCGTGGCTGCTGAGCGCTGCGCGGCGGGCGCGATCGTCGCGGCGCTGCTGGCGCTGTGCGTGTCGCCAGCCTGGGCCTGCCGCTGCGCGCCGCAGACGCTGGCCGAATATTTCGAGCGCGCCGGCGTGGTGATGCAGGTGCGCATCGAACAGGTCGAGATCGTGGGCAATGGAGTGGGCGACGGCGACGGCCATGCGCACCGACGCGCGCAGTTCACCCGGCTGCAGGATTACAAGAACGCGGCCGGCGTCGACAGCCTGCGCACCGCACTCGATGGCGCCGCCTGCGGGCTGGCGCTGCAGCCCGGCGCGCGCTACTGGATCTTCGGGACGCTGGCGCCGGGCAGCACACAGGTCCGCACCGGGTCTTGCGATGGCAGCCGCCCCATCGACCAGGGCTTCACCGATGTCGCGGCCGACGCCGTGCACGAAGTGCTACTCGAACAGCGTCGCGCGCTGGACTGCCCCTCACCGGCGCCGGCCGAGATCGCGGCGCGCCTGCAACTCACGGCGGTGCCGCGTGCCGAGGCGGCGATCACGGGGCAGCGCTCGCCCAACGGCGCCTACGCGTTCTGGATCAAGAATCCGTCGCCGGTCCAGCGCCCGCCGCGCATCGCCAAACTCGTGATCGACCGCGAGCGCGAAGAGCAGATCGAACTGCGTCTGCACGGCGTCGCCGCGGCGGCGAGCGCGCAGTGGGTCAACGAAAAACTGGTGCTGGTGCGCGTGCCCTGGAGCCGCCACCTGCGCAGCGAGGTTTTGATCGACGTCGAGCGCGCCGCGATCCTGTCGGTGGACAGCGCCCGGCTCGATGAAACCGGCCGCGTACAGCACTGGCTGGATGCGGATTGTCCATAAAGACAGGTGTCAGGTCTGAATTCGAGGCCTGACCCCGGCCGTTCGGCGACCTGATGCTCGGGCAGGTAGCCTTCGAGCATGCGGCACACGCCTCGATGCCGAACGCGTACTCCGCACGCTGTGTGCGGATCGCATTCGACAGGCGCTGGATGACTGCCATTTCCATAACGCCGTATAGGTTCAGGTCCGCCCGCACTGTTGACCCTGCGCGATACGCCGGGCGTTAATCGCCAGGCAGGGAACGGCGGCCGGGCCTAACTGGATGCGAACAGGAGCAGGGCCATGAGATCGGGCGTATGGGGCGCGGTGCTGTGGATGGGTCTGCTTGCTGCGGCCGGCGTACACGCCGCCGACGATGTGGCTGGCGCCAAGGATCATCCGCTGCTGACGCGCTACCCGGATTCGCGTATCACGGAGTACTCGAGCAATTACGATCTGGTCGAGTACAAGGTTGCCGCCAGAGGCGAGGATCCGACCGCGGAGCCGGTGGAAGGCGAAACCACCGCGCTGCGCTACTTCTACAACAATGCGGATACGCAGCCGAGCCCGCTGCAGCTGATCCGCAACTACCAGAACGCGGTCAAGGCGAGCGGCGGTGATGTCGTCTACGAACGCCTGCCGGCCGATGGCGACGGTGGCGAAACCACGCTCAAGCTCAGCACCGACGGCAACGAGCAACCGGGGCCAGGTCTTGTTTCATGCGTCAACCCGTCGTCGGGCGATGCGGCTGGCCGTCGATGGGTGGATTCCGAAGTGCCGTGCGATCTCGGCGAGGGTGTACGCACCGGTGCAATAAGCCTGGTGGATCGCCTCGTCACGGTCCGCAGCCCCGCGCTCGATTTGCTGCAAACTCCTGGCGGGTCGCAGTTTCCTGGGGACCTCGGCGCTGACCGACACTCGATCGAATCGGTCGAGAATGGTCTCTACAAATGATTCGCTGCCGAGGAAACTGGCCCGGGGCATCTGATCGAACGGATCGCCGGCACGGAGCCCTTCGGCGACAAACCGCGCAAACGCGCGACGCGCAGGACCGCGCTGGGCATGAAACAGGTGCAGCGTGTCGGCGACCGCCAGCCAATCCGGGGCCGGCGATTTGCCCATGACCGCGCCATAGCTGCTCCACGGCCAATCCGCGGCGGTTTCGGCCATGCCGGCCCGGACGGGGTTCAGCACAACATACCGGGACAGTTCCAGCAGATGCGTGTCCTTTTGCACCAGCACGGCCTTGTAACGGCCCTGAAGGACGTGTCCGACGCGCCCGTGCCGGCGATTGAACCCCTGGCTGTAGACGCCGTTGATCTCGCGCATGCCTTTCGACAGCGTCGGGCGCAGCGTCTCGACCAGCAAGTGATAGTGGTTCGTCATCAGGCACCATGCCCAGATTCGCCACCCGAAGCGCTCACACACGCGTCCGAGGTTGTTGACGAATGCCCGCCGATCCTCATCGTCCAGAAAGATATCTGCTTGGGCGTTGCCGCGCGCCGTGACGTGGTACAGCGCACCTTCGAATTCGATTCTCAGAGGTCGGGCCATGAGGACTTAAGCGGTCGTGCGCTGCTTTTCGATGATTTTCGAGGGTGTCGGGGGCCAGCGTAGCAATACGGCTTGCACGAAACAAGACCCGACCCCTTTATGTTCTCGACCCCTTTATGTTCCGAAACAAGACCCGACCCCTTTATGTTCTCTCACCAAGCAAGGGCGGTGCGAGATATCCGGATGCTCAATGTTAGGCGTCACAACCACCATGTCCCCTACTCCCGCGAAACTTTGGGACATCTTTGTCTCCCACGCGAGTGAAGACAAAGCCTCCTTCGTACGTCCGCTTGCTGAAGCGCTTGTAAATCTTGGCGCCACCGTCTGGTACGACGAGTTCTCCCTCCGCCTCGGCGACAGCCCTACCTGTCAACCTCCCCTCCAACAGTCAGTCCTCGGCATTTTGTGCAACGTAGGGCGATGATGAAAGAGAGGTTACGATGGCATCGACGATCGGGCAGGTGCTGCCGGATGCGAAGCTGGTGCGAAGCTCAAGCGACGCACCCGTCGCAAATTCACTGAGCAGGAGAAGTTCGCCCTGCTCGAAGAGTTTGATTTACTGAAGCGCGAAGCAAAAGGCGATTGATCTTCCTGTACTCATGCTCCGGCTTCGACAATCTCGGTACCCGGATGATGCCGCGGCAGGGCCACGCGCCAAGCCATGTACGGCAGCAAGGGGTTCGGCAGCCAGTAGCGCCAGCCAAGCGCGGCGCTACGGCTACCGCCAGCCGCTTCGAAGTCAAGCTGCTGGTACAGACCCTTGTACAGACACAGTCCTGTATGACCGTCGTCACGAACGTTTTGTGCCGCAGGCGGCGCCGGCGCAGTTAGCGACCACCATCGAACGTGGTGATGTGCCAGCCACGCTTACCGGTCGCGATCAGCTTGCCGGACGGACAGTGTCGAATGGCCAGGCTGGTGGCCGCGCGTCAGGCGCTGGCCGCGACATGCTGGTCACTGGCAAGGCGGCCGTAGACAGCCCCGAGCACCGCGCCGAAGATCAAGTGCAGGATGAGCGTCATGACCGGCGCCATCATGCCCATCTTCAGTCCGAACAGGCCCGCACCTGCCATCCGCATCGGGCCGATCATCATCAGCAACCAGGCAATGGCGCCGAAGATCATGCCCTTTCCGACTATCGAATTTGTCGGCAGCTTGTTGCTCAGTGCCGCGAACAACAGGCCCCAGGCGACGCTGCCTATGATGATGTGCATCATCCAGCCGACCAGCGGCGTTGCCGGCGTGCCCATGCGCTGATAGGCCATTTCCGTCAGCATCTTGATGACGTTCAGGTCCGGCATCAGGCCCATCGCGCCTTTCATCAGCATCAACATCGACAGGACAATGGTGGCGATAAAGCCGGCGATAATTCCAGCGGGGTAGCGATTCATGGTGTTTCCTCCTTGGTCGCGAGCTCTTCGTGTACAAGGCGTGTCGGAATACCGGGCAAATCGTTACAGTGGCTTGCAGAATGGTTGGGCAGAATTCGCCAATGATCGAGGGAACCACGCCGTCGCGCCAGGGGCCATCCGGGGACAAGGATCAGCGGGGACAGGGGCAGCGCCAGAATTTGGCTTGGTCGGCCACACCTTCCCCTTCGCTCGCCGCGCCGCTTTCGCCACCGTGGTGACGTGTACGCCTATACTGCCACTCTCAGCGGGCATCATCCTCATAGATGGCCTAGCGGTAATCGCCACCCGAGGTCACCCGGTAGAGAGCGCCGGCGAATTCGATGCGGATGGGACGAGCCATGTCGAGAGACTGCCGGAAATTCCAACTTATTGAGCTGACAACATATTCCGCGAGCTCTCAGACGGTAATGCGCATCTTCTTGATGACGAGGATGACGACTGATGTCCATGCACAACCCTCCACATCGCCGCGAGCCCATTCTGGCGATGCACAGGGAACCCTATGGACTGAGCCGCCGCTCCCCAGACGAACATCTGGACGTGTCGCCATACACTTTTGACCGGATTTTGAGGCAGCCCAGCGGTGTCAGCCCGGAATCGGCATTGCGGCTCTCCAAGGCGCCAGGCCGTACGCCACAGAGTTGGTCTGCCATGCAAAACGCTTATGACTGGCGGCATGCAGGCAAGACTATCAAGCTCGACAAGGTCCACAAAGCTGAGCCTACCGCTGCACAATCACTCTTATACCCCCGAAGTGGCTACTGAGAGGACCATAGAATGATGGATGAAGCCAAGCCCCCGTTTCCGCCTTTCGACCAGGAAAGTGCGATCAAGAAAGTTCGCCTGGCAGAAGATGCCTGGAACTCGAGAGATCCCGAAAGAGTTTCGCTGGCGTATACCAGCGATAGCCAGTGGCGCAACAGAAGCGAATTTATATCGGGGAGGCAGGAAATCGTCGCTTTCCTGCAGCGCAAATGGAACAAAGAATTGGACTATCGGCTGATCAAAGAACTGTGGATCGCATCGGGTAACAGAATTGCGGTTCGCTTTGCGTATGAGTGGCACGATGACGCCGGAAATTGGTTCCGCTCATACGGCAATGAGAATTGGGAATTTACCGATTCCGGCCTCATGAAGCGCCGCATAGCGAGCATCAATGGCTTGCCCATCAAGGACTCAGAGCGAAAGTATCACTGGCCTCTTGGTCGCCGTCCGGACGACCACCCGAGCTTGTCGGAACTTGGCTTATGAGTCATGCAGAAGGCAGGAATCAGGTGTGGGATCTGGGTTATTCAGCAACGCCCGCCCTTTCGCCCGCTGCGCCACTTCCGCCACCGCGGTGGATCGCGCACCTTCCATACCTGACCCCCGTCTTATTCCCTGCCTGTATTTTGCGGGGAGGTCCTTCGGTTGAGCTGTAAAGCAAGGCACCCCGGCTCACTGCCCCAGAAGTTCGCGTAGTTTGGCCAGACCGAAATGATAGGCTTGGGATGCGTTTACCTTCGGCGGCATGATCAGCGCGTCGGGATCGACGACCACCTCGACCACCGCGGGCCCGGTCTCGGCCAGCGCCTCCGTCAGGGTGGCATGGAGCTTGCCCGGCTCTGTGACGCGGAAGCCCGCAGCCCCGCAGGCCTTTGCCAGTGCCACGAAATCGGGGTTGAGAATATCGGTGCCCCAGTCGGGCAGGCCCTTGGCTTCCTGTTCCAGGGTGATGAAGCCGAGCTTGGCGTTGTTCAGCACTAGGATGACGATGGGCAGTTCATAGCGGACAGCAGTGACCAGATCGCCCGACAGCATGGAAAACGCCCCGTCACCGACGATGGCGATAGCGCGGTGGTCGGGATAGGCCAGTTGCGCGCCGATCGCACCGGGCAGGCCGATGGCCATGGTGGCAAGGCCGCCCGAGAGAGTGAACCGCTGGCCCGGATGCATATGCAGGTGCCGCGCGGCCCAGGCCGTCGATGTGCCCGTGTCGGCGATGAAGATGGCATTGTCCGGGGCGACCTTCGACAACTCCGACACCAGCCGTGGCGGGCTGATCGGCATGGCATCCGAGGCCTCGTCCTTGTCGCGGCCCTTGCGCCAGCCGACCATGTGGGACTGAATGTCCTTCAGGAACGCGCCCTTGACACGCGCGTCCAGCCTACTGGTGAGCGTCTCCAGCGTCGGGCCGGCATGACCAACCAGCCCGATATCGGCAGGATGCCGCCGTCCGATGCGTGTGGGCTCGATGTCGATCTGAATAACCTTGGCAGACTTCGGATAGAAGTCGCGATATGGAAAATCCGTTCCGACAAGGACCAGCAGGTCGCAGCCATCCATGGCCTTCATGGCCGGCTTGCCACCCAGAAGGCCCAAGCCCCCGGCGCAGAGGGGGTGATCGTCGTCAATAATTTCCTTGGCCTTCAGGCTGCGCACGATGGGCGCCTGCACGGCTTTCGCAAAGGCCAGCAATTCGTCGCGTGCGCCCAGACACCCGATACCCGCGAGGATGGCAATACGTTCAGACCGGCCGATCAGTTCGAGCGCCTCGCTACAATCTGCCGCCACCGGCGAGATGCGGCCCGCAACCGCCCCCTTGCTGGGTCGGTCGGAACCGCGCGACACCTTGCGCCCGGAAACATCCGTTGGGATCGAGACATGCGCCACCCCGTGATGGGTGATAGCCGCATGGCAGGCTTCAAGAAACACCTCGGGCACCTGCGCCTCGGTGGTGACGGTCTGGCTGTAGACGGCGACATCGGCAAACAGCCGGTCCAGCCGGACTTCCTGATGGGCCTCGGTGCCCAGGACTCCCGTCGCCACCTGTCCGGTGATGGCAATCACCGGCGCATGGTCCATCCGCGCGTCGTAGAGCCCGTTCAGCAGATGAATGCCGCCGGGCCCTGAGGTGCCCATGCAGCCCGCAAGTCGCCCCGTCAGCTTGGCCTGGACCGAGGCGGCCAGCGCGCCGGTTTCCTCGTGGCGTACCCCGATGAAGCGGATCCGGTCCTGTCGGCGCAACGCGTCCGTCACATCGTTGATCGCGTCGCCGGGGATGCCGAACAGGTGTTTGACGCCATGAACAGCGAGTATTTCGAGAAGGACATCGGATACGGTCACGAAACCTCTGGCAAAATTTAATTTAATTGTTCTGACCATACAGCGTCGTCGCGATTGCTGCAAAAACACATATCCACGACGAGGGTTGCTGCAAGTCATGGCAAACCGGGAATAGAATTCGATGGCGCTCTGTACCATGTCATGGCGCGGGGCAACAGGTAATCCTGCCCCGTCAGGCGGACAACTCAAAGACAGGGCCTTGGGCCTGTTGCAGAGTCTCAGCGAGCGTCATGCCGCCGAGGACCGTTCTCCGGTAATCGGTGGCCCGAAAAAAGCCGGCGGGCCAGTTTCCGCCGTCCGGGCAGGGTGCCCGCCATGGCCGGTCGGCAACACTGCAACTCCAATTGCTATGCGGCGGGATCGGTCGCGTGTAGGCTCCTTTGTACAACCCGCCTTTTCCGGAGCCCGACATGGCCTGCTTCCTTTCATGAGCGCGGTGGATGCTCCGCTACTCGCAACCGATGAACCAACCCCCTGGCGCATCGAGCGGGCGGAAGGCCGGTCTCCCTGGTTGCTGATTTGCGATCACGCGGGCAGGCGGATCCCCGGACGCCTGGGCACGCTCGGCCTGGACCCGACGGCGCTGGCCAGCCATATCGCCTGGGACATCGGGGCGGCGGCGGTGGCCTCCGGACTGGGCGCGGCCTTGGATGCCACCGTGCTCCTCCAGCCGTATTCCCGGCTGGTGATCGACTGCAACCGACCGCCGCACAGCAAGGATGCCATCGTCGACCTCAGCGAACGCACGACGATTCCCGGCAATCAGGGCGTTACCCCCGCCGCTGCCGCTGCTCGCGAGCGGGAGATCTTTACGCCCTATCATGCGCGTATTTCCGCATTGCTGGATGCGCGCGTGCAGCGGGGACAACCGACCCTGTTGCTCGCCCTGCACAGCTTCACTCCGGTGTATCTTGGCGTTGCGCGGCCCTGGCATGTCGGCGTGCTCTACAACCGCGATGCGCGCCTGGCGCACATACTGGCCCGGGCATTGCTTGATGAAGGGGATCTGGTGGTGGGCGACAACCAGCCCTATGCGGTCAGCGATGAGACGGACTATTCGATTCCGCGTCATGGCGAGGCGCGCGGCCTGGCGCACGTGGAGCTGGAACTTCGTCAGGACCTGATCGCTGATGCGGCCGGGCAGGCGGCATGGACTCAGCGCCTGGCGCGCCTGCTGCGCCCGATCGAGCGTACACTGGGCGCCTCTCATAACCGCTAGCCGCGGCGCCAATCATGCGCACCAACCTGCGCCGCTTCGGCGCCGGCTTGCTATCCATTTCCTGCATGCGTGAGCGCGACCGCGCGATCGCCCAAGGGAGGACGCCATGCAAATTCGCCTGGGTTACGACATCGTCTACCAATGCCCGCAGCCGACGCCCATGATCATTACGCTCAACGTGCACTACACGCGCGCTTCCGACCTCGTGCGCCCCGACCAGATGCACACCGATCCCTGGGTGCCGATGAGCATGTATCGCGATGGCTTCGGCAACTGGTGTACGCGCCTGGTGGCACCGGCCGGGCGCATCCGGTTGAGCGCCGATGCGGTGATCAATGATCGCGGCACACCGGACCCGGTATTCCCGGAGGCGGAGCAGCATCCGGTACAAGACCTGCCGGAAGAAACCCTGATTTATCTGTTGCCGAGCCGCTATTGCGAATCGGATCTGCTGTCCGATACGGCCTGGCAACTCTTTGGCCAGACCCCGCTGGGGTGGCCGCGCGTGCAGGCCGTCTGCAATTTTGTCCACAACCACATCCAGTTCGGCTACGAACATGCCCGGCCCACGAAAAGCGCCTGGGAGGTCTTCAATGATGGCCGCGGCGTATGCCGCGATTATGCCCATCTCGCCATCGCCTTCTGTCGCAGCCTCAACATTCCGGCGCGATACTGCACCAACTATCTGGGCGACATTGACGTACTGCCTGTGGTGTCGCCGATGGATTTTGCCGCTTCGATGGAAGTCTTCCTGGGCGGTGCCTGGCACAGCTTCGACCCGCGCAACAACCAACCGCGCATTGGCCGGGTGCTGATCGCCCGCGGCCGTGATGCCGCCGACGTGGCAATCACGACGACCTATGGTCCGCATGCACTGGAGAGTTTCAGGGTCTGGACGGACGAGGTCGTGATGACTTGAGATGGCCCCCGCCAGCAAGAAGGCAGGCGAATGCAGGAAACAAGACCTCGCTCCCTGTTTGTGGTGGGTGCGCTGCGCTGACCCACCCTGCACGTCGGCATTCCCGCGAACCTGCCTTTGGGGTCGCAGTTCGCGCTGTCTCGGGAACCCATCAGGATGAGAATGGCCAAAGCCTGTACACACGAATACCGTTGGAGGCCTCCCATGGCGCGCCCCGGTTCTCACAGGCCGCAGGCTACCACTGCAAATGATCCTGGCGCAGATTCCTTTCCGGCGTCCGATCCCCCCGCCGGGTCCCCGGTGCTTGGGGTCGGAGCCCCGGCACACGACAATGCCCGGCGGCAGGCCGGCATCGATGCTGCCGTGGAGGAGTCGTTCCCGGCTTCGGATCCACCGGCCGCCGGGCCGGTGGGCGGCGTTGGCGCTCCCCGGCGCCCGAAGCCCAGCTGAGCCCAGCACCCCGATGCGGCGACTGCGGCGAGGGCAATGGCTTCGGGCTGTTGTGGAACTACAACCTGCTCGATGACGGCCAGCATATCGTCAGAGCCTTTGCGGACGGTGTGCAATTTGCCAGCGCCAATCCGGTGCTGCGCCCGTACAAGCGCTGGATTTCAGGATTCCATTTCAAGCCCGGGCAGGCCGTCGAGGCTGCGACCGTTGTTGGCCCGCTGGTAGGCGCGGATACCCACCTCGCCCTGCTCTTGTGACCAGCGGTCGAGGATGTCCCGCGGGGCCTTGAATTCGTACAGGGGTACCGCAAACCCGCAGGAATCCGAGATGCGCTGCACGGAGACCCGGATGATGGCCCGGGTGCCGGGGTTGTCCGGAAACTGCTCCGCCAGAGCCGGGAAGGCGTCATCGCCCGGAAACAGCACCTCGCCGCGGCCGTGCAGCCGGAGGATCTTGGGCGCACCCTCGAAGGCGCAGAACATGATGACAATGCGGCCGTTTTCCCGCAGGTGGGCGACGGTTTCGACCCCACTGCCGGTGAAATCCTGGTAGGCGACTTCGTTGCCGCCGAGGATGCGAAAGGAATCACCGCCCTTGGGCGAGCAGTTGATCAGCCCCTCACCGTCGAGCGGTGCGGTGGCGACGAAGAACATGTGCTGGCGGCCAATCCAGCGTTTCAAGCCGTCGTCGATGGTTTCGTAGACCTTGCCCATCAAGCCTCCTCCGAAAAAAGCTTCACAGATCCCGGTAGGGAAGGGACGGTCGCGCTCAGCGATCGAAATCCGCCGCCCCATGCCGCTCGGGCAGGCGCTCTTCCTCCGGCCCCCAGGTGCGGTTGACCCGCACGCCGCGGCGCACCGCCGGGCGCGCCTCGATCTCCCGCGCCCAGCGCAGCACATGAGTGTAGCTTTCCACCTGCAGAAACACCGCGGCGTCGTACAGGTTGTGCAGCACCAGACCGCCGTACCAGGGCCAGATGGCCATATCGGCGATGGTGTAGTCATCGCCGGCGATGTAGGGCCGCTCGGCCAGGGTGCGATCGAGCAGGTCGAGCTGGCGCTTGACCTCCATGGTGTAGCGATCGATGGGGTATTCCATTTTACTGGGGGCATAGGCGTAGAAGTGCCCGAAACCGCCGCCGAGATAAGGCGTGGCGCCCATCTGCCAGAACAGCCAGGACAGGCACTCGGCGCGCGCGGCGCCGCCCGCCGGCAGGAAGGCCGAAAACTTTTCGGCCAGGTACATCAGGATGGCGCCGGATTCGAACACCCGGGTGGGCTCGGGGGTCGCGTGATCGACCAGCGCCGGGATCTTGGAGTTGGGGTTGATCGCCACGAAACCGCTGGAAAACTGCTGGCCTTCGAAGATGTCGATGGACCAGGCGTCGTATTCGGCCTCGGCGATGCCGCGCTCGAGCAACTCTTCGAACAGCACCGTGACCTTGACGCCATTGGGCGTGGCCAGCGAATACAGTTGGTGTGGATGCTGGCCTACGGGCAGGTCGCGCTCATGGGTGGCGCCAGCAATGGGGCGGTTGATGGTCGCAAAGCGGCCGCCGCTCTCGCGCTCCCACTGCCAGATTTCCGGGGGTCGGTATTCCTGGTCGGTCATCGAAAGCTCCTCCAGTCGAATTTCACCGCGGGCGTCGGGGATGCCCTGATCGGTCGTCCGGGTGTGTCGAACCCAGCGTCGCCCCATTACAAGCGCCTCCCCGTGCGCCTGTCCGCCGGTGGCCTCGCACAGCTCCGCGATCGGCTAAGCTTGCCGCGGACTGAACCTACCGGGTAATGGTTTGTTGCACTCTAGCATGCCACTGCGCCACCAACTGCTGGGCCTGGCCGGCTGGCTGGCACTGATCTCTGTCGCCGCCGCCCTGGGCGCGGCCGCCACCCTGAATGCCGCCGCCTTCTATGAGCAGCTCGCGCAACCCGGCTGGGCACCGCCGGCGTGGCTGTTCGGCCCGGTCTGGTCGGCGCTGTACCTGCTGATGGCGGTCGCCGCCTGGCTGCTGTGGCGCGCGATCCCGGGGCGCACGGCGCGGCCCGCCCTTACCCTGTTCGTAATCCAGCTCGCGGTCAATGCCCTCTGGTCGTGGCTGTTCTTCGCCTGGCGACAGGGCGCACTGGCACTGGTCGGCGCAGCGCTGCTGTGGCTGCTGATCGCCGCGACCCTGACCACATTTGCGCGTCTGCGCGCGACCCTGGCCGCCACCTTGCTCGTGCCCTACCTGGCCTGGGTGGGTTTTGCCGTTGCCCTGACCTGGTCGGTATGGCAGCGCAACCCGGGGCAGCTGTGAGCCTCAGCCGCGGCAGAGACGCAAAATGGCGTCGAACTGCTCGGGGCCGACCTTCTGGATCGACAGCCGGCTGCGCGTGACCAGCTCCAGGTCCGCGAATTGGGGATCCGCCTTGATCGCCTTCAGGGTGAGCGGCTGTTCAAAGGTTTCCCGATAGCTGACTTCCACCCATACCCAGCGCGGCTGCTCGGCGGTCGCCTTGGGGTCATGGTATTTCGAATCCGGATCGAACTGAAAGGGATCGGGGCTCGCCGCGCCGCAGATCTCGGCGAGGCCGACCACCGCGGGCTCGGCACAGTTGGAGTGGTAGATCAGCACCGGATCGCCCACCGCGACCTCGTCGCGCAGCCGGTTGCGGGCCTGGTAGTTGCGGATCCCCTCCCAGCCGCAGCGGTCCTCGCGCTGCAGATCGGCGATGCTGTAGGTCTCGGGTTCGGTCTTGAATAACCAGTGTTGCATGACCAGTCAGACTCCCCAGGTCAGCCGGATGCCGGGCGGGCTTCCGGAGCAAAGATGTCGTCGAGGTGCTCCGCGGGCAAGGGTTTGGTCACCAGGGATACCCCCAGGGTCACCGCCACACACAGCGCCTCCGCCACCGTGGTGCAGGCAAACGGATTATCCCCCTGGTTGTGCAGCCAGAACAGCGCTTGGGCCAGCGCGCCACCCTCGGCGGAACCCTCGGGCAGCCAACCCTGGTACAGCGCCATGAACCCCAGCGCCCCGCTGACAAAACCCCACAGGGCGCCGCTGGGCGTGACGCCACGCCAGAAGACCCCGAGGATCAGTGGCCCTACCAGGGCCGCCATCAGCCCGCCCAGGCCCACCCAGACCATCAGCGCGATATTGGCACCGATAGACTCCCAGGCCAGCAGCGCCGCGCCGATCAGAACCGCCACCACCGCCCAGCGGCTGATCCGCAGGACGTTGCGATCAACCTCCTCCGGCCCGGCCTCCGGGTGCAGCACCCCGGACAGCCAGCGCCGGTAGATATCATTGGCGAAGACCTGGGAGATGGAGATCACCAGGCCGTCGGCGGTGGACATGATGGCGGCCAGGATGCCGGCCCCGAACAGCGCCGCCAGCCACACCGGGAATACCTCGATCAGCAGCGCCGGGATGGCCTGGTTGGGATCGCCGTCGAGCAGTTGGTCGCCGAGCACCGCGCGCGCCAGCACACCGCCAAAGACCATGGCGCCCAATACCAGGCCAAATACCAGGCACAGCGACAGAAAGCGGCCGCGGCCCACGCCCTCGCGCAGCGCCCAGACCTTGTTGCCGATATGGGGCAGCATGCCCAGGGTCAGGTGAGCCATGAAGATGGCGAAGTAGTCCCACCAGGAATCGAAGATCGAAGTGCCGGTATGAAAGACCTCGAGCGTCTCAGAATCCTGCGCGCGCAGCCGGTCCAGTACGGCATCCAGGCCGCCGCCGGTGCCGGCGCCGGAGAAGAACATGACGACCACCACTACCGCGAGCACGAGCATCACGGCGCCCTGCACACCGTCGGTGAGGATATCGGCGTGCGCGCCTCCCAGCACCACATAGACCAGCAGCACCAGCGCGGTGACCACCAGCGCCGGGGCCGCCTCCAGCCCCAGCAACTGCTGGAACATCACCAGCCCGGCGAGCAGCTGGGCCGCGAGATAGAACAACAACACCAAGGAAAACACCGCCACCACGACGCGCAGCAGCTCGGAGCGATAGCGGTCACCGATGAATTCCGGGATCGAGCGGTTGCCGAAACGGTTGCCGGTGCGTTGCACCTGGCGAAAGCACAGCCAGATGCCGAGATAGACCGCGAACGGGTATACCAACGCATAGCCCAGCGCCGGCAGCCCATAGAGGTACCCCAGCCCGGGAATGCCCAGAAAGGTCGCTCCCGAGGCCGTAGTCGCGGTCATCGCGAAGGCCAGCACCCAGATCCCGTAGCCGCCGCGCGCCGTCGAGAAATCGTCGCTGCCCGCCACCCGGCGCATGCCCAGGTAGCCGAAACCGAGCATCAACCCGATATAGCAGACCAGAAAAAACCAGGACCAGACCAGCAACTGTCTCTTATACACATCTCCGAGCCCACGAGACTAGGCATGATCTCGT
>OJBO01000809.1_pt1 | contig 14978 bp, 14 predicted proteins | sample 1590461 | NCBI WGS metagenome assembly OJBO01 (sample SAMN05416836, study PRJEB24817) | seawater metagenome | isolation source: Sea water | place: Canada:Atlantic | collected 2013-07 | reverse complement strand
CTTGTTGGTTGTCCATATACACTGTTTTTGTGTATAGCTATTTTAGGACAAGACAAAGAGGATTTTTGGAGAGACAATGACAAGACAAACTTTAGAGTAGAGAGTAGAGACACACTTAGAATAATTACTGCCCTCTAAAGAAAATAATTGTACTCAGTGTTTTGATTATGATGGTTATGTCCAGAAAAAGACTTCGGTGTTTTATATAATATAGATCGTATTGCAGTTTTTCAAGTGAATCCTCTTGCGTGGAGCCGTATTTGGCATTTACCTGTGCCCAGCCTGTTACTCCCGGTTTAACCAGATGCCTTACTTCATAAAAGGGTATTTTTTCTATTAGGCCTTCCACAAACTCTGGACGTTCGGGACGGGGGCCAATGACACTCATTTCGCCCTTAATAACGTTAATGAATTGGGGGATTTCATCAAAACGGGATTTCCTTAAAAACCTACCAAACTTTGTAACCCGCGTATCTTTTGCCAACGCGAACTGGGCGCCATTCTTTTCGGCGTTTTTAACCATACTCCGCAATTTATAAATCTTGAAGTGATTGCCGTTCTTCCCTACCCTAGTCTGGCTGTAGAACAACGGCCCCCTATTTGCTAGCAAATTTCCTATCAATAAAAAAGGAAGCAAGATGATTCCAAAGGCAAGACCCAAAACCGAAAAAAACAAATCCAAGATTCTATTGAAAAAAAGGTAAAGTTTGTTTTGGTTGCTACGGCTAAAAGGGAAATAGCGATAGAAATCCTTTTCTACGTGCTGTACCGGAATACGGTGGGTCAATTCCTCGTAAACCTGCGTATATTCCCGAATTGGGATTCCGTTTTCCAATAATTTTATCAATTGGTTGTTCAATTCCACCGTCATACCTTCTGAAAGCGGGGTACCCACAACTATTTCAGAAATGGTCATTTCTTGTGTCAGCAAAGAAATATCAGCAATGGTGATGGAGTCAATTTCAAGTGTATTTATTATAGTTCCATCATTGGGCCCGGTATTGAAATAACCGATAACGCGGTAATTAGGATCGGATTTTTGGAGGGAGGCCACTATAGCTTCCACATCGCTGGCGTGTGCAATTAGGAGTACGCGCTTGTAAAAACGGGGAGCAGAAATTAGGATGATGTACGCATAACGCCACGCCAACATTGCAACGTTTATAGCCAAAAAGAAATAGACTATCTGCAAACGGTTGGAAGGCAACATCGGGGTGTAAAAAGGGGTGAGCAGATAAAAAAGCACTGTTACCGAAGATGTGATGATTACGTTTTTCACCACCACATCAAACTTACTGGCTTTCTGAAGATTGTAAAGCTCAAAAATTGTTGCGAAAATAGTTAGGTAGATAGCCAGAACGATTGACCACACCCAATGTTCGGAATTTATTTTGAAATAATCAAAATTGAAGACAATTCCAACTAAATACAGCAATGACAGCACACTAACTATATCCAGGATACGCAGCAGTATCTTGCGTTCGGATATGTCAAAATGGATGCTGTTTTTGGACATTATTCGGTTGTCTGTTGTCTGTTGTCTGTTGTCGGTTGTCTGTTGTCTGTTGTCTGTTGTCTGTTGTCTTTTAAGCTTGCCAATTTTTTTCTACATATTGAATAAAAGTAAAAATTTTTGCGCCTAAACCATCATATTTTGTAATTAACTCAGGCACTTCTGGGATATCATATAATTCTTGAATTGTTTCCAACTGTCCCTTGCATTCCAATAAGGAAGCGTGGGAATAGGTCAAAAATTTAATAAAATCCAGTTTGTATTTTCTCCTTCCGTATCCTTCAATAATCGTGTCCTTAACACTTTTTGATGACCTTCTTACTTGACTACCCTGCTCGTATAACTCAAATTTTGGCATTTTCAGCGAAGCATGATGCACTTCGATGGAGTATTGAAAAGCCAAATTATAAATATCTAGATCCTTATAACTTTTCATGATGTTTCGGTTGTTGGTTGGCGGTTGTCTGTTGTCTGTTGTCTGTTTAAATATTTTATTTTTTTATACTACTCAAAACTGATAACTGACAACTCAGAACGGACAACTGTATTCCCCAAATTTACTGAAAATTCATTCCCTCAAAAGTTTTATCCATTTATGTTTTATCTTTTCCCAGTCTAGGCTTTCCATTTTTGTACGGGCGTTTTTTGTGATATTATGGGATTTTAAAGGGTTGTTGCATAATTCTTCAATAGCTTGAACAAAAGATTCCGGGGAGTTTGCTGGTACCAAAATGCCATCAATGCCATTCTCAATTAAAAAGGGCATTCCCCCTACGTTGGTTGAGATTACCGGCAGACCCAGAGCCATGGCTTCCATGACACTTACTGGCATATTGTCGAAATTGGTTGTACTGATAAAGATGTCAAAATCTTTTGAAAGCGCAATCCATTCCTCTTTTTGCATCATTCCAGGGAAACTTATGGGCAGTTTTAGTTCTGTAACTATATTTTTACAACGCTGCATGGAACCGTCTTTATCAGGGCCCACCATACATAGGGAAACATCAATTCCTTTCTTTTTAAGAATTTCTACTATTTCCAAAGCCAATAAGGGATTGTATATTTCCGAAAAGGAACGCACCCACAGAAGCTTTGGGGTTATGGATGCCCTAAGTTGAAATGGATAGTTTTCAATTTTGAGGGTATTGGGTATGTATGTTATATTTTGAAAGCCGGCACTTTGAAATTGGCCCATGATAAACTTTGAGGGGGCTATATTTGTCATAGCCATACCAAAAAGCGCTTTGCTGAGGCGCTTATTCTTTTTTAAACGGCCTGGAAGGTTGCCACCGTGCAAGATTGGGATATAGGGGAGTTTGAAAAAGCGACATAAGGCGGCTATAATAACTGCAAAATAAAAGTTTTGGGTGCTGTAGGTGTCAATCAAAACTAGTTGAACGCGATTCCTTTTTTGAACAGTGGTAAACACCATATCCAGCAATCGAAAGATTTTATTTTGTTTTGAAGATGCTGATTTTACTGCATATCCCTCCGCTTCCAGTTTAATTGGAAGTTCGTCGATAGCCGTAGGATTCTTGCCGTGGACCGCTAGCCTATTTCCTATGTAAAGCAGGTTTTTTCTTGGGTGCATAATCTATATTCAACAAACATAAGGCATATATAAAGGCTGGGGCGGCGATGCGCATGGATGTGGTGACGATTGTAAGACCCCAGAATAATAAAAAAGGATAGAAATAGATATTCTTTCGACCTTTCATTTTTGTTACCATAGGAGCGATTAAAAGAATTAATAATGCCAAAATACCCAGTAAACCATGTTCAGATAACATGCGTGATATTTCATTATGGGACGCGGAAATAATTCCCATTTCTTCCCTAAACTGAAACTTGCCCTGTCCAATCCCAATTCCAAAAATTGGGTTTTCTTTAAAGGCGTCAATCTCTACGGCCAATAAATCGACACGACCGGTAGTAATATCTTCCTTTTCCCTTCCTAAGGCATCCTCATTGGCATAACGATTTCCAATAAGGCCACCTGTTTGTACCAGTGTATATGACCAAACCATCAGGGCTATACCTAATAAAGACAATACTTTAACAGTTATTTTAGCCTTGCTTTTTATACTACTGCTTATGTATATAATAACTATAAAAACTACCGAAATAATTAGTGAGATCAGAACCCCTCCCCTAGAGAATGTAAGTAATGCGCGATATGTCATTACAATCATTAAAAACATCATACACCATTGAACAATTATATTTTTGTAGGGAATCAATAATCGGGAAAATAAAATGAACATTCCCAATCCTAATATAGTAGCTACTTGGTTTGGTCCATACCCACCGGACAAAGCAGCATTTGAAGCAGTGCCAGTTACAACTTCTTGAATATCGGGAGTATATAATGTAATATACACTACTGTACTTATTAAAGGATAAACTATAAAATCTAAAACCTTAAGAAAATTTTTTAATGATATTGTTCTGCCATAACAGAAAATAGCAGCAAAACTTAAACATAAAGGCCCACTGAGATTGAAAAGTACTGTAGTTCTAAAATTCGCATCGTAAGAAATCGCATCCAATGATACCAAAACACCAGGCAATAACAATAAAATGTAAACTATATAAGAAATTGCGTTTCTTTTAAAACCCAAATACAATATTCCCAATAAAACAAAAAACATAACAGCATACTTTCCCGTTTCATAGAAAACAAAAGCTTTGGTCATACGAAGAAAAACCTCCACTCCAGTAATGTAAGCTGCTGCAAGAAGAACATAAAGAGCTTTATTATTTTTTAGTATTATAGAATAAATAAAATAACCTAAAATACCAAGCATATAAAACACCATCAATGAACGATCTACATACGCCAATAAACCTATCAAAATATGAAAGATTATTGCATATAGGGGTTTTATATTTTTAAGGCTTAGCAATTTAATAATTGTATATGTTTACATTTAATTTAGCTATAGATTTCCGAAAAGACCCGATTGTTATAGTTTTGATATGTAAAACGTTCGGCGATCTTATAATTATATTTTGTGATATTTGTGAAATCGTCTTCTGTAAACTCAAAGCTCTTATGGATTGAATTAACAATCCCACTAATGCTTATAGCATTTATTAAAATTCCGTTTTTTTCGTCCTGCACATATTGGTTAATGCATGAGATGTTAGAAACGATAGGAATACATCCAAAATTCATTGCCTCACCCAATACCTTTGGAAATCCCTCACTTTTAGAAGGAAGCACCAAAAAATGGCATTTTTCATAAATACTTACCACCTTTTGCTTTGGCAAGGAACCATAAAATAGTACCTTTATTGATAGCTTTTTTGCCAATAACTCCAATTCCTGTTTTAGATGACCATCCCCCACTATATGCAAACTACCAAAATTTGCAGGAAGGTTCATATTTTTAAGCGCTTCCAAAAGTAACATACAACCTTTGTTTTTGTTCAATCCGCCTACAAAACAATAATCTATTTTATCCTTTATGTTTTTAGAATCAATAAATGATTTTCCTTTTAATCTGTCCAATGAATCCAAACAAGGATTTTCAAAACTAAGTATGTTTTTAGGCTGATTAATCCAGGCACCATTAACAGTTACCTTTGAATTTTTTCCTAAGTTTTTTAACCACTTACGCTGGATGTTATAGAAAAAAGGGGCATTGCCCTGCCAGTCGCCCGCATATTTAAACCAAAATTGTTTTTTGGGAAAAAAATATGAGATAAGCATGGCAGCAACCGCGGGGTTTGATGGAGCGCGAACGTGTATATATTTAGATTTAAAAATTTCGCGAAATATTCTCAAAAAATATACTGGATAATTAAGGATAATAAAGAGTTTAGAAACTACTGTTTTGCCTCCGGTATTTCGAAGTCCAATAGTATGGATACGTTCATCTTTTATTTCAAGAAAAGATTTGTTGCCAGCCAATTGTTTTTTATTAAAACCGATCCAAACAATGTTATTAAAAAAATTAAGCTCACCCAACTCCTTTACCACAGGACCGAATGCATACGTACTTCCGTTCTTTTGGAACATACCCGTATCTGATACTACTAAGAGTTTTATATGACTTGGTATATTTTCAGGCATTTCTCAAAATAGGTTTTTTCAGAAAAAAAATTCTGATGTATCATTTTTAGTTGTGTTGCCAAATTTGACTGAAGGGATGGATTATTTAAAATCTCATTTACTTTTATAGTCCATTCTCTTTCATCAAATATATCCATTATAAAACCATATCCATTTTCCTTAAGTACTTTTGCCACCGACCCAGTATTGAACATAATGAGTGGCATCCCTTTGCTCATAAACTCAATTGCTGCCAATGGTCCTGTTTCCGACGCGGCACAATGAATTGCCAAACTATAGTTAGGCAATATTTCAGCTACACTTTTCTCAGAGGTACTAATATGGATTCTATGGGTTAATCCCAATGATTTTGTCAAATCTATAAAGTCATTATAGTATTTATCATCTACCACTGCTCCATATAAATCAATTTTTATATGCTCGGGCAAATTTTTCAAAACAGTTAACAAAAACTCATAATTTTTCTGCTTCCTAAAATTACCAACTGCTACAATCTTACTGTCCGTAGCTATTTCTTTGAAAGACCTACTTTCCCTAACAATATTTTCAAGAAGAAAAATTTTGTTGTTGAGCTTATTTTCTCTTGCCCAATGAACTAATGATGGGCTGACTCCTATGTAGGCATCGCACTTATTTATACATTTTTTCAAATACGGAGAAATTGAATTATCGCTATCTATTTCGCCATAATGATCGTGAAATACAACCTTAAAATTTCTAAAAAATTTTGGGAGAAAGAATGTTATTCCGATATATCGCAATACATGGCGTGAATGCACGTGGACTATGGTGTAGCGGTTTAATATAAAGAACATTTTCAGTAAATAAATAGGATTGTATTTATTTCTTCTATTTAAATATTGCAACTTAATGCCCTTTTGGATAAGTTCTTCATCTAGTTTTGCAGGCTGTAAAAGATTCAAAAAACTTACCTCGATCTTATTTTCAAATAATAGAGAGCACAAGTTGACCGCAACCCTTTCAGCGCCACCCACATCCAACTTATCTATTACTTGGAGTATTTTCATTAATCCAATGATTTGATTAGTGGTCCCTGCTTTAACTTTTCTGTTGCCAAGGACCATGATTTAATAAGCTGGAACAGAATTAAAGGAGCAATGAGTATCGAAAAAAGAAAACCTATTATTATTCCTGATTTGCTCTTTTTAAATTTATAGGGAATTATGGAAGGAGGCACAAATTTCATCAAAGCCAATATTGCACGCTTTTTTCCATAATATTTTCGAAATTGATATAACACACTGGGAACAGGACGCGGGCCAAACCATTTTTTGGGTCTGTAACCATCCCAACTTCCCATTTCACGTAACCCCCCAGATCCAACCTTTAAGTGTAATCTTTCTGCATAGGGATTTGAAATGTTTTTAAAACCATTTAAATAACATCTCAATCCAAATTCCCCATCGCCCATACGCTGCTTTTCATATTGTCTATCAAAAAGCCCGATATCGCGAAAAATTTGCTTTTTCAATAATACATTCCCAGTATCCAACTGATCTGAAATTCTAAAAAAAGAGTAGTTAAGTGGCACTTCAGCCCCAATGGCAGAAATAGATACCCCAGCAGATATATCGGCCGAAAAGAAATCAATACATTTTAAATGGTTTCTTATCCACTTTGAATCAACACGGCTATCATCATCAAAAAGCAAAATATATTCCCCCTTAGAAATTTCAATAGCATGGTTTCGCGCTAACCACAGCGCACGTTCAGTTTGCCGCACTAGATGTAGGTTCAGTTTAAAATCATTATAGAATTCTTCTTGGAAAGGACTTGATTGATCTACAACAATAACTTCAAAATTGGAAAATTCCTGCTTTTCCAGATCTTTCAGCACATCCTTTAAATATTCATACCTATTCAAGGTTGGTATTACCACACTTACCAAAGGCCTTTGTTCAACTAATATAGATTGAAACGGCTTCCAATCTTCATAAGCTAGCGGATTTTTTAAATAATCGCTACGTTTCACATTGTTACTCTTTTTCCAAGCATCTATTTCAGTGAATGGATTATTAAAACTACATAAGCGTAAGAGCAGTACATAAAATATCCATAAGGGATGAAAATATTTCCTTAAAAATCGGTATTCATCTACAATAGGTACTTTTTCAAAAGCAGTGTAAGTATCAATATTATCCACATATCCTTTTTGGACCATCTGCCAAGAAAGATCATATGATTTTGCTATTGTACTAGCAAATGCATCTTCGGGATTTAATTTGATGAGGATATCATGAGGCAATCTTTCAACTATGGGAAAAATTGAGGTTCCGTCATTTCGGTAAAGCTGAAAATAATGCGTGGGCTGCAGGTATTTTAAAAAAGTGAATAACATAGATTACTGTAATACCTGTTTAAATGAGTGAAAAGTTTTTTCCTTACTGAAATTACTATTATAAAGATTTATAAAATAATCTGAAGGCGCTTTCTTACCTTTTAAATATTCTTCCAGTAAAAAAATCAGGTTGGATTTGTCTGTTGGATCAAATGCAAAAAAAAGATCATCCTCTTCTATATCCAAAAACTGAAGTGCTCCAAATTTTTTTGAAACTAGCACTGGGGCTCCCAAACTAATAGCCTCAATAAAAACAAAACCAAAAGCTTCGTTTAAACTGGGAAGAACTATTAAATCCATACTTTTATAAAATCCGGGGAGCTCGTTTACCTGTAAATTTCCCAAAAAGACTACCTCAGCTTCCATCTTTTTATCCTTTAGGTACTCTTTTAGAATTTCTTCCCTTTCACCAGTACCCGCAAGATACAGCATAAAGGATGCGCTATATTTATTTTTCAATTCAAATAGCGCGTCTATAAGCAACTCTTGATTTTTGCCTTTAACCAAACGTCCAGGACATCCAATTTTAAAGAGCTCTTTTTTAGCAATCACCAGCTTATTTTCGCTTTCAAATTTTTCAATAGTAGTATAAAACGGCACGGTAAATATCTTTGAATCAGAAACCTTGAAAGTTTGTACAAAATCATCTTTTAGCAAATATGAATTTACAATGAGTCTGTCCGCTAATTTTACAATATACTTTTTAATAATAAAATTGAAAAAGCCCGGTTGCGTATGGGCGCTCTCGGTATGGAACCAAGCTATATTTTTTTTTACTCCCAATAGCCACCCTATTATAAGCGCTGGATACACATAATTAAAATTTGAGATAACAATATCTGGTTTTTGGGATTTTATAACTTTAAATAGGTTAGTATAATTATGGGCATAACTTTTTTGTTTTGAAATTATATAGGGTATGCCTTGCCTTGTTCCGGTAGAAGCATGCTTTTTAATAGAAAAAATTATCACCTCGTTTCCCTCCTGCTTAAGCATTTTACACATTTCAAAAAAGAAATCTGAAAGAAAGCTTTTATTAATTGTAAAACAGATAAGGATTTTCATGGGCAGTTAATCTATATTCTATTGCGATGAAAAAAAGAGGTTAATTTTAAATAATTAGCTACTCCAAATAATTTTATGATTGCTTCTTTTATATGTTTTAAAATACGATACTGAAAGGAATGCTTTAATTTATAATTTTTCTTATTTACGTGTGGTATTTTACTGATATTTCCAATTAAATTAATAGGAATATCTTCATTTAAAAAACTACATATAGCATTCCACGAAATTGTTTTTATACTTGTGCGGAAACAAATATTAGGATTGGCCTCCATAAACTGATTGGCTTTTTTATAATATTCGTCATAAAATTTTAAAAATGTATTTTTTTCCTTTTCCAGCTTCGGTATGTTCATATAAGGATATGAAAGGTAATTTTCACCTGAATTACCATAAGACTGCAGAAAACTCTTCCACCATTCTTCCCTATCCCGATACAGAATAATAAATTTTATATTATTCACTGTTGTAAATCTCTGCCATTCAAAACACCATGGATAATCTTGAAAAGGTTCCCCTTGTTCAAACTTTTGTAACAACAACTTGTCATCTCCTTTTTTAAAATCAATATCAGGGCCAAAAACGGTGTACCCCAACATTCGCAGCATCACTGTAAGTGTAGATGTTCCTGTTTTTGGCAATCCTATTATAATTATCTTTAATGGCTTTGTTTTTTTCAATCCTATCTCATGAAATGTTGATTAAAAAATGCTCTAAAGAAAGATCCAAGCTTCAACTTGCTTTCCCATAGTTTTCTGTTGTTCTGCTGTAAAGCTATAAAATCCGTTTCAGAATGTGATTTATGGAAGTGCATAACTTTTTCAGCTATTAAGGTTTGTTCCTCTTTGGATATCCAAACAACATGTTTTTTCCAGTCAATGTGGTCGTCAAGCGGAAGAGAACTATCAGTATCAATAAAAATTGGTATACGCCCCATTGCCAAAGTTTCATAAAAACGCACTGAAAAATTACCTGCCCCCCGTACACATACCACATAATCGGAATCGCGTAAGTTATCATAAAACTCAAGGGTTGTTTGGTGGCTATCCTTATCATGGGTCACTCCCGCACGATATTTTTTTCGGAAGATAAAATTAGTTTTAAGAGCACTGGATTTTTGTAAGTTATTCAAAATTGAAGCCCGTAAATAGGAAGTGGAAAGCAGTTGCTGGGGTTCATTTTTTGATATACCCAAGTACGCTTTTAAATTTCGCAAGCCTGTACTTCCTTTTTCTTTTATCGCATTTAGCGATGAAGGGTTTGCTTGCCCGCAAAAACCAAGGACAGGTTTTGAAAGATAAGGTCGTAAAAATACTTCATCCGTTTGATAATATTTTTTTAAGGGGTCGGCAATAAATGATGGAAGGGCATATTCATTTGCCGTATATTTTGATTTATAGCCACTGGGACGAAGGATCATCAAGTTTTCAAAATAGGGTATCCGCACGCCAAAGTCGCCTTCATTGAAAGCTATTACCTTTTTATTAGAGGCAGCACATTCCTCTACGAAAGCAATGGCTAGCTCTTCTTGCTTTGTTTTTACATAATAATTCCAAGCCATAGTCAATATGACCACATCGGCCTCTTCCAAATGATTTGTAAATTGAAAATCCTTTTCAGAAACACCATAAGATGTCATGCGTTGTGCATCTGTATAGCCCTCAGGTTTAAAAAAGGGTTTTAACAAAGGAAAGAGCATGCCGCGATCGGCTTTGCAATAGTGGGATTTTGGGTAGTAGAGTTTCAAACTTGGTTAATTGTTTAATTGGGGTTTTGGAACACATCCCCCTAAATCCCCCTTCAAAGGGGGACTTTATTTTTTGTAAAAACTAATAAATTCTGACTGTTGTTTTTCTATGTTGAATTCTTCCCTCACACGTTTTTGGGCGTTTTGGATTATAGTTTTCATTTCTTCATTATTTAAGCCCAATACAGTACTTATTGTTTCAGCCAGGGCTTGAGGGTTATATTTAGGCACTACCCAGCCCGTCTTTTTGTGTAGGATGTTTTCTGACAGGCCTTCGGCATTGCTCACTATACAAAGTTTCCCCATGGCCTGAGCTTCTAAAACGGCATTACAAAATCCTTCCTGTATGCTATATTGAAGATAGATGTGGGCAGTTTTCAAGTGCTCTTTTACTTGTGGATGCGGGAGTTTTCCTAAAAATTTTACATTATCCTTTAGACCTAATTGGTAGGCCGCAAAAGCAATCCTTTCAAAATCGGGACCCTCACCTATAATCTTATAAGTAAACTCAATACCCTTGGACTTCAATAATGCCAAAGCTTCTAGAGCAAAAACAAACCCTTTTTTCCAGTGAAGTCGCCCAGTAGTCATAAAAATAATATTGTGTGTTTTAAGTTCTTGGCGAGAAGCTTCAAAAAAATTCACATCAATAGCTGGCGTTATTTTGTACACAGGAATATCTCGTGGCAATCCATTGCCTTGTGCTAAAGCCAATAAATCGGTTGATATAGTGTGTACATTATCCACATAGCTCCACAACATATTAAAGCAGCCCGGATGTTTTACGGGATATACCGCCATATCAAAACCTCGAAAACTTACTGCCATTTGTGCACCAATAGCCTTAGCCACTGTTTCACTTCCTAGTGCTAAGGTAGCAAAACCAAAATGGAGCCAATCCAGTTTTGCCTTCAGCAAGTGGGCATTTAGATATACCCCCTTTACTATGTTCACAAAAGATTTTTTTTCCTTTATTTCTAATTTAATAAAGTTAATTACTGCATTAAAATGGGGCAATAAAGAAAAAAATACTTTGCTGAAATACCATAGTTGGATAAATGGATTACGGCTAACTTTGGGACTAACAATAACGGGGCATAGTTTAAAATCCTCATCCATTCTCTGGCAAAAAAGCAGTACCTCCATACCATTCTCTTGCAAACCTTTTATTTTTGAGGTAAAAAAGGTTTCGGAATAAGCTGGGGGCCTGGAAAGTACAATGCCGATACGCATTTTTGAATTAATTAGAATAATAGGTTTTTATAAAGATTTTCATAAGCCTGGACTTCCAATTCCAATGTGTGGGCTGTTCGTATTTTTATCATGTCCATAGCCTGTCGATTTTTTATAACCATATCTTGCTGTGTGTAGTAATATTGTATTTTTTCTATCAATTCATTAATATTATTTAAACTAAAAATGTTTTCCGATTCCAACAAATACCTTGCGCCTCCTCCAGAATCTGAACTTAAAACCGGTATGCCACAGGCCATAGCCTCCAATATGGAAACTGGTAAGCCTTCTTGCTTTGACGGGAGAATACATAGATCTAGCGTACGGAAAACTTCTGGAAGTTCCATGTTTCTTACAAATCCATGAAATATTACTCTTTCCTGCAAGTTTTCACTTTGTATATACTGTGTTAATTTCTGACGGTACTTTTTCTCTTCATTTCCATACAGATGCAGTACAATTTTTTCTGGTAACTTTTTAAGTGCTTTGACTACAAAAAGCTGATTTTTATTCTCATTAATATTTCCAATGCAACCGATATTAAATGTGTGGTAGCTCTTTTTCTCCAAGGGCTTAAATATGCTTGTATCAACACCGTGGGGAATAAAGGTAACCTTATTTTTTAGGAAAATAGAATTAAAAAACCGTTCCTTCATTTCTGGATTGTCATATGCAATATGGGTTGATAGCCAACTTTTTAACAGCCACCTTTTTGACCACGAATTGTTTTTTTTTGTGTATATATATTTCACACCAGCAATTCTACATCCCAATGCTTCCCAGTAGTTAGACTTATAATCCCAGGAATGTACTATCTCAATCTTATTTTTCTTCAGAAAACTACTAAAGTTTTTAATATTGCTGTACTTATTTCCTTTCCATTCAAAAAGCAAAGATTTTTTTTTTGAAATATCCTTTGGGATCATCTCTGGAAATTTCTCAACACAAACAAACGGATCAAAAACAGTGGTATCAATATTTCTATGTAGCGAAAGCAACACATACTGACTACCGGCCGTTTTAAAATTCGGGATTGTATATAATATTCTTTTCCGTTTATCCATTCATTCGTGTTTTGTACCACACCGCCAAGGTAAGTAATATACTCAACGGATGCGAATAAGTAACCGAATCCAAAGTTCTAAAGCTATTATAAAAACGCGCCAACAACGGCTTTGATATAAAGGGGTGCAAGTTGTCGCCAAACAACCATTGCTGTAACTTTTCATCATTGTCCATCCCTAAAAACTGCAACTCCCAATTGCGTTGTATGTATGGTTTTCCCATTTTGCTCCTTACCTCCCGCTTTAACTTATTCGCTATTCTGTATGGTAAATTGTTTGGTGTGGTGTTTTTTTCAAATGTATATAAATTAAAAGGCTTATGATCTTGCCACGTTATTTTAGCCAAGTCGGGGCTCTGTTTTTTTATATAGGCAATTTGAAGTTTTCTATCTGCCAAAAATTCTTCGGGAACGGTACAGATAAATTTACACATGCTGTCATCATAATACGGCAATGAAATGGCATGAGCCGCCTCAAAAACTGAAAGGTTTACAGACGTCCATCGGGGAGCCCAATACATACTCTTAAAGGCGCGGAGTTTGGCACTTGGATTAGCTATTTTAATATTATTTAGCAAAGAAGCAATCCGTTTACGGAAATAACTTTCAAAATCGCCTTCCAAATTCCATTCCTGCCACAGTGCTGTGGCGAGTTCCATTCCCCCTTTTTTAACGATTTTCTTTAGGATAATTTCCAATAAATCATCGTCTTTAGTTCCCTCTGGTGCTCCACGGTCGAACAACACATCACCCCAATGGCCCAAAGAAAAAACACCTTCCATTTTTTTAAGTTCATCCAAAATGGCCAATTGTCTTGGGTGCGTGAACTCGGAATAGCACCCGTTTATGGATGCAAGCGTCTCCAATTTTGGCCAGAGATAACCTCGTTCAATGGTGAATTCCTTAAAATAAAAATTAGAGGCTTTAGCAATTTTTTTACCAATCGCGCTTTCTGAATACCCGCCTTTAAAGGAATAGCTATAGGAAGTAACCTCTTTTTTTAGCTTTGCCAGAGCAACGGCCTGTGTGCGGCTATCCAAGCCCCCTGAAAGCGGGAGGATTACATTTGACTCTTTATGTTGTTCCGAAATGATTTGCTCAAAAAGCGAAGAAAATTCCGCCAAAGCTTTTTCAAAACTGATATCCCTTGGACTGTAATGCCATTGGAACCAAGGTTTGCTTTCAATTAAGAAACCGTTTTCATCAAGTGTATTTTCGGAAGCGGCAGGCAATACTTTTTTGTTTTTCCAATAGGTATCCGCATCGAGAAAGAAGCCCGTTGCGGCGAAGATGCAGATGGCTTGATGGTCCAACTCTTGGGGAGCAGCTACCTTTGCGAATTGTTGGTGGGGTGGAATTATGGGCGTTTTGATTTTAGTCACGGCTTGGGGAAGGTATTTTGGTGTGGTAAATATAGAAAATTAAGAGCTTGAACGTTGAACGCTTATCCTTTAAAAGTTTAACCACAGAGGCACAGAGTTCACAAAGGGTTCTGTGCCCTCTGTGTCTTTGTGGTAAAAAATCCTATCTCGCATTTAAGGAAACAACCTCATAATACAACTCCTCCATTCCTTTAACCATCTGTTCCTCGCTATGTTGTTGTTCCACTTTTTTTCGAGCAGCCAATCGCACTTCTTCAATCTTATTTACGGATAACCCTAAAAAATCCTCAATTGCTCCCGCCAATGCCTGAGGATTACGTGTAGGCACCAACCAACCTTCCTTATCCTTTGTAATCAATTCCGGTACTCCCCCACAGTCTGTACTGATTATCGGTAACCCAATAGCCATAGCCTCCACCACCACATTCGGGATGCCCTCTTCCAAACTGGGCATCAATAGCAGGGAAGCTTCCTGCATAAGGTTGAATACCTGTCTCTTATACACATCTCCGAGCCCACGAGACTAGGCATGATCTCG
>OJBO01000807.1_pt1 | contig 14998 bp, 11 predicted proteins | sample 1590461 | NCBI WGS metagenome assembly OJBO01 (sample SAMN05416836, study PRJEB24817) | seawater metagenome | isolation source: Sea water | place: Canada:Atlantic | collected 2013-07 | reverse complement strand
ATCCCCTTGTGGTATTCACGCCTTCGGGCAAACGCGGTCACTTTGCCAAGGGCACACCGGTGCTTACGGCGGCGCGGCAGTTGGGCGTCGATCTGGACTCCGTCTGTGGCGGGCGCGGCATTTGTTCGAAATGTCAGGTCTCTCCCGGGTATGGGCAGTTTTCCAAACACGGGGTCACCGTGGCGCAGGATGCCTTGTCGGAATGGAACAGCGTCGAGCAGCGGTATCAAGACAAGCGCGGACTGATCGAGGGCCGCCGTCTGGGCTGCCAGGCGCAAATCATGGGCGATGTGGTGATCGACGTGCCCGCCGAAAGTCAGGTCCACAAACAAGTCGTCCGCAAACGGGCCGAAGCACGCGATATCGTGCTGAACCCGTCGACCAAGCTCTTTTACATCGAGGTCCTTGAACCCGACATGCACGACCCCTCGGGCGATCTTGAGCGTCTGTGCGATGCTCTGCGCGACCAATGGGAGCTTGAGAACGTAAAGGCCGATTTGCAAATCCTGCAAACGCTGCAACCCGCTCTGCGCAAGGGCGCATGGAAAGTCACAGTTGCCGTGCATTTGGGCGATGATGAAAACCCGCCGCGGATCATGCATCTCTGGCCCGGCTTCTACGAAGGGTCGCTTTACGGGGTCGCGGTCGATCTTGGGTCGACCACCATCGCGGCGCACCTGTGCGATCTGCAAACTGGGGAAGTCGTGGCTTCATCCGGCGTAATGAACCCGCAGATCCGCTTTGGCGAAGACCTGATGAGCCGCGTCAGCTATTCGATGATGAACGAAGGCGGCGCGGCAGAGATGACCCGCGCGGTGCGCGCCGGCATGAACACACTGTTCGATGAAATCAGCGCCGAGGGCGGCATCGACAAAGGCTTGATCGTGGACGCGGTGTTTGTCTGCAATCCGGTCATGCACCACCTGTTTTTGGGGATCGACCCGTTTGAACTGGGGCAAGCGCCCTTTGCGCTGGCCACGTCAAACGCGCTGCGTCTACGCGCCATGGACCTGGACCTAAACATCCACCCCTCTGCCCGCGTTTATCTGCTGCCCTGCATTGCAGGCCATGTGGGCGCGGATGCCGCCGCCGTTGCCCTGTCGGAAGCGCCAGATAAATCAGACGATCTGGTGCTGGTCGTCGATGTGGGCACCAACGCTGAAATCTTGCTGGGCAACCGCGATAAAGTCCTCGCCTGTTCCTCTCCCACCGGTCCCGCGTTCGAGGGCGCACAGATTAGCAGCGGTCAACGCGCCGCCCCAGGTGCGATCGAACGGGTAGAGATCGACCCCGTCACCAAGATTGCCCGTTTCAAGGTAATCGGCAGCGACCTGTGGTCTGATGATCCCGCCTTCGAGGCCGAGATTGGGGCCAGTGGCGTCACCGGCATCTGTGGCTCGGGCATCATTGAAATGGTCGCTGAAATGCGCGTCCACGGCATCGTCGACGCCCCCGGCCTGATCGGTACGGCTGAACAAACCGGATCGGCAAATGTCTTTGCCGACGGGCGCACTAATTCCTATCTGGTCTATGATGGCACCGCCGATGGCGGCCCGCGCATTACTGTGACCAACCGCGACATCCGCGAAATCCAGATGGCCAAGGCCGCGCTTTACTCAGGGGCGCGTCTGCTGATGGATAAATTTGGTGTCGACAAAGTCGACCGCGTGGTGCTGGCCGGCGCATTCGGTGCGCATATCAGCCCTAAACACGCGATGATCCTTGGCATGATCCCTGACGCACCGCTGGACAAGGTCACATCGGCTGGCAACGCGGCGGGCACCGGCGCACGCATCGCATTGCTCAACACCTCAAGCCGAGCCGAGATCGAAGAGACGGTGCGCAACATCCACAAGATCGAGACCGCCATCGAACCCCGCTTCCAAGAGCATTTCGTCAACGCATCGGCCATCCCCAACGCGGTAGAGCCCTTCCCGATCCTCAATAGCATCGTCACCCTGCCAACCGAGACATTCAATACCGGCGGCGATAGCTCAGGCGGCACCCGCAGACGCCGCCGCCGCTGAAGAGTGTTCTCAAGGGCAGCAAAGGATGCGTCGGACAAAAACCCCGCTTGACGCACCCGCCACATCGGATTAAGTCACCTCACGGCGCGCGGGTATGGTGAAAAGGTATCACGGCAGCTTCCCAAGCTTTAGTTACGAGTTCGATTCTCGTTACCCGCTCCAGTTCTTCACGACAGTTTCTGATACTCGGACTACCTGCTGCAGCATGGTTTTAGGCGATCCTTAGTCTACAGCACCACCGCCCTGTTCACACAAGCGGTAGCCGCGTGACCGTTCGATCACGTCAAGATGCAGGTGATCCGCATGCGAAGCGTTCGATCCCGGCCCCAGCACGGTCGAAAAATCCAGACAGGCTGACGCCCTTACAGCATCTTGGAACGCCTCTGCCATGGTACCCTGCGCCTCGCGCGGTTCGACCGCGATGGGGGGACCCTCCGCGAAGGTGAACCCCATAACGTCGAACGCATTCCCGAAAGCATGCTCAGACAATTTCCCATCGGGCGCATTGTTGCGGCGTCGGCAAATATAGCCTGACCCGTTCTGAATCGACACCAAAGCGCCACGATCTGTCATGCGCTGCGCAGCAGGAAGAACAAAATCTCGGGTCCATGTCGCCAGCGCATTGACGGCAGGGCAACGCATGGTGGCGGCGGGTGTAATGGCCACGCCCGGTGCAATCTCGCTCACGGTCAAGGGGCGGAGGATGCCGCAATCGGCATCGTCGGTCGGAACGATAGGTGCCGCTTCGGTATAGGTGACCCCAAGCCCCTCTAGGTTTGCAAGACATGTGGCATAATCCGGATCGTTAAGCCGCAGAGTATCGCGCATTCCTTTGGCTCGTGGCTGTGAAATCGCGGGGTCGATGGACCCTTCATCGGGCATATCGACCTCAGTTTCAGCCTCGACCTCAATTTCAGCCTCCGCACCTGTATCCGCATCGATCTGCACCCTTGGGCGGGGAACAGGACGGGCTGAGCTGTCAGCCCCGGCAGCCAAAACGGCTACCGGTTCCAACAGACAGAGAGCAATAAGCGCAGTCCGCATCAATCGACAAATACCACTTCAACGCCTTCGCTGACCATATGGGCCAGCTCCTCGACATCCCAGTTTGTGAATCGCACGCAACCGTGGCTTTCCGCGGTGAACAACGACGCTGGCGTGTCCGTGCCGTGCAAACCGTAGGTTGGCTTGGACAGATCAATCCAGACCGACCCCACCGGACCGTTAGGACCTGGCGGCAAAGTCAGCTGTTCCTTGACGCCGTCGGCGACAAAATTGACATCTGGATTGTAGCTGTAAGTGGGATCCATCGCCACGGCTTCGACGGTCATATCGCCGCTGGGGGATGGGGTTTCATCTGACCCGATGGCGACGGGGTAATTGGTCATCATATGACCGTCTGCTGCGTAGACAACAGCACGGCGTTCGGATTTTCGGATCTCGATCCGCGCGACTTCGCCTTCCATCTTTGGCCCGACATCGGCCACGGTCAGCGTTTCGCCTGCTATAAAGCCCGCGCCTGGGTTCAGCAACTTCAAGAAATCCTCGTCCATATGAAAGCGCTCGGCCAGACGTTCGGATACGCTGGTATACCCCAGCTTCTCCATCTTGGCCTTATCCGCCACGTGTTCCGGAATGGAAGCGGTCAGGTCGCTGGTGTCCTCTTCGGTCACCGTATATTGCATCAACACGGAGGGTGCTGCATCGCCACCAAGGGCCGACCACACTTCGGGATCCAGCAAACCGTCGATCTTAAAACCTTCGCGCGCTTCAAAGCCACGCAACGCGCTTTCGCTCATCGCGCCCTTATATCCATCGATGATCCCCGGAGAGATCCCGGCGCGGTCCAAAAGAACCTGCAAAACAACAGTGAGGCTGGATTGGCCGTCCGTCAACGCCCCGCCCTGATACGTGGTGGACGCGATTTCATCCGGGGTGACGGCAAAGGCGGGGGACGCCAACAAAAGCGGAAGGGCTGCAGTAACAATACGCATGAACATAATCCTCATTAATTTGAGGACCAACGCGCATGGGCGTGTTTGGTTCAAGCTGTTGAGAAAATGTTCAAATATGATGAACTCGGCTGTTCCCCTTATCGGGCGACGATAATATCGGCCCGCAGACCGCCAAGACTGTCCGACGACCCCAAGCGCAGCGTTCCACCATGGGCGCGGGCGATGTCTGTTGCGATGGCGAGGCCCAGCCCAACACCGCCGCTACCACTGTTTTGATTGCGTGCAGGATCAAGTCGAGAGAACGGGCGCACGGCCTCAGTACGAAGGTCTTCAGGGATGCCAGGACCGTCGTCCTCGACCCTGAACCGTAACGTTTTGTCTGTCAGTAGCACCGACACCTCGGCCCGCGCGCCATAGCGCACCGCGTTCGAGATCAGATTATCTACCGCCCGCAAAATCGCCATGCGGCGCAGGCGAACGGTGCCCGTCCCATCACCCTCGGGCGGCAGCAAGGTCACGTTGCGCCCCGCACGCTGCGCGTCTTCTACCGCGGTTTGCATCAGCGCGTGGGGGTCCAGCGCTTCGGCCTCGCCCTCGGCGGTGCCTTTTGCGAAATCCAGAAACGCGTCCAGCATCCCCTGCATATCATTGACATCTTGCAACAGTGGCTCTGCATCGTCCTCGTCTATCATCGCTAGCCCCAGGCGCATCCGGGTGAGCGGCGTGCGCAAGTCATGACTGACACCCGACAACATCAAGGTCCGCTGCTCGATCTGCCGCTCGATCCGCGCGCGCATATCGACAAAAGCAGCCCCCGCCGCGCGCACCTCTACTGCTCCGGTGGGCGTATAGGGCACATGTCGCCCCCGCCCAAAGGCTTCGGCCGCGCGGGCCAGACGTTTGATCGGGCGCAGCTGGTTGCGCAGATAAACGAACGAAATCAAAGTCATCAAAAAGCCGAAGCTGAAGGTATAGACAAACAGCTGATGGGGATTTGACGCTGAAATACGGCGGCGTTCAAACTGGATATCCAGCGGGCCGAACCGTGACCGAGTATAAAGATGCACCGCCCCTGGCTGGGTCAGGTCGAGCCTTAGAAACGACGGCAGCTTATTCTTGAACCGCGCCACCATCACCCTGCCGGAATAGTCATACCACTTCATCCTATTGTGCGATGGAATCTCGGCGGCAGAAACTGGGGCAACGCGCATCTCAAGCACTGCAAGCTGATTTTGCATAGCGGTAGAAACAGTATCGACCGTGGGGGCTGCCTCTACCACCTGCATAACCAAGGCAACCTCGCGCAGGACCGTATCGGTCATCTGGTTGGTGACCCCCTCATAGTTCCGCTGCGCAAAGATAACAGTCATTACCAGTTGCAAGATCACCACCGGCAACAGCAAGATCAGGGCAGCGCGCCCATAGATGCCGCGGGGCATATAACGTTTGAGCCAGACAAAGAACATGAGATAGACCTTAGCCAGCCCCCTGTCCCAGTGAAAGGCAAAACCATGCTGCCCCCAGACGACTTTGACCCCGCCATCGGACCTGCCGAAACGCTAGAGCCAGGCCTGCGCCGCATTGTGGCCGACAACCCCTCGCCCATGACCTATCGCGGGACCAATACCTATCTTCTCGGGACCCGCGGCATCGCGGTGATTGATCCCGGTCCTGCCTCACATTCCCATCTGCAGGCAATCCTTGATGCGATCGGTCCCGACCAGCACATCAGCCATATCATCGTGACCCACACCCATCTTGACCACTCGCCGCTGGCCCAAGACCTTGCCCGCATATGTGCCGCACCAATTCTTGCATTCGGGGGCGCTTTTGCGGGACGGTCCGACGTGATGCAGCAACTGGCCGCCGCATCCGACATCGGCGGTGGCGAAGGCATCGACGCCGGGTTCATCCCCGACCAGCTTGTCCGCCACGGAGAGACCATCGCCGGTGACGATTGGGAGGTTCGGGTGATTCACACACCCGGACATATCGGCAACCATATTAGCCTGCAGTGGGGCGACGCCTGTTTCACCGCTGACCACGTTATGGGCTGGGCCAGTTCGCTTGTGTCGCCCCCGGATGGGGATCTGACCGACTTTATGGCGTCCTGCGCGGAACTGCAGCAAACCCGCTGGCGGGTGTTCTACCCTGGCCACGGTGCCCCGGTGACAGACCCAGCCGCGCGACTGGATTGGTTGGTCTCGCATCGGCTTTCCCGCGAGGCAGATATCCTGCGGGCGCTCGAACACGGCCCCGCCACCGCGGCAGCGCTCGCCGCTGAAATTTACACCGAAACCCCGCCTGCATTGCTGGGTGCCGCGACCCGCAACGTCCTTGCACATCTGATTGACCTTACAGGGAAAAACCAAATTACACCCCTAGGCCCGCTGTGTGCTACGGCCACATTCCGGCGGGTCTGAAACTCTTTTGAAAAAATCTGGAAAAAAGTGACAAATCCCTCTGGACGCCGCAAATTACCATAGCTATACGGTGCAGACCGTTCCGACGTAGCTCAGCGGTAGAGCAGTTGACTGTTAATCAATTGGTCGTAGGTTCGATCCCTACCGTCGGAGCCATTTTACCCAAACCGCATTGAAATTATTGGATTTTCTCCGTCCGGAGTCGATGCTCGCCGATGAGGTGCACAGATTGGTGCACTTGGCAGTGCACATACACGTGCACAAGGACACTTGGCCATGGCTCGGAGTCGCGTCTCACAATCCCATCTGGAACATCGCCCGTCCGGCTTCTACTGGCGTCGCAGAATGCCGGTTCGGAAGGGACTCGCATTTTTTTCAGAAAAGAATTTCCGCGTCTTTTCGCTTCGCACCACGTCATTGCGAGACGCGAAGACCCTTGCGAACCGGTTGACCCGGATCAGCGACCAGGTCTTCGCCGCCATGACGGAGAAGACGATGCCAATCGCCCCTGAACTTGCAGACCGCCTGCTGACCGACCTCGCCCGTTTCGAGATCGAATGCTTTGAGCGGGCCCGCGCGATCGCACCGCAACGCTGTGCCCAAGCGGCGGCCTTCGAGCTGCAACGCGAAGCGGCCCTGCAGGAAACCCTGCGCCATGCCCTGTTGCTGCGGGACCGTGAGGTTTGCCGGAAGCCGCTCCGCCATGTCGCGGCCCGGCTCGGGCTGGCGCTCGATGAGGAAGATCAGGATTGGTTAAGCCTCGCGATCCAGGCCACGCAGATCCTGCTGGACGTCAGCGAAGAGCGCGCACGGCGTGATCAAGGCATCTACGATGGCCCGTCGCCGGTGTTTCGCTCTGCCATGGCTCAGATGCGGCGTGAGGCGCAGCCGAGGCAGCTTAGCGCCGGCCCCTGGACACCCCCGTGCGATGTGCAAACGGCATCTGCACAATTTGCCAGTACCCATGCAGATGCGGCTACAGTCATTCCGAATCCGACCCCTCGTCCGCATGCAGGACAGCAAGCCACGGTGTCCGAGGCGACCGCTGCACCATCCGCGCCGGCGCAGCCTGTCTGCGCTGCGACCGAAACAACGAGACCGGCCGCAGGGCATGCCGCGGCGTCTGCCTACCCTGCTTTGCCACCGGCACACTCCCCGCCACCGCAAGGGCAGGCAGCCTCTCCGGACAAAGAAGACGAGATCACACGCCGCATCGCCGCACGGCCCCCGAAAATCGGGGTCAACCTCGACACCCTCAGTGACGCATCCTGCATCAGCCTTTCGAAACCCCGGGGCATCACCCTGCGGGAAGCCTACGATCTCTACGTGGACATCAAGCGTGCCGGCTATGGCGAGAATTTTCACAAACATCAGAGACGACACCAACCGACGGGCGTCGCCTGGGAGAAATCGAGCGGATCGAAACTGGATGTCGCCAGCCGGATCTGGCTGGATCTCTTGGGTGACCTCCCATTTGAGGACATCGCCGTCAGCGACGTCGAAGATGCCTTGGATCTGATCTGGCGCATTCCCCGGGATCACGGAAAAACCGAACACCTGAAGGCGACGGCGGGGTATCGCGAGCTGATCGAACGGGTCGACGCCAGCGAAATCGACGCTGCGAGGGCGCAGGTCTTGCGTGTCTCCAGCAGATCCAACCACACCAACGCCGATCTCGAAGCTGCAAAGCTGGGGGCAAAGGTGCCACGGCTGCGGGTCGACACCTATCTCAAGCATTGCCGCACGCCCAATGCGATCGGGAAAATGCTGTATGCCATGCAGATGATCGACACGAATCCCTTCGAGATATGCTCCTGGACCAAGGCGGAAGCCGACGGGCTGAAACGCACCCAGGATTGCCGCGCCCGCACGTCCTGGGATGACCGCATCACCAAGCTGTTCGCGTCACCGGTGTACCAGGGCGAGACAGAAGATCCAGGCGACCCGCTGTTCTGGGCACCCCTGATCGGTCGGCTCCAAGGCTTGCGCATGCAGGAAAGCCTGCAGCTGGGACCAAAGGATTTCGGAACGGAAGACGGGATTGATTACCTGTGGGTTCGCAACACCGAAGGCAACAACGTCAAGTCCGAGGCGGGAGAGCGACGCTTACCGGTTCATCCGGACCTTATCAAACTGGGGTTCATGAAACTCGTCGAACTCCGCCGCAGGCAATCGCAAACCAGACTGTTTCCGGATCTTACACGTGGATCCACCAAGGAAAACTTTGCGGAGAACTTCAGCAAGGCCTTCGGCTATTACCGCAAGACCCACGGTTGTTACTGGCGGGGCCTCGATTTCCACGCCCTCCGAACAAGCTTTCATGGCGATCTGCTGAACCAGGATCGCTCAGATGCGATCCGGCGGCGCCTGATGGGCCACGCCCCGCAGGACGAAGGGGAGAAATCCTACGCCCAAGGGCTGAAGATGGCACCTTTGCTGGAGCGGATCAGGGAGGTCAGTGTCGACACTTCCATGATCATCAGCCCGTTTGAGATGCCGCGTGAGGAGACCCGGTACGTTGACCAGGAACGCAGGCAGCATCTGAGGGTCGTTTAGGGGCCAGGGCGGGCTTTGCTGGTTGATTTGGGAGCTTTGTGGGCCTCGAGGCGGCAGCTGGATCAGCTGCCTCGCATCCGCCGATAACGCAAGTGCACTGAAGGACCCCGGCCGATTTCTCTGCCAGGGCCCCAAGTTCATCCCGTCGCAAGACCGCCCGCAAGGTCCGTCAGCCTTGCACCAAAATATCGGATCGCATTGTCCAGATCATCGCACCACGCATCTGGCTCCGAAGAGAGCTGATCTACGGTCGGAGGAAGAGCTTCGGTCATCTGGACCAGCTTCTTCAATGCCCCTTGGACCTCGTCCTGTTGCGGCTCCAGAGACCACAGGCCGTCGAGCAGACGCTCTGCGGCCGCAACACCTGACGGCCCGACTGCCGTTCTCAGCACCCGGATCAGGGTTGCCCCGTCACGTTGCGCAAAGCGTCGTACGGCTTTCAACCCGGACGTGGCTCGCGTCGGCCTCGGGCTTTCGGTTGGAATGAGCATGCTGTGCTGCATCTCGTTCTCCCTGCGAACGAGCCCCGGCAATGACCGGGATTTGGAGACTCGTCGCTCAAGTCACCAGCCCGGGGGCTGGTGCATGGATCTTCGAAGGACCGACGCTCACCATCTGCTCGCCTGCACAGACAGAAAGCGTCAAGGATGCTGGAAAAAAAGGGGGGCATCCACCGTCGAGGGTACCCCCCCCTTCCTTTTAAGGACGCCGCTTTCTACTGTGGTATCAGGATCATGCGAGGACCTGCGCGCCGGACATTCTCAGTTGGCTGATAAGCGCCGCAACTGCTTCGGTCATCGCACAGATGTCGTGCACGATATCGGAGCCTGGGTCGCTCTCCGAAAAGAGCGCAGTTTGGAGCCGGGACGAATCGCCCACGTGGCGCAGATCCAGGGCGGCGAGGATTGTATCAAACCCCCTCATTATCTGCCGATCGGAGAGTGACCCTGCGGCAACGCCTTCGATCAGGTGAAACACTTTGGTCCCAGCTTTGACCCCGGCCAACAAGTCGATCATTTCGGGCAGGCAATGGCCGTGAAGCGCAAGAAACTCCCGTGCGGTCCGCGCAATAGGAGTCCCCTCTGTCATGGGATGAAATTCTGGTATTTGGGCGAACATGGGCTCTGACCCCTTCGAAAAGCTGCTCCAATGTGGCAGCGTCAAGTCGCTCATGTTCCTCCTTTCGACAGAGCGGGTTTGGGCGCACAGTGCAGCAACTTTGATCCGGCGCGCCCAGATTGAACCGGTTTCCGGTGATCACGCCCTCTATTCCGTCTCAATTCGGGGCTTGAACGGTGTCGGGGTGTGGTTCTGTAAAGGAAGCCACAATCCGACACGGATCGAGCCGCATTTCCACCGCTCTTTTTAGTTCATGTTTTCCAATATTTCGGCCTCATCGAGCAAACCTTCCATCATGTCCTGCCCCCGTGCCATTCTTGCCTGCGCGACGGCCTGCCCTTGGTAGAACTCGGCGGATCGCACATCCATTTGCGCGCTGATCGCAAGCGCCGCGTTGACGCCCTCGAGGCCAAGCTTCCCAAGCTCTGTGTGGACACGCGACCTTGAGATATGCGCGCCTGTGCCCATGTGCTTCGCCCAGACTTTTGAAGGTTGGCCCGAGGCGAGCATATTGCCCGTCGTGTCGCGAAAAAGGGGCGATTGTTCTGCGATAGCATTGGTGCGCATGACCTCGAGATAAGCAGGAGCGACGCCCTGCAGCACCAGCGCATCGAGGAATGGCGTCAACCGCTCATGTAGTCGTCCTGAAATCGCCACGTCCGCCTTTTGCGTGTCGATATCCACGCGGTAGCATAGGCCGGTCCACGAGATGTCGCGGCCCCATCGCAGTCGGCCATCCGCCAAGCGAAGCGGCAGCAAGGTCCACAGTGCGATCACGGTGGCTTCATTCAGCAACCGCAGCTTGCTCTGCCGCCGAGTTGCCTGCTGGCTCTCTTCACGTAGGCGCATGGCAAGCGCCCACGTCGCCGCGAGGTCCGGCAATCTATCCAGTTTGGCAAATTTGAGTGGCACGACGCGGCCCAGAGCGCGCCGGAGCCAGTTTTCATGTGCCTGAAGAGTCGAGATCAGAAGCAGATCAAGACCCAAATGTTGGGCGAAAGCCCGGATTCTTTGCACGGCAGTATGTCGGGTCGCCGGACGATCACCTTGACCCTGATAGGCTTTTTCAGACCGTGCTTGAGAGCGTTGCGTTCTGACCGCTTCCAGCCTCCGTACGCCATCGATGGTGATCGCGACCGGAAGGCCCGCATCAATCATGATCCATGCGTACTCCCGCAGAACCTCCTCGGTGTTCTTTAGAGTACTTTCCGCCGGGGGGCGCAGGCCACCGACATCTTCGCCGGCCCGCATCGCGCTCAGCGCCTGTCGCCACTCAGGAGGAAGCAAGCTGTGCGGCACACGATGCCGCGCTGCAGGTCGCGGCCTCGACGGTCGTGCCTTTTTCTCGGGAGATTTTTGCCGGATGGCGGCCTGCAGCGTCAAAAGCACTGCTGGATTGCCTGGTAGGATCGTGTCCAGTGCGGATTTGAGGCTGCGCAAACGACGGCTCGAGCCTGCATCCCCCGCAAAACGCAGGAAGTCAGTCACAGAAGGAAGTTCGACTCGACGCGCCTCTGCAAATATCAGGAAGCGATCGAGCACCCTGATATCCTCAAGTGGCACCGCGCCGAGTTCTGTCACGTCTCTGTAAGGCGCAAAATGTGCGCCCGCGATGATCTCTTCACGCGGGCGCCTGTCGCAGGACCGACTGCGGGGCCTTTTTTCACGGATCGCGTCGCGTACGGTTTGACGAATAACAGACCCTTCGGGGGCAATCCGGTCTAAGGCGGTACGCAGGTTTTCGAGCTTGCGGGTGGAGGCTGCGTCGGCGCTGAAAGTGAGAAAGTCTTCGACAGATGGCATTTGCACACCTTGTCGTTCCGCCCATACAAGAAATGCATCGAGTGTGCGCAACTCCCGCAATCCGATCTCGTCGATCCGTGGTGCCGTCACAAAAGGAGCAAAGTGCGGTAGCGCGAGAATCTCCTCGCGAGGGCGGGTGTCGTATATGCGATCAGCCATCCATTAACCCCGCAAGCAGATCTTGGCCCCGTTCAACCATGCGCATCGCGTTGAGCCAGCCATAGTAGCGACGCAGCGTATCAACGCTGTCATCAATGCGCTTGGCAATCACCTCGATCTCTTCCGGATGCGCGTTGAGCAGCAATGATGTCTGGCCGTGGCGCATTTGGTGCGGCGTCATCGGCAGATCGACGATCGTGCGCATGAATTCGGAGAATTTTTCGCCAAAATAACCGGGGTCCATCGGCTTCCCGACTGCCCTGACGGCCGGGAACAGGTATGGGTTGCTCCCTGCATACGGAAACAGCGGGCGGATAGTGTCGAAATACCATTCGATCGTATCGTAGCAACCATGTTTGTTCCACTTAATCGGGAACTGGATCTCGACACCGTTTTTTGTAAATCCTTCAGGAATGAGAACATTCATCGGTTTTTTTCCTTTCTTCGGGACGAGGATCTGGGCATCCGTCCCAACGCAGCTGAGGCCCATGGCGTTTTCGACACGGATAGGTGCGCCACCGATCTCGATCGCCGCAAAGCAGGCACAGGTGCCAAGCAGCCGGACGCGGGCGATCTCATTCTTGGTCATCTTGCGCGCCTCGGCCTTTGCTCTCGCCATGATAGCTTCGGCTTGTGCTCGGAGGGGCTTATAGGAAAACAGAAACCGTCGCCGCAGATGCAGCTTTTCGACCAATGCTTCACAAAATGCCTGGTTTTGCCGGGTCATGCGCTTGTCGGCTGCCGCGCCTTTGCGCGAGTCCTTGTTATTTGCGATAATCCGACTCAGCACCGTGGTATCGACCCCGCGCGCGTTCAGCACCTGGCGAATGCCCTTAAGGTATTTCCGGCTGGTCCTGGGATCGAGCCGCCCTTTTTCTCTTGCTCGGTTTTTGCGGGCGAACATTTCTCGGGCAACGAGCCGGATGGCTTCGTCACAGCTCAGCACTGTCAGAATTTCCATTGCATCTCGGGAAATCAGATCAAGCTCGAGAGCGATCCTGAAAAAGCAGCGAAAGGCCGAGCGCAAGACATGCGCATGTTTTTGACGATCATCGCTGTTTGCCTCTGCAACAGGATCCCACCCTGATTTGGTGACCGCGTCAATCCACCGGTTAAAAATAAGATCGAAGGTTGACGGAAAACCGGTCTTGATCTCTTGTCGATGCGCAGCATCAAAACCGATGGGTTCGGGCGGCAGAAAAGGAAGCGCATCCGAAAATTTCCGAATGTCATCGAGGCGCACCAAACATGTGCGGTTCGCGGTGCGCTTGTTACCACTATAAAGATCATCCAGCTGCGTCGCTCTCGCGGCGTTTATGTCCCGAGGTTGCCAGCCGTGTGCACGCGCAACGAGCGCAAAGCTGCGCATCGCTTCGAGGCACATCGGATGCCAGCCCCAACTGCCTGATTTGAATTTTGTATAGGGCTCCATCACGAGAAATAAATCGGTCCATTCGTCCTGTTGCGCCCTCAAGGTTTGCAACATCTCATGAATGCCCAGAAACTCCTTGAGGGCCGCCGCCACCCGACGCCGTTTCAAATTATAGGATGTATTGGAGGGGTCGTGCCTCGGATCAAAACCATTTTTGGGGAGAACATCCTCCAGGTTCTCGAGGGTGGCGTCGATCATCCGGAGTGGTGTGTTCTGCCGATCTCCAACCGATTTGATTGCCCCTACATAGCTTTCCCCAGTCGATTGGGTCAGTTCGCCCGCCACGGTGCGAGCCTCTACTCGTTGCACCACATCGGCGAGCGTCGGACCGGACGCAAACAATGTGCAGGTTTTCGTTGGCTGGATCGTCATCTGTAGCATCGGGTTTCTCCGTGTGTCGCTAAATCGTCGGTTTCGTCGTCAAAACGCGGTTTCGATACACACGCTTTCCCGATTGCCGCCGGTGAAATCCCTTGAGAGGTTGTATCAGCGTCGCCTGCTGCGTATCGACGTCGCTTAAGCGGAAAATGTGTATCAGCCAGGTCTGTGGGCATGGGTCTACTCCCGTTCAGGGGGTGGGTTTGAGGGATCCGAAAGTCGGCGCGGCGAGAGCGTAGGCGGGCTGCGGTTCCCGGTCCTGCCAAGCGACGATCTCCGACTTCCGCCAGCGTGTCTTGCGAGCGTCTTTGCGACCAGCAGAGAGATCGATCGCCTTTGGCATCGACGGCAGGCCGTCTGGCAGCCCAACACCTGTCTGCCAGCGGTAGACGGTTCGTGCAGTGACTTCGCACAAGTCACCTACCTCTCCGGCCGTCATCAGCGGGTGCTTAAGTTCGCATACGTGGCCTGGATCTTGTTCCGCTGCGAGCCCCAGCGCCTTCCAGACCACCGGCCAGCGCACATGCCCGCCGATCGGGCGGATCTGCAGATCGTTAAGCACGGCGGGCAGACCGCGGTCTGTCACACCGAAGAAGGTTTCGAGTTGCGGTTTGGTGGCGGGCTTGTCTGTCATGGTCCGTCGGAATTAGGCCCCTGCCGCTCCCCGACCTAACGCCAGACGAATTTTTTGAATATTGAGCTCAACGGCTCTGCCGACCAGCTATGTCGGGGACAGGATCCGCGCTGTTTCAGCTTCTTGCTCTTTCGTCGGGAAAATCCGTCCACTCTGCGGGATTCCGCGTCCCCTCGTCGGGAAAATCCGACCACCGCTCGGAAAAAAGTGGCCCTCTGTCGGGAAAATGCGGCCTTACCTCGCATAAGCTATTGAAGGTGTTCAACTATTCGGGCCCTGAAACAAGAGAACCTAAGAACCCCCTGAAACAGGCATCAACCATGCCGATGAGGGTAATTTTGGGGGTCTACGCAATCGGGCATTCGCTGTGGGGTAACCGTCGAGGTGTTGAAGCAAGCCGCTCGGATCTCACCAGACGTTGAGCGTACTGCCATCTGGCCAACAGGTTCCCAAGCGAAAAATCATATGCTGGAATAAAACTTCAAGAAAAGTTTCCGGAGCTAATGGAACGG
>OJBO01000805.1_pt1 | contig 15029 bp, 13 predicted proteins | sample 1590461 | NCBI WGS metagenome assembly OJBO01 (sample SAMN05416836, study PRJEB24817) | seawater metagenome | isolation source: Sea water | place: Canada:Atlantic | collected 2013-07 | reverse complement strand
TACGCCGGCAATGTCGATTTCGCCGATCATCCTACTGACTTCCAGGGCGGGCTTTTTTCGAACAGCGCAAGACGCAGACCAAGCAGACCACGCACGAGCGGGTTGTCTTCCCCGGTCGCACTGCCAAGAGCCGCCGACAGTGCTTCATCTATGCTGTCGAGCAGGGAAGATGATGGCGAGTCCTGGTCAGTTTCCAGATGGATCGCTGTCAGGAGACGTTCAGCCGCTTGCCGCGTATCTCCGGATAAGCCGTTGGCAGTGTGGCGCAGGTCGGCGACATTGGCCCCTGCACGCAAGCGGCGAAGCAGACGCAAACTTTCATCCGATCCATGCGCGGCTGCCAGCCGCATCGTCAAGGCACCGATACGATCCAACGATTGCGCAATATAGCGGTCCCGATCGCGGGCCGTAGCACGCAGGGCAAGCCCGCGTATGTCGGCGCGCGCCCTCTTGGCATAGCGTTCCACGGCATGGGCAGCCCCCATCCCTCGGGCTATATGGAGCCAGAAGAACCCTACAAATATGCCGAGAAGGGAAGCGAAGCTTGCATCGAGGAACACGCCGAAATCCAGCGGCCGGTATTCGCCCTGAAGGTTGATCGTGCTGAGTGAGAAGGCCAGCAACAAAAGCGCCAAAGGATTGCTGATCGACCATGCAGCGATCGGCATCATGAATAATGCCATGACGACGAGAAAGGCCCCGTAATCCGTCGCCATCGGCAACAGTCCGTAGCACAAGACAGCAGCCGCAGCGGTGGCCAAAACTGCAAATTGCGCGAACTTTGCAATTGCGACGCCAGCCTCGTCTACTCCACCGAAGAAGGCTATCGCCACGGACCCGATCAGCAATGCACCAGGTGCCTGTTGCCAGCCGGTGAGATACCAGAGCGCGGTCAGCGTGGCATAGGTAAGCAGGATCGCTACGGATACGCGCCAGACGATGTGATAATCGGGAAACAGCGTGAATGCGCGCGCGCGTTTGGTGGCTGCTTCGAGCGCAGGGGGCAACGCAGCCCCGCTATCGAGAGCAGAATCAAGCACGCGGATCTCGGACCAAAGGTTGAGCGCATCGGCGATGAGAATAGCAAGATTGCGATGCAGCAGTCTGGACCAGCTTCCCGGTCTTTCTTCATCAAGTGCATTCATGCGTGCCGTGAAATCGGGAGGTGGGCCCTCACCGTCACTGACCAGCCGGGGCACATCGGCCAAAGCCAGCGACAAATCCTCCCTCGGGGAATCGCCGCCAGTCGAAATTCGGGATCCGATCGCGGAGATCAATGGCACCAGACGCAGCATCCTCTGCTGGATCGCAAAAGCAATCTTGCGGTCACGCCGCGGCACCGTTGGATCATATCGCAATTGTCCTGCCAGCACCGATAATGCGGTGACATCCCCGATCATGCGCAGCCGATCGGCCGTAGCCTCTGGATCGGTTTCCCTTCCTGCCAGCGCTTCCTGGAACCAGCGCTCAACATCTGGAATCCACGCATGCAAACGTTCGCGCATTTCCCGGCCGAGTGAGCGCGGCGCAATGATGCTGTCGACTGCCGAGCAGCAGATCAGCCCAAGCCCGATTTCCGTAATGCGTGCGGCTGCTGTATCGAACATGTTGCCGGGCTGACCAATCTGGGGCACGGCGATCAGCATTATTGTTATTCCAAACAGAAGAAACCCATAGCTGCGTGGAGTTCGGTCAACCAAAGCCAGGGCAAAGGCGGCAGTTGCCACCAGACCCGTAACAGCGACCATGAGCAGCGGAGTATTCACAAAGATGCTTACAAGCGTGAGTGACACTACGCCGGCACCAAGGGTGCCCATCAAGCGATAGATTGCCTTCGATCGAATTGCCCCGGTAATCGGGTTCATCACCACGCAGCAGGTGACGAGCGCCCAGTAAGGCTGGGGCAGACCAATGTGCACCGCACTGGTGAATGCGAGCATTCCCGCGATGAACAGCTTGACCGCGAACAGCCAGCGGGGGAATGAAAGATAGGGTGGTTTCACGCTTCCCCTCGTTGCAGATGATCCTGCGCCCGCATCTCAAGCGTCCGCAAGACGCGCTGCGCAGTTTCGACGTCTTTCGCAGCAAGATCGTCCAGCAGCGCTCGCCTTAGTTCAACCAGACGTTGCTCAATCGCCTCGGCCAAGACCTTTCCCGGAGGAAGCAGGCTCACGGTGTTGCTGCGGCGATCTCCAGCTACTGCGTCGCGTTTGAGTAGCCCCGCCGATTCTCCCTGATCAAGGGTGCGGACCAGGGCGGCCGGATTGACGCCAACCTCCAGCGCGAGTTCCTTCTGAGGCACGGCCGGGCCAAGGCGCGAAATCAGGATGATCACGGTTCCGAGCGAGGTGGAAAGCTGCAAGTCGGCCATCACAGTGCTTGCCACCTTCATCCATGCGCGGCGCACCGGCTGCAGAGAATTGGTCAGGTCGAAAAGAAGAGCATCAGGGAGCATGGAAAATCCATTGCCAAAGCAATCATTTCCTTGTCAATGGATTTGGTGGGATTTTGCAGGCGAATGGGGCGTATCGGCGCCGCAACTGGTAATCCACCCGCCCGACCGGATGAAGTGATTGGCCATGGCTCCATAGCCGTCTCAGACGATGGAACGAGATCGGGGGTCTAGAAAGCCTTGTCTGTAATGCCAACGCTGGCCGATATTTCGCCGCCATGAGGACGCGGGATCATTGCTATCCAATCCCCATGGCCACTACCAGATACTGGCTCTAAATTACCTACTCGGCCTAGACCAATTGTGGCAGGAGTTGCGCGTATCGTTGCACGTCGGGCAGCTTGCCTGTGCTAACCCGGGACCATGTGGTCCATTCGCCATAGGCTCCACGGATCATCACGCCATTTTCGCGCATGCGTTGTTGCAAAGCGTCAGCATCAGGCACCTTCACGTAAACGAAATTTGTCTGGGATGGCAGCGCCTCCAGACCCGCCGCCTCCACTGCCGCCAGGATCATCTCACGCCCTTGCACAATCTGGTGCTTGGAATAGCGCGTGAAAGCCTCGTCCTCGTAAGAGGCGATCGCAGCAGCAAGACCCGCCGTATTCCCGCCAAAACTCATCAGATAGCCTCGCAGCTTCTCCACCGTCGCGGGTGTAGCGAGGGCATAGCCCACACGCATTCCCGCAAGACCGTAGATCTTGGAAAAGGTGCGGCATACGATCAAGTTGGGGTGGTCTTTAACGAGATTGGCAACCGAATAGTAATCGGGACGATCCGCTAGTTCATTATAGGCTTCGTCCACCAGGATGGTGACAGAAGGATCAATGTTCTCCACGAAGCTGCGCATGGCATCGCCGTCAATGATCATCCCGGTCGGATTGTTGGGATTGCAGATCTGGACCATGCCCACATCCGGTCCGATCGCGGCGGCCATACGTTCGAGGCTGACGCTCATATCCTCTTCCATCGGTACGCGGTTGACCGCGACACCCTTGCGCTGGCCATAGAGGACCGTGGTGTCCCAGAACAATTCGGGACACAGGATTGCCTTGCCATCTGGCAGGGCCAGAGCGGCAGCGCTGAGCGCTTCGGTCGAACCGGAACTGACGAGGACATTACCGGTGTCGAGCCCGAACCGAGCAGCTATCATTTCGGTCAGCTTGCGTACGCCGCCGTCGGCGTAATAGCAGCCTTTACTGGCGCTGTCGTATATTGCGCCCAACGCGCTGGGCGAGGGACCGAAGGGATTTTCGTTGCGGGACAGCAGCGCCACCCCTTCTGGTGGGCCGAATACTGGCGGGCTGCCGGGATCGGGTTTCGCTTGGTCGAGCGGCGATTGAGCGAGTGCGCCACGAGCCATGAGTGTGGTGCCCCCAGCAGTGGCCCCCAGGATCATTGAACGGCGAGAAAAGTCGAGCATTGGTATCTCCCTTCTGAAAGTGCGATATTGGTCATGCGGCCAGTCCGTTGCGGATCATCAGCAGTCCCACGAACACCAGATAAAAGCCGAAGACGCGTTGCAGCCATTTGGGGCTGAGATGATGCGCCAAGGCGACGCCCCACGGCGCCGAGACGTAGGATGTGATAACGATGGCGCAGGCCCCCAGCAGGTTGACATAGCCGAGCGACAACGGCGGCAGCCCCGATGCTCCCCAACCGATGGCCATGAATCCCAACGTGCCGGGCAGAGCAATGATCACCCCGACCCCCGATGCTGTCCCTATGGCGCGGTGAATGTCGCGTCCGTATAGCGTCATGACGATGATCGCGATGGTCCCGCCACCGATGCCCAGCAGCGAGGAGAAGGCCCCTAGGCCTGTCGCCAGAGCCGATCGCCCCGCCCCGCCCGGCATTTCTGTACCCAGCTGAACCGACCTCAACACAGGGTAGAGGAAATGGACAGCCATCATCAGCACTCCGATGCCGAATATGATCGCCAGACCAGCACTGCTCACTCGCGATGCGAGCAGCACGCCGGCAAGCGAACCTACCACGATCCAGGGAGCCCATGATTTCAGGATCACGAAGTCCACTGCGCCGCGTCGGGCATGGCTCTGCATCGACCGGAGCGAGGTAACGATGATGGTCGCCAGCGAAGTGCCGACCGCAACGTGAGACAGTTGCTCGGCTCGGGTCCCGATCAGCGGCAGAAGAACATATAACGCCGGAACCACCACGAAACCGCCGCCGATCCCGAACAGGCCAGCGGCAAATCCTGCCAGCAAACCTGCACCGAGCATGAGGGCGATGATCCACGCCCATTCGATAATCAGCTCCATCAGGCATGGCCCGAAGCTTGTGGTGAAAACGATATGGTTAGAGGCAAGTGAGATCCTTTCCCATAATCACAATCGGAACGCCGCTATCGAGGCTGCGTGAGATTTCGTGGTATACGCACGCGCGGTAGAGAGGCTCTCCACCCAGGGTCGCGTGCAATATTGCTGCGCCGAACCCCGCCCTCGCGGCTGCTTTTTCGGATTCTTCCAGTATCATTCGCCCGATTCCGCGGCGGGCAAAGCCGGGGCGGGTGTACATCGCCCTGATGCGCGCTGAATCACTCTGGGGATCGAGCCGTATGTCATCACGTCCCGCGCTGTGATCGCCCCCGGAAAGCGTGGCGCGGAAGCTCCAGCCGCCACAGCCCACGATCCGGCAAGACTGGTCAGTGACGAGGAAATAGGTCCGGTCCTCGATCAGCTGCCTGTCGAGCGCCATAAAGGTGCGACTGTGCGCAATCTGTGCAGGCGTCAGCAGATCGGCGAGTAGTGCGGTAAGCGAGGCATCGATCAATTCTGCAATCGCCGCGGCGTCCGCCATGATGGCTAGGTGCAGAGTGAATGATCGGGACGCGCCATCGCCTTCCGGATCGATCCCGGAAAGCGGGGACGGACCGCGAGGATCAGAAACTGGCGCGCAGACGAGCATAATAATAGCCACCCTGCCAGTCGACGATCGAGTCCGAACGATAGATCCGGCCGCAGCAAACCTCGAACTCGCCCGACTCCGGATAATTGTCGAAGACGTTGCGAGCGCCGATCGATAAGGTCAGCATGTCGCGCCAAGTGTAACTGGCCTCGACGTCGATCAACAATTCGGAGTCGAAATCCTGAGAGATCAGCGGGCCGCCCGCACCGTCGGAGTTGGAATAGGGCCCGTAATAATTGGCACGGGCGAGGAAATTGAACGGTCCGGTCTCGTGCGTGGCTGTGAAGACTGCGCGCCAGTTCGGTTCCGCATTGAGAAAATCAGACTGGTCCTCAGCATTGAACTGGGCGGGTACATCGCCGTCGAACTCGGTCTCATTGTAATTGATCGCCGCTACGAGCCCGCTGGTGCCCCCGCTCCATGGCTGGGAGTAAGACAGCACGATGTCGACGCCTTGGGTGACCGTGTCGAACAGGTTCTGAAAATAGAACACACCGCCTATGGATTGGGCCCCGGAAACCCCGGCATCGATCATCCTGCCGCGGAAGCCGATGCATTCGGAATCGATTTCCGGTGTCGAGGGAATGCAATCATCGACCACGGTGATGGTGGATCGAGCCTGCAACCGATCTTCCAGTTCGATGCGGTAATAGTCGATCGAATAAGTTAGACCGCCGAACGCGCCGCTGATGCCTGCGGTCCAATTGGTCGATGTTTCCGGTTCCAGCGGCACAGCGCCCAGCGCGGCGGCGATAGCGCTGCTGGCCGGAAAGAGGCCGGTGGCGACGGGGAACCCGTTGGGTATTCGGGTGGAAACATTGGTGGTGCCCTGTTGGCCAGGTGTAGGCGCGCGAAACCCAGTACCGTGCGAAGCACGGATACCCAGACCGTCAAGTATCTCAAACCGACCTGCCACCTTGTAGATGAGCTGAGAATCAAAGTCCGAGTAATTCTCGAACCTCAGGGCGCCTTCAAGAAATAGCCTATCGGTCACATCGGCACCGATGTTGCCGTAAAAGCTGTAACTATCGCGGTTATAGTTACCGGAAAATTCAGGAGAATATCCGGGAAAGCCGTTGGAGCCTACGCCAACCACCTGATAGACCGGATCGGCAGGGTCGGCGCAATTGAGCCCGGCAGAGGATGGCAAAGACGAGCCAGCAAGCGTTGGTGTTCCGTCAGTGTTGCAGAAACCAAACGGATCGGGCGAACCAAACGGTCCTGCCTGGTAAGAGGCGAGTTCACCCTCGACTGTTTCATAGCCTTCCTCGAAATACGTCCCGCCAAAGGCCAGGGCAATTTCGCTGGCCAGCCCGACATCGTGGGTGAGCATGAAATCAGCCTGAAACTGCAGTTCATCGTTGATAAGATCGCCTGGTTTGAAACTGGTTGGCGATTCCGGCCCGAGGGAGGGGTTGATCGTATTCTCCAAGAGGTAGGAGATTTCGCTTCGGCCATATCGTAACGAGAAATCGTAAGAGAATGCGCTCGAAATATCCCCGCGGATGCCGCCCAGCGCAGAATAATCTTCGACATCTCCGCTAAACAGTGGTGTGAAGCCTCCGGGAAAACGTTCGCCGGGATTGTAGATCGAACCGTCTTCCAGCCGCAGGTCCTCGATCGTGCCATTGGCGGGATAGCGATAGAAGAAATTGCTTGTGGATGTGCTCCACGAATAATTGCCGAAGGCGTAGACTTCAGCAGCCTCGGAAAATTTATAGCCTGCGTTGACAAAGGTGCGCACCGCTTCCCCGCTAGGCCGGCCCCAAGGCTGGATCGTGTCAATTCCCTCGACCGCGGCGGCGTAATCTTCATTGCCTGGCAGCGCCGCATATTCGGTTACGCAAAAGAAGCTTTCGCAATATTGTTGGGCCCGGTTAGTCGAGTCCGCGTCTGAATATTCAGCCGACAAATTGATGAAACCCATGTCTCCCAAGGGTAGGCCGATGTTGCCGGCAAATTTGTATTCGAAGCCGTCGCCCTCGTAGAATTCTCCGATTTCCGCTTCCAGATCGATGCCATGCGGATCGTCCTTGAGCAGGAAATTGATGACCCCCGCGATAGCGTCGGACCCGTATTGCGCGCCCGCGCCGTCACGCAGCACCTCGACCGAGGCGAGGCTGATTGTGGGAATCGTGGCGATATCGGGACCTTGCGTGCCCGATCCGCCAATCGTCACCAAAGCGGCGCGATGACGGCGTTTGGAATTGACCAACACCAAAGTCTTGTCGGTCGGCAGGCCACGCATCGAAGCGGGCCGGATAAAACTCGAGCCGTCGGAGATCGGCTGCCGCGATACTGTGTATGACGGGACGAGTGTCTTCAGGACATCGTTGGTATCGGTAAAGGACACCGAGTTGATCGCTTCTTCGGAAAAGACATCGACCGGCACAGGGGAATCAGCGACTGTGCGCTCCAACCCCCTGGACCCGGTAACTATGATCGCCTCTGCAGGCTGGATCGGATCGTCTGTGTCGACAGCCTGGGCGAAGGCTGCGGTGGGTGCGAATAGTCCGCTGGCCAAGGCCAGCACGGAAACGGTACGATAGTAATACATGGAAGACCCCCTGTCTGTGGTAAGTCTCCTCTCCCCATGCCTCTCCCGACGGGCTGCATTCAGCCGCCGCCATGTGACCCCTTGATACCGCATCGCAATGTGATTTCGCAATCGCAGTAACCTTTGCATTTTCCTTTCAAAAAAGGCCTTATGGAAACAAGATGTGCCAAATGTCAGGCGGCGTGGCAATAGTTTTTTGCACTGCAGCAAAACCTCCCCTTTTAATGGCCTGCTTTGCTACTAAGCCCGATGGGCTCCGCTACACAGCCGATTGCTTCAACCGCGCTCTCGCGCAACGATGCGACTCGGCTCCGGTCGCCGGTGAGGAAAAGCTGGGTCGCGTCGGTCTCAGTCAAACTCTCAACGTCCATTGCCGTCGGAATCCGGATTTGCTGTTGCATTAACAAAATGTCGGGTTAGGTTCAGGAACCAAGAAATCGATGCCGTGGAGAGGATCCCCTTAAATCAAGAGGATCTTATGAGCAGAAATTCCCTTGTCGGTGCACACCCCGGCTTTACCTTAAAGTCACAAACATTGCGGACTTTATAGGGTGGGCGGTACTATCGGCTACGTCTGGCCTATCATCGCTTTATTGACCGCTGGCTTGCTTGCAGGATTTGCTGCAGGTTTATTTGGAATAGGCGGCGGCTTTGTTGTCGTCCCTGCACTGATTGCCACTCTGCCGCTACTGGGTGGAGACGCTTCTGAACTGGCACATGTCGCAATCGCCACATCGCTTGCTACGATCATCATCACGTCATTGCGTTCTGTCTTCGCCCATGCCCGCCGGGGGGCGGTTGACTTTGAAACGATCAAAGTCTGGAGCCCGTGGATTGTTATGGGTGTCGGCATCGGGATCGTGATTGCCGCCCGCATTCCCGGCACAGTTCTGGCCTTAATTTTTGGGGTCGGAGTCATCATTATGGCGATGCATTTCCTGTTTCCTTTCCTATCCGGAAAAACGGTTGGCGACCAAATGCCAAGAGGTGGCTTACGGGTTGCGATCGCGGGATCGGTCGGGGCTTTTTCCGCAATGCTAGGGATCGGTGGTGGGACAATTGTCACCATCGTGATGACCTTATGCGGACGCACTATTCACAACGCCATTGCGACGGCGGCCGGCTTTGGCTGCGTTATCGCTATCCCGGGTATGATCGGTTTTATGATTATAGGCTGGGGTCAGCCCGGATTGCCATTCGGATCCTTGGGATATGTCAATATTCCAGCGGCTATCGCGATATCCTCAACCTCGATCATAACCGCGCCGTTGGGCGTGGCAGTCGCGCATCGATTAGATCAGGCCATATTGAAGCGCGTTTTTGGCATCTACCTGATATTCGTAGGCATTTTGATGATCCGGAATGCTCTTTCCCTGCAGCCGCTTATTTAAATGGAGTACCCTTATCATGACCTTGGAACTAGACAGACGATCACTATTGGGCGCAGCCAGCGTTGGCGCGGCGCTTATGATGAGCGACAGTGCTGCTATTGCGAAAGTGGCCGAAGCTAAAAAGCCGTTATTCGGTCCCGCTCCGGGGATTGCGTTACTATCGAGGAACGAAAACCCTTATGGCCCTGCGCCTAGCGCCATTAAGGCAATCTACGATACGGCATCCAAGGGATGTTATTATGCCGATGTTGGCCTGAAGACATTAACCGAAATGATTGCCGAACGTCACGGCGTGGGAACTGAGAATGTTGTTGTAAGCTCAGGTTCTACGGAGGTGCTGTGCTCTGTCGCGCTGGCTTGGGCCGATAAAGGTGCGATATTATGTCCCGAACTTTTCTGGGACACGACCGTTAATTATGGAGCGAAGAAGGGCGCCGATGTCGTCCGTGTGCCGCTCGCCGATGACATGGGAATTGATCTTGATGCGATGACGGCGGCGCTTAGTCCGGAAATCGGATTGGTCCATATCTGCAATCCCAACAACCCGACCGGCATGGTTCTGGATGGTGATGATTTGCGCGGCTTTATCCGCAAGTCTTCTGGCGATGCGACCATTCTGGTCGACGAGGCCTATAATGAGCTGACTGACAAGCCTGAATATAGTTCGGTCGTAGATTTGGTGAAGGAAGGGCATGACATCATCGTCTGCCGTACCTTCTCGAAAATTTACGGCATGGCGGGAATGCGCGTTGGTTATGCGATAACCTCGCCCGAGAATGCAGAGAAAATTCGCGGCTATTTGATGAGCTTTGGCGGTAATATGTCTGGCCTGGCCGCTGCCATTGCTTCCCTTAATGATACCGGTTTCACCCGCTATTCGAAAAACCGGATCGTCGAAGCGCGCAGCAGTATAATGGATACGCTCGACGGACTGGGAATGGAGGTTTTACCATCGCAAACCAACTTCCTTTACGTCAAGGTTCCCGATGCGGACACCGTGCAGGCACAAATGGCGCAGCGCGACATCATGATCCGGGGTTCATATGGTGACCAGTGGAAGAGCTGGTCGCGCGTAAGCACCGGAAAGATTGAGGATGTAGAGCGCTACAACACTGCTTTAACTCAATTATTTGGCACGTAAAAAATAAGCCACGCACTTGGGAGAGGTTGGGCGGGTAAACTCCGCGCCAAGTTCAAAAACATATCCAGACCGAATACGGTCGTCAAAAACAGGGGCCTTTTCCATGTCATACTCTACGATTACTTCTTTCCATTCTACTACAGCCTTAAGCGCGAGCGGGGCCGCTTTAGGCATGTTTCTAGCTCTTGGTGCTACGCCGCTTCATGCGCAGGAAGCCGAAACGCAGGCCGCTGAAGAAGACAACATCGCAATTGTTGTTACGGGACGCCGTGTTTCGAAAGCCGATCAATCGATCGGTACAGATGAAGTCACCAATACTGTTGCTGTCACCCGCGAGGCGCTTTTGTCTGCGCCATCAGGGGTTTCTGGGCTGAAGATGCTGGAAGCCCTTCCGGGGTTCAATGTCCAGACAGATGGCGCATTGGGTCTTTATGAATTTGGCAATAGTGTGCAGGCTCGGGCCTTCAATCTCGATCAGATCGGCTTCGTCGTTGATGGTATTCCAACCGGCCGCTCTGACGCCTTTGGTGGCAGCCCCGTCTTTCGATATGTCGACAACGAAAACCTTGCTGCTGTCGAAGCTTCGCCCGGCGCGGGCGGTGTTAGTCTGCCCAGCTATTCGTCGCTTGGTCCGATTGTCCAATATTTGTCTATCGAACCGGAGGACGAACTCGGCCTGTTTGTGTCGCAGACATTTGGCGAGGATGACCTCAAACGCACTTTTGTTCGCATTAACACAGGAGAAGTCGGTCCGTTTAGGGCCTATGTCAGCCGCACGAAGCTGGACAGTGATTTGTGGCGCGGTGACGGATCGGTCGACCGAGAGCATTGGGAAGGACAAATTTATGCTGATCTCGGCGGCGATAGCTGGGCGCGGTTTAAATATGTCAGAAATGACTTTTTCGACTATGACTCGCCGTTTCTGACACTGGGCCAATACCAATCGACCATACCTGACCGTGAAGGCAATACTGGCCGTGACATCGGCTATTATGAACTTCCTGACCCAACAACGCCCGGCCTTATGCCGACCACCCCGGGGATTGATTATTCAAACCCTGCATATGCCAGCACCTATCGTCTGGCGATCAATGCGCGCAAGGATCAGCTCTTCGGCCTGACGTTCCATGCCAGCATTGCTGACAATTTTTCTGCAGAAACGACGCTCTATTGGGAAGACAAGAGCGGCTATGGCGTTTCACCCGAAAACTACGACAGCGTTCGAGGCCGCTATGACCGTCAGCTAGAGGCTGGATTGCCTGTCACCGCGCCCAAGGGCGTTGCTTACGGCCTGTCGACCGTGGACGGCGATCGCTATGGCATCGTCACCAAACTCAGCGCTGAAATTGGCGCGCATAGCATCCAGGCGGGTATCTGGGCCGAACTCGACAAATATCACCGCGGACAGCGGCGTACCAATCTCACCGGGGGCAATCCCGCAGGGGACCCCCTGCTCGACGAGATATCCTATTTCCGCCGCGACTATGATTCCCAGCGCGATACAACCCAGCTGTTCCTGCGCGATTCGATCTCTTTATTCGACGACAACCTGGTGGTCGATCTCGGGATTAAGGCGCTGATCCTCGATTATTCGCAGAGCGGCTTTCGCGATTATAACGACTATTACCTGGTGGAGGGCGGCGTTGGTGTGCCCGGTTATGGGCCGCAGTATAACACAGCCCATTATAAGGATGGGTTCCTACCAACCGCGGGCCTTCTCTACAAAATTGACGGGCGAACCCAGATTTTCGCCTCCTATGCTGAAACAATGGCATTACCAAAAGGATTGGACGACATCTACTCGGTGGCAACCATTCCGGCAGTTCCGGCACCTGACGCGGAGACAGCCCAAAATTACGAGATTGGTATCCGCACTAACCAGCCGGAATTTTTCGGCGCGCTTGCAGCCTATTATACCAGCTTTGATAACCGGATTCAGTCGATCTCGGGTATCCTGCCGGGATCAGGCGGGCGAACCGAAAGCTTTTACCAGAATGTTGGCGGGGTTGACGCCTATGGTGCAGAATTTACGGGGTCCTATCGTCCGTATTTCCTGGACGGACTGGCCTATTTTAACGCCAACGTCACCTACAACATCGCGAAGTTCCAGGATGATCTGCCAACGGTCAGTTTGGACGGAAATTATCTTCCCGACAGTGCCAAATGGATTGTCTCGGGCGGGGTCACGGTTGAACCCGCCCCATGGTTGATTGCCAACCTCTCCGGCAAATATACCAGCAGCCGATTTGCTGATCTGCAAAATACCGATGCCTTGAAAACTGACGATTATGTCGTCTTTTCCGCTTATGTTGATGTTGGAGACGGCTTTTCGCTTGGGCCGCTCAAAGGGTTACGGTTCCGGCTGAATGTCGACAATATCTTTGACAAGGACGTGCTGTCTTTTGTCCTACCTATCGGCACCAATTTTGCGGTATATCGTCCGCTGGCGCCGCGAACGGTACAGGGTACTTTGAGCGTGGAGTTTTGATCCTATGAGATATAACCTGGCCATCTGCGTTGTACTGGCCATATTTTCGACGCAAGCTGCAGCAGCAGCGCCGGGGGCTGAGATGCCCCCGGAAACCCGGGCGCTCCATGAAAGCCTGATTACTCTTGATGCACATCTCGATACGCCTGCATCGCTTGACAGGCCGGACTGGCAAATCACTGATGAACACGATGTCCATCGCGATCACAGTCAGGTTGATCTACCGCGTATGGAAAATGGCGGGTTGGATGGTGGCTTTTGGGCGATTTATACGCCGCAAGGACCGCTGGACACAGCGCATTATCAAAAAGCGCGGGATTTTGCGATTATGCGCGGCCTAAGCATTCGTGAAATGGTTGCAGCTGATCCTGCCCATTTCGCCCTTGCCACGCAAACAAAGGATGCAGCCGCCATTGCCGCCGATAGCAAGCGGATCGTGTATATGAGCATCGAAAACGCCTATCCGCTGGGCGAAGATGTCAGCTTGATAACATTGTTTCATGACATGGGCGTAAGGCTGGTCGGATTTGCCCATTTCGCCAATAATCAATTTGCAGACAGCTCCACCGATCCGAAGGGGGAGCAATGGGGAGGCCTGAGCCCGCTAGGTAAAGACCTGCTTGCGGAAATGAACCGGCTGGGAATTGTTGCGGACGCTTCGCACAGTTCCGATGCTGTGCTCGATGACATTCTCGAACTTTCGACCAGTCCGATCATCCTGTCGCATTCGGGCTGTAAGGCGATCTATGACCATCCGCGCAATGTAGATGATGATCGCTTACGGGCGCTGGCAGCAAAGGGCGGAGTTATTCAGATCAACTCTTTCGGTAGCTATTTGCGGGAAACCGAAAAAAATCCCGAGAGGATGAAGGCGCTGGGTGCATTATTTGGCAGTCGTGGCGACGGAAAAATGACACGCGAAAGCTACAAAGAATTTCTTGATAGATGGAACGAAATCGACCGCCTTTATCCAGCCGAGGATGTGCCGGATTTTGACGATTTTATGGCTCATTTGCTGCACGCATTGAAGGTCGTCGGACCAGACCATGTCGGCATCGGTCTGGACTGGGATGGTGGCGGCGGTGTTGTCGGCATGGAGGATGTCGCAGCGCTCCCCAGAATTACAGACGCGCTTTTAAAAGCAGGCTATACAAGACAGGATCTGGAAAAAATATGGTCCGGGAACACATTGCGGGTTTTACGTGCTGCCGGAACTCACGCCGAGTTGGGTCATGTCAGACTAAACGGAGCTGATTGAATATTGGCACCGGTTGACTAGGACCGGGCCCATCCCCAGCAGTAAGAAACTGGCCGAACTATTGCCAGGTTTCAATTCAACTCCCGCAGCTGTCCGGAAGACAATGCTAACTTATGCGCGCTTTCCGCTAAGCTTACGAAAAATCAAGATGCTGTTTCACGCGCAGCTACGAAATTGGCTGCGGACCGGTCAATAGCAGGTGGAACCGTTTCGACCCAATGTTCGAAGCGGGGGAAGAGTACCGCCACTCCGATAAGGGCCGCGGTCCTAAGCCGCTGCAATGCAGCTCGAACATTAGTATCGATCGCGAGTTTCTTCTTAGTCATGCCGAGCCGGTATCGGAAACGCCACAGCTTACTGCCTGCTGGCGTTACTTCGATGTAGGGGCCTCGTTGGTCAGCGACCTTGCAAAGCTTGTCTTTCGTCTTGAGGGCGCGGAGCCGAGTTTTGGTTAGAGGCATTTGTAAAAATGGCTGGAACCCCCGAGAATAAACGGGACAATTCGGAACTACCGATGGGCCAAATCCCTAGGATTTCTGCGGGTTTTATAGATTATCTGGGAGAACAAGAACAAACAAATGGTGCAAGAAGAGGAATCAATAGTACAAGTTAAATAATTGTAATTACTATTCAATGAAAATGTGGTTTATTTATATGGCACAATCACTGGCACTAAAATAACTGGTAGTAGAGGTTCGTTTCTCAATCTCTATTCAAACCACACAGTTTCATTACATTTCGAATCGTCTCTCGGCAACCCCTATGGCTGTCTCTTATACACATCTCCGAGCCCACGAGACTAGGCATGATCTCG
>OJBO01000804.1_pt1 | contig 15051 bp, 8 predicted proteins | sample 1590461 | NCBI WGS metagenome assembly OJBO01 (sample SAMN05416836, study PRJEB24817) | seawater metagenome | isolation source: Sea water | place: Canada:Atlantic | collected 2013-07 | reverse complement strand
GGTCCGTAGCGCGCTGGCGCTGGGTGCGCCTGGCAGCAAACTGCCCGCACCGCCCGCCAGCTTGCCTTCCGCCTTGCTCGCCAATCGGCCCGACGTGCTGGCCGCGGCAGCCACGCTGGTGGCCGAAGATGCCGAACTGGCCGCCACCGCGCGCCGCCGCTTTCCGGTGTTCGATCTGTCCGGCGCGATCGGCCTGCTCGCCTTCGGTATCGGCGATGTGTTCGATAGCGAATCCGTGGTCGGTTCGCTTGCCGCGACGATCGCGGGGCCCTTGCTCGATTTCGGTCGGGTCCAGACCGAGATCGACGGCGCGACGGCGGAAAAGCGCGCGGCTTTCGAGAGCTATCGCGGTGCCGTCTTCACGGCATTGGGCGATGCCGAGGCGGGGTATGGGCTGGTCGCGGCAGCCGATGGCGAAGCCGCTGCGGTAGCGCAGGAAGCGGCCAATCTGCAACGCGCCGCGCGTCTCGCCAATACCCGCTACGAAGCCGGGCTTGCCGATTTCCTGACAGTGCTCGAGGCGCGCCGCGCCGCCGATGCCAGCGGCGAGCGTGCGGCGGCAGCGCGGGGCCGGGCGCAGCGGGCGCGGGTGGTGCTGTGGCAGGCGCTCGGCGGCAGCGAACTACCCTGATGGCACCGCGCTAGATCGTCGCCCCGCCATCGACAACGATGGTTTGCCCGGTGGTCCACCGGGCGGCGGGCGAGGACAGGAAGACCGCGGCGCCGGCAATATCGCCCGGCTCCCCAATCTGGCGCATCGGCAATGCCTTCTCGGTCGCGGCCAATGCCTGCGGATTTTCCCATAGCGCCTTGGCGAAATCGGTTTTGACCAGCCCCGGCGCGATGCCGTTGACGCGGATGCCGTGCTTGCCGTTCTCGGCAGCGTAATTGCGCACCAGCTGGAAGTCGGCCGCCTTGGATATGCAATAGGCGCCGATCTCGGTCGAGGCGCGCAATCCGCCGATCGAACTGATGATCACGATCGCCCCGTCGCCCTGCTCGCGCATATGGGGCAGCGCAAGCTGGATCAGCCAGTGGTTCGACAGGACATTGTTGTCGAGTATCTTGCGGAACTGCTCGTCGGCGATCCCGTCCATCGAGCCGTAATAGGGATTGCTCGCGGCATTGCAGACGAGGATATCGACCGGGCCGAGCTGGGCGGCGGTCTGCACGAACAAATCCTCGAGCTGTGCCTTTTCGGAAATGCTGGCTGCGATCGCGACGGCGCTGCCATCGCCATGCGCGGCATTGATTTCGGCGGCGACCGCCTCGCAGGCATCCTGCTTGCGGCTCGAGATCACCACGCGCGCGCCCTGCGCCGCGAGGCCCTCGGCAATCGCGCGGCCGATCCCGCGGCTCGATCCGGTGATGATGGCGACTTTCCCGGTCAGGTCGAATGGCGACATGGTGGTTTCCTTTGTGAGCAATGGGAAGGACCCGAAGCTTGCGCCCCGGGCCCTTCGTGACTGGTGGTGCCGGAGCCGTCTAGAAGCGGGTCCGGATACCAAGACGATAGTTGCGGCCGATGGCATTGCCGATGAACGGGTTGTAGCCCAGCGGCAGCTGCGCCTCGGCCGGTTCGGCATCGGTGAAGTTGTCGACCGACGCCTGCATCTGCACATCCGCACCTGCAAGCTGGAGGTCGTAGGTGACCGAGAAATCGTGCTGCGTGTACGAGCCGCTCTCGACACCGAAGTTGGTCCCCACACCGCCAGCCGTGCTGAAGCAGGGATCGCGGGTAAGGCAGCGATCGTCGGTCACGCCGTCGATATGCTGGACCGAATAGCGCGCATTGAAATCGCCGAAGCCAAGCCGGACGAAGGCATTGGCGCGCCATTCGGGCACCGTGTTCGGATCGCGGAAGTAATTGCCGAACCCGACCGCATCATAGGCCGGCTGGACGTTGACATCCTGCACGATGAAATCGTCGAAGCTGTAATCGAGATTCCACACCGCATTGGCACCGAAGCCCAGCTCGGCATTGTCGCCCAACGGGAATTCCGCATCGAAGGCGAAATCGAGACCGGCGATCTTGACGTCCGGACCATTGACGAAATCGGTCCGCACGCGGCTGATGTCGATCCCCAGCGTGGTGCCCTGGATACACTGATTGTTAGTGAAGGTAACCAGATTGACCAGCGGGCTCGAACAGTCGACCTCTTCCTGACCAGTGGTCTGGAAATTGCCCACATAGCTCGCGATCGCATTGCCCGGCGTGATCGTGATGCGATCCTCCAGATCGATCGACCAGTAGTCGACCGAGAGGGTCAGATCGCCGCCGCCGACCGGCGCCGAGAAGATTGCGCCGATGTTGTAGGTGAAGGCGGTTTCGGGATCGAGATCGGTCGGATTGCCGTAGATGTCCTTCGACTTGTAATTGCCGCCTGCCGCAGTGAAGCCTTCGAGTGCGGTGACGAAGTTGGGCGACACGTTCGATGCCAGCGGGCCGCGGAAGGTGGTCCCCACCGATCCGCGCAGGGTCAGCCAGTCGGTCACTTCGAAGCGCGCCGAGCCCTTGGGATTGATCGTCGAACCGATCGGGCTGCCGTAATCCTCGAAGCGGACGGCCGCCGACAGTTCGAGCCGGTCGATGATCGGCGCGTTCACTTCGGCGAAGAACGCATAGACGTCCTGCTTGAGCTTCACCGGGCGCGAACCGCCGAGGAAGATGAACGGACCCACCCCTTCGGTGGTGGTGCCGACACAGCTCTGGTCACCCTCGATGAAGCACGGATTGATGTCGAGATTCGATTCCGGGATGATCGGATCGCTGGAATAGCGCGTATCGCGGAACTGAGTGCCGACGGCGAAAGCCAGCGGACCGCCGCCCAGCTGGATTCCAGTTTCGCCCGCGAGGACCATGTCGAACACGAATTGCGATTCCTGTTCGCGGGTGCCGTTGGGTACCTGCAGCCAGCCGACCAGCTCCTGGCTGTTCTCGTTACCCGGGACGTAGAACGGATTGTCGATGTTGAACGTCCCGTTGCCGGGGCCGGCATTGGCAAAGGGATTGAACCACAGGCAGCCATTCTCGCCCGCTGTGGTCCCGGTACAATCGGGACCGCCGAAGCCGTTCAGCGCGGCCTGAAGGCGCGAGCCGATGATGCCGGGCGCATAGGCTTCGCGATCCGATTCCCAGAACGTGCCATCCACGTTCAAGGTGAGCGTATCACTGAGCGCGAATTCGAAGCCGCCGCTGAAGCGGAAGGCATCGTTGACCGCACCGCCGGTGCCGGCACCGCGATCCGGGTCGAGCGGATTGCCGAGAAAGCCGAACGGGCGGTAGAGCACGTTGGTGACGGCGACGATCGGGGCCGTAGGCGAGCTCTGCGGCAGGCCGACCTGGTCGAGGAAAGCCGCCACGCCCGGGTTCGCGGGCGAGGTCGTGAACGCGCTGACGAAGCCCGACCCGCGCGGCCCCTGCGTCGGCGGGAATGCCGGCGAATAGTTGAGCGAGGTAAGCTCGCTCCGCGAGTAGAGCGCGTCGGCCTGGAAGCGGATCGTATCGCTGAGGTCGACCGTCAGCTCGCCGAAGACCTGATAGCGGTCCTCGTCCTCGGTAATGTTGTCGAACGGGACATAGGTGAAATAGCAGCGACCGATGTCGACCGTTCCGCCGAGGTCTTCGCACCCGACGTCGGGCCGGACCTGCGTGTTCACCGTGCCGGTGCCGGTATCGAAATAGCTGACCGCGAACAGCCCTGGTGTAGCCAGCGCCGAATAGGCCGAGGGATTGGTCTCGTAGCCGACATTGGCGAAGTCGCGCTCGATCGAGCCCAATTCGCTGCGGTGCTGCCAGCCTGCGCCAATCACGAAATTGGCTGAATCGGCGAACTCGAACCCGGCCAGCGCGCTGATGCTGTAATTGTTGTCCGAACCGTCGATGAAATTGTAATCGCCCTGCAATTCGAAGCCGGTGAAGGTCGAGCGGGTGATGAAGTTCGCGACGCCGGCGATCGCATCCGAACCATAGGTCGACCCGGCACCGTCCTTGAGCAGTTCGATCCGTTCGAGCGCGAACAGCGGCATCAGCTGCGTATCGACGAACCCGGCGCCCGGCGTCAGGATCGTCCGCTTGCCATTGAGCAGCACCAGCGTGCGCTGCGGGCCGAGGCCGCGTAAATTGAGCGAACCGACGCCCTGGAAGCCCTGCGCGTCGGTGGAGAACTGGTTGGTGTCGCCCAGCGAGGCGCCGACCGAGGGCAGTTCCTTGATGAATTCGAGCGGGCTGTCGACGCCCTGCTCGGCCAGATCGTCGGCGGTAAAGACGTCCACGGGCAGCGCCGCATCCTCGGGCGTGCCGCGGATATAGGAGCCGGTAACGATGATGCGGTTGTCGTTCTGGTTCGCCGCTCCGGCGGTTTCGACCTCCGCCTGGGCGAGGGCAGGGCCCGCCGACAGAGCCGAAATCGCAAGTGCGCCGAGCGCGCAACTGTGGCGTAAAGTGAATCTGGTCATTGGTCTCTCCCTCGGGGGTACGTCTTTTGTCCGCGTACCTTCCAATCGAAATTCAATGCCCTCTTTGCCTTTATGTCAAGGGATAGGGGTAAATATTAGGAAATCTGTCGCGCGCGCTCGTACCGCTTTTTCGAAATTGCTCAATGATATCGGTGCCGTAGCGGAAACCGGAAAATCCATTGTTTTCCAGCCTCGTCAGACTCTTAGGTGGCATCCACGCAAAAGGGGCCCGGCAACGCGTGATGCCGGGCCCCTTCTTGTCGTGATGATCGCGGTTTAGAAGCCTGCGCGCACCGTGATCCCGTAGGTCCGCGGTTCGGCGAGGAAGGCCGAGTAGGTCTGCTGCGGTGCCACGAACGGCGTGTTGAACGCGACCTGGGTGTAGTCGACGTCGAACAGATTGTTCGCCCACAGCTCGAGACCCCAGCGACGGTCCGGCCCGGTGATCCCGATACGACCGTTCACGATCGTATAGGCATCCTGTTCCTTGCCATGCAGCAGGTCCGACCCGGTGTTGTAATCGTCGGTCGTGCGCGCATTGATGAAGAACAGGCCCGAGAGACCCGAATTGCCGATCGGCGGGGTCCAGCTCAGCGACGCGGTGGCGGTCACTTCGGGGGCGTTCGACAGATTGTCGCCCGGAAGCAGCCGCAGCGCGGGATCGAGCGGCGACCCATTGTCTTGGCCCACGAGATTGTCCTCGTAGCTGGTGTCCGAATAGGTGACGCCCATGGTCATGGTCAGGTCGCGGATCGGGCTGAGCGAAGCCTCGAACTCGAAACCCTGGGCGATGACGCCCGGGGCAACGTTGTCCGCGGCGCAGGCGCCGGTGGTGCCATCCGCATCGCGGTCGGCCCCGCCAAGGTCGCTGTCGCAGCCATTGATGTTCTGCACCAGGAAGACCGAACCGTTGAACGTGTTCAGCTGGAAGTTCGAGAACTCCTGGCGGAACCCGGCAATGCTGAAGCCCCAGTCGCGGGCGGCATACTTCACGCCCACTTCGAAGGCATCGACGGTTTCGGCGTCGAACTGCAGCGCGGTCGGGTTGAGCGTGGCGGCATCGAAAGCGACCGGCACGGCAAGCGCCGACCGATCGAGGTTGAAGCCGCCCGCCTTGTAGCCCTTCGAGAAGGAGCCATAGACCAACCAGTCGGGATCGGGCTTCCAGCTGAGGATGGCCGTGCCGGTGAATTCGTCTTCGTCACGTGTATCGGCCAGCGTCACACCGTCGAGCTCGGCGGTCGAATTGCCCTGGCAGGACAGCGAGATCAGGCCGCCTGCGAGCCCGCCAAGCGGAGCAAGGTCGGCCACACCGTCACCGTCGGTATCGACCGAAGGTACGAGCAACGGGTTAAGGATCGCACGGCTCTGCGGACAGAACACGTTGTCATTGCTGAATGCAGCGCGGAAATCCTTGGTTTCGTTGGTGTAACGAAGGCCAAGCGTCAGATCGACCGTGTCGGTGACATGCACGATATTATGCGTGAAGACAGCGAAGTTCTCGCTTGTCTGGTTGTACCGATCGCCCGTGCTGCCGATGTCGCGAACCTGTGCCAGATTGTTCATTCCCGCGATGATCAGCGGCGTAGCCGCACCGAACGCGCCCGCGCCGCCATTGGCACCCGTCAGTGCAGCGACATTGGCGCCAAGGCAGTTGTCTGCCGACGGATTGGCCAGCGCCGGATTGATCGCCAGCACGATACGGCAATTGGCAAAGGTGCCGTAATCATTGCCGAAGCGCAGATTGTCGCGCGTTTCCAGCTTCTCATTGGCGTAATAGGCGCCGACCAGCCAATCGAGCGTATCGTTGAAGGCCGTGCCGTTCAGGCGCAGCTCCTGCGTGAAGGTCTTGAATTCACGTGCGCCGGCATTGGGTCCGGGCGCGCGATACAACAGATCGACCTGCGTGTAGTCGGTGTCCGAGGCCTGCGTGTTCGAATACTGGCGATAGCCGGTGATCGAAGTCAGCGTGACATCGCCGAAGTCCCAGTTGACCTCGCCCGAGATACCCCAGTCCTCGGTTTCGCCCTGATAGGTCCGGCCCGGAGTGACGTAGATATCGCGGTTGAACGTCGACTGCGTCAGCGCGCGCGGATCCTGGCCCAGACCCAGAAGGATCGGGACGATCGGATTGTCGGTGCTGGTCAGTGCGGGCCCGCCATTGGGACGCGCGAAGGAATCGAGCCCGGGCGATACGCGCGCGAGCGGCGCGAATTCGGGCTGGACGAAGGTCGCGGCGCAGCAGGCCTCGTCCTTCTTCGAATAGTCGCCGACGAGGCGAATGCTGAGATCGCTGGTCGGTTCGAACAGCAGCTGGCCGCGCACCAGATAGCGGTCGCGGTCGTTGATCCGCACATCGTTGACGACATCATTGTAGAAACCGTCGCGCTCGAAATAGACGCCGTCGATCCGCGCCGCGACCGTATCGCCGAGCGGTGCGTTGATCCCGCCCTCGACCTTGATCGCGTCGTAATTGCCATAGGTGAAGGCGCCGTAGCCCGAGAATTCGAACTCGGGCGGGGCGGTATAGATGTTGATGAGGCCGGCCGAGGAGTTGCGGCCGCCCAGCGTGCCCTGCGGGCCGCGGAGGATTTCGACCCGGTCGAGCGGGCCGAGTTCGGACAATGCGTTACCCGAGCGCGAGCGATAAACGCCGTCGACGAAGACCGCGACAGAGCTTTCGAGACCGGGGTTGTCGCCGACCGTACCAATGCCACGAATACGTGCGGAGCCATTGGCTTCGTTACCGGTCGAGGAGACCAGCAGCGACGGGGCCACCTGGTTGAGGTCGCGAATGTCGGAGACGCCCGATTTTTCGAGCATTTCGCCGGATACCGCGGAGACCGCCACCGGGACATCGGACAGCGCCTGGTCGCGGCCCTGCGCGCGGACAATGATGACATTGCCGCTATCGATATCGGCATTGTCGATCAGGTCCGCTTCTTCGGAACTTGCGGTCGTCGTATCCTGCGCCTGTGCGATGGCCGGGGTGAGGGCCAGTGCGCAGGCGAGCGCGCCGAAGGCGCATTGGTGGCGTAAACCGAACTGTCTCATATTTTCTCCTCTCACCGGACCCGGCCCCTGCCGCGCCCATTTATGTTTTTTTCGTTTCAAACCCGCCATCCGCGCGCTGTCAAGACGCAGCGGACGAACGACTTGCCCGTTCGACGGATTTGCATACCGGCGTTTCTAAATTGTCGCAGATTCCTGGTTAATCAGGCGAACTTTCCGCTGCCTCCCGCGGCCGACCGCAGATGGGCGCTGACCGGCAGGTCATAGCGCTCCAGCCCCGCCACCACCGTGTCCAGGCCGATCGTCTGCGCCCAGAACATCGGCCCGCCCGTATAGAGCGGCCAGCCATAGCCATTGATCCATACGACATCGATATCGCTGGCGCGCTGCGCCATGCCTTCTTCGAGGATTTTCGCGCCCTCGTTGACCATCGGATAGAGCAGCCGCTCGCGGATCTCGTCCTTCGAGATGTCGCGCTGTTCCTTGCCTTCGCGCGCGGCAAAATCGGCAATGACCTGCTTGACCTCGTCCGACGGGGTGCGGTTGCGCGCCTCGTCGTAATCGTAAAAGCCCTTGCCGTTCTTCTGCCCGAAACGGCCCGCCGCGCACAGCGCCTCGCGGATCGTGGTGACCTTGCTCGGGTCGCGGTGCCAGCCGATGTCGATCCCCGCGAGATCGCCCATCTGGAACGGTCCCATGGGAAAGCCGAAATCGAGCAGCACGTCATCGACGTCCCAGTAATTGGCGCCTTCCATGATCAGCGCATTGGCCTGTTCCTGCCGTTTCGACAGCATGCGATTGCCGATGAAGCCCGGGCACACGCCCGACACCGCGGCGACCTTGCCGATCTTCTTGGCCAGCTTCATCACCGTGGCGAGCACATCGTGCCGGGTTTCCTTGCCGCGCACGACCTCGAGCAGCTTCATGATGTTCGCGGGCGAGAAGAAATGCAGGCCGACCACATAGCCCGGCCGCTGGGTCGCGGTGGCGATCTCGTCGACATCGAGATAGCTGGTATTCGACGCCAGGATTGCGCCCTGCTTTACCACGCCGTCGAGCTTGGCGAAGACCTCTTTCTTGACCTCCATGTTCTCGAACACGGCTTCGATCACGAGGTCGCAATCGGCGAGGTCGTCATAGGACAGCGTCGGGGTCAGCAGGCCCATCGCCTGTTCGACCTGCTCGCCGGTCATGCGGCCCTTCTTCGCGGTGTTTTCGTAATTCTTGCGCATCACGCCGGTCCCGCGGTCGAGCGCGTCCTGCGCCATCTCGAGTATGGTTACCGGGATGCCGGCGGACAGGAAATTCATGGTGATCCCGCCGCCCATCGTGCCCGCACCGATAACGCCGACCTTCTTGATCGGGATCAGCGGGGTATCCTTGGGCACGTCGTCGATCTTGTTCGCCGCGCGTTCGGCGAAGAAATAATGGCGCATGGCGGCGCTTTGCGTGCCGCTCATCAGCTCCATGAACAGCTCGCGCTCTTTCTTGACGCCGTCCTCATAGGACAGCTCACCCGCTGCCTTGACCGCGGCGATCGCCGCATTGGGGGCGTCGAAGCCGCGGATCTTGCGCGCCTGCGATGCGCGGAAGCGGTCGAACAGGTCGGGATCGCGCACGCCGTCCTCATTGGCCTTGCCTTCCGAGCTGCGCGGGACCGGCTGGCCGATCTTCGACTTGGCAAAGGCGATCGCGTCGGCTTCGAGGCTGTCCGCGCCGACCAGCGCATCCACCAGCCCGATCGCTTCGGCCTTCTTGGCCGGGATCGGATTGCCGCCCACGACCAGCGGCAGCGCCGCTTCGGCGCCGACCAGCCGGGGCAGGCGCTGGGTGCCTGCGGCGCCGGGGATCAGGCCGAGCTTGACTTCGGGCAGGCCGAGCTTCGCGCTGGGTACGACGACACGGTAGTGACAGGCGAGTGCGACTTCGCAGCCGCCCCCCAGCGCAGTGCCGTGGATCGCCGCAACTACCGGCTTGTCGCTGGCTTCCATCGCGTCGAGCGTTTCGGGCAGATTGGGCCCGACCGGCGGCTTGCCGAATTCGGTGATGTCGGCTCCGGCAAAAAAGGTGCGCCCGTCGCAGCGGATGACAACCGCTTCCACGCTGTCATCGCCAAGAGCTTCCTCGATACCTTTCGCCAACCCTTCGCGGACCGTTTGGCCGAGCGCGTTTACAGGCGGATCGTCGGAAACGATCACCAGAACATTGTCGCGGCGTTCGGTGCGGATGGGAGAGGGCATGTCGTAAGCTCCTTCAGGCGTAGCTGTCGGTAAGAGCGGAATAGATCAGCGTCTTGAGCTGTCGGCGGATTGGATAGATGGAAGATGGATAGAGCTGGGTCAGGAAGACCATACTTATCCGTTCCACTGGGTCGACGAAAAAGGCGGTCGAATAGGCCCCGCCCCAATAAAATTCGCCTTTGCTGGCGGGCATCAGCGTTTTCGCCGGATCGATCACGGTGGCGAAGCCAAGGCCGAAACCCGTGCCCGAATTGCTCGCCTCGCTGAACAGGCTGTCGCTCATCTCGGTCAAGTCCGCTCCGCCCGGCAAATGATTGGCGGTCATCAGGTCCAGAGTTTTTGGCGCAATGATGCGCGCGCCATCCAACTCGCCTCCGTTCAGCAGCATGGTGGCAAAACGGTGGTAATCGGCGAGCGTGCTGACTAGTCCGCCGCCGCCTGAATGGAATGTCGCAGGGGTCAGCAGCCTGCCTTTGACTGCCGTATCGACCAGTTGCGGCTCCTTGCCGGGACGATAGCCATAGGCATCGGTCAGTCGATCCTGTTCGGCTTCCGGTACGGTGAAACCGGTGTCGGTCATGCCAAGCGGCGCAAAGATATGTTTCTGGAAATAATCGCCCAAACTCATGCCGGACAGGCGTTCGACCGCGACCCCCAGCACGTCGGTCGAAACCGAGTAATTCCAGCGGCTGCCCGGTTCGAATTCCAGCGGAATCTTCGCCAGCGTGGTCATATATTCGTCCGACGTGAACCCGGTGCGCGTCATATCCAGCCCGGCATCGCGATACGCCGCGTCGATGCTGCTGCGGTTCTGAAACCCGTATGTGAGGCCCGACATATGGGTGAGCAGATCAATGAAGCGCATCGGCTCGCCGCGGCGCATGGGTGCGAACGGAACCGCACCGCCGCCGCCATCATACGCGCCAAGCTTCGCAAATTCGGGAAGGATATGCGCGACCGGATCGTCGACCGCCACCTTGCACCGTTCGACCAGTTGCATGAAGGCGATCGAGGTCACCGGCTTGGTCATGCTGGCGATGCGAAAAATCGCGTCGTCGCGCATCGGTGTGCCGTCATCCCGCAGTGCGCCCTGATGGCCGTAATGCACCGGCTTACCGTCGCGGGCGATGACAAGCTGCGTGTTCTTAAGACGCCCCGTTTCCAGATAGTTCTGTTTCAAAAAAGGTTCGATACGCTCTAGCCGGCTTTCATCGAAGCCGAGGGATTCCGCATTATATTCCCGCATTCCCTGTGTCCTCCCCCGCAGCAGCGGATCATCTACCGGTACCTGCCCTTCTGCAAAGCACCTCTGCCAGAAAAAGGCTATGGGAAAATCTCATACCGGACATTCGAATTCGGCGAGGTCGATCTTGTCGCTTGCCAGTGATCCTGTCTAGACTGAACGGCGAAGACTCGGCGCGTTCAAGCAGGTTTTTCAATCGAGCCAGCAGGTTCCCACTGGGGAAGCGGCGCGAAACATTATGGGGAGAGGCAGTATGGGAACTCTGGCAGAAACGATCGACTGGGTGGCACCGGAAGGGTGGCCGGCGATGTCGCGCGATGAATGCAAGGCGCGTCTGACCGCTCCCGGCCTGCCTTTCGAAATGGATACCATTCCAATCGGTGGTGTGCCCACGCGCATTTGGAAAAATGCACCTGAAAATCTGCGCGCAGTCGCGATGCAAGGCGCCGCGCATGGGGACCGCGTGTTTACCATCTATGAAAATGAACGGGTTACTTACGATGCGTGGTTTCGCGCCGTCTGCACGCTTGCAAGCGAGTTTCAGGCGCGCGGCCTGAAGAAGGGTGACAGGATTGCCATTGCAATGCGTAACCTGCCCGAATGGCCGGTTGCCTTTTTCGCGGCCACCTGCATCGGCGCGATCTGCGTGCCGCTGAATGCGTGGTGGACGGGACAGGAACTCGCTTACGGTCTTGCCAATTCCGGCGCGCGGCTGCTCCTATGCGACGAGGAAAGACGGGAACGCATAGCCGGACATCACGGGGCCGAACATCGCGGAGACTGCCCTTCGCTGGAGCATGTTATCGTTACCCGCAGCCATGCCGATGATGGCACGGCGGACCGGCTGGAGGCGATCGTCGGTTCGCCGGCAGACTATGGCGATCTGCCGGATGGCGCCCTGCCCGACATGGACATTCTGCCCGATGACGATGCTACAATCTTTTATACCAGCGGCACCACCGGCAAGCCGAAGGGCGCGCTGGGTACGCATCGCAATCTGTGCACGAATATACTGTCGAGCGGTTACAGCGCGATGTGCGGCGTCTTGCGGCGCGGTGAAACACCGCCGACGCCGGTACCCAAAACCAGCCTGACGGTAATTCCGCTGTTCCATGTCACGGCGTGTTCCGCTGGATTGATGGGCGCTGTCTACGCCGGACATACTTTGATCTTCATGCATAAATGGGATCCGGTGGAAGCATTCCGGATCATCGAGCGGGAAAAGGTCAACATGACCGGGGGCGTGCCGACCATCGCATGGCAATTGCTGGAACATCCCGAACGCAAGAATTACGACCTCTCCAGTATCGAGGCAATCGCCTATGGCGGTGCCCCGGCCGCACCGGAACTGGTGCGCAAGATCCGCGAAGTTTTCGGGGCCTTGCCGGGCAATGGCTGGGGCATGACGGAGACGATGGCGACCGTCGCCAGCCATTCGAGCGAGGATTATCTCAACCGCCCCGACAGCTGCGGTCCGCCCGTCGCCGTCGCCGACCTAAAAATCATGAACGAGGATGGCAGCCAGGAACTGCCCATCGGGGAAATTGGCGAATTGTGGGCGCGCGGACCGATGGTGGTCAAAGGCTATTGGAACAAACCCGAAGCAACGGCGGAAACTTTCATCGATGGCTGGGTGCGAACCGGGGATCTTGCCCGGCTGGACGCGGAAGGGTTCTGCTATATCGCCGACCGGGCCAAGGACATGATCATAAGGGGCGGCGAGAACATCTATTCGAGCGAAGTCGAAAATGCCCTTTACGATCATCCCGCCGTTACCGACGCGGCCCTGATCGGGCTGCCGCATCGGCAATTGGGCGAAGAGCCTGCGGCGGTCGTCCATTGCGCTCCGGGGATGAACGCGAGTGAGGACGAATTGAAGGAATGGGTCGCCCAGCGGCTGGCGAAATTCAAGGTGCCCGTTAAAATCGCGTTTTCCGAAGAAACGCTGCCACGCAACGCCAATGGCAAGATTCTGAAAAAGGACCTCATGTCCTTTTTTCTCGCATCATGACTTGGCGCAACAATGCCCGCTAGCTAACCGCCGAGGAATTGGGAGCGGCCATGGAGAGTAAGATCCAGAAAACGAAGCGGTTCGCCGAAAAGCGGTCGGCGATCGTGCATGCGGCATCGGTTCTAATCAACGAAGTGGGGCTACAAGCCACGACCCTGTCCGAAGTCGCCCGTGCGATTGGCCTAAACGCGACCAGCGTCACGTATTATTTCAAGCGGAAGGAACACCTTGCGGTTGCCGTGTATGAGGAAACGCTGGACCTCATGTACACTATGGCTTCCGAGGCGGGGAGCGAGGCTGACCCGGCTGCACGATTAAGAAAATATATCGCGCTTCATTTCGCCCTGCGCCTGCGCATCCGCCAGGGCGGTCGCGGACTGGTCACTGCCCTAGCGGAAATCAGGACACTGAATCCGGAATTGCAGGAGCCGCTGCTCGAACGGTACCATCATGTGGTACAGATCGTTCGCGGCTTCTTCGGGGAAGCGCCATCGTCGCAGCACCGCGAGCTTAATACCGCTCGCGCCCATGTCCTGATGGAAGCGATGCTGTGGTGGCCGGTGTGGTCGCTGCACTATTCGATCCTGGATTTTCCGCGGGTCGAGGACAGACTGTTCGACATTCTGGCTCGGGGGCTTCCCACAGAGCGCGGCCTATGGAAGCCCCCATCATTCGATGTGAAGCCCTGGCGCACCGAAGACACCGGCCTGCCGCGCCAGAACGGTGAATTCCTGCGGGCAGCGACCGTCATGGTCAACCAGTTCGGCTATCTGGGGGCGTCGGTCAACCGCATCGCGAAATACCTGAATGTGACCAAGGGCAGCTTCTACCACCATCACGAAACCAAGGACGATCTGATCGCCGCCTGCTTCCAGCAAAGCTACGACCGGTTGTCTTCCGTCCAGATGGCTGGGCAGGACCTGGCCGGCGACCGCTGGACGCAGCTTACCGGTATGCTGGCCGAACTGCTGGATCTACAGTTCCACGATACGACGCCGCTGCTTCGGACCACAGCGCTGCAATCGCTGGATAGCAATCAGCGTAGAGATGTCGTGATGCGTTCGAACCGTCTGGCACGAAGATTTGCCGGCATTCTGATCGATGGGATCGCCGATGGTTCCGTGCGTCCGCTTGATCCGCTGGTGGCAAGCCAAGTTCTCATGTCGACATTGAACAGCGCGTATGAAGCGCGCAATTGGGCCGCCCGGTTCAGCGATCCCGCAGCCGCCATCGAAGCCTACGTCTCGGTCGTGACCAAAGGCCTGCTAAACGAAGGCTAGGCAGTGCCCGGCCGGGTCAGGTTACGGTTCGCGCACCTTGAATAACAGGATGAAGCCTACGACGACCATTGCGGCAAGTGCGATGGAGAAAAGCAGCACGAAGCCGCACGCTGCCACCAGCAAACCTACGAAAATCGGTCGAGGGCGGCGATTGCACCTTCCACCGTAGTTACGAAACCCAGCCGGATCGGCGTGTCCTGCGTCTCGCCGAACTCCAGAACCATGGTGCTGGCGGCCAGCATCCAGCCCGAAGCGCCGAACCCCAGCAGGGTGAGCGCGGAATAGATCGGTATTTCTGTGCTGCCAAACAGCAACAGGAGCACACCGGCAATGTTGCAGGCCAGCGCCCCGCCATAGACCAGCTTGAAGCCGCGATCGCCCATCGGACCCCAGACGAGATTGGAAATCGTGCCCGATCCCAGAAATACGAAAAACAGCCCGCCAATCAATGCGCCATCGAGGCCGAGCTGCGTTCCTGCATAGACTGTCCAGAACGGCCCCCTGACCCGGGCCATCGTGGCGAAGCTTTGTACCCATAGAAGACCGTTGAAATTACGGTCCCGCAACAGCAGCGGAAACTGTTTCATAGGTTCGGCAAACGGTATTTGCGGGCGGGATGTCACGGCAGACGGTTCGCGGATCATTGTTTTAAGCACCACCAGTCCGGCGCTGGTCAGCAGGAAGGCGAACAGGAACGTGGTGGCGTAGCCATTGCCCAGCCACTCGTCCTCGATAAAGTAATTGCCAGCCACCCAAGCTGTCTCTTATACACATCTGACGCTGCCGACGAATAGAGAGGTGTAGATC
>OJBO01000788.1_pt1 | contig 15250 bp, 7 predicted proteins | sample 1590461 | NCBI WGS metagenome assembly OJBO01 (sample SAMN05416836, study PRJEB24817) | seawater metagenome | isolation source: Sea water | place: Canada:Atlantic | collected 2013-07 | reverse complement strand
CAAGAAATACCTCAAGTTTATCCAAAAACGCGCAAAGAGCGGGGCGGAAAGCCTTGTTCTGTATTTTTTGCCAAAAATAGTGCTTCAGAATGTAGCATGGCATTTTTTAAAGGCACCAAATTTGATTCATTCTCAAGCCTGACCAAAAAAGCAAGGCCGCTTAAAACGGCTTATATTGGTTCAGGTTTAAAAAATTAAGGGGTTGTGCAACGGTTACCATCTTAAGTTTGATTTTAATTAAAACAGTTAACTTTAAATATTAATCAGAAAGAACAAAAGAGCGGAGTAAGGTTAAGGTTACCAGTGGAACTTTTGATTCCGTCAACATTGATAATCCCCGCTCTTTTCTACTTTAATTTCGTTCAGATCTTTGAGGCCCTGACCTCGTTTTTAAGTTGGTGAAACCAGAGTAGACTGTCCTTTCGTCATTTGTTTTTCTATGAATAAATATAGCAAAATTTACGGAGTGGACATCAGTAAGGATGTCTTTGATGTGGTGTGCTCCGATGATGCCCATCATCAGTTCGATAATACCCCGAAGGGTTTCAGTTCTTTTTTAAAGGCTATTGCCCAGGGCTCGCTCGTGGTGATGGAGGCCACCGGATATTATCACTATCGACTGGCACAGTATCTTTTTAAGCACGGCGTTGTCGTTTCGGTAGTAAACCCATTATCGGTAAAGCGTTTCATCCAGATGAAGCTTGCCAAGGTGAAGACGGACAAGAGCGATGCCAGGGCAATCTGTGAGTACGGCAGGGTAAATGATGTCCCTTGCTATACTGCCCTTACGGATGTACAGGCCGAGTGTCTGCAGCTTTTTAGGTTACTGGACAGCTATCTGAAGAAGCGCACCGCCACCAAGAACAAGCTGCACGGGGAGGAAACTTTGGGCATTCCCTCCAAGTTTGTCCATCAATCCCTCAAGCGTGACCTCAAGCATTTGGACAAGGAGGTAAAGGCACTGGAGGAAAGGTTGCTTTTATTGGTAAAGCAGGACCAACAACACCAACTTACATTGTTGAAGGGAATTCCAGGCCTGGGTACCAAAACGGCCCTCTTCCTCATTGTTATAACAGATGGTTTTGACAAATTTGAGACTGCCGGCCAATTGTGCAGCTATGTGGGGATTACCCCCACAATCCGGCAATCGGGAAGCAGCGTGCGGGGCAAGAGCAGAATATCAAAGGTGGGCAACCAGAAACTCAGGAACCTTCTCTTCCTGTGCGCATTCTCGGCGTGCAAGCACAACAAAGCCTGTAGGGAGATCTATGAACGCATTGTGGCAAAGGGAAAGAGCAAAAAACTGGCACTTATTGCGGTGGCTAACAAACTGCTGAAACAGGCATTTGCAATCGCAAAAAGCGGTTTGCCCTATGATGAGAAATTTGTATCCAAATTGAACTAAAAAGATTTGTTTTTCAACTCAGATCTTTGTTAGCAAATCGTCTTTCTTATTTAGCTTATCCAACAATTATATGTTCCGACGAGTTCCCAACTCACCTCATTTTTTTTGTACAAATAATAACAACCATTTGCATTCTCTCTACCAATCCAATATTCCTTATAAATTAGAACAAAATTCTGGTCTTTTGAAAATAAAGGGATTGAGTAAATATATCTTTTTTTCCTTCGTTTAGATATTTTTCCATTTTCAAAATCCGATAGCCATTCGGTTTGGTTTATGGAGTTTTTTTGTTTGATTAAAAATTCTTTATCGGTTTTTGAAAATATAGTGTCAAGGTTATTTTCTTTCGTGAACAAAAATTGTTTAGAATAGGAAAGACCTCTTTTATTTAAGTCTTCTTGGTAATTAAAACTTAAATCAGTCCATTCTTCAATTTTGAAATATATTTTACTCCTTTTTGAGTTTGTATTTAATTCCCACTCAATAAATTCAATAATTTGTTTGTCAGAAATAGTATTGCTAAAATTTTGGGAGAATGCAAGATAACTTGAAAGTAAAATTATTATTAAAATAAGTCTCAGCATTTTTTTTAGATGTTTGCTAACGTTTCGCGTGTATGTGCAGTAGCGGATTAGAAGCACTTTCCGGTCCGTTTAGCACAAAGTTTCTTAAAAGTACAGACCTTCGATTTACCACTACACCCGCTATTGCCACATACACGCTGTTACCACCAGTGCTTCCTTGTCTGCCGTGGTTTGTCGGTCTATTTGTTGCAGTTATATTCATTGTCTTTTGTCGTGCGGTGGGGCATTTTTTAAAATTTCTTTTCTCTTGCGTTGCCTTTGCAAGCTCTTTGACAGAGCTTTGGTTGCAGCGTTGGCTTGTGCGGCTTTGGCAATGTGCTTGCAAAATGGGTGGATTAAGTCTGTATGCTTTTAAAATATCCAAAATCTTCGTCCACTAAAACTCGCCTATCTAAACCTAAATTCATTTCTTCACAAGCTGTCTCGGCTACTAATGAACAGGAAAAACAAGCCGATAAATTTAAGTCAAATATTCCTTGTCCTTCGGATTCCCAACATAGTGGATCAGAAGAACAATTAATTGACCTTTCTAGTCCTTTTTTTATAATCTCAAGAATTTTTTCTGGTTCTCCTTGTGAAACCAAACCACCCATACTTCCTTCTGATCCTTCTGCTGTATAGATTAATAAACCTGACATTTGCTTTTCAGGGTTTGTCGAAATGTATAGTCTTTCTTTTAAACTTGCTGTTGGATAACCACAAGAAAATTCTAATTCTCTCATCATCAAATGAGAAAATGAATGTATAAGAAAATGTTTGATGCCATTATTCTTTATTTTTTGCTTTATTCCTGCACCTTGTTCTTTACGGTCAATTTCTCTATCTAAGAATCTCGAAAATCTTTCATCTAGTTGTTCAGAATTATCTTTTATCCAATTATCTATAGTCTTATTATTGAATTGAAAGAATAAACCTTCTCCATAAGTTTCATTTGCAGGGAGGACAAATAATTCATCTTTTTTAATTGAAAAAGTATTTTGTCCTGTTGCTGCTTCCTCAACAATTTTTTCTCCTTGTTCATTAAGCTGTACTATACGTTCTTTTGGTTTAACTCTTGTAAAATCAAACTGGATATTGGTTACTTTTAGTTCTTCAACTTGATGTATTTTCTTGAAAAAGGGATCTAACTCACTAGGTAAATCAATATCTTGAAAGTTAAGTCCTTTTTTTTCTTCTTGAATACCTGAAAGAGAAGAATTTTGAGAAAAACATCTATATTCTTGCCACCTGTATTCTTCATACGGGTCATTGGATTGTTCATTATCACTATTTAAAAATAGGTCTTTTAATGAGTTTTCAAAATGTTGTTTGTCTGAACTTACCAAGATTGCATTATCACTTAAAAACTCATCAAAATCACCTGCTACTTTATTAGTCCAATAGTTTTCTTTTGAAATTGGATTATTGTTGTTTCTTTTATCATATCGTTCCTCTAATATTTCAAGCGCATCAAGTAATTCTTTTGAAATATCTTCGGCAAGGTGCATTGGAATAAATAAACTTGAAAATCCATTTGCATAATAAACATTATTTGCCGTCACTAATGAAACTTGCATTTTTTCACGACCGTTTTGTTGATCACCACGGATATAGCATTTTTCAAATGGAATAGAATCTGGGTTGGTCAATTCTATTTCCCAAGGCTTTTGTCCTTTACAGTTTGGTTGTAAATTGTTTATTCCTTCTAAATTGATTTTAGGTTTTTCTTTTGACAACCCTGAACCTAAGCCACAACTTTTACACTCCAAATAAATACTTCCATACCCTTCTGATTTGGTTTTGCTTTCTGTCCAAATTAAATTTGGATTACTGCAACAGGGCTCTATGTCAAACAAATTTTCACCATTGTCGTCTCTATTTATTTGAAAAGTTTCTTTTAATGTCTTCCAAGTTAAAAATCTTGCCCAAGGCATATCTGATAGATGTCCATTTGGGCATATTAGAGATAAATTGAGTTGTTCAAGTTCCCGATATTCTCTATAATTTATTTCACGACCTTCAATGTTTTTACGTTTATATTCTCTTATAAAATCAGAAGCATCTCTTGGTGGAGCAAAATCATTCATTGTAGGTGTACCTTTGTTTTTTCGCCCTTCTTTTTCCCACATTTGTTTCCATTTAGAAATCTCTTTTAGCTCTCCTTTTCTGTTTTTAAACCATTTAGGGAAATGGGTTCCAACAATCATATAATCGCTTGATGTTCCTGTTTCTCCTGCATTTTCCAAAGCTGTTTTTATTGGATGGTTTTTCCAGTTTGGCGTATTGAAAGATTCGTTGAGAGCCATATGTGGTACACCTACCAAGCAAACTAAGTTGTTTAGTTCTTTTTCAGTTCTAATGAAGCGAATAAAACGTTGGTCATCTATAAATTCAATACCTCGGGATGCCATTTCGGTTTTACTTACTTCATAAATTTTCTTCTCGTCAGAGTTATTTGTGCGAACCGTTTCTACTTTGGAATTTGCCCATTTTATGAATTTCCATTTGTTTATATCGGAGATCAATACATAAGAACCAACTTTTGTTGTAATAATTGAGCCTACACCTGCCGTGGAAGAAAGTAATTTATACTTCCCAATGCCTTGATTATATTGCGTTACGTCTAATATTCTCATTTCAAATAGAATTTATTTTAATTGCTGCTTCCGGCTCAATTACTCTTAGTGACATTGGAACTTGCCATTTTTTACTGTGGATATTTCCTTCGTATTCTTCTAAATCAACATACAGTTGCTCTTGCTTTCTTGCTTGATTCGCTCCGTTTTTCTTTCTGTTAAAAACTAAATCAGTTGAATTATCAAGATTTCCGTTTAATGATTTCCATTCCTCAAAAGCTTCTTCAATCCATTGTTTAATTTGAGTAATATTCTCTTGCTTTAGAAGATTATTGATTAGTTTGTTAAAGTTAGAAAGCCTTTGTTTCCTTTTACTAAAATAATTGGTCAATTCAGAAATAATTAGGAAAAGTTCCTCCTCAGATATTGAAGAAATAGTACTTGCCGACTCTCTTTCTGTAAAATTTGTCGTGTGTCGTATCATTGTTGCTAAATACAATCCCATATATCTTTCCACAGATTTTTTGGTGAACGGTGTAATGGAAATTGGTTCAACATAGCTGTACATCTTTTCGTGAAATTCAATGAATTTTTCGTAGTGAGACATATCTCTTGCTCTAAAAGGATGATGAACCGTTAACACCAAACCATAATCATTCCTTGCAACACGACTACTTGCCTGAATATATTCAGCTGTGTTTCGAGGCATTGAATTCATAATAATGGTATTGAAACGAGAAACATCAATTCCTACGGAAATCATATTCGTTGCGACAACAAATTCAGGAGGGAGATTTCCACTTATTATTTCTCCGTTTTCAATATTTGCAAACCTATTTTGAGGTTTCCATTTTGATTCAACATTTTTAAGCTCATTTTTGACTTCTTCACCTGATAATCTTCCTGTTAATTCACCTTCTCGTATGGGACCATAAGTATAAAGAGAATGCATCAATTTTTGAGGACGAATCACCCGATTGAAAACTCTACGAAGTTCTTTTAAAATATAGGTTTGTACCTGAGATTGTGTTTTCCCTACTTCTTTTAAACTATTGAAATAAGAGATAGTTGTGTGATAATAATCCATCGCTTTTTCAAATTCTTTATTATAGGCATCAAAATCCATAGGACTTTTTTCAGCCAATTCTTGTAACTCAAATATTGCTCGATGTGTCATTATGATAGCAGCCAACCTCATTTGCATCCAAATCTGCGTTCTACCTGTTGGCAGTACGCCAATGTATTTCCGTTTGGATAAATATTCCTCGTTTTCTTTTTCCGCATTATTGAACTTTCTTCGATAAAACGCAAAGAATGAATCATCACATTCAACTCCAGATTTGGGAAAGAGATTTACCTTTCTGTCAAACAGGGCTGCAATTTGCAGTTGGGTATTTCGTGTAGTTGCCGTAGATGAAATTATCTTTGGTCTTGTTCCGTCTTCTCGTGTGCAAAGTTGATCAACTGCTGATTCAAACAATGCAACAGCCGAACCAAGAGGGCCGAGTAATAAATGAAGTTCATCTTGAATGATTAAATCAGGCGGTAAATAACCTTTTTGAGGTTTTCCGTGTTCCCAATTTCCATTACCAAACAAACGCCTTGAATCTGCATTTCTTCCCTTATCTGTGCCTTTTACTTTGTGTGCTAATTGGGCAAACTTATCAACTGTTCCAAAGAGTAGTGTAGGTGGGTGCTGATATATAATCTCATCAGACAAACATACAGGAATTGCACCTTGGTCATTTTCTCTAACTCTGGCTCGTCTTTTCGGATAGGAAAAAGAACATTTATTATTAGTACATTTTAAATGAACTTTGCTTGAAAACCAATGATTTTCTCTGTTAGTAAGGTTTTCGGTATCTTCTTTATCCTCTCCTTCAATAGTGCTTCCACACCAAGGACAACTTGAAAAAGGTATTTTATTGGGTTGTTTATTGTTTAGTTTTTCAAATTCGATAATTAAGTCTTCTGTTTTGTTTGGTAACGAATTGTCTCCTACCCATAATCCTATTGTAATCGGTTCATTACCTAATCCATATTGATTCCAACGTCTTATTAATTCCAATGCCATTATCACCAAAGTGGCTCTTTGAAATTGTTGCATTGTAAGCAGTCGTAAAGTGTATCTCATAATAGATGCAACTCCGCCACCTTTTTCTTTGTATAATTTTCTTCTGTTGATAATAGTAAGAGCAATTAATCCAAGATAAGCTTCCGTTTTTCCGCCACCTGTCGGAAACCAAACCAAATCGACCCATTCATTGCGTCTTTCCCAATTTTCATCATTTTCAGGTTTAAAAATTCCATCAAGATTTAATAGAATAAATGCCAACTGAAAAGCTCTCCATCCTGCTGATTCTGTTTTAGAAAATAGTTTGTCATCTGCAACTTTATAAAAGTCGAAATCAAAAAGAGTAAAATTTTCTTGTTCGAGAATTGGGATTACTTTATCATCTTTAACTTTTACAGAATGCCATAATTGCATAAACATTGCTGCATTCATCAATCGAAATGAAGCAAGATTGTCTTTATTGTTTTCACCTTGTAACAAGGTCTCCACATTCGACTTCATCCGTTTGTAATCTTGCTCACATTTATCTAATTCTTGATGAGCAATATCTTTCAAATTAAATTGATATTTTACGTCCTTTTTCTTGTTTTCAATCCATTTTCCGTATGAGTTTACGAATGACAATAAACCATTGATTATTTCATTGTCTTTAGTATCAGAAAAAACCGATAGCCATTTGAATTCTTGAGATTGTGAGTTCTCTAAAAATAGAGGTAATATAAAATCTCCATTGTCGTTCTCTATTGCTGGTTTACTTTTATCTCGTGGTACTGGATCAATATCAGGGGTTTCACACTCCGGCAAGTATTCGGTTTCTACTTTATTTTTAACTTTATCCCATTTTGCAGAACATCCGTGACCAATGGCATAATCCTTAAACTGGTCGTAAATAAATTGAGTTGTAGTATCTTCGTTGTAAATACCAATTTCGCTTTTTGAATATTTATAATCTGAATATGGAACAATAGATTCATTCTCTACAGAGATTTTAACTCCAAAGAACGTTCGTTGATTTACTACTTCATTAAAAGTCGAGAAATACCTACTATCTTTTTTTTTGTCTAGTGTAAAGGCTGTACTTGTATTAATTAATTGAACTTTTACAAAAATCTTATCGGTTTCTTTTCTTGAATCCCGGCTAACTTGAACATTCGCAGATAAAGAAGCATATTCGTCTAGCTTGTCTTCTATATTGAATTTATACAAATGTTCTAAACCCTTTTGTTCCTCCCCATTTTCATCAATTACAATAATGTCTTCATTTGGATGTGGTTTACTGTACAAAAACGATTTTTTACTTTCTGCCTTTGGAAAATCAAGACCTTTGAGTTTAATTGTTTTTTTAATCGGATTTGACTGCCATAGTCCATAACCGCCTGAATAAACGTCCAAAAGATTTCGCAAATGTTCGGTAATGTTTTCAATCAGTTCTATTTCTTGCGTGATTGCATACAACTCTTGTCTTTTATTATTATCAGTAATTGAATTTTTTAATTCGTAATAAATAGTTGATTTTAAGTTGCTCAAATAGCATTTGTCTTTGGATAGACGTGGTAAGCTATAAATCTTATTTGTCTTGTCATATAAGTTTTCGGCATAGCTTTTTTGAATAGACCGAATGCTTGTTTTTAGTTCAGTAATTTGTTCTGAACTGATTTTAGATAATAGTACAAAATTGTTTTCGCTTTTAGTAAGGATTGAAAATTGAACTAATTTGTGTTCAGTCAAAAAGGCTTTAAACTTTTCTGCATCAACTTCACACAACAGCCCATATTTACTGTTAAATTTTCCTTCTTTGTCTTGTTTTAACTTTTTATAATATCTGAATGAAACATCAAATGTAATTTCTCCTTTTTCTATGCTTTCCTCTTTCAAACAGAATGTCAACCCCATCGTTTTTGGGTACATCTGATTTAATTCCACACCATTTGAAACATCTTCAGATTCCATACTATTATTTTGGGAATCTTTCTCGGCAACTCCGTCTTCTGTTTCGCTTTGTTCATTGTTGTCGAGAATAGCTCCTTCGCTACAAGTTCCACTTTTATCTTCGGGAAAAAGAATACCTGTGCTGTAAATAGCGGCAGGAACAATGTCTAAAATCTCAGTTTCATAGTTCAATGATGGTTCTGTACTAAGATTTTTTTCCACTAAAACCTCATTTTCTAAGTCCACATATTTATATCCGTTTATTCCCGGACCTAATGTTTGTTCCCGAATAAAAATTTCTAAAGCAGTTCTTTTTTGGAATACTTTACCCATCATTCAATTTTATTAAATTTTTCCAGTTCTTTCAACGTTACCTCTAATTTTATAAGTTCAACCAAGGCAATTAAATTTTCCCCTAAATATTTTTCACCAATACCTAATTCGTCCAAAGGGTGTTTCCTTTTATAGCTTTCAAGATTGGCTGTGATAATTTTTTTAATATCCGCTCCATTATCAAAACTACCGTCATTAAATAAATCTTGTAGAAGACGGTTCATTTGTCGGGTGCTTTGACGACTTGATTGTTTAGAAGCATTTCTTAATCGTTGAATAAGAATGAAATATATTTTAGGCAGATTTAAAAAATCACATAACTCTATAAACACTTTTTTGCTTAATGGTGCGATAGAATCGCTTTCGGGGGTTAACCAATTATTTTTGAAATGTTGTAATGAAACGATTTTGAGTTGTTTTCTTTCTAAATAAGTCTTTAATTCATCATACAAGGATTCTTCATTGGAGGTTGATGCTTTATGCTTCAATAAAAGTTTCCAAAGTCGCCCTGTGTCAGTATCCTTTAATTGAAATTGTTGGCGGATAACATTCAGTTCTTCTTCTTGTTGAGTTGTGTCTACCATCTTTTCATACAAGTTAATATCCTCTTGTATTTCATCAAGATGATGGAGGAATAACTTTTCATCTTCATCAATAGTCTCAATAATATCTCCTATTTTTTCTACCCTAAAAGTTTGCTTATTATCTGTTGAATAAATGAAAAGCTCAGAACTGTTAAAAGTTCTTTCCCGTTCATTTTTTAATTTCAATTTAATGGTCTCACGATGAGCATTTCCTGAATATTGTTGTTCTAAATCCCAATTTGTATCATCAATTTTTTCAGGTTTTAATTCAATTATTGATTTTTTTAATTCTTCCCACTGAAAATACTTTTGCCTAATAGGGTGGTCTGTTAGTTTATGAAAGTCTTTAGCTACATTGTGTTTTGCCCATCGGTATCTATTAGAAAATAAGAATTTATGATAAATCGCATAAATGGTTGTGTCTTTAGAAACAGTTGTTTCTATTATGTTGGGGTAAAAATAATAAGGGTATTTTCCTTGATCTTGATAGGATAGAACAAGAATATTTTCAATGTTTTTCAAATCATTCCAAGAAACCAATTTATTCCCTTCTGACAATGAAAGTGAAGAGAAAATTAACCTTGTCAAATTTTTGTTTTTAATCACAAAATCGTCAACAATTAATTTGCTTTTGCTTTTTATTTTTTCAGATAAAACTTGTTTGAAATCAGAACTGATAATTAAATCCAAAACATTTCCCAATGACTCTTTTAAAAATGACAAATCTTCTTCTCTTAAATCTAATAGTCTCTGTTTTGTTTCATCTGATATTAGTTCGGAAGTATCTTCTTCGGAGAATATATCTTGAAAAATAAAATTTTTAATTTCTTCATTAAAACATAAAGAATACAAATTCATCATTTTTATGGAACGTAACTCGTACAAATCCTGAATACTTGTTTCAAGTACAAAAGCGTTCCACAAATCAGAATTGTCATTTCCAATGAATGAAACCGGAATTTGTTTTTTCGTTTTTTGCTTTAAGACGAAATCAATTTCCGATTGAAGAATAGAATAACTAACATTGTTCGGAGTTTTAAATCTACTTTGAATCAACACCAATTTATCCCTTAAACTTTGAACGGAATTATTTCTATTGCCGAAAGACAGGATTAAATATTTTTTCAGATTAATGTCATAGTCCTTTATATCTTGTAAAGAAAAATATTGCATTATCTTCTTTCTATCACAGTCAAACAAGATAACGGTTTCTAAATTGTCAATGATGGAATTATCAATATCGTCTATCTCATTTAAAGTTGATTTTGTGTTTAATAGGTTGAAAGTTGGGTAGGAGTTGTAATTCTCAATATTACAAGCATAAGGTCTTGTTGCAAGAATATCATTCAAGGAATTGGTCAAACGAACCTGACAATTGAAAACAGCGTTGGTGGAAATTTCAATATCATCATCTAATTTGTTATAAAAATCAAGTGTGGTATTTACCTCTTTTTTATCCCTAATCCAGTTTCTATAGATTCTATTTCCTCCATTCTTTCCACTTGCACCATCAGGGCAGGTAGAAAGCTTTTTCAATCGTGATTTAAGTTTTGTCTTTACGGTTTGAAGATTACCTTCGTTTGAAAATGAAACTTTTGTTTTACTACTTTCTATGAAAAATCGTATTAAAAGATACTGAGCAATTACCGATAATGAATCATCATTAAGGTCATATTCAAAATGCAGATGGAGTGTTTTTGGGTCATTAGTTACTTCTGAAAATGTTTCATCTAACAACAAATGAAAGTAACGGAGCAAAAGAACGTATTCTTCTTTTACTTCACTTTGAATCAACTCAATAAATTCCTGAAAAAAAGCATCTTCTTCGTCCTGAAAGCGAAGCAAATGTTTCCGAATATGTTGGTTAATCAAATTCATTATGACACTATGTTAATTTCTACATTCAACATTGCACGTGTAATTCCCACAAACATTTCGTATTTATTGACTTCTGATGGTTCCGAAATAACCAGATAAACGTTTTTCTTTTCCAATCCTTTGAATTTTAAGATGGAAGTATATCGAAGCTTATTAGCGGAATCTCCAACATTTGATTCAGACAATTCTTCAATATCTTTGATTATCAGTAGTTCCCTTAAATCCTCATTCCCTTTATAACTTCCTTTTAGAAATGTCGATTCTATCAAAATAACGCAGGCATTGCCTTTTAAGGAAGAGTCGATTTCACGAATTGGTGTTAAGATTGTTTTTACGATATGCTTTTTTACACTCTGTAAGTCTTTGTGATGTACAACTGGAATACTGGAATATAAATCCTCAAAATCGACACTACTAAATACTTTTGGATTGTCTAATATTTCCGCACTTAATTTTCTAATGTCAGGGTTTTGAATACTTCGCTTTACCTCATTCAGCTTGAAATGAGAATAATATTCCGAAATCAAATCAGCAAGTTCAGAAACATTTCTCCCACTATTGGAATAACTTTGGTCTATATCGTAAAGGATAAGGGAGTTTCCATTCTGTAATCCTTTACCATTGTAGCCAGAGAATGAATTGATAAACAAATCCAACCCTTTATCAAATAAATCCTGAGCCTCATCTATTACGATGAAATCGTAAGGAATTAACTTGTTTTCTTGTTCTAATTTTAAGATAGTTTCTTTTACTAAATCGTAAAATTCATCTTCCGAAAATCTGCTTAATTTTTCATAATCTATTTCAGGATTATGCTTTTGAAAAAAGCGAAAAAATGTTGTTACTTCTACATTGCTTAACAGCTTTCGTTCGTCTAACAACGATTTTGTAAAATGCATCAAAAGATTGTTCCAACACAAATAAATCCCTTTTTTATCCGGCTGTTTGTCAATGAATGCTTTGGCAAGTGTTGTTTTTCCCGAACCAGGAGGTCCTTCAATCAGTATTCGCTGATTTTTATATAGACCTTCAAGGATTTCAATGTTATGAATTCCAAGCCACTCCAAGGTGTTAATAGAAGCATTATGGTTTCTATCGCCAATTTTCGGACTTAGTATTTTTTTGATTGCAGAACACTCTTTTGCTGTAAGGTTCTCATAGTTTCTGAAATGTCGCTTGTGCTTATTTTTTGAATATTGAATTGCTTTCAACAGAAATTCTTCAATCGAATTATTAAAAATTGATGTATTGTATGCTGTCCATAGCAAACTAGAATCAATCAATTTTGATTCAAAGGGGTAATCAACGTGAGGGAAAGCAACAACTTCGCAAAAAAAACAGTTTTTTAGATTGTTGAGTACATTATCCTTTAAAGTGAATTTATATCCTTCCACTTGTTTGAAAGGATTTTGCTTCATTGGTGTTTCAAAATTTTTCCCGTAATAGAAAGTATTGTCCATAACAGAAATAGCACCGCCTTTTACTTCCAATATAACCAAACCGTGTTTGGAAAGTATCACAAAGTCGATTTGAGCACTTGTTTTTTTGTAGTAATTAAAATTATCAGAATGTTCAGGCAATTTCAAATCGTGCCAAACATCCCATTCTAAACTGCTCTTACTTAAATCATTCCAAAGTTGCCTGTAAATATCAATTTCACCACGCAAGGGTGAACCATCCTCTTTTACAATTATGGTTTCTAAAGCATCTATTGGGTTATTTGGATGAAATTTTACTGGCATAATCAATTTTCATTTGCAATGGTTGATATTTTATTAATCGCATACAATGCAAAGAATTGCTTTACTGGGACTTTATCCTTGTGTTTAAATACTCTGATTTTGTTTTGTACAACTTCAATATTTTCTAGGTTAAGTTTTTCAATTAAGTCTTGAACTGTATCAACTAGCTCAGTAGGTTCGGTATATTTATTATTTGACTTTTGTAATTCGTAAAGTTTTTGCAATTCCTTGGCATTGCCAATTTTCTCTGAAAATCCATTATTGATGTACTTTAGAAACTCTTTACCTCCTTTATATTCTTTGATAAGTTCTTCAATGTTTTTGAAAAACTTATCATTTATTTTCTGAATTGGAAAGCCCTTGCCGGTTCCGTATTGAATAGAAGTAAACCACTTGCCTTCGGCTGATTTAGTATTCTTTTCAATGTCATAATTGGATAAAGTAACAGTTAAATTACCATCTTTAATGGCGTGTCTTCTAAATCTTGATCCTTGGTTTTTAACTGGGGGTTTATCGAATACTTTTAATTTATATGTATTAAGATTTGTAACCCCTTCAAGATTTGGCTCGTTATTTAAAACAAGACTATTTGGAATTGTATATCGAAGTTCTTCTAGAACCATTTTCGCAAATGCTCTACTAACAGAACAGCAAACAGCATTTCCCACTAATCGCCATTTATTATTATCCGCCCCTAAGAACTGATAGGTTATAGGAAAGCCCATTAATATTGCTGCCTCTCTTACAGTTGGCAAACGAAATTCACCATCTCCAATTCTATTGAGTTCGGATTTATAAATTATAGATTCCCTAGAATTTGCAATTTTTGTTGCTGTTATTGTACGGCTTGGTTTGTTTTCGTTTTCAGGAAATGACATTTTTCCCATATAAGGATGATTTGCCTTCCAATATTTAGAAAATTTCCATTCAACTCTGTAAATTCCTGTATCATAGAAATGATCTGTCAATTGATTCTGTGGAATTTGCAGTTGATATTGTGGGTCGGTTATTTTTTTATCTGATTTCTTAATAAAGGGATGAGGAAAGTTTTTCTTCATTTTCCCAATCGTCAAATATTTTTCTTTACCATCAAGGCCATTTTCAGAATGAGTTGTTTTTGGAATAATCAGTTTCCTTTTCTTTATAATTTCGCCAGATATTACTCTTTTTCTGGCTTGAAAAGACCCATAGTCGGCTGAATTAATAATGGTTGTATTGTCATATAAATCAATTGCAATCTTAAGAGGGCTAATTCTATTATTATTTGCCCACTCAGTAAGCCCTAAGTCCTTAAAAGTATATGCAGTTTGTAAATACCTTTTTGAGTTTACTACGTTCTCCATAAACCACGCCTTAAGAACTGAATTAGGCTGATGTTTTTTTACAGCAACAATTCTCAAAAAAGTTTGTGTCAGATCAACACCTAGTGACTTGTCAGCATTACCAGATTTATTAGAACTTGAAAAACTAACACAAGGTGGACTACCAATAATGATTTCCGTATTCGGTAAATTTTCAATTTCATCAATTGAATGTTTAAAGTCTAAAATGTTTTTTACTTCACACTTTAAACTAAAGTTATGGTTATAAGTGTCTACAGCAGGTTTCCAATGGTCAAATCCGTATACGATTTCGTAACCCATTTGTCTGAAACCTTCAGAGAATCCACCTGCACCACAAAAGAAATCTATGACTCTTAGTTTACTCATTTACGATATTATTTTAATTTGTGGGTTGGAAAAAATTGCACTCTTTTGGTTTTGCGAAGCTTTGGCTTTTGTGTCGGGCAAAACCAAATGTGTGCAATGCGGGTAGGCAAAAAGAAATTTTAAAAAAATGCGAAGGGTCGGCTTTTTCTTTCTTTTCTGTCACCTGTCCCAATAGCAAAACACAGTCAGCTTGAATGTCTGTCCGCTTGGCCGATATGGTCTGTATGTCGAGTCTGTTTTTAGTCATTGTTTTGCTATGTCGTCTGTCTTTTTAGCATTGGTGGTAACGAGTTTGTATAACGCTTCGTTGCGTTTTATGTTCTTTTATTTTGGGATTGGACTAAAGATAGTAAAAAGTAGGAAACGAAACTCTTTTAACAAACAAGCGCAATGAGTGTTATACGTTGTGCCTGTTGCACAACCACCTCTTCAAATATAGCAAAAGGCTTGTATAAAA
>OJBO01000772.1_pt1 | contig 15490 bp, 16 predicted proteins | sample 1590461 | NCBI WGS metagenome assembly OJBO01 (sample SAMN05416836, study PRJEB24817) | seawater metagenome | isolation source: Sea water | place: Canada:Atlantic | collected 2013-07 | reverse complement strand
ATGTGGGAATACCACTCCAATGATACCGGTGAAACTTTTCTCAGCGGCCGCATCGACGATCCCTCGCTGGAAAAGCCGATCGACGTTGCCATGTTCCGCCAGGATGACGGCAGCTTCAACGTCGCTTGGCGTCGTCCGCAGCGCAAGCTCACCACCCCGGTGAACACTGGCGAGGACACTCTTCCGCCGCTCGACGCCGTGAGCGGTGAGACCGGCTCCAGCGGCTCTGCCGAAACTGACAATGCTGGCGGCGATGGCCTGGGCGGCAGCACGGCTCCAGCGCCCAAGGCGAAAGCCAAGGCACCCGCCAAGAAGGAGACTGCCGGCGCCTGACAACCCGCGTCCCCCAAGGCCGGTGCATCCTCGAGCATCGGCCCGAAGGCCCGTCTGCACGACCCCGCAGCCGGGCCTTTTTTTTGCCACCTGCTCCTGCGCCGCCCGTTAAAGGAGCGGGAGGGTGCTTGGTAACGATTGGCGCTGAAATTACACCGATGCCCAAGCGTGAGCCCGGTGCGCTTGCAACAAAGCTTGCAGGGCGAAAATGCGCATTCTCTGGCAACCGTCTGAAGCAAGCAAACCAAGGCTGAAAAACTTGACCAAATTGGTCCCTATGGCCCAATCTGCGAGATGGCCGAGCAGAAAACAATCGATACCTCCAAGCGAAAAATGTGGGTACGCCCCTTCGACAATGGCGATCTGTAGAAAGTAGCAAAACTTGCTATTTTAGATAGAATTGCTATTTTGGATGAATGGAGAAACCAATGAACGCCCCGGACAAGATCGAAACGCACCCGCGTGTGCCGTTGACGCGGTTTCACAACAACACCGGTGAATTCCTCGATATGGCGATCAAGCAACCGCTGGTGCTGACCAGCCACGGCCGCGATCGCCAGGTCATTATGGACAGCGACTATTTTAAACATCTCGAAAAAGCAGCAGCGGGGACCATCATCGCTGGCATGAAGGTCGAAGCGGTTTCATCGAGCGATATGACCGAGGCCGATGCCCGAGCGTTCGCCAATGCACGTCCAACGGCAAACGAGCTCAAGAATGACCGCTGGGACGACTGAACCCCCAAGCAAAGGTCATATTCTTCGATACGTCTATCTCTTCAAGGAAGAGCAGGACGGCGGCCGCGACGAAGGCATCAAGGAACGGTTTGTGGCAGTCGTCGGCCAGGAAGGCACACAATACCGTGTAGCTGCTATCACAACGAAGGGCGAGGGCAATGCCAAGGCAATCGCTCTTCCTTCTGAAGTCGCGCGCGCTGCAGGTGTTTCGTCGAATAGCTGGGTCGTGGTATCGGAGTTCAACAGGTTTGAATGGCCGGGATTTGATATCCGTCCGCTGATGGACAAGCCGGGATTTATAGCTGGACGACTGCCACCAAGCTTCACCGCCAAGATAATAGGTTTGATAGAATCTCAAGCGGCCGCGCCGGTAGATCGGGATTGAGCGAACAAGCTAGGTTGCTCATTGACGAGCTTATCAATTCCGTTCTGAGAAAGCTGCGCTTCTCCTGGACCACGCTAGGCAAGGTTGCGGGACGGGACGAGTGTCTGCTCGCCATTGACACCAAATTGCCTTTACATTGACGACATTATGCGATAAAAAGCGTCAAGGATATGTGAATATGGAAGCGCTAGCCGCAAATCCGATCGTCAAAGATGGTCTCGACCCTAAGGTCCTCGCCGAGCAGCTCGAAATGAGCATCGGCGAATTGGCCGAGCTAGTCGGCGTTAGCAGGAATACGCTTACCGCCAGTCCGTTAGGCAAACGCGGGCGCGATGCGCTCGCGCCTCTCGTGAGCATGTTCAGCTACGTGATCAGCGTCTCCGGCAGCGAACAGCGCGCCCTGATTTGGTTCAAGTATACCCCGATCATACCGCTTGGGCCGAAGCCTGCCATCGAGCATGTTCGTGACGGCAATATCGACGATGTCGTGGCATTTCTCGAAGCCGCCGCCGACGGCGCCTATTCCTAACGACGGTCCCATCCATGACAGAGCTGACGCTATACCGGGCGCAGAAACCCCAATGGTCCTTTGCGCCCAAAAGCGGCGAGAGCGCCAAAAAGCACGGCGGCCGCTGGAATCTTCTTGGCACGCCGGCGCTCTATCTGTCCTTCAACCCGATGCCCGCCATCGCTGAGACCATGAAGGGTCACGACTTTCGTCCGATAACCCTCGTTCAATATCTCGTGCGCGGCGGAAAAATCGCCGATTACCGCGACGCCGCCTTCCGGAAACGAGAACGTCTGCGGGACGATCTTGCGAGAACACCCTGGCTCGGCAAAGCGTTTAAGGGGAACGGCGCGCCTTCGCAGAACGCGGCCGTGACGTTGATAGAGGCAGGCTGGCATGGAATGATTTACCCCGCCGCCGAAAGTGAAGGGCTCAATCTCGTGCTCTGGCGTTGGGACGACGGCGAAGGGCCGGACGTCGAAGTGCTGGACACAGACGGTGATCTCCCGAAGAACCAAAACTCTTGGCGCTAGCGCCACTATTCTACCACTTTTGAAGACCTGACGCACCGGCTCTGGCGAGGCCGATTGCGGATTCGCGCGCGGGAGCGCGCTGCCGGGCTGCGTCCGGGGGGCGAGGGGGAAGGGGAGAAGTGGTTCGGACAGTGGGTCCGGGCGACATCAGGAGAACAGTCATGAATATCGGTACCATCAAAGCCAACGACCAGGGCGTGCTCATCGGGCGCGTTCAGACCATGGCGTTCGGCGCGACGATCGCACTGAGCGAAGTAAATTCGAGCAACGAGCGGGCCCCGGCTTACGACGTTCTGGGCCTCGCATCGGACCGCCGCAGCTGGGTCAAAATCGGCGCATTGTGGGAATATCACTCCAACGACAGCGGTGAGACCTTTCTCAGTGGCCGGATCGACGACCCATCGCTGGAAAAGCCGATCGACGTTGCCATGTTCCGCCAGGATGATGGCAGCTACAACGTTGCCTGGCGCCGTCCGCAGCGCAAGCGCAGCCTGCCTGCGAGCGGTGGCGAAGGCGAGCTTCCCCCACTCAACGCCGTGAGCGGTGAGACCGGCTCCAGCGGCTCTGCCGACACCGGCAAGACCGGCGGCGACGGCCTCGGTGACAGCACCGCACCCATGCCAAAGGCGAAGGCCAAGTCATCCTCGAAGGAGAAGGAAGCCGCGGACGCCTAACGGCGCGCTTTCCTAAGCCGGTGCTACCGCCCGCACCGTCCAAGGCCCGTCTGCGCTAGCCCGCGCAGGCGGGCCTTTTCCAGCCATATGCTTTCGCGAGACGGGCATTTTGATACCGATTTAGTTTGCGGACATTCTCCACCATCGAAACCGAAGTCAGCTATCCTTCTAGATCTTTGCTATTGTCGAAGCATCTGACTGAGATCGTCGGACGGCATCGCGAAACGCGACTAATAGCCGTTCGCGCGAGTTTCGTGCTCGATCACATGTCGAAGCGCGAGCATGAAACCACGCCCATAAGGACTGCAACATGACATCGTTCTCGTTCGCCAAAACAACAGGCACCAATGCCAAGTCCGCTTCCCAAGTGTTGCTGCCACTTTCCACTCTGAGCCGCTCCTCGATCATCTTTGCAAGCGGTTGCAAAGATGGAACGCCTTGTTCTTCTCGAGCACGCACCATGATCTGGACGTAGCCGCCTGCTACCCAGCGAGTTGACATTCGCCTCTTGGGTTTCTTACCCTCGCCCAAATCACAGCCGAGCGAAATGAAGTCAGAACTTGGCGAAGCAAGATCGAGAAGCAGCGACCGTAAGGCAGCGCTCCAAGCAACCTCTGGGATTTGATCCACGTTCTCGGGATGTCCGTCAGTGTCGATGAAACCGTGGTTCTGACGTATCGTATCAAACAGTGGCGGGTAGGGGACCGTATTGCCCGGTGCCGTGCAGTAGGTAACCCTTGCTCCCACTGTGCTACGCTCTATCGACTCTTGGCAGTCCGTTCCACGTTTCGCCATCGAGGTGACGGCCGGCCGCTTTCTTGCCGACTCGGTACATCTTGGTCCCGTCGTCGGCTTTTGCGGCCTGCCGAGCCTTTGCGAGATTCAACCCCTGGCCTGGCGACCAGTCCCCCCATTGCTTAAAATGGAACGGGATATCTGCAGCCATGCAATCATTTAGAAGCGAGCGAAACCAAGATGGGCTTGAAGGCCTCGCCTTTGCACCACTCTCGCCCCCGGTAATCACCCAGTCCAGCGAATTTGCCCATTTTCCCAAGGCAACAGGGCCCAGCAAAGGCTCCGCCGAAATGAAACGCACCTTCGCGGGTAAGGCAGCGAGTTCTGGCAGTCGCTTGTCCGCCCATTCCTGATTTTCAGTCGTCGTGCCTATCCAGACATTGCCAGGCCACTCGTCGCCCCACGGCACGAATGATGAGACGAGATCTGGTCGTTTCGTTAACAACAGCCAATCAAGTGCAGGTGTAACTTCAATGAGCTTCCAGAGTTTTGCGCGCTCGCCATCGAGGTCGCGGCGATCCTCGAAGACATCCGCCATTGATGCGCAAAAAACACGGGCTCGGATGCCTTCGCGCTCGGCATGCCGGTTCCACGCGAGCGGCTCTGACCAGTGTCGCTCGCTGAAAAAACGTCGATCTGCGTTTATACCCCAAACTTGCTTGCCAAGACGCTTAGACCAGCTTTCTGCATAGCAGAATTTGCACGCCGGAGACATTTTGACGCAGCCCCACCAAGGGTTGAAAGTATGCGTAGTCCATTCAATTTTCGAGTTTTTCGCCACGACTACCTCCCGCCAAGAATCCCAAAAATGGCAGCTATTTGGCCCTCTGACTACCCTTTTTAGAGCATTAACGCAGACAATGTTGGGTTTGAACCGAAGTGGTCCCGAAGCATCACGAGCAAGAGATCGCGAAATTCCTGCGCTCTTGCTCGGAGCTTCTCGAATTCAGGGCTGTCTTCGCCAGCGGGAGATTGCTGAGAGAGCGCTTGACGCACGCCAGCATCGTCCAAAGCATCTAAAAACTCGCTATATATGCCGAGGAGAGGAGCTGCCTTTTCACCGGCAATCCGATCGACCCTTTCGAAAGTGGGAAGAGCCAGCAATTCGTTCAAGCGTTGAAGCTTTTCATCGCGTTCGATGTCGAAGGTTTCGCCCACGGCGAGGACGCCAGCAACGAATAGGAGCATTCGTGAGAATCGCAGCTTAATGAGCCGGATTGCCCGTGGCTTTCCTCCCATCAAAACCTTGTGCTCAAGATCCACGCAAATAGTTCGCCAATACCGAATAATATCGTTGAGTAAGAACATGGCGATCTGTTCTGATCGGATTGTTTCTGGAACATATTGGGCGAGGAGGCGATTTCGGGCTTCGTCAAAAGTCCGCTTGCCAAAAATCCATTCCCCCTCAAGGAGAAGAAGCATCCGACGGGTGATCGAGACATTGGAATCGTCCTGTCCGCCAATCGTCTGCGTCAGAGCGCCAATTGCAAGCGGCTCTTCAAATACGCCTCCGCTTGCAGGCATTTCGAATCCGGCCTCGGATAATTTCGCCCTGAAGGTTTCTTGCAGTCGCCCTGCTTCTGTGATGGCATCTTTGCGGAATAAAACAAATAAGTCGACGTCAGAGCCGCTCGTCACTTCTCGCCTTGCATAGCTTCCGTTCACGCCGACAACAAAGCGATCATCGTCGCGAATAAGAGATGCGGCAATCTTGCGCATGCGCTGGAGACCCTCCTCCGAGCGCTGCTTAGTTCGGTCGAATGCGGTCATTGTCGTCTGCGTTTGCCCCGTCACGCTATTCGTTCTTCTTTACTTTCTGATCCAACCAGATGCGCGATCGTTACGCTGCGACTAGTTTTGCTCTGTTGGTACCGTGCAGCTAGATCCGCACTCTTTCGCACATTCACCCTATCAATAATGTCGAACCTCCGCATTGGAGCTTGAACCTCAAATTCGAAGAGTTTCGGGCTTAGCTCCGATATGCGCCGATAGGCACGTCGCTTGGAACTGCGCGCCCAAGCAAAAATGTGGAAAAGCGTGGGTTCGCGGTCTCGTAAGCGTTCCTCGGTGAACTGGAACCAGCCAGGCCTAAATCGATCAATTTCGTGAGACATGTAGGCTTGTGCAAGGCCGTCATAAAGGAGGCCGTCTGGATGATGAATGATGAGGTTGTAGACCTCATCCTTAAGTAGCCAAAAATCATCTGCAGCCTTGGTTGGCCACTCGTTGCTGGCCGCAATCATCGCCACCAAGCGCTTGGGATTGAAGGGCCGCGTTGCTTTCGCTGCGAACAGCCGGGAACGGCTTATTCCTTCGATTGTGTCGAGATTAATTGGACCGGAAAATAAGAAGGAGTGTTCGCCGTCGTGCGTTCCTTCAATCATTGCCAGAACTTCATCCAGATCAACGCCGTAAGCGAGCATAATTTCCGGAATCTCGCGGCCAAGCGACGTCTCGCCATACAGCATCGAGAGCCCAGCCTCATGATGATTGACCCCAAAGGTCGATTTGAAGATCGGCTCCAATGTGTGGGACAATGGGCCATGGCCAATGTCGTGCAGAAGGCCCGCAGCCGCCAAAACACGAGTTGCTTTGCGCGGCAGCCCACGGATATCCGCATAAAGCAACGCCAACTCGGCCACGCCTAGCGAATGATCGAACCGATTATGCCTCCGTCTGTGCGCATCCCTCCCATTTGAGACCTTGATGTAATCAAGTGCGCCGAGAAAGCCGATATCCTTCAAGCGCTGCAACGGCTTCGACATCGCCAGTTCGGTGAGAAACGGATCAGCGAAAAAATTCGCTTCGGCGTTGAGTAACACCGACGGGCAAGGTGGAAGATGGGGGAAAAGCGGCAACCGCTCCCACTCATCGCCACTCAGCCACTCGGCATCCGCATACATCAAAAAATCACCCGCATTTGCTCTCGTTATTTTCTCTACCATTGCATCGGTTGATAGCCAAGCTGCCGCGTATGCTATCTCATACGCCAGTCAGTTTCCCAGTTTGCTAAAAAGCAATCGCTGCCTCGCCCGTATAAAGCGATCTGACCAAGCAACGGACCTTGAGCGTGGTTTTTCGTTGCCGATTGCATCCTCAATGACGATTTCTTTTTCATCCCTAAGCGATAGGAGAACTTGCTCGATGATCTCGCGGGTTACAGGCGTGTCGTTGCAATGGTGACCGAACAGCATCTCTAGCGACGGCGCTAGATCCGCATCGATTGCATCACTGATCTTTCGCGGAATCTGCTCCATAAGGGTCGCGATGGATTTTTCCCTTGCTGCACCATCAAATCCATATGGCAGGTCCAGCTGGCGCGGATCGGCGCCCCGCTCGAAGCCAAGTGCTTGCAGCCCGGCGCGCCCATGATGCAGCGAAACCGTGCTTTCTTCCCAATGGATTGTACCGATAACATTCCGGGCTTCTCGGTGCCGCGACAAATGCAGGAACCAGTAGCTGCGATGCGCCTCAGCGGAATGGATGAAGAAGGGCGAGTAGAACTCAGCTCCAGTTTTCTCGACGAGGTGACCGTATAGACTGTTTTGGATAAGGGTACGCCAACCGTCCCCTTCGCCCTTTTCTGCCAGTATTTCACGAATGAAGCCTGGATCGAGTTCGACATCCCGATAGCCTTGCTGTTCGAGCCGCTTCTCGCTCATATAATCAATCAGGCTGTCGACGCTGAAGGTGAGAAATATTTCTGCCTTCTCCAACTCCGACAAGATCTGCCTCATCGAGCGGAAAGCGACATCACTCCATCCATACTGGTCGAGTAACCAGATTGAGCGCCCCTTCGTTGAAAGGCGTTTGACGATCCCTATGGCGTCTCGAACACGATCATTAAAATCGTCGGTCCAAATGAAAATCGACTTGTCCAACCGGTAAGCAAAAGGCGAAGCCTCAATTTCAGCGCGTAGGAACTCGGCATTTCTTCGATCTAGATCGATGAAAACGAAATCGGTCCGGATTTCGAAACCTTTGGGCCTCGACTTGTTCAATTCGTCTTCCATCTCTGTGATGGCATTAAGCAGGACTAAAGGAGAGCCAGGAACGCGCTGACCCAGAAAATCGTAGACTCCTCCGCCGCAAAACCCATCTATAACAGCAAGATTGAGTTTCTCTTGGACTGGGGTTGCTGTGCAGACTTTCACGTACTCTCGCAGATACCGATCGATTATGCGATGTTTTGCGAGACTGTGCTGGCCGATTTTCGGCAGGGGCTTTCCAATTTCCCAGTTGTAGTGGCTAGTCGACATTTTTCAGATGGTAGGCAGATTTCATCGTATCGTGAAGTACATCATGCACATCTTTGTCTATCTCGCCGATAAGTGCGCCTCAAGCTGGAAGTGTCGTAGTTCTCATTTAGGACGAAAAGCACCGCTGCTTACCCAGAAGAGAAAGCGCCTCATCCTCGTCACGCGCGTTCTCATCATGCGCAAGTGGTGAGAAATACCGCACCAGTGGAACTGGTCCGCGGGTTGTCATTCGTCTCCTCCTGCTACGGGAGGATAGAGGCGCGGGAACCATCGTTCCGCTATCGAGGCCGGAAAAGCCAGGCGCAGAGGAGCTCGCGTAGACGTAGCTTTCAGCATGCCACTCTTGACGAGCTCGGATGTTACCTTTCTCGCCGCACGTTCTTCGTACCCCGTCAACATTGGCACCTTGCTGCGCTCGACCTCACCAGCAAGCGCAGCCTCTCGGAGTACCATGAAGCTACCTTTTGGCAGCCGCTTCGCTCGGATCTCTTCCTCAAGATGGATTTCCATGCGCCTAAGGAGCTCTTCTGGCTCTAGCAACTCAGCCATGAATCGGACCTGATCGAGGGCCCGATCAAGAAAGAACTGACTGAATACAACCAGGCCAGTCTGGGTCAAATTACCTCGGCCATCGCGGTCGCCTTGTCGCGGCTCATCTGCGTTCATCAGCAGTGCTTTATATCGCTGCTGCTCGCGGGCCAGACCGCGCGCGACCGACCACAAACTCGTGCCAATGCCGAGCCGCTTGAGCAATGCGTGGCTCATGAGCCTTGCCACTCGACCGTTGCCATCGATGAACGGATGTATCCAGAGCAGGCGATGGTGAACTGCCCCAACCGACTGTATCTGCCGAAGCTTTGAGAGCGGCGGAGAGGCATATGCCTTGTCAAACCGCGCCAAGAATTTGGGCACTTCCTGAAAAGGAGGGGCTATATGACGTCCGACCACGACGTCGCGCCTCCTTAGTTCACCTGGGACGACTGCTACTTTTTCGCCCGTATCGGGATGATCCACGTAGAGCATGTCCTCCGGAAGACGCTCGCAAAACTCTTTGTGGAGCCATCTGGCATAAGCTGAAGTAGCGGGCCAAATATCAGGATCTCGACCTTCATCGATCAAACGCTGCACATGGATATGCGCGACAGCCTCTTGCTGGAGGTCGCGTTTTTTGGGCTCGTCAGAGAAGTTGTTGGCCAAGCCCCGTTCGATTTCGCGGGGGTGAGTGTTGTGACCTTCGATTAGATTGGAGTAGTAGCAATTCATTGAGCGGACGAGGTCGCCAACGGAAGCCTGTAGGATCGGATGTACTCTCCCGGCGAGCCGGTTCGCCTCGCCCACCAGAGCGACAGCACCGTCCTCCAGATCTCGGACCGCCTCCTCGGGCAGCATAGGCTCCATCGCCGAAACATCCATGCCGGTTTTTATGCCGGTTTTTATGCCGCTTGTATATACTGTATCTAAGGGATTTTTTCGGCTTTCGTTGCCCTCATTATGCCGGTTCTCGGGCCGGATAGAATTCTACAGGCTCGCGAAACGTTTTAGGGCTGCCAAAAAGGAGACATCAAATATTTGAGAGATAATATTAGATCCGCGCCGCCACCGCTTCCGCAGCGGACCCGCCCAAGAACAGACAGTCCGCAACCGGCCCCAGAAGTTGACTTTCCAAACAAGGCTCTAAAAGTCGTTTGATCGCCTGACTGAATCACTGACACCTGGGTGATTCAGAAAATGCGTTTAGCGTGAAGAGCAGCGGATGCCATACTCTGTGGCATGTCGCTTACCCATCTCGCTGAATGTCCTACGATCCTGCTTGCTGCGGTCAATCCCGATCGCAATTGCGATCGCCGATACCGGATCGAGCGCAGCGTGGATCTTTTCGGACATCATATCGTCGAACTGTGCTGGGGCAGGGCAGGGTGCCGCGAGCGGCGCAGATGTCTATCGGTGCCAGATGAAGCGCGCGCAGTCCGCCTGGTCCGTGCTGTTCTTGCCCGGCGCAGCACCGCACCCGGCCGGATTGGTGTCGCCTACAGGGCCCTCAACAGCTGACCTAGCCTCCCAGCGGGTGACCGCTGAGAGCCAGGCCTTTCCCGGTACATAAAGCACAGCCTCGCGGCTTGCCTGCCAATAATGACGCCCGGCTGCCCCGCAGCATGAGGGACAAAATGGTCTGCTAATATGCGACCGGTCTTTAGCGCAGCCGAGATGCCGATAACTGTGTGAGCCGTCGCATGCGTGTCCACGCGCATGTCCGCCGCCCAGTGCCCATGCCCTTCTGGTCGGGATTAGGGCCAACCCAAAAATTCCGAACCGTGTTGCTCGCTGCGCTCGCGCCCGCACCACCTCGGTTTTTTGGGTTCCCCGCGCACGGGTGCGCGGTGTCCCATCCCTTCCGGCAGGGCTCGTTAAGGGCACCGGCGGACAAGCCGTCGGAACATCTGGAGGCATACAACATGAATATCGTCACCCTCATCGGCCGTCTGGCCAAAGACCCCGAAGCCCGCGATACCGCAAAGACCAAAATCACCCAGCTGCTTCTGGTTACGGAACGCCCGCGCATCCGCGATGGCAAGGTCCAGAAGAATTCCGAGACCGGCTATACCGAGACCGACGCTGAGTTTCACACCGTCACCGTCTTCAGCGGCATGGGTGTTCCCGTGCGCGAGCATAAGGCGAAAGGCGACAAACTCGCTGTCACCGGGCGGATCCACTATACGCGCTGGCAAGATGCCGAAGGCAATGACCGCTACGGCTGCGAGATCATCGCCGACAACGTGGAGTTCATCTGACCCGGCCCCTCGGGCGGCGCTGCGGCGCCGCCCGCTTCCTTTCACACGAAAGTGTTGCCATAGATCAGATAGGTTTCATTCGGCTTTGCCGGCTATCGATTGACAGACGAGATTACGACAATGCCAATACAACTCACCGGGCAGGCGCAGGTGCGCAGTAAAGACGATGGTCAGGTCTATACCATCGCCGCGCGCGAAATCGACTGGGACCAGGTCGGCAGTGATGACCGGAATATGGGGCTTGAGGTTCACTACCGCGGCGACATCACACACCCTGTGCTTGGCGAATTGTCATGGACGGCCTCGGAATATCCGGTTGGTATATTCAACGATGCCGACAGCGCAATGAACGGCCATACGCTGGTCAGCAATTTCAGCTTCGATAGCGATTTCGGCGGGGACGATGACTGGGATGACGGATCCGGACCCGAACAGACAGTTGAATTGACAGAAGAGCAGCTGGCTGCCCTCACGCCCGAAGAGCAGCAGGAGCACCTCGCCGTGTGGTTCCACTCGCAATTTTGGGATCCGGCGCAGGAAACGCCGTATAACGGGCGCGAAGGCGGCTACCAATATGTCTGGGGCGGACCCTATGATGCGCAGTCCGAACTGGAGGACAAATTCGCCGGCATCATCGACGAGGGCATCATTGCTGCTGCCACCGAAGAGATTGAAGCGGACGGCATTACCGACTGGGCTCCCTCGCCGCAGCACCCCGATCAATTACAAGCGGCCGAAGACTATTACGAGAGCATGCGCGAGCCCACGCTGGCAGACATTGAGGCGGCTTTAAAGAGCGGGGCGAAGCTCGATTTCAGTTCGCCTGCTGCCGCCGAGGCGGCCGCCGAGCTCAAACGCTCCGCCGAAGCGCTCATTGCCGCGCTCGATTCGCGGCAACCGGTCCATGGCGGGATGGGACATAATGGACCCGCGCTTGACGATGCGGGCAATCCGCTCCCGGACGGGTTCGAAGACGACCTGCGCAAGAGCGCGGTCGCCATTGCGGCTGAGTTTGAGGCGGAAACCCCTGATGTCCAGGCCGTTGTCGCGGCCACATCGAACCTGCAGCGCTTGCGGGCATGGCTCGCGCCCAAGGCAGATCTTGCCGCCGACGAGTTCGCCAAGGCACTGGGCAAGAACGCAGCACGAGGGGCTATTGTTATTGGGGGGCTGGTCCTGGGATCGATTGTGCCCGGGCTCGACATTGTCATCGACGCAGGTTTGACCTGGCTCCACGCGCTCCTCGTGTGATGACAGGCTTTGCGAATGGTGCCGCTCTTTGGAAATCTTGACGCCCAGCGGCGCTAGTCGAGAAAAATCTCCGAGCGGAAGAGGTCGCCGATCCTCAGGCTCGCGCTGCGCGCATCACCCTTCGCAGTGCTCCTGGTCTCGGCGCCTGCGCTTGCCGCGAAACTGCCGAAGTCCGGATCAGGCGATGTGGGATTTTCGCGCAGCTGGGCCAGGATGTCTGCGTTTATAGCTTGGCGCAGCACCACGCGGGTGACTTCGCTATCCTCGAGCATCACGGGCCGGGGCAGGGTAATGCGCTGTTCGCGTCCGCGATATCCGTTCTCAGAGAAAGCCCCGGGCCGTTCGGCACGTTCGAGCTCTTCCTGCGCGCGCGCGCCGCGCATGTCGACATATTCGCTGCGCGCCTCCTCCTGGCGGCGCATCCGCGACCGCATGGTCCATGGGTACATGCCAAGCGGCGCGGCGGTTGCTTCTGCCGTCGTTTCGAACCCGGACAGCCGTAGCGCTTTGGAAACCACCCCTCTGGCCGCCGCATCTTCCGCCAGGTAAATCTGTGCTTCGTCCAGACGAAACGGTTCGTCAGGCTCAGGATCGATGATGGTCAGGCGGCTGCGATCTCCATCCTCCACGCCAATTGAAAGTCCGCTGACCAGACGCTGACCGGTGTGACCTGGCGGGAATTCGATCGAACGTTTCTGGGCAATCCCGCCGGTCGGCGGCGGTCCCGCCATACCCAGCTGGTCTTTGCTATATTTCGTTCCAGACTGCGTGCCCTTGCACTCCACGATATGCCAGACCCCTGATGTGTCCTGCGCTACAAAATCTGGCGATTTGTTGGGGCCGCGCTTCGCTGTACGGCGCTGCGAGGCGCCTACCGAGGCTGCAATCCGGTTCATAAAATAGCGGCCATCGACGATCCGGCTGAGCGGCAGACGCTGGCTGAGCCAGACCATTGGCACACCCATACCGAAATCATCGCTCAAAATGGTTTTCTGGTGCGCATCAAGATCCGCAAAACTTCTGGTCAGGCGGAGGTCCGGATCCCCTGCGATCGCTGCCAAATAGCGCACCCATGCCCAGAATTCGCTCAGCGAAACACCCGTCGATGATGTCGGTGTGGTCAAATAGCCGATCATCAGCAAGACAGACGGCATATTGATCTGATGGATGGCGCGCCCCGCGTGAAAGGCAGATGGGAACGCAGGGATCTGGCCCGGGCCGGGCCATGTCTTGTGCTTCACATCGACGATTAACGACCTGTCCATCCTCGCTGCAATAGCTGCTAGATACCGCCGCGCAACACGCAAAATATTTGGTTGCTTGAGAGGCATAGTTGCTCTGAAATCCTGGTGCCGCCTCCTGATCTTCGATCTGGACCGCGCTCTATTGCGCTAGCCTCCTCGCGGCCCTGGCTTTGCTGGGCCCGCTTCGTCAGCAAGCTCCACCGAGCCACCTATGGCGTCTCGGCCCATACGGGTGACGATCGTTCGCTTCGCCTGTCGGATAGCTGCGGGTCGCGCTTTCGCGCTGCAGCAGAATGAGCGGGGCAGGGGCATCGTCTCGGCCGGTGGCCGGGCCTTGCGCATAAGTGATGGGCCCCGCAGGCTCTCGGTCCCGCCGTTCGCGGCCTACCGGCCACAAGCACGGCCGCCGACCCATGCCGGCGTCTCGGCCTGTGACGCGCTCGCCCTGTCTGGCCACGGCTCCTGCGGGAGCCCGTTCTTGTGTTGGCAGAGTCAGGCGGTGTTCCCGCTGTTAACCCGTTCGCGGGCCGGTCGGGCGGATCAGCGAGGCTGTTTCGCTCACTCCCGTCTCGCTTGCTTCGGGGCGGGAACCTCACACTCACACACACAGGAACACCTGCCAAAACATATCGGCCTCCGGCGTTTCGTAAAGGATCGCGGTCCCCCCAATTTTCACAGCGCCAGCAAGCTGTCGCTTCAGAAAATCGGCTCCCCCGCGCCCGCATGGCGGCGGCGTCCGCTGACGCGTCCTGCCGTCCCTGACTGCACGCCTCCGGGCCGATGGGTTTGGAACAGTTCCCATGGTGGGAGCGATACCAATGGAGGCTTACAATGCAGACTTTCAACACTTTCGCCGATCTCGCAAAGGCACGCATTCAGAAAGCGGATGCACGCGAAGACACGACTTCATCCTATGATGGGGCCTTCCTCGAACATACGGATATGGCGAAGCTCTCCGTCGTTGATGCGCCGATCAGTGCCGACATGCCCGATCCCGACATGGCGCGCTGCGCGGTCGAGATGGCGATTGGGACAATCTTCGATGTCCTGAAGGATACGAGGATGGAGGAATTCGCGCAGCAGCTAGCGTGGGGGATGGTCAACTCCTTCCACATGACCGCACGTCTCGCCGAAAATCGCGAAGACGACGCTGCCAAGAAACTGGGTGACCTCGCACGGCACTTCGACCCGTCGGAGATTTATCAGACCGAGCTCGAAGAAACGCAAATACAGTGCCAGACGCTGCAGGGATGCCGTGAAGCGCTGGAAGCGATGCGCGACCATGCGTCCGACGTCTACCGCGTCGAAACGGGCCGCGTCTTTCAGGCAACCAGGGGATCGCAGGTCAGCAAGAACGGAATTACCGCAAGCCAGATCCAGTCGCGGGACTTCCTCGCAGCACGCGCAAAAGACCGCCGCGCGCAATTCCAGCCCGAGGGACCAATGGTCGTCGTGTCGGGCGGACATACGGGATGGCACGACTACGAGATGATTTGGGATATCCTGGACGATATCAAGGGCCGCATTCCAAGCATGGTTCTGGCAACGACCGGGATGCGTAAAGGTCTCGACGCCATGGCGAGCAGCTGGGCGCAAAAGAACGGGGTCAATACGATCACGTTTGCACCGGATGGCCGTCACGGCAAGCGGGCTCCGTTCTTGCGCAACGAAAGCATGGTCAAGCTTGGACCAGTCGAAGCGATCGTCGGCGAGGGCACGGGCATTCAGGCCAACCTTGCACAGCGGCTCCGTCAGGCGGGCGTCCCGCTTCACATCCGCCGTCTGGACGATCAGCGTCCGGCCAGTGGCGGGAACCGGCAATACACATCAGCATAGTGCCGCTCGGGAGGCTCCGGCTCATGCCGGAGCTTCCCTTTTTTTTCTTCATTGCTGCGGGGCTCAGGGGCATCGAACCCCTTCGCCCCGGTCAGGATTGGTCTGGACCCATAAAGGCTGTCTCTTATACACATCTCCGAGCCCAC
>OJBO01000759.1_pt1 | contig 15761 bp, 7 predicted proteins | sample 1590461 | NCBI WGS metagenome assembly OJBO01 (sample SAMN05416836, study PRJEB24817) | seawater metagenome | isolation source: Sea water | place: Canada:Atlantic | collected 2013-07 | reverse complement strand
TCTACACCTCTCTATTCGTCGGCAGCGTCAGATGTGTATAAGAGACAGCCACATGGCCATTGAAAAACCACGGAAATGGCATGAAGATAGCATTATTTTCAAGGAGTTAGGAGTTGCCACGGCCACAATCAAAGAAGCACAGTGACCACAGTTTGGTTGCTCTCGATGAGGCGGCATACGAGGAGCTGACGCTCCGTGGCTGATCCGGCGAGCTGGCGCGGAATTCGTGGCGCGGCACCGCGACGGTATCGAAGCGGACCTGCCGTTGCGGCCCCCGAGCTGGAAGCTACGGGACACAAGAAGACGGGAGGAACCAGTGGAAAATGAAGTTGGCCAATCAGCCGCTCTAAATCCTGCGAGGGCTTCGGTGCCTCGCGCTGATGCAAGTTAGAGGGGGGTATTTAGGACGTCATGGCCCACAGCAACAGCCTCATATCGTTCCTACGTCACTACGGCCCGATTCCAGCCAGCGACAACATGTACGACGAGTTGATCCAGTCCGAGATCGAACGTCATGCGATCGAACCGGCAATCCATATTGATCCGGCACGCCTCGATGAGGTGCGAAGTAACTTCGAGTCAGCGACACCTCGCAACGTAATTCTGACGGGGACAGCAGGCGACGGTAAGACCTATCACTGCCGACGCATCTGGGAGCATTTCGGAGGCGATCCGGAAACATGGAAGGCCGGGCAGAAGATCGTATCGCTCTCGCTTCCAGCATCAGACAAGACCTTTACCATCGTCAAGGACCTGAGCGAACTGACGCAGAATGAAAAGGACACAATGATTGCAGATCTTGCGATGGCGGTCGCAGGGAAGAACGAAGACAAGGTGTTTCTTGTTGCGGCGAACGATGGGCAGCTTCTGGCGACATGGAGAGACTGGTCTGACACACAAGATGAAGCTGCACACCGTGTCTTCAAGTTACTCGAAGACATGCTGGTCGAAGAACAGACGACGGATGATACGCTTATTCTTGACCTCTACAATCTCAGCCGTTTGGACGCGTCGATCCATTTTCAGGGACTCGTAGAGCAGATCGTCGAGCACCAGCAATGGTCCCAATGCCAGGGCTGTGATCTTCTGAAAGAAGATGGAACTTCAACCTGCCCCATCCGCATAAACCGCGACCGGTTGCGCGGTGGATCGGACGGCTCGGTATTCAGAAAGCGCCTCGGCGAGCTGATGAAACTGGCCCGCGCGAACCGGATGCACCTTCCGATTCGTGACCTCCTCCTTTTGGGTGTGAACATCCTCTTGGGAGACCGACAGGGCCAGCAAGTTCTCTTGACATGCCGAACTGCAAGAAACCGCGCGGAGAAGGAGGACTATCGACATACAAACCCTTATGCCAACGTGTTCGGCATGAACTTGCAGGAACGGCAACGACAGCAATACCAAGTATTCACAACGCTCGAAGGATTTGGAATTGGGCGCGAGACGGATAACAAGTTCGACAACCTGTTGATCTATGGCACATACGATGACTCGGACCACTACAAGAAGTTTGTTTCCGACGATATCTACTACGGCGCACAGGCCTACGAGCCGTATTTGCGCGATTACCTCGAAGGGGAGCGCGAGAACATAGACGAGTTCATGCGCGCACTCGGCCGACAGCGACAGCGTCTTTTTTTCTCGCTACCGCCTGACAAGGCGTTCGATCCGTGGCGCCTGACTGTCTACCAGGCGTCGGGCCGCTTCCTGGAGTTCGCCTCTGGCCTTGCCAGCGGTGCTGATGTTTCGCGAACAGAGGAACTGCTCGTTAAGGGTCTCAACCGGACGTTCTGCGGCATGATGATCGACGACGGAACGCAACTTTATCTCGCCTCGTCGGGCGGAGACGGACGTGGCAGGATCGCCTCACTGCTAAACTACGACCTGCCGACGAAGAGACACAGACGCGATCCGTATCTCCATTTCACTGTCGCCGCGGACCAGGCAACACCATGTCTGCAAATCATCGATCCCGCAGTTGCAGGGAATGACGTTGTGGATAGCCTGAAGCTCCAGCTAACGCATTTCGAGTACCTAGTGCGTGTCGCGGGCGGCAGTCTCCCTGCAAGCTTCTCACGCCAATGCAATGAGGATTTTCTCGATTTTAAGCTGCGTCTAATCAGCCGGCTCGACGAGCTAATCGGTGAAACGGCGGCAACTGACGAAGTGAATCTTCAAGCGTTGACTGTTGACGAAAGAGGGCGAGCGCATCCCGACAATATCCGGATCAGGGTAAGCTCATGAGTTCGCCACTCGAAGCGCCTGCAAAGTACAGAAGCGATGTCTATGTCTGGGTCGATGAGGCGATCTGGGGGCATCGCTTATATAACGATCAAACTCCATGGTTGGTATTTTTGGAGTTTCTGGCAATCTTTCAGTCTCGAAACTCCGAGGGACATGCCCTCAACGAAAGCAGGCGTGACGGCGCGCACGAAACCTTCACTTATCATATTCCTAGACTGATCCCGCTACGGCAACTGATATTCAATAACCCCCATATCCGCCATTTAGAAGCAACGCTATCTTCAGATTCAGAGCAGTGGCGCTCATGGCTGAAGACTTTCGCCACCGACGATGATTTTAGCTATCTACAGGATCGGTTTGGTTCCTTTGCCCAACTTGCCCGCGTGATCGAGTTTTTTCAGACGACAGGCATCGAACCGCACCGACAACGCCGCTGGAGTTCACGATTCCTGTTTCCATACGGCCCGAACTGTCTCTATGCCGATCTTCCCGCGAACATAAACGGCAGCCCTGACCGGCGCTTTTTCGCCCGCAGCGGGGAACTCCTGTACCTGATGTTGAATCGCAGCGGCGCAGGCCCTGAGATCGCAAAGGCGATCTCAGGGAAGCTGCTGCGCAGCGATGAAACCTGGAACCGCGTTGCCAGTGCCCTTCTACCAGAGGGCTTCCGAGCAGATTCGAATGCTGTCGCCAGCACGATTGGATATCTTCCTTACGCTGAGCGCCCAGAATACGCCGCGCTTGCTGAAACGTGGAAGAGCCTGCTGCAACTTGACCTTCCGGGTGAAACGCTGCTAGACCCGCTCATGCGTCTCTCCGCATTACATATGCTTCTCTACATGCTGCGCAGGGGGAATGAAGAGATTGGTGACACGGGCGAACCGAAATTCGTACTGGAGATTGCGTCTCCTAGAAAGACGACGATGTTTGAACTCTCGGCTGAAAACTTCGGTGCGAATCGGATGCTGTCCACCCGAGCCGTTCGCGCGCATGTGGAATCGGCGAAGACGGATGAGCGGTGGCAGAAAGCGCTGGAGGCGCGCGCGCCCGCCGACGCAGTGCGCGAATATCTGACGGAGCGATTTGAATGGGAACCGGACGACGGACCGCCCTCCGGCGATCCCGACACCATCTTTGATACCCTGCGAGGCTACGTTGAAAAAAGGCACCAGCAGCATGTCGCTAAGGTCCATATGGAATGGGCACGACAGATCGGGCTTGCGGTATCCCGACGGGGAACCGGTACATGGTATTCGCCTGACGACTCGCTCCTGAAAGCTTTGGTCATATGCACTGTTGACGAGGGCCGCGAGGAATATCACCGATTTTTGGCGAAACTCTATGAGCGCTTCCGTATCGTCATCGGGGCAACTGAAGCGGAGCGCGCTTTCGGCTCTCTGCCGACGGATCAGAATGCGTTCATGCAAAATACGCAACGCCTTGAGCAGCGACTGCGTACCCTCGGCCTGCTCCGCCGGTTATCAGATGACTGCGCTTATGTCCAAAATCCGTTCAGGAGCCGCTTGTGACAAGAAATGAGTTGATTGCAGCGGTCGCGCTCGACTTCATCAAAGCACTAGTTGAGCAAGAACCGGAAGGCTCGCTGCGCTATTGCATGCTTGGCCTTGAAACCTCTCTTGTTCGCTCCATAGCGAAGGCAGTATTGGGTGATACCGAGGCAAGTGCAACGGTGGCAGTTAGAATATCGTCTGCCTTTGACCCTGCCGTGGATCTTCCCGGCGAGGCAAGAAGCGATCAGTCCATTACACATTGGCGCCATTGCCGGCTTCCCGAAGGGAAAAGAGCGGTTCTGTTCGCAGCCTCGCAAGAAGAACTTCAGCGCAACGACAAAAGCGTCGAGAAGATCACAAGGATTGAAACAGACACGCTGCGCGCCCGGTATGATGCATGGATTGACAAAGTCGGCCTTACTACAGCGCATCTCGACCAGACCAAACGCCGTCATCTGTTAGCGGCTCTGGAATCCGCAAACAGCACTCATGCGGCACGTACGATCGAGACATTCGCGGATTTTGTGCTAGCGATTTCGGACGGCGTTATCTCGAAGAGCCTTCCGCTCCAGAAGGCCATTGACCATGCATTGCCCAGTCTCAGGTTGCCGCGTAATGCAGGCTATTTTGATCGGATTCCTGAGAAAAGACGAAACACGCCGTCTGAATGGAGCAAAGTATTCCGGCGACTTCACAGCCGGATGCGCCCGCTTCTCGTGCGGGAAACGGATCGTGGGGAACCCATTCCGCAGGAGCTGCTCAGGAGCAACCTTGAAGAACTCAAGGACCGTTTGACGAATACTGAATGTACGGCAATCGAGAACTTCATCGATGCCGACCTGCGGCTTGATTGCTGGTCTGATAGTCAGAAGGCCTTGGTCGAACTGGATTGGCGAACGGTCTCCGACCTTTTCGAAGGCGTCACAAAACGGGTTGCTCTCACGCTCGGCGAGCAGACGATCAAGTTCTTCGATGATGAATTCGACGATCAGCTCGACGACGATGAACGGGAATTGCTCGCCGGCACGTTCCCTAAAGTTCCCTCGGACGATCTTCAGGAGTTCCTCGAGTCACACAGAGAACACATGGCACGCGACAAGAAGCTTTCGAGTTCCTGGGAACGTTACATATATAGGAATCCGCAGACGTACGACGATTTCCTCGTGGGGCTTCTAGCCACGATTGACGGTTTGCGCCGACGCACCGCAGACGACGAAATCGTCGAAAACAAGCTTCTGATCCGTATTCCCAATGCGCGGGAAAAGAGCTTCTGGCGTAGCAAGAACCCTCGCGTTGCGCGGTATATTGCGTATCGCTATAGGGGCCTAGGATCGCTTCTAGGGGAGGATGTCGAATTGGACTTAGGGAAGCTGGAAGAATTCTATTTCCCACAGGCGGATGCTGATCTGGCTAAGGTCACATCCGGCTCAAAAGAAGCGAGGTCGATTAAATTTGAGGTCGTCCTCGATCCGGATGGTGCAAAATCAAAGCTGATATTCCACTGGGAAATGCCGGTTGATGCTATCGGTACGTCATTGCCCGACGACCTTGTTAGCATTGCCAATCACGATTGGGAGCATGCGCTTCTGCCGACGGCAGATATTGCAAGGCAATCTGTCAGCTCCAAAGGCAGCATCCAGCGGGTCGCACTGAATGACGTGAACACGATCCGCGATGTAACCAACACCAATGACGGCAAGCTCGTCGCGCCGAACAAGGCAAGCGGTGATCGAAGCGGTGCATTTCTCCACGCTCTAGAGGAGCTCTCCAAAGTTGTCGGCAAGGAAAGCGCAGTTGAGATACGGAAAAAATTTGACACGTTCTTGAGCGCTTTTACAGAGGCGATACGCGAATGGACCTTGAAGGACGGAGAGGGCATCGGCTCCGATGCGTTCATCGCACAAGCTAATGCTTACGGTGAGCTTCTTGAGTGTCTCCTGGATCATGCGAACAACGATCTGGCCCGAGAAAAGCTCTGGCAGGAAACCCTGCGTTTCGGTGTTGCAAATATTGGCGCGGGTGCACCTGCCGCAATTATCACGCCATGGCATCCTCTGCGTTTGGCGGAAATAAGTATCAAGGCTCGGCAGGCAGCCCATCTGATTAGGGATGTGCTCTACGCAAACGAGGACGACATTTTTGGGGCTGATCTGCTATTCGGCCAGGTCCAACGCGAGCTTGTCTCAACTTTCTATCCCGAAGTTTGCGTCGGGTTCGATGACGACAAACCTATACTGCTTGCCGCTGCTGACACTGCATATGACTACACTCTAGCGGAACCGCCCTTGCGCCGTACTCGCCCCGACGGTGACGGCGCCCAGGATATCGATCCCGGCGTTGCAGCCAGGGCATTTGGCGCCGTTGGGGCACAATATCTCAAACTCCTGCCCCATGAACGAAACAACTTTTCGGTCGTCTTGTACAACGCGGAGTCGAAAGCGCTGCCGAGCGCGCTCGCATCGGAGCTTTCGAACAAAGTTCAGCAGGAAAATGAGCTTCAATGCGATTTGCTTCTGACCCACTCGGAACCATCGAGCATACGACGTATTTATGAGCAACAAAATGCGACGGTCGGCGATGAATCTGGGTCGATCATGGCAAGTGAGGCAGCACGAGATTTTCTGTCTCGCATGCGAGTCGGGTTCCTTGATACAACTGACCTCCCTAGTGACGAGGCGGACCGTGCTGCCGATTTGGTCGCTTTGCAGGACGTTGTTGCTCGAAAAGCCAAACTAGTTTGGAAAAAAGCACCAGGTGAGCGCCACCCCGAACTAGCCGTACACGTTCCCCCACGGTGGTCGCGGCGGCGGCCAATTGGGGTAGCAGACACCGCTACCGCCGTATATCTCGCCTCCCCGTCACAACCACGCGTCGGTCAGACCTATCTAAACACGGTCCAGTGGTTTCTCGATGGTGATAACTCCCTACCGGGAGACGTTATTCCGGCCAGGGAGGTAAATTTCCGAGACGGGGCAATTGGAGATGTGTTTGCGCAGACGCATCGGATCGGTGAATGGGTGGTAAATTTTGACGAGCTCGTGGATCGTCGGCTTCTGACGAACAATGGCGTCCACGTCATACGACATATTCACGACCGGTATGTTGATCGAAATATTATCGTCTCCACAACCTCGAAGCCGCGACTTCTCCACGCGCTTCTTCGGCAGCGCCTCGATCGCCTTGATCCCGCCATAGCTGGCGGAGATGACAAAGTTATCGACGGCCTTATTGAGCAAGCTAACGCGATTTCAGGGCAGGTTGTGATGCGTGCGGCGCGCTACGGGCACTACGCAAACGAACTGCTGGGTATCGTGTTGTCGATGGAAAAAATCCGTTCGGGGCTGGGAGGAGTAGATCAACCCCTTGGGTGGTATTTCCTTGATGATTTTTCTTCCTGGTTCGGGCAACGTGAAGAGCAAATCGCCGACATCATGGCGATCGCACCTCGAGTGGAGAATGGTGAACCCCTTCTGAAAGTAGCGATTTCCGAAGCCAAGTTCGTCGGTTCAATGGGCTATCGGGCGCAAGCCAAGAAATCGGGGAAACAGTTGGAAGAAACGGTTGCCCGCATTGGTCGAGCGCTCGGCCCCGAGCATAAGCGAATTGATCGTGATATATGGCTGCACCGCTTGGGTGACTTCCTGATTGAGGGAATGGAGCCGTTTAATCCAGCCCAGTTGAACGGTTGGGACCTTCATAGATGGTCGGATGAAGTACGACAGGACAGAGTTCCAATCCAGCTTGTCGGGTTCTCTCACGTATTCGTTCATGATGATGATGAATACGTGGATGCTGGCGACGCCTCACCGCTAAAGGGGATGCCGCACTGCTTACAGCAAATCTTTGACAAGCCGCGCGTAGCGGATGCGGTTCGTTCCTTTGCATCGACTCGCGGTACGCCTGCGGCACCACTCCCTTTTGACGGCGGTGATTGGGCCGATGCTCTTGTGTCTTCGGAAACGAAGCGGCGGGACGACGGCGCGACTGAGGACAGGCGCGCACAGGATTCTCAAGTAGAAGTAGTATCCAACGATAGTGCAGCACGTGAAACGGCCGAAACGAGAGAAAAAACCCGAGAAGATCAGGAGCCGAGCGAAACTAAGGCATCGTCCGATACTGACGCGTCCGCCGGCGCCCGAGCAGAGGAAGAAGCGCTGATCGCCCAAGAATGTCGTAACAAATGGCCCTCACCTGAACTTGCTGCCTGGGTAAGCGCGGGACGGGTTTCAGGCGATGACAACGATGAGGCACAAGAATGGCTTGATATGACTGTGAGGTCGTTGCAGCGCGCATTGCGGGGATACGATATGACCGCTGAACTCGTTGGCGCGCGCCTTACGCCGAATGCTGCTCTCGTTCGTTTTCGTGGATCAGACGATCTCACTGTTCCGAAGGTCGAAAAGCGGCGGCAGGAACTTCTCACGTCTCATGCGATCGAGGTTATCAACGTCCTCGCTGCACCGATGGAAGTCGTGATCATGGTTGCCCGCCCGAGCAGGACAATCCTGCGCCTGCGTGATCTCTGGCGACAACGTGAACTTCCGTCAAGCGCCCCGGCGTCGAACACAAGCCTGTTGCTCGGAGCCTGTGAAGCTGACGGCGAGCTGCTTTATCTGAATGTCGGGGACGGATTCGGGGGGTTACAGCCTCACGGCCCACATACATTGATTGCCGGTGAGACAGGAAGTGGTAAAGGCGTGCTGGTCCAATGCCTGCTTCTGGATATCTGTGCAACGAACTCGCCCTCGTATGCTCGTATTCAGATGATTGACCCGAAAGCGGGTATCGACTTCCCCTGGCTCCGCCAAATGCCCCACCTCGACGGCGACTTGATCACTGATCGTGAAGCGGCTGTTGAAGCGTTAGAAGCGCTTGTTGCGGAAATGGAACGACGCAACCGTTTGCTGGCCGAAGCCGGTGTCACCAAGCTCTCTCATTACAATCGGAAAGTCGAAGCCAGTGAACGCTTGCCCCGGATCTGGTTGTTCCATGATGAATTGGCTGACTGGATGATGATTAAAGAATACAGAGAGGCTGTGGAACTGAATGCCAACCGCCTCGGCGTTAAGGCGCGTGCAGCTGGTATAAACCTGGTGCTCGTGACGCAACGTCCGGACAAAGATGCTCTGCCGATGCAATTGCGAGCAAACTTATCCAACCGCCTCGTTTTAAAGGTAGCAGATAAACGGAATTCAGAACTGGTGTTGGACGAATCTGGCGCGGAACGCTTACTCGGCCGGGGGCACCTCGCAGCCAAACTCTCCGGCGAAGGCAAGATCATACTTGCGCAAGTACCCTTTATTGACGAAGACGGGATCGTAGAAGTTGCCGGACTTATTGCACGTGCCTGGCAGACACCGGAGTCGGAAGTAAGAGCCTGCTGAGGTAGGATTCTATTTATGACATGCAAGGCAGACCTTGGCCTTGCCATACAGGTCGTCAATATCCAGCGGCTCACTGTCCGGCCTTAGCGGGTTCGGCTGAACCTTCGCGCGCATGCGGGCAAGCCGCTGTTCGTGATCTCGCCTGATCTGCGCGACGCGCTCTGGCTGTTCTAGCTCTTCAAGTGATTCGCCTTGGCTCCAGGTAAAGGGTGAGCCGTGTTCGACGGCGTTCTTCTCATACGCCTTGGCTTCCTCGAAGGCTTCTGGATGTTCCTCCTTGAGCCTGACCCACTCGATCTTCTGCTGGAAGAAACAGAAGGTGCAGCCGCTGCGCGTGCGCCATGAATAGTATTTCGGCAAGCCGAGTCCGGCCCCATCGAGAATCTCCAGCACACCGGCCTTGTCGATCCCCGCCTGCTTGAACGGCAGCTTGACGATGAGACGGTCGTGTTTGGACGAATAGCCTTCACGGTATTCTTCGTCGCTGCGGATCGCGACATAACTGTACACTGTCGTACCTTCGGCCAATATCGGACGAAGCCATTGCTCAAACGGCCGCAGCTTGAGCTGCCGTGTGCACCAGCGCGTTTGCGCCGACGGCAGGAAGTCGTTGTACTGCTTAAGCCAGAAATCAAAATCTCGGTCGGGATTCAGCCTGAGAATCGGCTTGCCCAGGAACCCCTCAAGCCGTCCGAGATATTCGTACACCTCCGGCAATTCCTTACCCGTATCAGTAAAGAAATACTCGATCTCCAGTTCGGGATGATGCTGGCGCATATAGACGGCAAGGGCCGCGCTGTCGCGTCCGCCGGACAGGCCAAGGACGTGCTTGACGGAGTCGGTCGTCAAGAAGCTGCTCTCCCTTTCCCGTTCTTGTGCGTGGGTGAGGGTTTCTGCATATAGCGCGCGCTAAGTTCTGCGAGGGCCGCCAGAATAATGTCGCGGTCGCTGGCATCGGATTGCTCCAGCGTGACGGCCACCCGCTCGATGAGTTCGTTGACGGCGATGCGGTCGGAATCGGCGATGTCAAATTCTTCCAGCAGCGGTGCGGGGCGGCCATTCATGCCAATCACGACGGCTATCGCCTGTCGCTTATCGGGGCGACCCTTGACGCGCGCATAGGTCTCCGCTCGGAGGAACTTCTGCGCCATGTCAGCAAGCTCTATCGCCGCCTGGTCGAGGTCGGGGTCTACCCAGTCGCGCGGCGGCTTATTCGCGACAAGGCTGGCGATACCTTCGAAGCTCTTGTCCGACCCATCGAACTGAGACAGTCGGCCGACAAAGGCGTCGAGCCGGAAGTCCCCGGCGAGCTGCCTGATGTTCTCGGCACGTGCGCGCAATTCTGCTAGCGATTGCGACGAAACGTTCGGAACCTGCAACTCTGCAAGCATGAGATCGCGCAATCGATGCAGCATGGAGGGGTACGCTTGCATCAGTTCCTCCAGCCCCTCGTGGACGCTGCCGATGATGCGCTGCAAATCTTCCTCGTTCGCAAGCGAAACATCTTCCCCGAGCGTTCCTGGAATGTCGTCAAAGAGGAACTGGTTCGGATCACGGGCGCGTTTGAACAGGTCGCGGATGTTTACGGCATTGGATGAGAGTCGCATCGTCCGCTCGGTCCACTTCGGAAGTTGGTCGTAGATCGCGACAAGCCCGCGTCCGACATCAATCGGCTCCAGGTGCACCAGCTCGTTCGTCTTGTCGAGTTCGCGAACGACCTCCGCCATGCCCGACAACAGGCGGCGCGCGACGTCGCCGAGGTCCATCCAGCGCAACTGGATGAAGGCCGGGTCTTTGGCAAGATAGTCCACGTCCACGTCGTCGAATTTCGCCCGAAAGATGCCATCGCGGTAGACGGCAATCTTGTCGCGCTGCGACAACATGAAGGCGACGGCCAGTAAGGGCATCACGCCGTCTTTCACGCCGAAGGGAGGCTTGCGCCACTCGTCGAACAGCTCGGAGAACGCGACCGTGCGATCGGCGTGCGCCTTCACATATTCGGACGCTTTCTGCCACAGCGGAGCCAGGCGACACGGATCGGCTTCGCTTGCCGCCGGTAAACCGAAACGCCAGTTCTTTCCCTGCTGCGCATAGAGGCCCGTCGCCTCCAGAATGGAGGCGAACAACCCGCCCTCGGCCGGGAAACCCTTGATGCCGAGGCGCGCTTCGCCCTCGTTCAGGACCATGCGCCGCAGTAGCGTGTTTTGCGCCGCGACCGCGTTGCTCGACGGCTTCTGCCGGTTCAGCAATTCGTTATGCAGGCGGGGCGACTGCTCGAAACGGCGATCCGCCAGTTCGGACGCGATGCCGTTCAAATCAGCCTGCCGCAAGCGTTCCTCCTGGTGATTCTTGCGGAACCACAATGCATTGTCGAACGCCTTGTATAGTTCGGCCTCAAGCAGGGCCTGCAACGCAGCTATGCGAGCGAAGACTTCCCGCCGAGCCACCGGATCGCCGGCGAGTTCGGGGTGATCGTTGCTGACGTTGTCGAGCGCGAACAATTCGCGCGCCAGCGGCACGACGGCCCATGACCTCTTCGAAAGCCCGACGACGATGTCCCATACACCGCTGTGGTGCGCTGCCTTGTAGCACAGGTCTTCGGCCTGCTCCTCGCTTTCCCCTTCGGTGGGGATGGCCAGCAGGAACTGGCCAATCGCACCGTTCTCCGGCTCGAACCCGGCGGCGCATTCGACAATGCCGCTGACGGGGACGATATTTACGTCGAACCACCTCAAAGCGCCTGTCTCGTGATAATGGCGTTTGGCTAGGATCGGCTGGAGTCCGGCAAGCGTCTTGAGCTCCTTGAAATCGATCTCATCGATATCGTCGAGCGCGACGCGGACCGCGGCGTCGATATCGAAGTCGCTCCCCGCGAATACGGCGCGGGCGTCGATGAACTTCTTGAAGATCGTGAAGGACCATGTATCCAGTTGCGACAGCGCTTTTTCGAGCGTTTTTGCGGGTGGCTCGGGGAAACAGGTGCGCAACAGCTCTGAATTCGCAACGAGCCCGGAACGCTCCTTGAACAAGTCGAGGACAGCGATTGTTTTCAGCAATCTGATATGAAGCGCATCGCCACCGATGGCTTCGCAGCGCTCGAGCGCCTCCGCCGCCAGTGCCCACCGGTGACCATCGGGCGAAGCGAGAATGGAAGGCTCCAGGTTGGTGCGCAGGTAATCCCATAGCCGGTCGGGGCCGTACAGTTCGTCATCCCCGGCATGGTTCAGGAAGTCCTGAAAACCGTGGGGTTCGGATGAATTGAGAAAACCGAATATGCTCCGCTGGTTCTGCCCGAAGCGCCGCCGCGAAATCGGACCCAGCAGGCACGCCACGACCGGGTGCAGCGGCCAGCATGCTTCGAGCATGGCGGCAAGCCGTTCATTGTCGCCGGCGCGGTCACGACGCGCGAACCCTGCCACGACTGACGCCAGCGGACCGGGTTTCTTGGGGCGATGATCGCTCTCGATCGCGTGGGAGACCAGGTCGATCTGTTCCTCGCCAGCGGTGTTGACGATCAGGTCAATGAAGCGGCCCTGGATTTTCGCCCATTCGTCGCGCATCTCGTGCGACAGGCGGTGCGTGTACTCCTCGAATGCTTGGTGCAAGACGCCGACGACCAGCAAACGCCCCTTGCTACGCGACGCCGCCTCGGCGAGCTGCTGGAGAATGTAGATATCGGCGCTGTCCTGCGCGGCGGCTTCAAGAAACTTGCCCATTTCGTCGATGAACAGGATCAACCCGCCATGGGCTCCGGGCTTTTCGGCGGCCGCCTCCGTCAGTGCGGCGATCAGGTTGCTTTCGGTCCAGCCGCCGCGCGGCTGCCGCGATACGAGCCCATTCCGCTTCACGGCTTCGCCGATTACGACGACGGGATCGTCGCGCCGCGCGACGATGGGAAGCACGCGCCACCCTTTTGTCCCAGTCGGCAGGGCGTTATGGATGGTCCTCGTCAGCTTTGTGCCGAAAACTTTGGCGGCCTCTTTCTGAATTGCTGAGTTGCCGTTCAGCAGGGCACTCAGGGCAACGACAAGGCTCGATTTGCCGCTGCCATAGGGACCGGTCCATGTAAACGCACCTTGCCCGGTTTCGGAGACGTGGCGCGCCATTGTCGCAAGGATATCGGCGGAGGAGTGCGGACAAACGAAACCCTCAAGCGCCGCGGCATCCCCGAGGTCGGAGTCAATGCGAATCGATCTCATAAAGCGGCGGGCGATGCGGACGCGCTCGTTTAAAGCCATCAGGCAGCCCGCCATTCAGCAAGCACGCCGTAATCACCTCCAATCCAGGACAGGGCGGATTCCGCATTGATTTCGATGTTGCGGATGACCTGTTTGAGGCCGGCGGTCTCGGACCATAGGAGCGCGCCGTCCGTCACGTCGTCGAGCACGGCAAGGCGGTCGGCGACATCGTTTTCGTCGAGCTGAAACACGCGGCCCGGTCCGCCGGGCGCATGCGCAATGGCCTCGAAGGACAGCGTCGCTGCGTTCGGCGCATAGCGTGTCCAGAAGTCGATCAGGGCAAAGGTGAAAACACCGTCGCCCAAGGTTGACTTCGGCCCACGCACAAAACGGAATCCATCCTTCTTGCCGATCGCCTTGATCAGGCCAAGCTCTGTCAGTGGCGATTCAAGCGCGTCATCGTGACCTGTCTTGCCGGAGGGCTGTCGCGCGACATAGGTGCGAATGAAACAGGCGACATCGTTCTTGATCGTTGTGTTAGCAACTCGCGACCAATTGCGGTCTCTCGCAAGGCGGTCGAGTTTCTTGACCAATCCGTCCCGTTCAAAAGTGACGGCGGGATAGTGGTTGAAAGCCCAAAACCACGTCGTCTTATCCGCATGGGCTGCCAACTGCCAATGAATCAACCACAGCGTTGCCGGGTGTTCCATATACGGGTCGAGGCCCTTTGAGTCGAACAGCAGGCGACCGAGTTCCCTCGTCCGAACCGAATTGACCGTGGGTTCCTCGATGATGACGCGAGCGGCCTTGGCCCAATGGCGCATGGAGGCAACCATGTTCTTGCCCACGCCGAATTGGGCGATAGCGTCATCGCCCCAACAGGCGGCCCTGTTGTCGGATTGATCTTCGGTTGCGGTGACGCGGTCGAAGGCCTTTTTCAACCACCCGTAGCGCAGTGGGAAGGTTTCGTGGCCCGAAAACTGCGGGCTATAGTCTTCTTGATATAGTGGCCCGCGCGCCATTGCCCCTCCGCTACTGGATGATGCCTCCAGCTCGACTGTAGCCGACGAGGCGTGCTATGGTCAACAGAAGCTGGAGGAGCCCTCCAGTAGCGCGTCGCAGGCCAAAATCGGCTGCAAGCAGAGATTATATTTCTCTAATGCATTGAAAAACCAATGAAAATTTTTAACACCATATATCTCGACCATCAGGCGACGACACCGGTCGATCCGCGTGTTTTGGCTGAGATGACGCCGTATTTTGGCGATTCGTTCGGCAACCCGCACTCGTCGGATCACCGCTTTGGGTGGGACTCTGCGCGCGCAGTCGAAAATGCCGCAGCGCGAGTTGCACGGCTGGTCGGCGTGGATGCTGGCGAAATCGTCTTCACCTCCGGCGCGACAGAATCTAACAACCTCGCCCTACTCGGGCTCGGACGCCGCGCCGCAAGCGGCAAGCGCCGCCGCATTCTGCTGAGTGCCATCGAGCACAAATGCGTTCTCGCCGCTGGGCGCGTCCTTGAGGATCAGTATGGTTTTACAATCGATACGATCCCCGTCGATAAGGAAGGTCTCATAGACTTGTCTGCGCTCGAAGATTCGTTGGACGACGATGTTCTTGCCGTATCAGTCATGGCGGTGAACAACGAGATCGGCGCAATTCAGAATACAGCGGAAATATCGCGGCTCGTGAGAGACTGCGGAGCCCTCTTCCATAGCGATGCGGCGCAAGCCCCTGTTGCAATGAACCTGGAAGGGATCGGAAGACAGACGGACCTTCTTAGCCTCTCGGCGCACAAGATGTATGGCCCCAAGGGAATCGGAGTCGCCGTCATCTCGCGCCACTTGCAGGGCCAAATCGAGCCGCTCATATATGGCGGCGGTCAGCAGAACGGTTTACGCTCGGGCACCGTGCCCGTACCGCTTTGCGTCGGCATGGGCGCGGCAGCGGAGCTACTCACCGCCGACGAAGCCGAGGAACGGCGTGCAGCGCTGCGCCGCCGCACGGCAGCGTTTGTTGAAAAGCTGAAAAGTCTGTCATGGCCGGTCTCGACGAACGGTCCGACAGGACACACCCGCCATCCCGGTAACGCCAACATCTGCTTCGCGGGATTTGTCGCACACGACATCCTGGGCGCGCTTCAGCCGCGTCTCGCGGCCTCGACGGGTTCCGCCTGCACCTCTGGCATTCTGGAGCCCTCGCACGTGCTAAGAGCTATTGGTCTGGATAGTGACGGGGCAGAGTCGTCAATCCGCTTCAGCCTCGGCTTCGGCACAAGCGATGAAGATATTGAGGACGCCGTGGGGCTGATCAAAGAAACACTGGAACGGCTGTGGAAGGCAGAACTAGTAGTCCACCCGCTTGATCCTTTCGGATGTTAAGCTGTTTTCTCAATAGTATTCGGCAAACTATTGAGAGGTGGTGGAATGAAGAAGCGCTACGTG
>OJBO01000747.1_pt1 | contig 15998 bp, 11 predicted proteins | sample 1590461 | NCBI WGS metagenome assembly OJBO01 (sample SAMN05416836, study PRJEB24817) | seawater metagenome | isolation source: Sea water | place: Canada:Atlantic | collected 2013-07 | reverse complement strand
ACGAGATCATGCCTAGTCTCGTGGGCTCGGAGATGTGTATAAGAGACAGCTCCGATATCGGCACCCTGATTGCACAATTGAGCGCGGTCACACTGAGCAAGACAGCTTATGTGCAAGATCCCTTTGGTGGATCGCAATCGGTTCCGGGTTCTATCATCACTTACCGCCTGACCGCCAACGTTACCGGCTCTTCTTCGGTCGACGGTCTGGTCATCAACGATCCGATCCCGGCCAACACAACCTACAAGCCCAACACGGTCCGCGTGGACGGTGTCCGGCTGACCGACGCCGCCGACGGTGACGCTGCCTTTGCAGACGGATCTATCATCACAGCCGATCTCGGAACCGTGAATGGCGGGACCGAACGCGTCGTGTCGTTCAAAGTTACGATCGACGAATAAGCTGTAACGCAAGGATATTTATTATGATTTTCAAAACATTACTTGCTGCTGCTGCAGTCACTTCGATGGCCGTTCCCGCGCTTGCGCAAAACGATCCTATCGAACTGTCCAGCCAGATCCAGCTCGTCCAACCTTCGGACGACGGTGATACTCTGGTTTCCCCGGACAGCGTGGTTCCTGGCGATACGCTGGTGTTCCAGACCAGTTACAGCAATCGCACTGGTGAAACGGTCACCGATTTTGTGGTCGCTACCCCGGTTCCGCCGAGCGTCACTCTGACAATGAGGTCCGCAGCTAATCTGGATGTGTCTGTAGATGGCGGAACCGGATGGGGCCAACTCGCAGATCTGACGGTCGAGGAAGAAACAGAAACGCGCGCCGCGACAGCTGACGATGTAACGCATGTTCGCTGGATTATCGCAGAGATGGCACCCGATGCAGAAGGCACGGTGCAATACCGTGCGATTGTAAAATAATTAAACTGTTTCAAGGGCTTTGCATCCACCAAAGCTCGTGAATACCGCCCTTCGGGGGGAAATCGGAACCGGCTGTAATCCCAAAAGGGTGCGGACTGTCCGAAGCATAACGGAGACCAATAATGACCAGAACTTATCGCAATGGAAGTGCTCTGGGCGTCGTACTCGGCGCCCTTGCACTCGCCACGCCAGCTGTCGCGGCCCCTGTGGGCACGCAGGTCGGTGAAACAATTCTCAACGAAGTAACCGTCAACTACAATGTGGGTGCGGTTGCACAGGACCCTATTGATGCACAGGATGAAGTCGCGGTTGACCGTAAAGTCAATCTGACTGTCGTTCGTACCGACAATACCGGCACATCGGTCAATCCAGGTGAAGAAGATGCCGCCGTCACCTATGTCATCACCAACGAATCCAACGATACGTTGGATTTCGCACTTGATGCCGACAACATTGCCAATGGCACCGCATCCGAACTGGACGGGGCCGAAACTGACAGTTTCGATGTCGGTGGCGGTTTCACTTATTATCTCGACGATCCGAATGCAGGTACGGTAGGCGTGTTCGACGCAAGCGACACGATCATTACCCATATCGACGCATTGGCGTCCGGCGATTCGGCCATTATCCATGTCGTAGCCGACATCCAGACCGGCCTGAGCACAGATGATCGCGCTGCGATCCTGCTGACCGCTACAGCGCGTGAGAATGATGGCGCGACTACACTGGGTGCGCAGTTCACGCCTGCGGCTACCAACTCTGCCAATCCGCTGACGGTCGATACCGTGTTTGCCGATACGGCTGACAACGGCCAAACGGCCAATGACGGCGCTGCCTTCGATACAGATGATTATATCGTTCTGGCCGCCGGCATCACGGCTGCCAAGTCAAGCTCTGTTGCTGTCGGCGCCTTCGCGGGTGACAATACCGGCACTTACCTGCCGGGTGCGACGATAGAATACTGCATCTTGGTGGCAAACAGCGCTGGAAGCGCGACGGCTACTGATGTGACTATCGAAGATGCCCTGCCCGCCGAAGTGACTTTTGTCGCTGGGTTCGGCGTTCAAGTCGGCGGTGCCGACTGCGACACGCCGGGCACAGGCTCGGGCACGGAATCGGGCGGTACCATTACTGCGACCATCGGCTCTCTTGTCCCCGAGGAGCAGCAATCTGTGATCTTCCGCGCGCTGATCCAGTAGACACAAGTGGGTTAGAGGGCGCCCGGTTTCGGGCGCCCTCGCTCCAGCCATACGATATATCTCGATGGCGGGTTAACCATAATGCAGTCGCAAACCTCTCTTTTCCGCGTCGGATCGGCACTGATCGCAGCACTGTCTGCTGTTATGCTGGTACCTAATGCGTCCTTCGCTGCAGAGCGGCAGGTGTCGAACACCGCCTCCGCTTCGTGGAGCGCTGGCGGCCGCGACAATACGGTCGATTCAAATACGGTTGCTTTCACGGTTGAAGAGGCGCCGGTCGAGCTGACCACATTCGTTCCGTTCCCTGGCGGCCCGCAGACTGCGGATATTCAGGCTTCCTATTGCGCCAGTTCCAGTGCGCCGCCACGGTTTACCGTCGGCGGCACGGACGGCGAAGTAATTAAAACAGAACTTTTACAGAGCCGGACAGTCCGTGTCGGACAAAACCTCGTTCTCAGGATCAATGCAGCCTCCGCCAATTTCGACCGCGCTGAACGCGACGAATTGCGGCTTGAGTTGACTACGCCAGGTGGTGATGCAGAGACATTGACTGCAGTCGAAGACGGCGTGAACAGCGGCATTTTCTTTGCCACCATTGGCACCCTTCCCCTGAATCCGGCGCCAGTGCAGAACGATTGCCGCCTCAGCCTGAGCGACGGCGAAGAAATCGGCATCGCTGCGTTCGTTGGAGGACGGGAGACCCCGTTCCTGACCGGAGAGATGGAAGCATTGTCCGATCCGTTCGGCGTTGTGTTCGACAGCCTCGACGGCACGCCTATCGATGGCGCTACTGTAACGATCATCGATGTAGCGACAGGCCAGCCGGCCGACGTTTTCTCCTTTGACGGCGTGACACCCTACCCCAGCACCGTCATCAGCGGCTCCAGCGCCACCGATGATGCTGGCGATACGTTCGACTTTGCACCGGGCGAATACCGTTTTCCGTTGCTTGCCTTTGGCAGCTATCGTCTTCAGGTAACTCCGCCGGAGCCTTACACCGCACCTTCTGCGGCAACTCCCGAACAGCTGGCTATGCTGACGGCTCCAGCAGGCGGCGCGTTCCAGATTTCCGACGCATCTTACGGCGGCCGTTTCAGCGTCGATTCCGTCATTCCCGTACAGGTGGATTACCCTCTCGATGCTCCTGGCGGCGACGTGTCGCTCGACAAGCGCGCCTCGCGTGAGATCGTGGAGCCGGGCGATGCGGTGTTTTACACCGTCACCCTGCGCAATACAGATGCCTCACGTATTTCGCGTGGGCTGACGCTTGTTGACCGTGCAGCACCCGGACTGCGTCTTCAGACCAATTCGGTGCGCCTTGATGGCCAGCCGATCGAAGAGGGCCTGACACCGGATGGCGACGGCAACGGCTTCTCGCTTATCCTTGGCCCCGTTCAGAGGGGTGTAACGCGCCGCGTCACTTACGCGATGACAGTGCGCGATGACGCACCCGTGGGCGATGCAGAGAACCGCGTGACTATAACCGCACCCGATGGCAACTCTGCCGCAGCGCAGGCCGGTATCCGGATCGAACGCGATGGCCTGACAGCGCGCATGACCATCATCGGCCGTGTCGTAGATGGCGGATGCCAGCCGGGCGGCGACGTACGCGGCATCCCCGGCGTGCGCGTAATGATGGAAGATGGCAGCTTTGCCATTACCGATTACGAAGGCCGCTATCACTTCGAAGGCGTCGTTCCCGGCAATCATGTGGTGCAGGCGATCCGCTATACCCTGCCCGATGGCGGTGAGTTCGTGGATTGCACCCGTTCCACCCGCAGCGCTGGCAGCCCCATTTCGCGCTTCGTCAGCGGACAGGGCGGATCGCTTGTCCGTGCCGATTTCCATGCAGCCCTGCCGGAAAACACGGTTCTTGAAGATCGCGGTGAGCAGGATCGCGAACAGCTGGATAATGTTACCGCTTCCGGCGCTTCGACGAATTTCCTCGCACTGGGCGATGGCCCTGACGGATTTATCTTTCCGTCGATCGATCACAATCCGCGCTCCCCTTCCGTGCGGGCGGCTATCCGCCACCGCGCCGACCAGAGCGCTGCATTGATGGTCGATGGAGAAAAGGTCGACGACCTTGCATTCGACGGCACGAAGATCAGCGAAGACAAAACCTACGCAATCAGCATTTACCGCGGCATCCCGCTGGAAGGCCCGACCACAAAGCTGCGGGCGGAAATCCGCGATGCGGACGGTGCGCTGGTCGACACCTTCGATCGGCAGGTCAATTATGCGACCACCCCTCTGCGTGCGCAGATCGTGCCAGAGCTATCCCGTCTGGTTGCAGACGGTGCAACCTCGCCCGTCCTCGCGGTCCGTATGCTCGACCGGTACAATCGCCCGGTTCACGCAGGGATCGCCGGTTCGCTGTCGCTGGATAGCCCCTACCAAACCAAAAGCGCCATCGAAGCTGCGCAAAGCCGAGAGCTTAGCGGTTTCGGCAATGCCTCTGCCAGTTGGCTGGTCGAGGGTGATGAGGGTATCGCTTATATAGAGCTCGCTCCTACGCTGGTAAGCGGCGCACTGCGCGCTACTTTTGTCTTTACCGACGGCGAAACCACGCGCGAAGAGCGTCTGGAAACCTGGATCGAACCCGGTGATCAGCCGTGGACCCTGATCGGTCTGGCAGAAGGCTCCATCGGTGCCCGCGATATCGCTGAAAACATGGAACGGGATGGTAATTTCGAAAGCGACTTGGGCGACAATGCACGCGTTGCGTTTTATGCCAAAGGCCGCGTTCTGGGTAAATATCTGGCCACCATCGCCTATGACAGTGCCAAGCAGGAGGCCGATCAACGTCTTCTCGGCACTATTGACCCAGCAGCCTATTACACCGTGTTCGGTGACAATTCGCAGCGCTTCTTCGATGCTGCCAGCCGCGACAATATTTATATTCGCGTCGAAAGCAGCACATTCTATGCGCTGTATGGTGATTTCGAAACCGGCTTCGATGAAACCGAACTTGCCAATTACCAGCGCATTGCCACCGGTGTGAAAGCCGAAGGCCGTTTCGGTCAGGTGCAAGCCGAGGGCTTTGCTGCCAAGATCGGGTCGCTCCAGCGTCGTGACGAAATTCAGGGTCAGGGCATTTCGGGTCCCTATCGCCTCACTAGCCGCCAGATCGTGCCGAACAGCGAAACGGTGACCATTGAAGTGCGGGATCGCCTGCGTAGCGAAGTCATCGTGCAGAGCCGCACCCTTGTGCGCTTTATTGACTACGATATCGATCTGCTGTCGGGCACCATCACCTTTACCCAACCCGTCATCAGCCGCGATCCTGCGCTGAACCCGCGCTTTATCGTCGTCAATTACGATGTCGATGCACTGGGTGACAAGCAATGGAACGCTGGTGGCCGTGCAACCTGGTCAACAGAAGATGACTCTTTACGCATCGGCGCCACGGGCCTGACCGAGAAAGGCGAGGAAAACCGCACCAATCTCGGCGCTGTCGACGCGCGCATTCGTCTGGGACAGTCGACTGAGATCCGCGCCGAAGTCGCTGCAAGCCGCCAAGATGGCGAAACATCCGCCGCCTATATGGCCGAAGTCGAGCATGTTTCGGGTCAATTCGACGTACTCGCCTATATCCGCCACACAGAGGCCGATTACGGCGTTGGACAGCAGAACATTGCCGAGCGCGGTCGCCGCAAGATCGGCGTCGATGCCCGTGCACGCATAACAGAGGATGTCAGCATCGTGGGTGCCGCATGGCACGACGAAAGCCTGATCGATATATCCAAGCGCGATGCAGTTGAGTTGCGCGCTGTATGGCAGTCTGACACCACGGACGCATTTGCTGGCATCGCGCATGTGGCCGATACCTTGGCCGACGGGCGGAAAACCAATTCCACCATCCTACAGGCCGGCGGCACACAGCGCCTGCTCGCCAACAAGCTGGATATCACCGTTGCCAGCAGCGTTCCGCTCGGCGGCACCGGGTCCGTCGCCTTGCCCACACGCCACAATCTGGGTGTACGCTATGCCATCACCCCCGCCTTCCGCGCGATTGCATCATATGAAATTGCTCGCGGTGATGCGATCGATGCCAATACGGTTAAGCTGGGCGCGGAGGTCACCCCGTGGGAAGGCGGACGTCTGATTTCTACCATCGGACAGGACTCCATTTCGCGCGGCGCTCTGGAAGCCGATGCCAACCGTACCTTTGCCGCGTTCGCGCTGGGCCATAGCTTCCGCGTGGGTGAACGTCTGTTGATTGATGCAACGCTGGATGGCAACCGCACGATCAGCGGCGACATTACCCCTGTTACGACTGTTAATGCTGCCCAGCCAGAGCCCAGCGGCGGCCAGCTCTCCCCCGGAGGCCTGCTTGGTGAAGATTTTACTGCTGTTACGCTTGGTGCTGCATGGGCCAACGGGCCGTGGAACGCGCGTGCCCGTGGTGAATATCGTGATGGCGAGCTGGCCAACCGCACAGGCGGCGATGTCGCTGTCATCCGCCGGCTTGGCGAAGGTAGTGTTGTAGGCGGCGGCGCCACTTGGACCCAGTCCGAGAACGTCAATGGCGGCACGACTGAAATCGTTGATGCAGCGCTTTCCATCGCTCATCGTCCGGCTGAATCAGCATTTTCCTTCCTTTCGAAGGTCGAATATCGCAGCGACGAAGTAAGCGGCGCGGTGGACGGTTTTGTCGGGGCTGCTGGTCAGACGGCTCTGCTGACTACCGGCGATGCACGTCTGCGTCGCCTGATCGGTAGCATTTCCAGCAACTGGTCGCCTGTGAATAACGACGAAGAAGACGGCCAGTCAGCCCGCACGGAAATTGGCGTGTTTGCCGGTGTGCGTCACAATTTCGACCGGGTTGAAGGATTCGACCTTGGCAGCACCACACTGCTGGGCGGTCTTGACCTGCGTATAGGCATTACCGACAGAATCGAAGTAGGCGGCAAAGCCAGTGCGCGCCATGATCTGTCTTCGGGAACCACCGCATTCTCTATCGGCCCCGAAATCGGCTTCGTCCCTACGACCAATGTGCTTTTCAGCGTCGGTTACAACATTATCGGCTTCCGCGACCCCGATTTCCGCGAAGCCCGCAACACGGACAAAGGTGTGTTCGCCACCGTTCGCGTCAAGTTCGACGACGACAGCTTTAACTTCCTAGGGCTCGGCCGATGAGAGCGTGTGCAACGAACAAGATTTCGGGAAAGTTACTGGCTGTTAACTATTATTCCGGTAACGTCTCCCGCATGCTTGGTACTGCCATAAACCCTAACGATCATAATGTGATAGCCGCTTTACGGGTGTTGATCGGGAGTGTAATCGGAGCCCTATCATTACTTTTTGGCACCGCTCTTAGCGCCCAAACGCAAACGTTTGATAACACGACATCCGGCACGATCAACGGCGCCACCACCTGTGCCAATCCGCTGACCCGGACTTTCACGGTATCCAACAGCTTCGTCCTTGCCGATGTCGATATTGGTATGCGCGGATCCCACACCTGGCGCGGCGACGTTCGGTCAACCTTGCGCCACCCCGACGGCACTTCGGTTCAAGTAGTTGACGGCAACTCCAACGATGTAAGTGGTGACAATTTCAATTTCCGACTGAATGACGAGGGCACCCAGCTTGTAAACACCGATGGCAATACGGTGAACCATTCGACTAACGCGGTTAATGGCGGATACCAACATAATTTCATTCCAAACAGTGCCCTGTCGGCATTCGATGGAAAAACGAGCAACGGAACGTGGACCCTGTCCATCTGCGACATTTTCACCGCACAGGACAACGGTACGTTTCTGGCCGCAACGCTTTATCTGAGCCCGCCTTCGGCAGACCTCTCGCTAAACAAAACGGTGAGCAATAACGCACCAACTGCTGGCCAGCAGGTTACGTATACGCTGGTCGCAACCAATTCCTCTGCATCCGGCGCCACGGCCGCAGTTACCGTGCGTGACGCCTTGCCCGCAGGCACTTCTTTTGTCAGTCAATCCGGATATGGCACCTATAATTCCTCAACAGGAATATGGACGATTGCTTCCATCGCACCGGGCCAAAGCCGCACCATCAATATCGTCGTCGACGTTGCAGCCAGTGCAGGCGCCGTAATCTCCAACACTGCAGAAATTCAAACCTCTACTCAGTTCGATCCTGATTCCACACCTGGAAACAGCGCGGCCAGTGAAGACGATATCTCAACCGCCACCTTTACCGTACAGGGCGCCCGAGTAGCTGGTATACCACCCGCCCTCTCCTGCCCCAAAGGCTCTCTGGCTTTTAATTGGGCCGGGCGGACTTGGACGCCGGGAAGCACAGCCAACAACTATAATCTGGCAGGTTTTGGTGCCTTCAATTGGCTTCTGCAAAGCCCCGCGCCTTATCTTGACGTCCCCCAATACGGTGGCATTCATCCACGTTTGACAGATGTACCGCAAAACACTCTTGGTCTGTCGATTGCGATCGATTTTGCGAACCGGTCACAGATAGCTACCAACACCATTACTCTTGGCGAGGTAGTCGATGGGTCGCAGTTTACGATTTTCGATATCGATTCATCTGCAACCTTCGCCGATTTCGTCCGCGTGACCGGCCGTTTAGGGACAACCACAGTAACCCCGGTACTCACAAATGGTATAGCCAACTATGTAATCGGTAATGCTGCTTATGGGGACCAGACATCAAGTGACGCGCAGCCCAACGGCAATGTTGTCGTGACTTTCAACAGCGCCATCGACAGCATAGTTATCGAGTATGGCAGTCACGCTCTTGCGCCAGCAGACCCTGGCGGCCAAGCTATCCAGTTCCCTGGAAACATTCGTATTTGTACGCCCGATGCCGATCTGGTGGTTGCAAAATCGAGCACACCGGTAAGCGATCCGGTGTCCGGCGAAACCAATTCTGCATTTGCAATCCCCGAAGGAATCATGCGCTATTGCATCCTCATCTCCAACACGGGCAGTGCCACTGCGAGAGACGTGGTCGCTGATGACGTCCTGCCGACCACGATGACCTACAATCCGGGCACACTCCAATCCGGCACGACATGCGAAACCGCAACGACTGCAGAGGACGATAACGCCACGGGCCCAGACGAGACGGACGCTATCGGTGCTTCATTCGATGCAGGTACGGTTGCAATTCGTGTGCCCGCCATGATTAGTGAACAGACGGCAGCGGTCACATTCGAGGCAACAATTAACTAATTCCGCGGCGGCGGTTCCTGCTACGTCACAAAACCAGTGACGACTTTCCCCTGTCCTACATGAACCTATTTGGTTACTCACCTTTCCATTGTTCCACAGGAGAGGCCAAATGCCCTTTATTGAATCACTGATCGGACCGATCGCAAGCATCGTCGACAAGATTATTCCCGACGAAAACGCCCGCGCGCAGGCGAAGCTGGAATTGCTGAAGCTGGAGGGAACGCATGAACTGCGCGCCATTGAGGCCCGCCTTTCCGCCATCGTCGCAGAGGCGCAATCGGCAGATCCGTGGACCAGCCGTGCGCGCCCCAGCTTTCTTTACGTAATGTACGCTATTATCCTTGTCTCCCTGCCAATGGGAATCGTGGCAGCGATCAGTCCCCACACTGCCCGCGATATCGCCGCAGGTATGAACGCCTATCTCGGCGGACTGCCAGAACCGCTCTATGCGCTTTTTGGTACAGGCTATCTTGGCTATACGGCGGCGCGCCAATGGGGGAAAAATCGCGGAGTGGATGGGTAAATGGCCCATGTGGCGCATGGAATGTGTGTGATCGCAGCCGCAATACACATAAAGCAGTGCAATCCTAAGCGGCTGGTTCCGGCGGGGCATTTCTTTGCCAGTTTGCCTACACAGCGTTAATGGCTTCTGATGACGCATCCAATCTTTATCCTCAATGGACCCAACCTCAACCTTCTAGGTTCGCGGGAACCCGATATTTACGGGCGAACCACTCTGACTGAAATAGAAGCCCTGTGCCGCGACACCGCCGGTCCGCTGAAGCTAAGTGTAGATTTTCGCCAGACCAATCACGAGGGGGTTCTGGTCGACTGGCTGCACGAAGCTGATGCCTTAGGTGCAAAAGCCGTTCTGCTGAACGCAGCAGCCTATACCCACACCTCGATTGCCTTGCTCGATGCAATCAAGGCCATTGCAGTGCCGGTGATCGAAGTGCATCTTTCGGATCCCTCGATGCGTGAGGATTTTCGCCATCTGTCTTATGTCGGAATGGCGGCGGCCCTAACGGTAGAGGGGCTTGGCGCGCAGTCCTATATCAACGCGCTGAAGCACGCCGCCCAAATGTAATTCGCTCTCCGCTGCCCCTTGCCAGAATGGACAGCTCTGCGCATAGGCTGGTGGCTTGTGACAACCGACAGGACGAAAATGGCTGAAACCAAGTCGAATCCAGAAGCCAACGAAACACGCAGAAACGGTATGAATGTCGATACAAAGTTGGTCCGTGAACTTGCCGAGTTGCTCGGCGAAACCGGGCTGAGCGAAATCGAGGTCGAAGACGGTGACCGCAAGGTACGCGTTGCACGGCAAATGACTGCGGCTGCTGCGCCGACCACTGTAGCCGCAGTAGCGCCCACGACTGCTCCTGCCGCTGCGCCAGCGCCGACCACTTCCGAGGCAACCGACGCAGCCGATGCTCCGGTAGCAGACGCAATGACATCGCCTATGGTGGGTACCGCTTACCTTTCTGCCGAGCCCGGTGCCAAACCGTTCGTATCGGTAGGCGACAGCGTGAACGAGGGCGATACCTTGCTGATCGTTGAAGCGATGAAGGTAATGAATCCTATTACATCCGACCGTGCTGGCACAGTCCGACAAATTCTGGTCGACAACGCGCAACCGATTGAATTCGGTCAGCCGCTCGTCGTTATTTCCTGAGCGCGCCCGTGGCTATTAAACGCATCCTGATTGCCAATCGCGGCGAGATTGCCTTGCGCATACACCGCGCGGCGCAAGAAATGGGTATCGAGACAGTTGCGGTGCATTCCACCGCCGATGCCGATGCGATGCATGTGCGGCTGGCCAACCACGCCGTGTGCATCGGCCCCCCACCCGCAGCCGACAGCTATCTTAATGTCGCAGCGATTATCTCAGCGGCCGAGGTTGCCCAGTGCGACGCCATTCACCCGGGCTATGGCTTCCTTTCCGAAAATGCGAAGTTCGCGGAAATCGTTGAAGCGCACGACATTGCCTGGATCGGCCCCAAGCCCGAGCATATCCGCACAATGGGCGACAAGGTAGAGGCCAAGCGGACCGCCGGCGCACTGGGCCTGCCACTGGTTCCGGGCAGCGACGGCGCAGTCTCCGATATCGGCGAAGCACGCAAAATTGCCGCCGAAACCGGTTACCCGGTGATTATCAAGGCGGCATCAGGCGGCGGTGGCCGGGGAATGAAGGTCTGCACCTCGGAAGATCAGCTTGAAACGCTGATGAAGCAGGCCGGCACCGAGGCGAAATCCGCGTTTGGCGATGCGACCGTTTATATCGAGAAATATCTCGGCAATCCGCGCCATATCGAATTTCAAGTGTTTGGCGACGGTGAAGGCAAAGCGATCCATCTGGGCGAGCGCGATTGTTCTCTCCAACGGCGGCACCAGAAGGTTCTGGAGGAAGCGCCATCCCCGGTACTTTCTACCGAGCAGCGTCATCGTATGGGTGAAATTTGCTCCAAAGCTATGGCCGATATGGGCTATCGCGGGGCTGGCACGATCGAGTTCCTTTGGGAAGACGACGAGTTCTATTTCATCGAGATGAACACCCGCCTTCAGGTCGAGCATCCGGTTACAGAAATGATCACCGGAATCGATCTGGTGCGTGAGCAAATCCGTGTAGCGGCGGGCAAGACGCTTTCTGTCACCCAAAGCGAGGTCATTTTCACAGGCCACGCAATCGAGTGCCGGATCAACGCGGAAGATCCTTTCACTTTCGCCCCTTCGCCCGGCGAAGTGACGGCCTATCATGCAGCGGGCGGTATGCATGTCCGGGTCGATAGTGGCCTTTATGCCGGATACCGCATCCCGCCCTATTACGACTCCATGATCGCCAAGCTGATCGTCTATGGCCGTACGCGTGAGAAATGCATCATGCGCCTACGCCGCGCGCTGGAAGAGATGGTCGTCGAAGGGGTTAAAACATCTATTCCACTGCATCAGGAACTGATCCAGCAGGAAGATGTGCTGAACGGCGACTATTCGATCAAATGGCTCGAAGAATGGCTGCAGAAGCGCGAAGGATAGTCAGCAATCGTCGCTGTTCTTTAACTCCCTAGCGGAACGCCAGGCTGTATTTTGCTGGTCCGTATCGTCAGTGATGTCTTCACGCTCGCCACATTGGGCGCAGGGGTCAGCTTACTGGTCAGAAATTCCTGAAAACTCTGCAAATCATGGCTGACGATTTTCAGGATAAAGTCGATTTCACCGTTCAGCATATGTACTTCGCGCACTTCGGGCAGATCACGCATAGCCTGTTCGAATTCGCGCAAGTCGGCCTCCGCCTGACTTTTCAGGCTGACCATTGCAAACACGGTAAGCGCGAAGCCCAACCGCGAGGGGTCCAGTTCTGCATGATAACCGCGGATTACGCCTGCCTCTTCCAAAGCTCGCACGCGGCGCAGACACGGCGGAGCAGTCAGGCCGACGCGTTGGGCCAGTTCGACATTAGTGATTCGGCCTTCGTCCTGCAATTCTGCGAGCAGACGCATATCGATTTCATCGAGGCTCGCCATGATATCCTTCTCTGCATTCTTTATGCGGTTGTCGCTGCTTCAAAATGCGGTGCTTCCCAGTAAAAAGAAGTAAGGAAAAACCGAAATTACGCAGTGTTCAACAAGATTATTTTCTTTGCCAGCAATTGTCCCGCTTTGCAACGCGTCCGGCCTTCTCGCTACGCGCCTTCGGAATGCTGTTACATGGCGGTAACGAAGTCGAGTAACTTTGTGCCGGATTGCCAGCCAGTCCGGCATTCTCCCGTGTTAGGACCCACTGCCGCTCCATGCTATTTGATGATCGCCTTGCAACTGTGCTGCGCCACCGCGCATCTGGCAAGCGCGCGGCGCGTACACAGTTCCGACAGCTTCTGGATTTGCTTGGTCCGCGGCAGCGCGGCTCCAACGAAAGCCTACGAGCAGCAGCATGGCTGAGGCTGGCGGCACTGGGTGAGGCTGTACCAGCAGCCCACCGGGCCGACATGATCCGCGACCCCGCTCTGCGCTTCCACAACCCGCAGCTTGCCGCACATTTCGCCGAAGACGAACCTGCGGTTGCGGCCGCCGCGCTGGCTGTTGCGCAATTGCGGGAAGATGATTGGGAAGCACTCATCCCGCGCCTGCCAATCCGCGCGCGCGGTTTTTTGCGCCTGCGCGATGATCTTCCGCCGGGCGCCCTGCGCCTGTTGGAACGGCTGGGCATCAGCGATCGCGGACTGCCCGAACCTACCACGAAGACCACCAGCCCTAGGGTGGAGATTCCCGATCAAGTCGAGACACCCTCCTCCACCGCCCCCGCGCCGCAGCCCATAGCAACGCCAATTGCCGCCAACGATGCGCAGGAAACCGAAGAGGACCCCGCACCGAAACCTGCCGATACGGTACGAAGCGGCCAGTCGGTCCCGATCGGCACGCTGGTCGAACGGATCGAGGCATTCCAGCGCGAACGGTCCCAACGCTCGACTGGCGAGCCATCGAAAAACAGGAATGAGACCGCCGCCCCCCTTCTTCCACTGGGTGACGAGGCTCTTGCCCCCCCTCCTATATTGGGATTTGCTTTTACGACTGATGCTGCAGGGCGGATCGATTGGGCAGAACCGCATGTCGCCCCTTCGGCGATGTACATGGCTGTCCTGCCCCTGTTGCCCGACACACAGCGCAGGATGTTTGACCGGCGCCAGCCGATAGACAGCGCACCCATCACCATCGACGGAGCACCCATAGTCAGCGGGGAATGGATCTGCGATGCCTTCCCCCGATTTACGAATGGTGACGGTCGGTTCTACGGATATGCCGGACGCTTGCGTCGCCGCGGACCTGCCGAACAGGACGCGGCGGCGCCTGCACAGAGCGATAGCTTACGCCAGTTGCTGCACGAATTGCGTACACCGGTTAATGCAATCCAAGGCTTTGCCGAGCTGATCCAGCAGCAATTGTTCGGGCCCGTTCCGCACGAATATCGCGCACTGGCAGCCAGTATCGCCGGAGATAGCGCGCGAATGCTGGCGGGCTTCGATGAACTGGATCGGCTAGCCAAGCTCGAAAGCGGCGCACTGGATATGGATCTGGGTAACGCAGACCATTCCGCAGTGATCGCTTCTGTGGCTGAGCGGCTGGGCACCATCCTTATCCCGCGCAATGCCGGGTTCGAGATCGATCTGGCCGACAACATTCGTGTGTCTTTAAATCAAGACGATCTGGAAGCACTCTCGTGGCGTATGCTGGCGTCGCTGGCCGCATCGCTTGCACCCGGAGAAAAAGTCGACCTGACGCTGGTGGGCGACCGGCAAACTAGCTGGCTGGAAATAACCCTACCCGCTGACCTGGCTCACAACGATGATATCTTCGCGGGTTCGACTCGCAAGGCACAGGGCGCGGCCTCTGCTGGAGCGTTTGGCCCGGCCCTTGCCCTGCGCCTGGCCCGTGCAGAAGCGCGCGCCGCAGGCGGAGAGCTTGCAAGAGTGGGGACACGGCTGGTTCTTACACTGCCACGCTTGACCGACGGCGAGACCGAACCTAGCCAAGATAGCCAGACCGGGCGCGCCGCCCAGTCGTCCTGATTTTCCATTCCGGGCGCCGGACTGCCAGACGTGACCAATATGCTAGTGCCGCCAACGGCAAACAGCAGGGCAAAATTCTCCGATAGCTTCGGGCAGCGTTCCCTACTGACAGTCGATACCGAGGAAGAGTTCGACTGGAACAAACCCTTCAGCGCCAACGAGCATGGCCTGGAGCATGTTAGCCAATTGCAGTTATTTCAGAAATTCTGCGAAAATCTGAATGTCAGTCCGGTCTATCTGGTCGATTGGCCAATTACCCAATCCCCGATGGCCTGCGAAATCCTCAGCGACGCCATACGCCGCGGTAAAGCGGAGATTGGTATCCAGTTGCACCCCTGGGTGAACCCTCCGCATGACGAAGAAGTCACAGAGCAAAATAGCTATGCCGGCAATCTTCCGGCGGCTCTGGAGAGGGAAAAGTTCATTCGGCTACGAGACGCGATCATCCAGAATTTCGGTGCAGAGCCGATGATTTACCGCGCCGGGAGGTATGGCCTGGGCCCTCAAACACAGCAATTGCTTGCCGATACAGGAACAGCAGTCGACACGTCTGTTCGCTCAAATTTCGATTATTCAAAATTCGGCGGCCCTAATTACTCACGCCACCCGTTGCATCCGTATTGGACCGGCCCAGACGCGCAGGTGCTCGAGTTGCCTGTGACCACCGTTTTCTGGGGTATGCTGCGACGCCAGGGACCAATGCTGCAATCCGTACTGGATCAAGCGTCTCCACTGCGCGGAGCATTCTCCAAATTTGGATTACTAGAGCGGATTGCACTGACGCCCGAAGGTGTAACGGCGCAGGAGGCATTACGCGGCATAGATATCGCCCTGGACGATGAATTGCCCTTATTGGTTTTGTCCTTCCATAGCCCTTCGCTGGCTCCCGGACATACGCCCTATGTGAAAGACAAGGCGGGCGTGGACCGCCTGTATAACTGGTTCCGCGATATTTACGGCTATCTGGAACAACGCGGCGTGCGCCCGACAAATGTACGGGAAATTATGCAGAATGCGGTGCTGCCCACCGACTGAAAAATGTCCTTTCAACGTAAAAAGACAAACGCCGCTGTTGCAGCATTGCAAAAGCCCCGCTAGGCGCGCCGCACGAGGCAACCAACCTCGTGTCCCGGGAGGGCCTGTAGCTCAGTTGGTTAGAGCTGGCCGCTCATAACGGCTAGGTCGCGGGT
>OJBO01000733.1_pt1 | contig 16336 bp, 16 predicted proteins | sample 1590461 | NCBI WGS metagenome assembly OJBO01 (sample SAMN05416836, study PRJEB24817) | seawater metagenome | isolation source: Sea water | place: Canada:Atlantic | collected 2013-07 | reverse complement strand
CTGACAGCCTGTCAGGCACCCTGCCCGAGATCCTGTTCTTCGCCTTCCAGATGACCTTTGCGATCATCACACCAGCGCTCATCGTCGGCGCTTATGTTGAACGCATCGGCTTTAGCTTTGTGATGCTGTTTTCAGGCCTGTGGATGCTGCTGTGCTATGCGCCGGTGGTGCACTGGATTTGGGGCGGTGGCTTTCTTGCGGATGGCGGTATCTTTGGCGAGGTCGGCGTGCGCGATTTTGCAGGTGGCATCGTCGTGCATGAAACAGCCGGTCTTGCCGCGTTGATCCTTGCCGTGTTCCTCGGCCCACGTTTGAACCACAACACACCGCCTCATAACCCCGGCTTTGTGATGATAGGTGCAGCGATGCTGTGGGTCGGCTGGTTCGGCTTTAATGGTGGCTCGCAACTGGCGGCTGACGGCGGAGCCGCGATGGCAATCACCGTGACCCACATCTCTGCCGCAACGGCGTCGCTGACATGGGCATTGTGGGAGCGGATCAAATTCGGCAAAGCTTCGCTGGTGGGCATCGTCACGGGCACCATTGCGGGCCTCGCTTCAATCACGCCGGCGTCCGGATTCGTCGGCCCGTGGGCAGCCCTGCTGATCGGCGCTGTCGCTGGTATCCTGTGTCAAGAAGCCGTCGTGCTTATCCGCAACAAGGTCAAAATCGACGACACGCTCGATGTCTTCGCTGTGCACGGTGTCGGTGGTATCTTTGGCACCATCATGATCGCTGCGCTTGGTGCGGGCACGTGGACCGCACAGCTAGGATCGCTGGCAATTGTTGGGGTCTATACCACGGTGGTGACGGTCGTGCTGGTGTTGGTCTGCAAGGCAATCACGCCACTGCGTGTCAGCAAAGAGGTCGAGGTCAACGGGCTCGATCTGTCGGTTCATGGTGAACGGGCCTATGATCTAAGCAGCTGACCCAAATCGAACAAACACACACAAAGGCCCCTTCTTGGGGCCTTTGTCGTTTTAAACGGCGCTATGCCCCCGGGCCATATAGCACAGCGGCGCGTTTCTCGAATGCGCGCACCACCCGCTGCATCGCCTCGTTAAATACGACACCGATGATCTTTTGCAAAATCGCATTCTTGAATTCAAAATCGACAAAGAAATGTATCTTGCATCTGCTGTCGCCGATGTCCTCGAACCCCCAGTTCGACTTCATATACTTGAACGGGCCGTCCAGATATTCGGTGTCGATCTTTTTGGTCTCTGGCCACAGGACAACGCGGCTGGTGAACCGTTCACGAAACACCTTGAAACTGATGACAAGATCGGCGTCCATCACCTCGTGATCGCCCTTGTCCTCACGGCTTTTGATCCGCGCGGCGGCGGTCCAGGGTAAAAATTCGGGGTATGACGCCACATCGGCCACCAGATCATACATCTGTTGGGCGGTATACGGCAGCTCGCGGGTCTCTGAATGGGTAGGCATTGATTTCCATCTGTCATGAAGTTAGCCCTTATGAAATCTTAACTCCTCCTTTTTCAAGGTAAAACCCATGACAACGCGACCATATGTCATCGACGAAATGATCTCGGCCAAGGCAATTGCCGCGCGGATCGAAACCCTGTGCCGTGAAATTCAGACCGAATTCGAAGGCACTGAAAAGCTGACAGTTGTCGGTTTGCTGCGCGGGTCCTTCGTATTCATCGCTGATCTTGTGCGTGAACTAAACCTGCCCATCGAAGTCGATTTCCTAGAAGCGTCCAGCTATGGCGATGGTATGGAAAGCACGCGGGAAGTCCGCATTCTCAAGGACTTGCGCGGCGCAATCGAAGGCCGTGACGTATTGGTCGTCGAAGATATCGTCGATACGGGCCACACCCTACACCACGTGCGCAACCTGCTGCTGTCGCGCGAACCTGCGCGGCTAAAAACCATCGCATTGCTCGACAAACCCAGCCGCCGCGAGGTGGACATGAAGGCCGACTGGATCGGCTTTGAAATTCCCGATGAATTTGTCGTGGGGTATGGCATCGATTACGCACAGCGCGACCGCAACCAGCCGTTTATCGGCAAGGTCCGCTTTACATGAACATCGCATGGCTGATGCGCATGAGACGTTGGGTGCAAAATCCGCCCTCGGCCAGTCGCGTTAAGTTTGTCTTTGCGGTCGTACTGGCCGGCGCGTTGATCTTTGGCGCAGAATATTTTGGCTACTGGCCTGAATGGGCCACGACCGAACGCATCAAGAAACCCTTCTGATTCTTCCAAATGGCAAAAAATCCCGGGGAGTTTGAGGGGCAGTGCCCCTCATTATCGGGAATGAGTTTGAGGAGCAGCGCCCCTCACTATGGTTTTTGAGATTGCGGGGCAGCGCCCCTTATCTTCAACCCAGCTTCGCCAACCGCGCCGCCTGCAAGCGCGCAAAGTCGTCGCCCGCGTGATAGCTGGACCGAGTTAACGGCGTCGCAGATACCATCAAGAATCCCTTGCCGTAGGCCGATTTTTCATAGGCGGCGAATTCATCAGGGTGCACAAACCGGTCCACTGCGTGGTGCTTTGGCGTCGGCTGCAAATACTGCCCAATGGTCAGAAAATCGATATCTGCCACGCGCATGTCTTCCATAACCTGCATCACGGACTGACGGTTTTCGCCCAAGCCCACCATGATGCCAGATTTGGTGAACATGGTCGGATCAAGCTCTTTCACCCGTTGCAACAGGCGCAGCGAATGGAAGTACCGCGCACCGGGGCGGACTTCGGGGTACAGCCCGGGGACCGTTTCCAGATTGTGGTTAAACACGTCCGGCCGCGCCTCGACCACGGTTTCAAGCACCTTTGGGTCACAGCGGATGAAATCGGGTGTGAGAATCTCGATCGTGGTGCCCGGCGACCGTTTGCGCACGGCGCGGATGGTTTGTGCGAAATGCTCTGCCCCGCCGTCTTCGATATCGTCGCGGTCGACGCTGGTGATGACCACATGGTTCAGCCCCAATTTAGACACCGCATCGGCGACGCGCCCGGGCTCGAAGATATCAAGAGCTTCTGGCGGGCGCCCCGTGGCGATGTTGCAGAAGGTGCAGGCGCGGGTGCAGACCTCGCCCATGATCATCATGGTGGCGTGGCCTTGCGACCAGCATTCGCCGACATTCGGGCAGCCCGCTTCTTCGCAAACCGTGACCAGTTTGTTCTCGCGCATGATCTTGGCGGTATCTGCATACCCCTTCCCACCCGGTGCCTTTACCCGAATCCAAGACGGCTTTTTCGGCTGTGGATTATCGGGGCGTCGGGCCTTTTCAGGGTGGCGCTGCTCGGGGATTTTCAGGTCTCGCATGATCAGGCTCCGTTGGGAATACGCCCCTTATGTAGTCGCTTCGCGCGGCGCATGAAAGAGGGAGTTCTCATCCGCAGGACAGCCTTGCGTGTCGCCACGATTTCAAGCCCATTGGTCAGCCGATCATAGCACTGCCCGGTCCAAGCGTTTCGACATAATGTTTGCGCAACCGCATAAGCGCAATGCGCAGCACAATTTTGCCAGATCGCGCAGACCAGCCAAGACGTTTTTCCGCGGTCTCCAATCCCTCAAGGTAACAGCAGCACCGCAGCACAATGTCCGACAGTCCCGGCCCCAGATCTGCAAGCGCTGATCCGACGCGTGCCCGGGCCGCAGAGGGCGCACTGCCTTCAAACGAGACACTGTCCCCCTGCCCGCCCGGTGCCAGAAACCGGTCCCAATTCTGGGTCACGGCCTCGCCCATTTGCGCCAGCTCAAAATCTTCACGCAGGCGTTCGCCTGCCTGTACCAGATTATCTGACAGGAACGGCGCGCCGTGAGCATCACGACGGCGGGCCAAAGCAGCCAAGGGGCTCTCCGCAAGCGTATAGCGCAACCGCCGCGCGGTCTTTTGGAGGGCGCCCGCAGGCGGTGGCGTCGCGGCGAAAGAAGTCTGATCCTCGCAAAACTCGGTCCCGAGTGCCTCTGGCGTCGCCTTCGCCAGCATATCCTCTAGCGCGTTCCGTCCCGCAGCGGTGATATGATAGCGCAAGATGCGCCCTTCGCCATCGGTGGCGATCCAGCCGTTCAACGCCATCGCTTGTGCTACGCAGCGATCCACGACTGCCGTGCGCGTCTGCGCGCCCTCAGGCCCGTTGCGCACCACGACGCCTTTGTCCATTTCGGCAGCGACAGCAAGCATGGCACCCGTTTCACACAAACGACGCAAGATCCGCTGTGCTTCGCTGGTCAGGGTTTCGTCATCGGGCATCATCGGTTGTGCACTGTTGTTCATCGCAACGGGCTCCTGCATGGGGTGGGTTTTACAGCGGCTGACCTGCCCCAGAACATCCAGAGCATCATCCACCAGCGGATCGTCGCGCCGCGTTTCCAGGCGACGGATCTGGCGCAAAATCGTCGAGGCATGGCATTCCGCAGTTCGCGCTAACGCCCGAATAGGGTGCCCCATCTCTATATGAGACAGGTAGTGCCGCGCGGCGTCGGGCACCCATCCGGGCAATCTGGTCCCATCTGGTCGTGTATTCAGTATTTGCGTCATGCACTGTCCTTTCCAAAAGCAGCGTGGATATCCACAGATTTACCCACAGTAGCAAAAGGTTAATTGGTTATGGATTTGTTAATATATGTGGTCAAAACCCATAATTGTTTCCAAATGGTAAACACTCGTAACCACGTCGCACGGCGAGTGGTCCCGCTGCGCAACACGCGTGGTTTGGGTGGGATCCTTGGTGCGTTAGGCCGCGTCTATTCGGGGCTTCAGGTCATTCAAGGATATGAAATCATGCAAGATATTATAACGCGGCTTGGCAACATCCACCGCCCTGCCATTCTTGTTCGTGCTGCTAATATTGGCAAAGACGGGTATCGGCGCGGGCCACTCTTGCGTCGTATTTTGGGGCGCACCGCCCTACCTCGCAGCGCCGTCGCGCTGTTTCAACTGATCGAGATCGAAGCAGACCTGAACACCAGACGTAAAAAGACGGACGCAGGCTATAACCTGGTCCGTCATATCGAAGTCATGATCGCGATTGTCGCCGAAGCAGAGCTTTTGCGCGCCACCCCGCGCAGCGCGCCTGATTGACCGCTTACATAAAGCTGTCGGGTTCGGCTGCCTTGCGGTCAGCGACAAAGGCATCCAGCGCCGCGCGGGTATCAGGGTCCATCTCAGGCTGCACATAGTCGCCCAACAGCTTTTCAACCCGCGCCGCCGCCAGTGCTTGCGTATCGCGCGCGCCTTCGTCCGACCATGTCTCGAACGGCTTGTAGTCCAGCAGGTCGGATTTCCAGAACGCTTCCTTAAAGTTGGCTTGGGTATGGGCGCAGCCCAGATAATGCCCACCGGGACCAACTTCGCGGATCGCGTCCATTGCTTGCGCATTTTCATCAATCTGCACGCCACGCGCCAGATGGTGCAAAGCGCCCAGTTGATCGGCATCCATTACAAACTTCTCGAACGACGCAACCAGTCCGCCTTCCAGCCAGCCGCAGGCGTGCAGCATAAAGTTCACACCCGATAGCAGCCCCATGTTCAGGCTGTTGGCTGTTTCGTACGCGGCTTGCGCATCGGGCAGCTTTGACCCGCAGAACGACCCCGAAGACCGGAACGGCAGGTTCATCCGCCGCGCCAGTTGCCCCGCACCATAGGTGATATGCGCGGCCTCCGGCGTGCCAAAGGTTGGCGCGCCCGAATTCATGTCGATCGAGGTCACAAACGCCCCAAAGATCACCGGTGCGCCTTTGCGGATCAGTTGGCTATAGGCGATTCCGGCCGTGACCTCTGCCAGAACCTGGGTCAACGTCCCCGCGACGGAAACCGGCGCCATCGCACCGCCAACAATAAAGGGCGAAATGATCGAGGCCTGATTGTTTTCGGCGAAAACCTTCAGCGCCCCCATCATCACGTCATCAAAGGTCAGGGGCGAATTGATGTTGACCAGCGATGTCATGACCGTGTTCTGGTCGACAAAATCGGCCCCGAACAGGATCTTGCACATATCCACCGAATCCTGTGCGCGGCTGGGTTCAGTCACCGACCCCATGAACGGCTTATCGCTCAGCGTCATATGCGCGTGCAACATATCCAGATGGCGCTTGTTCACGGGCACATCCGTCGGTTCGCAAACTGTGCCGCCAGAATGGTGCAGCCATTTGGACATATAGCCCAGCTTCACGAATTTATTGAAATCCTCCATCGTTGCATAGCGACGGCCACCGGCCGTATCGCGCACAAACGGCGGGCCATAGACCGGTGCCAGCACCAGATTGCGCCCGCCGATCTCGACGTTACGGGCGGGATTGCGGGCATGTTGGGTAAATTGCGACGGGGCGGTCTTGCACAGCTCGCGCGCCAGCCCACGTGGAATACGCACACGGTCGCCGGTCACCTCGGCCCCGGCCGCGCGCCACAGCGCCAAGGCCTCTGGGTTGTCAGGAAAGTTTACGCCGATTTCTTCCAATACTGTATCGGCATTATATTCGATGACCTCCAGCGCTTCTTCGGTTAGCACCTCATAGTTGGGGATGTTGCGTTCGATGTACTTTGCTGTCTCGAACGACACAGCCGACCGCGCTGCCCGCCGTGCTGCACCGCCACCACCGCGCCCGCGTCTTGCTGATTCCGCCATGAGGTATTCCTTTTCGCCAAAACTGAGGTCTAGCTACCCCATTCGCGCAGCGGCCTTTACGCGGATTACGGCCTTAAAGGTCAAAAACCGACATCGTGATCCGCCGCCCGTTCATTTTGCTAAATAAACTCCGGGGGTCTGGGGGCTGGCCCCCACTCCACTCTTGCCACGAAGGCCATCCGCCCATAATCAGACTGCATGACAGATATCTCCCATGACCGCCTTCTCATCATCGACTTCGGCAGCCAGGTCACCCAGCTGATCGCCCGCCGTTTGCGTGAACTTAATGTGTTCTGCGAAATCCACCCGTTCAACACGGTGGATGATGCCTTTCTCAAGGATTTTGCGCCCAAGGCGGTGATCCTGTCGGGGGGGCCGTCCTCGGTCTTCGCCGAAGGTGCGCCGATGCCACCGCAATCGGTGTTCGAGCTTGGCGTGCCGATCCTTGGCATCTGCTATGGCCAACAGGTCATGATGCATTGCCTGGGCGGCAAGGTTGAACGCGGTCACGGTACTGCTGAATTCGGCCGCGCCTTTGTGACACCATCCGAGGCTCGTCTTGAGCTACTCGAAGGCTGGTTCCTCACCGAAAAAGAACAAGTCTGGATGAGCCACGGCGACCACGTCAGTGCCATCGCCCCCGGATTCGAAGTCTATGGCACCTCACCGCACGCCCCCTTCGCGGTGACCGGTGACGTCTCGCGTAATTTCTACGCTGTGCAGTTCCACCCCGAAGTCCACCACACCCCCAACGGCGCCCGCCTGTATGAAAACTTCGTCCGTCTCGCGGGCTTCAAGGGCGACTGGACAATGAGCGCCTATCGCGATGAAGCCATCGCGGCGATCCGCGAGCAGGTTGGCGATCAAAAGGTCATCTGTGGTTTGTCCGGCGGAGTCGATTCCTCTGTCGCTGCCGTGCTGATCCACGAAGCCATCGGCGACCAGCTGACATGCGTGTTTGTGGACCACGGCCTGCTGCGCAAGGGCGAAGCCGAAGAAGTCGTGACCATGTTCCGCGACAACTATAATATGCCGCTGATCCACGCGGAAGAGCAGGAGCTTTTCCTGGGCCAGCTTGACGGCGTCTCGGACCCGGAAACCAAGCGCAAGATCATCGGCAAGCTGTTCATCGACGTGTTCCAGAAACACGCCAAAGACGTCGGCGATGCGACCTTCCTGGCACAGGGTACGCTTTATCCTGATGTTATTGAATCGGTGTCTTTCTCGGGCGGTCCTTCCGTCACGATCAAGTCGCACCACAACGTCGGCGGTCTGCCCGAAAAGATGGGGCTGAAGCTGGTCGAACCTTTGCGCGAACTCTTTAAGGACGAGGTGCGCGAGCTCGGCCGCGAGCTGGGGCTGCCGCCGTCGTTTATCGGGCGTCACCCCTTCCCTGGACCCGGCCTCGCGATCCGCTGCCCGGGCGAAATCACCCGCGAAAAGCTGGACATCCTGCGCGAAGCCGATGCGGTCTATATCGACCAAATCCGCAAACACGGGCTTTATGATGATATCTGGCAGGCCTTCGTGGCAATTCTGCCCGTGCGCACCGTCGGTGTCATGGGCGATGGCCGGACTTATGATTTTGCCTGCGCATTGCGCGCGGTGACCTCCGTCGACGGGATGACTGCGGATTACTATCCGTTCACCCATGAATTCCTGGGCGAGACAGCGACGCGGATCATCAACGAGATCCCCGGTATCAACCGTGTGACCTACGATATCACGTCGAAACCTCCCGGGACCATTGAATGGGAATGATCTGAATGGCTGTGATCGGCCGCATGACGAAGATGCCTCCGGCGGGGATTTTTTTCCATTTGGAAGAGAAACCATGACCCCGACGCTCAAGGCGGCTTTGTGGATGATGGGGTCGATCACGTCTTTCTCTGCGATGGCCGTCGCCGGGCGCGAGCTTGGCGGCCACCTCGATACCTTCGAGATCATGATGTACCGGTCGCTGGTGGGCGTGATCACTGTCGTCACACTGGCCAGTTTGTATGGCACATGGGGGCAGATCAACCGGCGGAACTTCGGGATACAGATCGGGCGCAATCTGGCGCATTTTACCGGACAAAACCTGTGGTTTTATGCAGTCACGGTGATCCCGCTGGCGCAGGTGTTCGCGCTTGAATTCACGTCTCCGCTTTGGGTGATCGTGCTGTCACCCTTTATCCTTGGCGAACGGCTGACCAAAGTGCGCGCCTTGGCAGCGGTGCTTGGATTTGTGGGCATCCTATGTGTCGCGCGCCCCACGATCGCTGGTCTGAACGCGGGGGTAATTACCGCCGCCTCATCGGCGATCTTCTTTGCGCTGACGATCATGCTGACCAAACGTCTGACGCGCAGCCAGACGATCACCTGCATCCTGTTCTATCTAACGGTAACGCAGCTGGTCTTTGGGGTAGTCATGGCTGGTTATGATGGGGAAATTGCGGTGCCGGATACCGCGCAGATGCCATTGCTGTTGTTGATCGGGATTGCGGGGCTTTTGGCGCATTTCTGTTTGACCAACGCGCTTTCCATTGCGCCTGCGACGGTGGTCGTGCCGATAGATTTCATCCGCCTGCCTTTGATTGCCGTGATCGGGATGCTGGTTTACGCCGAGGCCTTGGATATCTGGGTCTTCATCGGTGGCGCGATAATCTTTGCAGGCAATTATTTGAACCTTTGGGTCGAAGCACGACGCGCTGCGTAACGAAACTGCAACAGTTTTGCGATAGCCCCGCTGGCTTCCCCTTGGTCAAGAATTGACAGATTGACGCACCCTGCCGTTCAGTTGCTCTATAACTTGTAGCCGCGACCCCGTGGCTGCATCGCTTCTGGGGAGGAGTATTCTACGATGACGTATCGAGTAATCGCAATGGCAGCCCTGTTGGGCAGCGCGTCCACGCTGCATGCGGGTGGCATCGACAGGTCTGGTCAGTCGATCACGGCCCTGTTTGAGAGCGGCCGCTATGCTGAATTTAGCCTTGGGTCGGTGTCCCCTGACACGTCAGGTGTTGGTGCAGGGCCTCGGTCTGCTGCCGCGCCGACGCCGGGTGCGAATTCCGGCAACATGACGGACAACTTTCTGACCTTTGGTGCCGCTTACAAGGCCGACATCAATGATCAGCTTTCCTATGCAATCATCTATGACCAGCCCTTTGGCGCTGATGTGGATTATCCAGCGGGCACTGGCTATTTTGCCCAAGGGGCAAATGCTGAGTTCAACAGCAATGCGCTGACAGGCCTGCTGCGGTACAAAATGCCGAATAATTTTAGCGTTCACGGCGGTATTCGTGTCCAGACAATCGAAGCGAGCGCTGCCATCCCTTTCATTGGGAACTACAGCGTCGATGGCGACCGTGATACTGGTTTGGGCTATGTCGCCGGTGTTGCCTATGAAAAACCTGAGATCGCGCTGCGTGTGTCTTTGACCTATAACTCCAAGATCAAATACGATGTCAGAACATCCGAGAATTCAGTTCTCGGGTCTAATGTAACAGAGACAAAGGTTGAGACCCCTCAGTCCGTCAACCTCGAGTTCCAAACTGGTGTCGCAGCAGACACGCTTGTCTTCGGTGGTGTCCGGTGGGTTGACTGGTCGTCGTTCGAGATTGCGCCAAACGATTATGGAAGGCTGACTGGTGGCGGCAAGCTGCTGAGCTACGAAGATGACGTCTATACCTACAGCCTAGGTGTCGGTCGCCGTCTGAACGACACATGGTCCGTCGCCGCAGTTGCTGGCTATGAAAAATCTAACGGTGGTTTCTCGAGCAACCTCGGCCCGACTGATGGCAACAAGAGCCTCGGTCTGGCAGCGACCTATACCCGCGACAGCATGAAGATCACGACGGGCATCCGTTACATCAACATCGGCGATGCGGAAACAACGCTCGGGGGCGGGCAAACAGCAGCGGTCTTCGAAGACAATGATGCCGTCGCAATCGGCGTAAAAGTCGGCTTCACGTTCTAAGCCCTACAACACCGAACCCGATATCAGCCCGCCGCAGCAATGTGGCGGGCTTTTTCGTGGGAATGCGGTCACTGGCGTCTTGTGTCTGGCTGCGGTACTCATTGCGAAACAAGACATTCCAAGGATGACGACCGATGCTTTACCCCTCTGCCGATGCGTGGCGTGCTGCGCCGCATAAACATGTGCTGGTCTTTGGCATGTCGGGTCTGGGCAAGACGCATATGGCCCATTTGTTGCGGCAGTCGGGCGACTGGTTCCACTATTCCATCGATTACCGGATTGGCACCCGCTACTTGGGCGAAACCATCGCAGATAACGCCAAGGCCGAGGCGATGAAGGTGCCTTTCCTGCGCGATCTGTTGCTGAGCGATAGTATCTATATCGGGTCCAATATTACCTTTGATAACCTGTCGCCTGTCGCCACCTGGCTGGGAAAACCCGGTGATCCGGCCAAGGGCGGGTTGCCCATGACGGAATATGCGTCGCGGCAAGAGGCGTTCAAACAGGCAGAGATCGCGGCGCTGCGTGACACTGGTTACTTCGCCCGCCGCGGCGAGATGCTATATGGATACCCGCATTTCATCTGTGACACCGGCGGGTCGATCTGCGAATGGGTGGACCCCGACGACGACAATGATCCGCTGATGCAAACGCTTTCGGCGGAATGTCTGCCGGTCTGGATCAAGGGCGACGATGCCCACACCCAAGAGCTGATCCGCCGTTTTGATAAAGCGCCCAAACCGATGGCCTACCAGCCCGAATTCCTGCTGCGTGTCTGGCAGGAATATCTAAATGAAAACAACTGTCAAGAGGACGATGTTGATCCGGATGCCTTTATTCGCTGGACCTACGCCCAAGCCTTGGCTCACCGACAGCCCCGCTACGAGGCGATGTCGCGTTGGGGCGTAACGGTGACTGCGGATCAGGTGGCCCAGCTCAGGTCCGAGGATGACTTCGTCGATCTGATCGCGGGGACGTTAGGCGCGTGACCCTTGGCGCCCTTTGTGCGGGCGCTTATCTAAATGCAGCGCAGAGAATTCAAGCAATGACCCAAGACGTGGAATACTGACATGCCGATTAAACTGCCTTCAGACCTGCCTGCCTATGACGTGCTAACGCGCGAGGGTGTCATGGTGCTGGACGAGGAAATGGCGGCGCGTCAGGATATCCGTCCGCTGCGTATTGCCTTGCTCAATCTCATGCCCAAGAAAATCCAGACCGAGAACCAGTTCGCACGGCTGATCGGGGCGACACCGCTGCAAATCGAATTCAGCCTGATCCGCATGTCGGACCACCAGTCACGCAATACCGCCGCCGACCACCTTGAAAGCTTCTACCGGCCCTTCGAAGAGGTCACGGATGAAAAATTCGACGGTCTGGTCATCACCGGCGCGCCAATCGAACATCTTGATTTCGATGATGTCACCTATTGGGAAGAGCTCACCCGCGTCTTTGACTGGACGCAGACCAATGTCCATTCGACCTTTGGCGTCTGCTGGGGCGGCATGGCGATGATCAATTATTTCCACGGCATCAAGAAACACCTGCTGGAAGATAAAGCGTTCGGGTGCTTCCGGCACAGCAACCTTGAGCCGTCGTCACCCTACCTGCGGGGATTTTCGGACGATCTGGTGGTGCCCGTCAGCCGCTGGACTGAAATGCGCGCAGCAGAGGTCGACGCGGTGCCAAGCCTGACAACCTTGCTCGGCAGCAAGGAGGTCGGGCCCTGTCTCGTTGAAGATGCCGGCCACCGCGCGCTGTATATCTTTAATCATCTCGAATATGACCGCGACACCTTGAAGGACGAATATGACCGGGACGTCGCCCAAGGCACGCCGATCAACGTTCCGTGTAATTACTATCCCGACGACGATCCCACACAGGTGCCGCTGAATCGTTGGCGCAGCCACGCGCATCTGCTCTACGGCAATTGGATAAACGAGATCTACCAGACGACCCACTATGACCTGAACGACATCGGTCGTGGCTCATTTGGGACGTAGCATGCTGTTTAGTCTGACGATTATTGCGGTTGTGCTGGGGCTGGTCATCTTGGTGCAATGGCGGGCCACCACGCGCGAGGCCGCAGCCGACGCTGCCTATCCCCCGATTGGCGAGTTGATCGATATAGATGGCGTCAGGGTCCATGCCAAGGTGCAAGGCAGTGGGCCGGATCTGGTATTGATCCACGGGGCCTCTGGGAACATGCGGGATTTCACCTTTGATATGGTGGACCAGCTTGCCGACCGCTACCGCGTTATCCTGTTCGACCGTCCGGGGCTCGGTTGGACCGACAACCTGCCCCAACATGCGGGCGCATGGAATGCCACCGCAGCGACGCCGCACGAACAGGCCACACTGTTGCAAAAGGCAGCGGACCGCCTTGGGGTGAGCAATCCGATCGTCTTGGGCCACAGTTATGGCGGGGCGGTTGCGCTGGCATGGGGGCTCTTGCGTCCCGATGAAACGGCGGCGCTGGTGCTCGCCTCGGGCGTGTCAGAGCCGTGGGAGGGTGATCTTGGCTGGCAGTACAAGCTGACAGGGTCTGCCTTTGGGTCAGGCATCGTGATCCCGTTGGTCACCGCCTTTCTGCCCCAAGGGTTCATCCGCGCCAGCGTCAACGCTATCTTTGCACCACAAGATACGCCCGACGGTTACAACGATCATATCGGCACAGGTCTGGCCCTTCGCCGAACCTCCATGCGTGCCAACGCACAGCAGGTAAACACCTTGCTGCCCGAGATCAAAAAGATGGTCGCACAATATGCCACGCTGACCATGCCGATAGAACTGGTCCACGGGACAGCAGACACCATCGTCCCGCTAGAGGTACACGCCGCCATTGCGACCCCGCAACTGCCCGATGCAATACTGACCACCCTGCCCGGGATCGGCCATATGCCGCAACATGTCTCTCAACCCGAGGTTGTCGCGGCCATCGACCGCGCGGCGACACGTGCGGGTTTGCGCTAGGGCGCAGAACGCTCCATAAGTTAGGGTGAACAGGATTTTTGAGGAGGCCCCCATGGACCTGCCCTTTGACGGTGCGATCAGCGCCTATTTCGAAAACGACGCCCCCGCGCCGATCAACAAAGCGATCAAGCGTGCCGATAAGGATGACATCCTCAGCAACAGCTACCCCCATTGCGAACGTCTGGGACGCAAGCAGTATGACCGCGAAATGGACCGCGTTCAGATCGAACTGGTCAAACTGCAAGCATGGGCCCGCGACACCGGCACGCGCATCGCAATGATATTCGAGGGCCGTGACGCGGCAGGCAAAGGCGGCACCATTGCGCGGTTCCGTCATAATCTGAACCAACGCGCAGCTCATGTAGTTGCCTTGCCGAAACCCACCGAAACCGAGGCCGGACAGTGGTATTTTCAGCGCTATATCAAGCACTTGCCGACGGCAGGCGATATGGTTTTTTTTGACCGTAGTTGGTACAATCGCGGCGTTGTCGAACCGGTGTTCGGGTTTTGCACCGACACCGAACGAGAGGCGTTTTTCGAACAGGTCGTGCCGCTTGAAAAGATGCTGGTGGACGACGGGCTTCATCTGTTCAAATTCTGGCTGAACGTCGGCCGCGGCGAACAGCTGCGCCGGATGCTTGCGCGCGAACACGACCCGTTGAAACAGTGGAAGCTCAGTCTGATCGATGTCAAAGGCTTGGCAAAATGGGATGAATACAGTGCCGCGATCAAAGAGACCTTGCAGCGCACCCATACAGCCCGGACACCTTGGACCGTGATCCGCTCTGACGACAAACGTCGCGCGCGGCTGGCCGCCATTCGTACCGTGCTGCATGCCTTTGACTACGCCGATAAAGACCCAAAGGCGATTGGGACCATTGACGACCAAATTTGCGGTGCCCCCGATATCTGGGATGCCTAAACGCGGCTATCACCACGGCAACCTCCGACAGGCGCTCATCGACGGCGCGCTAAAGCTGATCGAGGATCGCGGCCCCACAGGGTTCACGCTGTCGGAGGCGGCAAAGCAGGCGGGCGTGACCCCCGCCGCCGTCTATCGTCATTTCGAAGGCCGCGAAGACCTGATCGCCGAAGGCGCGCTGCAAGGGTATCATATCTTTGCCGAACTGATGGAGGCGGCTTATCAATCCGGCCAACCCTCGGCGTTAAAGGCGTTCGAAGCGACAGGCCGTGCCTACCTCGCATTTGCCCGCGATTACCCCGGCCATTACATCGCAATGTTTGAAAGCGGTATCTCGGTCAACCGCACGCCCGATCTGGCCGCTGCAGCGGCGCGTGCCAGTGGGGTGCTTGAGCAGGCCGCGAGCGATCTGAGCCAGCATATCCCTTTCGAAAAACGACCGCCGGCATCCATGTTCTCGGCCCATATTTGGGCACTGAGCCACGGCGTGGTAGAACTTTTTGCGCGCAACTCTCCGGGTCGTGCGTCACCGTTTCCAGCAGATGAACTGCTGGAAAGCGGCATCGGCATTTACCTTCGGGGCCTCGGCCTGATCGGCCCCGACGACTGAACGGCTTATCCGGCCAGTATTTTGGCGGCAATCTCGAACGACTTGAGGCGCGCGGCATGGTCATGGATCTGCCCTGTCAGGATCAGCTCATCAGGTTGATATCTCTCAATCATCTGCGACAGTTGACGCTCTACGCTTTCGGGGCTGCCAACTGCCGTGATCCGCAGCGCCTGATCGACGGCCTGCCGCATCTGAATGCCAACCTCGGCATCAATATCACGGACCGGACGCGGCAGCTTGCCCGGAGTGCCGGTGCGCAGACGCACGAACGCTTGCTGCATGGATGTGCGCAGGTAAGCGCCCTCTTCATCGGTATCGGCAGCGAATACATTCGCCGCGAGCATGAAATGAGGTTTTTCACACTGGGCGGATGGTTTGAAATCGCGGCGGTAGATCGCCACCGCATCCTCCAGCGCGTCTGGCGCGAAATGCGAGGCAAAGGCATAGGGCAGACCGAAATGCGCCGCCAGTTGTGCGCCATAAAGCGACGATCCCAAGATCCACACCGGCACATGGGTGCCCTGTCCAGGATGGGCCATGACCCGTGCACCGGCAGGGGCGTCGCCCAGATAGCCGATCAGCTCGGCTACATCTTCGGGGAACCGGTCGCCCCCCTGCATCCCACGTCGCAATGCATGATACACCGCCTGATCACCGCCGGGCGCACGGCCAAGGCCCAGGTCGATCCGGTCACCATGGATCGTGGCCAATGTGCCAAATTGCTCTGCAATGGCCAAGGGCGCGTGGTTGGGGAGCATGATTCCCCCCGCGCCGACGCGGATAGTCGATGTATGGTCAGCGACATGCCCGATCAATACCGATGTCGCAGCCGATGCGATACCTGGCATGTTGTGATGCTCTGCCATCCAGTAGCGATGGTAGCCCGCAGCCTCGGCACGCTTCGCCAGATCAATTGTGTTTGCAATGGCTTGGCGGGCATCTGACCCTTCCGGCACGGGGGAAAGATCAAGAACTGAAAATTGCATGGGATGGCTCCGTTTTTACGTATCCTTTACCTAAGCACGCTGCCTTGAAAACAAAACCACCTCGCCCGCTTCATTTTGCGAAATAAACTCTCCCCGAAGGGTCGGCTGGCCCCATGCTCAAACGAAAAAGGCCGCCCCATACCGGAGCGGCCTTTTCCAAATACTGTAAAGTAAAGCTTAACGCTTGGAGAACTGGAAGCTCTTACGCGCTTTTGCACGACCGTACTTCTTACGTTCAACAACACGGCTGTCGCGTGTCAGGAAGCCTGCCGCTTTCAGCGCGCCGCGCA
>OJBO01000731.1_pt1 | contig 16354 bp, 16 predicted proteins | sample 1590461 | NCBI WGS metagenome assembly OJBO01 (sample SAMN05416836, study PRJEB24817) | seawater metagenome | isolation source: Sea water | place: Canada:Atlantic | collected 2013-07 | reverse complement strand
GGGCAGGGGCGTGGCGGCGGGTAGGGCGGTGGCCTACCGATCTCAGCCAGCGTCGGGGCGTGTCGCGAGTATCAAATCCCGCGAGACCCGCTCGTCAGAGTTCCAGCCCCGCCGTCTGGGTCATGCCCGATGCCAGATATCCGCCGTCCACCGGCATGGTGTGGCCGTTGATATAGCGGGCCTGTTCGGAGGCGAGAAAGACGATTGAGGGCGCGATATCCGCCGGCTCGGCGATGAAACCAGCGGGGATCATCTTGAGAAAGGCGGCCTTGTTCTCTTCGGTATAGGCGGCGGCGGTCATCTTGGTCATCGTCGTGCCCGGCGCAACGGCGTTCGCGGTGATCCCGTTCGGGCCGAGTTCGAGGGCGATCTGGCGTGTCAGCTGGGCGACGGCAGCTTTCGAGGTGCCATAGGCGGTGCGCCCGACCCCGGCGCGGAAACCCGACACCGAGGACAGGTTGACGATCCGCCCATAACCACAGGCTTTCATGCCGGGGGCAGCGCGTTGCGCGACCAGGAAGCTGCCCGTGACGTTCACGTTCATCACCGCTTCGAAATCCGTCACGGCAAAGCTCTCGAACGGTTCGACGCGAAGAATGCCGGCGCTGTTGACGACGATGGTGACGGTGCCGCGCCAATCTTCGACCTCGGCAAAGGCGGCGTCGATGGCCGCGCGATCCGTCACGTCCAGCGTCAGCGCGCGCGCGGTTCCCCCCTCGGCCTTGATCCGGGCGGTGGTCTCCTGCGCGGCGCTCTCGTCGATATCGGCCACCGCGACCGGAACACCGGCCTTGGCGAGCATGATCGCTGTGGCCTGTCCGATACCGGAGCCGCCCCCGGTGACGAACGCGACGCCCTTGGCGAATGAAAGCATGATGTTCCTCCCTGGTCGATGGATTGCGCCGCGCCTCAGCCCCGGTCCATCAGGCTTGGCAGCCAGGTGATGAGGACGGGAAAGAGGAACAGCAGGGTGATTGTCACGAACTCCATCGCCACGAACCACATTGCGCCCCGGAACACGGTCGGCAAAGGCGTCTCGCGGTCGATGCCCGCGATCACGTAGCAGTTGAGCCCGACGGGCGGGGTGATCAGGCCGATTTCGCACATCTTGACGGTCAGGATGCCGAACCAGATCGGATCAAACCCTAAGGAGCGCACGGTGGGGAACATGATCGGGATCGCGATCACCATCATCGAAAAGGCATCGAGGAACATCCCCAACGGCACGAAGACGATGAGAAGGCAGGCGATCACCAGATAGGGGGGCAGGCCGGATTCCACCACCGCCTGGGCCAGTTGGTTCGGCACCTGCACCAAGGTCAGGAAGTAGGAGAATACGCCTGCGCCGATGATGGTAAAGAGGATCATCACCGTCGTGTCGATGGAGGAGCGGAAGCTCTGGGTGATTTTGCCGCGCATTCCCTCGCGCCACGAGCCACGATGGGAGAGCAGCATGAGGAATGCGGCAAAGGCGCCCAGCGCCCCCGCCTCGGTCGGGGTCATGATGCCGAGGTAAATCCCGCCCATGACAACGATGAAAAGCACCAGCACCTGCCAGGCCTGCCCGGTGCCGAGGGTGGCCTCGGTCCAGGTTGCACGCTTGGTCACTGCCGTTCGCGAGCTTCCCCTGCGCGCGATCAGCCAGATCCCGACCATAAAGATGAACGTGGTCAGCAGCCCTGGCACGACCCCCGCGATCAACATTTTGCCAGCAGAGGTTTCGGTCAGGGCGGCGTAGAAGATCAACAGCACGCTCGGCGGGATCAGCACGCCGAGGACCCCGCCCGCGGCCACCGCCCCGGCCGAGAGGGCAGGATCATATCCGGCCTTCTTCATCTCGGGCAGCGCGACACTGCCGACGGTGGCGGCCGTCGCGACCGAGGACCCCGACGTCGCCGCAAAGCCCGCACTTGTCAGGATCGAGGCCATGGCAAGCCCGCCGGGAAGGTGCCCGACCCATTTGGCGGCGACGTGAAAGAGCTTTTTGCCGACCTCAGCATGATGCGCGAAGGCGCCCATCAGGATGAACAGCGGGATGATCACCAGCGTGTAGACTGCCGTTGTCGAATAGGGCAGCGATTTCAGCCGGGTCAGCAGGAAGGTGACATCCTCGACCATGATGATACCGGCAGCGCCCGACAGGGCCAGCGCGGCAAAGACCGGCACCCCGGCCCCCATGAACAGGAAGATCAGCGCGACCGCGACATAGGGGGCAATAGACGGATCCAACACAATTACCTTTCGAATGCAGGACGGGGAGAGTGATCAGGCTTCGGGCCCGTGCGATGCTCCGTGTGATGCTCCGTGCGGTGCCCCCTGTGATGCCCCGTGTGATGCGATGTCCGGTTCGCCTTCGAGAAAGGCGCGGATGGCATGGACCGTCATTTGCACAAAGGCGAGCCACAGGCCCACCGCCAGCGCGGCCTTGGTCCACCAGATGGGGAACTGGATGAATCCCCAGCGGAATTCCCAGATGGAGACGGAATAGATCGCTTCCTGCGTAGCCGGCCAGGCGAACATGAGAAGGGCGAGCGCCCCGCACCCCCAGGCAAAGGCCATGGCCACCCGATGTGGCAGGCCCGTAAGCCTGTTCGAAAGGATGTTCACGCGGATATGGGCACGGTCGTCCTGCGCCCACATCGCCCCGAGAAAGACGATCATGACGAGGCTAAGCTCGGACATCTCAAAGACGCCCGAGATCGGATTGCCGGTTATGGCCCGCGACCCGACATCGGCGGTGATGCCGAACATCAGGAACGCGAGGAAAGCCATGGCGACCACCCCGGAAATGTTGGAGAGGATCCGCAGAAAGGTGTTTATCGTGCTCATCAGTCTCTCATTCCGGAATGGTCGGTTTGCTATCGCCGCGACTTAGGAGGCGTTGGCGATTTCATAGGGCCGTGGGAGCGTGCCTTCGGCATCGAACTTTTCGATCGCATCCGACACCATGGCCTGCATCTCCGCGCCGTCGATCCCGGCCTGGGGCGCGACCTCTTCGATCCACTTGTTGACCTGTGCGGGCTGCACGAGGCCACGGGCGCGCTCTTTCTCGGAATCCGAGACGGTGTTGATCGACACGCCTTCGGCCTTGGCCGTGTCGACGTAGCGCGACAGCACATCGCCGTAGATCTCGGAGAATTTGCCGCCGTAGATCTCGTCGACGATCTCGTCCGACACTTTGCGCACGTCATCGGGCAGGTTGTCGTAAACGGCCTTGTTCATGATGACAGCCGAGGGCGCGTGCGGCCCGTCGCCGATATCGTAGAAGTTCGGCGCGATTTCGTGCAGCTTGTAGGCAACGGCGGTGACGAAATCAAAGCCGTAGACCCCGTCCAGAATGCCACGCTCAAGGGCGGGATAGACCTCGGGAGCGGCCATCGGGATTGCGGTGCCGCCGAGCGCTTCGATCACGTCCGTCGCGACGCCATAGCCGCGAATACGCTTGCCCTTCAGCTCTTCGAGCGACGAGATCGGTTCGCGCAGGATCAGCGGCGCATAGTTCCAGTTGGTCCAGTACAGCACCTTGGAGCGGTGCCGCTCTTCCCACTCGGCGCGAAGCGGGGCGTAGTTCTGATAGACCTCGCGGCAGACGCGCTGCAGGGAATCCGCGCGGTTCATCCGGTAATACCATTCCAGGCCCCGAGTTATCGGCAGCTCGGCCTGATAATAGCCGGGCGCGATCAGGGTGATCTCTGAGGTGCCGTCACGCGCGGCGGCCAGATGCTCACCCACCTTGTTGAGCGACCCGGACCAGTAGCGGCGGACTTCGACTTCGCCGTTCGTGCGCTTTTCCAGCTCATCTAGGTACCAGCGGTCGGTCCAGGACGGGCCAGCGCTGTCCGACACATAGCTGTCGAATTTCAGGGACGTCGCCGCCATGACGATCGACGGAGCACTCAGAGCAAAAGCCCCCCCGGCCGCAGCCGCCCCGGTTTTCAGGAAATGTCTACGCTTCATGATATCCTCCTTGTTCAGCGTTTTACCCTTCGGAGCGGCTCACACTTTTTCGATCAAAAGCGCGGCGCGTTCGCGAAGGCTGGTCTTGAGAACCTTGCCGTAGCTGTTCTTTGGCAAATCAGGCACAAAGACATATTGCTTCGGTTTCTTGAACGATGCGATCTGGGACCGGCACCACTCCTCCAATGCCGCTTCGTCGCAGGCGTTTTCCTCGGTCGGGACGATAAAGGCGACGACCTCCTCGCCCCAGTCGGCGTGCGGGCAGCCGATGACCGCCGCTTCGAGAACGCCGTCATGGGTCAACAGCGCCTCTTCGACCTCGCGGGGGTAGATGTTGGTGCCACCGGAAATGATCACGTCCTTGGAACGGTCGGTGAGGGTCAAAAACCCGTCGCCGTCCAGATGGCCGAGGTCGCCGGTCTTTAGCCAACCGTCAAGGATGGTTTTCGCGGTCGCGGCCTCGTTGCGCCAATACCCCTTCATCACCGTATCGCCGCGCACGATGATCTCTCCGGTTTCACCCACGGGGACGTCCCGCATTTCCTCGTCCACGATGCGCACTTGGACACAGGATTGCGCGGTTCCGACCGAGGCGCGCCGGGCCTCGGCATTCGGTTGGTTCAGGTCCGCGACCAGATCGCGAGGCATGGCGGTGATGGTCATCGGACTCTCGCCCTGACCGTAGACTTGCGCGAATTTCGGCCCGAAGCGTTTGAGCGCTCGGGTGATGTCGGCCAGATACATCGGCCCGCCACCGTAGATGATCGCGCGTATGCCATCGCCCTTATATCCACTGGTTTCGGCGTGGCGCAAAAGGCGTGTGATCATCGTCGGCGCGGCAAAGAAGACGAGATTGCCGTAGTGCCCGGCGAGGTGCTGGATCTCGGCCGGATCGAACCCTTGGGATTGCGGAATGACGTGGCGCCCGCCCGCACGCACGAACTGGAAGTTGTAGATCCCGGCCCCATGCGACATTGGCGCCGCATAAAGGTGGTGATCGTCGGGCGAGGCGGTATCAACATCGAGAGCGTAGCAGGTCGCCATCATCCGCAGGTTACGGTGCGTCGTCATCACACCCTTGGGGCGGCCGGTCGTGCCGGAGGTATAAAAGAGCCATGCCACGTCGTCTTCGTCGGTCTCGACCGGCGGGCTGTAATCCTCGGCGGAGGCCGCGGCGATCGCCTGAATGAACTCTTCAGAGCGGATCCCCAGCTCGGCGCAGCCGCCACTCAAAGCTTCGGGCGGGCTGTAAACCTCGCCCGTATCGGTGATGGCGAGCGTCGCCTCGGCGTTTTCGATGATCCAGGCGGCCTCACGGGGGTGCAGCTTGCTGTTGATCGGCACGATGATCGCGCCGATCCAGAGCACGCCATAAAGCATCTCCAGGTATTCCGCGCAGTTCTTGGCAAACAGCGCGACACGGTCGCCGCGCTGGATGCCATGTGCGCGTTTCAGGTGATCGCCCACGGCCCAGGCGCGGAAAGCAAAGTCCGCGTAGGTCGCGTGCAATTGCTCGCCAAAATAGATCGCCGGGGCCTCCGGCCTGACGGCGCCCGTCTGGTGAAGCCAAGTCGCGAGGTTCATCCGATCAGACCTTCTGTGCTTCTAGGATCGAGACGTAGTTGGCGACGGCGGAGCCACCCATGTTGAACACCAGGCCGACTTCGGCGTCCTGCTTTTGCATCTCTCCCGCTTGCCCGGTCAGTTGACGGAAGGCGATGGCGTGCATCGACACACCCGTGGCGCCGACCGGGTGGCCCTTGGCCTTGAGCCCGCCGGAGAGATTGATCGGCAGCGCCCCGTCGCGATAGACGGTGCCCTCTTCGAGCGCGCGCGCACCTTGCCCCTGCGGGGTCAGGCCCATCGCCTCATAGGTAAGCAGTTCCGCGATGGTAAAGCAGTCGTGAACCTCGGCGAAATCCACGTCACCCAAGGTGATCCCCGCTTCTTCGTAGGCAGTGGCAAAGGCACGCCTTGGCCCTTCGAAGGCCAGGAAATCGCGGCCCTCCATCGGCAGCAGATCGCTGACATGAACGGCAGAGCGGATGCGCACCGCGCGCTCGAAGCGATCCGCGTTTTCGGCGGAGGTCAGAACCACGGCGGCAGCCCCATCGGTGACAAGCGAACAATCCGTCAGGCGCAGCGGGGGTGCGATTTCGGGGTTCTTGTTGCTGACCTGCGATGCCTCTTCGAATGTGAAGGCCTTCCGCATCTGCGCCAGCGGGTTTTTCAGGGCATTGTCGTGGTTCTTGACGGAAATCCGTGCCATCGCGTCGAGCGGGCTGCCATGCCGTTCGGTATATTCCTTTGCAGCGACACCAAAGACCTGAGGGAAGCTGAGCTTTCGCTCATCGGCGTTGTTCTGATACCCGGCCCCTGCGAGGGCCTGGGTCACATCGTCGGTCGAGCGATGGGTCATCTTTTCGGCCCCGACGACCAGCACCGTGCGCGCCTTGCCCGCGCGGATCGCGTTCATTCCGGCGTGGATCGCGGCGGAGCCCGAGGCGCAGGCGTTTTCCAACCGTGTCGCCGGCGTGAAGCGCAGCTCGGGGTAAGCCTGATGGATCAGGGAGGAGGCAAAGCCATCCGAGACGAGGCCCGAGTTGAAATGGCCCAGGAACACCGCGTCGATCTCTGAGGGATCCACGCCGCTCTCTTCCACGGCCTCCCGAACGACCTGCACGATCATGTCCTCAAGACTGTCCTGAAGTCGTCCAAAGGCGGTATGGCCACTGCCCACTATGGAAATCTGGTCTGTCATATCATGCTCCTCCTTGTTGGCCGCAGAGTAGCATGTCAGAAATGTTGCGAATATACGTAAATATACGCATTTACATACGTATGACTACGTACATACCCGCGTATATGGAGCCTGCCATGATCGACACGTCCAGCCCGGAAAAAGCAGGCCTTCTGGCCTTTAGGGAATCACCTGTGGCGCATCTCATGGTGCGGTATCGGCGCATTATCGAGGTGAACGCAGCGCTTGAGCGTCTCTTCGGCTTTGATCGCAACGATCTGATCGGTCGGTCGGTCCAGCGCCTCTATCCGTCGATTACGGATTTCAAGCGGCTGGGCGAGACATGCGAAGCCCAGATGCGCGAGACAGGCGCGACCGCCTGGGAGGACGAGCGGTTTATGCAGACGCGCGGAGCCGAGGTGTTCTGGGTGCGCGCGCGCGGCGTGACACTGTCGCTCGAGGACCCCTTTGCACTGATGATTTGGGCCTTTGATCGTGTGGACGAGCGGCATTATCGGTCGGTTCGTCTGACCCCGCGGGAGCGTGAAATCGCGCCGCTCATCGGGCAGGGGCTGACCTCGCGGATGATCGGCCAGCGGCTGGGGATCTCCACCCGCACGGTCGAGACTCACCGCGCCCGCCTGATGAAGAAGTTCGGGGTGCACAATACGGCGGAACTCGTGTCGCAAATTGTCGTGGCGGTTTGAGTGTTTGCGCCCTTTGGCTGCGACTGCAAATGCCACGTCAGTTTTTTGAGCGTTACTTGTTGAGCGCTTCTTTGAAGATCTCGACTTCGAGGGTTTTTCGCTCCAGTGATGCTCCAACTCGTGAATGCGATCCTCCATCTGCCGAACATCGCGATTGCTTGTGACGTCATCGTCTTCTGACACGGCCACGGCTCCCCCTTCCAGCATTAGACGCCTCAAACGATACAGCAGGTTCGGTGCCACGCCATTGCAGCGCCCAACGACCGAGATGCTGGCAGTCTCGTCCAGCATCTCCTCAACAATCAGCATCTCCTCAACAATCCGTAGCTTCTCGGATGACGATCAGCGGCACCTACGGCCACCATCGTTGATGATTTCAAAGTCAGACATAAGCACGCGCTTAGGGCTATCAAGCGGCGGCTACAAGTTTGGAGCGTCCACACGGGCGAAGCACTGGACAAGAGTAAGCCGCTATTCGTCATTCAATCGCCAATCGAAATGCTTAACGCATTGGACGTATCAGCAGCTTGCGATGCCATAGCCGAAGCAACAGGCGAATTCGGTATCAAGATTATTGTGCTGGATACCCTTGCAAGGAACTTCGGAGACGGCGACGAAAACAGCACAGGCGATATGAACCGCTTTGTATCGGCTGTGGGCAGAATGATTGAGCGTTTCGGCTGCGCGGTTGTCGTGGTTCACCACAGCTGGCACGGCGATATCATGCCCGCCAAACACTCCGATAATACTGTTCAACTACGCCCGACCCTCTTTTTGTTTGTTTTGCCCATTAGGTGCATAACCCGTCCTAAGGGTGAAGCATCAATCAAATTTTGCATGGGTAGGTCGTGGGTAGAATGACTATGCATCGACTTTATCCAATAAAATCAATGAGTGGTGGCGGAGACGAAGGGATTCGAACCCTCGAACGAGTTACCCCGTTACTCCCTTAGCAGGGGAGCGCCTTCGACCACTCGGCCACGTCTCCGCTGAGGGGTATAGCCGCGCAAGTGCACGGAATACAAGGCGAAATTTCATTTCACCTAAAAAGGACGGACGAGGCACACAAACCCTTGAAATGGCACCGAAAGGCGCTGAGTGGCAGGAAGTTTGGGCAAGATTTGGTCAACTGAATTCGCCCGAAAACTCGCTCACGGGCGACCATAATAGCCCTCCAACAACCGATCAGGTCGCCGAAAAGAACGACGGACAGTTCAGATAGTAAACAACGGGCAAAAACAAGCAGACATGTGCAACAATGTGTGAAGCGGAGCGGAACGGATCTTGATTGAAGCGCCAACAAAATCAGATGTCTACAGGTCTGCAAGGCTATCCGTCGCCCCGATGATGGATAGTGCCGATCGAGTTCCTTTCGGTTGATAAATACCTTGTTTCTAAGGCGCGGTTCGCGTCGGCAAAATCCGTGTAGGCCCATTTTGTAGGCCCGACGATAGTGTCGACGCAAACCACTATGTCAAATTCCAAATCGCGAATTCAAGCGACGTTTCGTCGGTTGCTATTTTATGCGATATAGAGCGACTTAGCGTTCACAAACTCTTTCATCCCAAACCCTCCATGTTCACGTCCGTAGCCGCTGTCCTTCACTCCGCCGAAAGGCATGTTCGGAACGGCAAGGTTGTATTTGTTGATGCAGACCATGCCGGTGTCGAAGTGTTTGGCGGCCAGGTCCCGAGCCCGCTTTACGTCTTGTGAAAAAATACCACCGCCAAGGCCGTAACGACTGTCGTTGGCAATCCGCATCGCATCCTCGACGTCCTTGGCTCGGATCACAGATGCTACGGGGCCGAACAACTCGTCGTCGTAGGCGGGCTGACCGGGTGCGACATCGACGAGAACGGTCGCAGGATAATATGCGCCTGCACGGTCTGGCACCTCGCCGCCGCACAGCACTCTCGCGCCTTTTGCGACACTGTCCTCGACCTGCTTGGCGAGGTCGTCGCGCAGATCTGTGCGGGCCATCGGTCCGAGCCCGCTGTCAGCTTCGGCGGGGTCGACCATCTGCATCCGTTTCATCTGGTCGGTGAAACGGTCCACGAAGGTGTCGTAGTTGGCTTCGGTGACGATGAAGCGCTTGGCGGCCACGCAGGTCTGGCCATTGTTGTAGAGCCGCCCGGCCACGCATGTTTGCACTGCAAGATCGAGGTCGGCGTCGTCGAGGACGATGTAGGCGTCGTTCGACCCGAGCTCGAGCACCGTCTTTTTCAGATACTTTGCGGCCTGCTGAGCCACAACGCGACCGGCGGCGTCGCTGCCGGTCAAGGTAACGCCGCGGACGAATTCATTGGCGATGACCTTGTCGGACTGATCATGGTCGATCACCAGAACGGTGAACAGGTTCTTCGGCAGCCCGGCGCGTTCCATCAAGTCACGGAGAAACAAGCCACTTCCGGTGCAATTCGACGCGTGTTTCAGTAGCACACCGTTGCCCGCCATGAGGTTGGCGACGGCGTAGCGAATGACCTGATAGCAAGGGAAGTTCCAGGGCTGCATGCCGTAGATCACCCCGATCGGCGCGTAGGTAATGACGCCTTGGCCATCGGGGATGTCTCGCTCCTCGTCAGCCAGTTCCTTCGGTCCCTGCGCGGCGGTGAAATCGCAGATCGCGGCGCAGAGGTCGACCTCGCCCCGACCGTCGCTGATCAGCTTGCCGACCTCGAGGGTCATCAAGTGAGCGAATTCCTCCTTGCTGTCGCGCAGCGCCTGCCCGATCGCCTTGATCTTCGCGGCACGGTCTTCCAGCGAGACAAGGCGCCATTTGTTGAATGCGTCGTGGCAGGCTTGGATCGCGGCTTCGACCTGCTGATCCGACATGAGATCGTAGGTGTCGATGACGTCGCCGGTGGTCGGATTGATGGTCTTGATCGGGCTGCTCATGGGGCGCTCCTGGTTTTGCTGAGGTTTTGAAGCCAACGCGAAGCGGCAGGAATGTTTCCGCGATATTCGAAAAGTTGAACCAGGCGGGAGGAAGGAGCGCCGCCATTCGAGACGCGGCAGGACACCCTCGGCCCATCTTGCCGACGACGCACCGAAGCGGTCATGTAGGCTGTCAGCGGCGATCACGCCGCCAAGGACGAGGCGTCCCACAAGGATCAACCCTTGAACAGGCTCGTCAGTGTCGCCGATCAATTGTCCGTCCGGCGCCGTGCGAGCCCCAAGGTCATCCAGCGCCGTGAGATATCCGTCCCTGATAAGACCGGATAGCAATGGTGCGCTTATCTTGATAACTCACACTGGTTTGGATTTCTTCAATGGCGGTGGAACAAATGCCTTCAACGGCCCGAACGGAAGCGGTCGTTGAGGGGCGATCTGGGCGAGGCTGTGCTTGGAAGTGCATTGCGTCACGCTTCCATAGGGCTCGGCCATTTGCCGCCGTGCCGTTGCAGAAGGGAAGAGCGCAGATACCATGGTATAGATGTAATGTCGGAGGAATATCGTGACGACATCTCCCCATGAAGTCCTCCAAAGCTGCTGCAAAAAGATGGAGGAGAAACAGATCCGGCGCGCAGTTGTGACCGATAGCAAAGAAAAGCCCGATTATTCACGAAAAGAAGCGATTTCTGAGCCATGGCGATGAAAACCATAAAAAAACGTCGGGCCTGTCGAACGGAGCCGTTCCGCACTTTAGGACATGCGTCCCGCCAGCCTGCCAACCTCTTTGTCGGCAGGTGTGTGTCTTCACTGCATAATCTTGCCTGATTGTTCTGCCATCAGAAGCGGATCGGCGGGAAGTTCGAACTTCCCGCAGTTGAGGCTCAGGCGACAAGCATCATCTGGGGTTTCGCGTCAAAACGATACGGCCAATATAACCGGCGTCATCCGAGAACTCGACACTTCGGGGCTGCTTGCGTGCGGACAAAGTATTTGACAGATAGAAAATATACCTATATTGGAATAGAGAGGGATGAGGTTGGCGGAGAAGCGAGAACGACGGATCAACTGGCTGTATGACTCGAAGAAGCAGCTGCTGACCTTTCCGAAGGATGTCCTGACTCAGGTGGGTTATGCGCTTAGTGAAGCCCAGATGGGTCGAAAGGCCGACTACAGCAAGCCGATGACCGGCTTGGGGGCTGGCGTCTTCGAGATCGTGGCTGACCACGATGGTGACACCTATCGGTCCGTCTATGCCGTGAAGCTTGGGGACGACATCTACGTCCTGCATTCGTTTCAGAAGAAGTCAACGATCGGGATCAAGACGCCCAAGCCCGACCTCGAGTTGATCAAGGCCCGCCTGCGTAGGATCAAGCAGGAGCTCGCCGAGGCGAAGAAAGAGAAAAGGAAGAAGAAATGACCGAAGATCAGTCCCCACTGGAGATCGAAGTCGGAAGCGGCAACGTCTTTGCCGATCTCGGTCTCGAAGATTCGCCCGAGCTGAAGCTGAAAGCTGCCATTGTTGGCCAGATCAATTCCATCCTGCGCCATCGTCACCTGACCCAGGTCCAGGCCGCAAAACTCCTCGACCTGCCGCAACCCAAGATTTCAGCGCTCAAGAACGGCAAGCTCCGGGGGTTCTCCCTCGAGAAGCTTCTCTACATCATGGTCAAGCTCGACCGAGATGTGGAGATCGGCTTCAGCAAGTCCTCCAAGAAGGAGGGGTCGCGCTACTTCGTTCGAAACGAGAAGGTCCGGACTCCCGTCGCTGCCTGATCTGGCGACGCAACGGAAGGGCACGGACGGCAGGGATCTGTCGCTCGTGTCCTACAATTCGGAATGGCTCCCTGTCGAACAGATGCGCGGCCTTCTCTGCTGCGCGGTTGGCCGGAAAATGCGTCGCACTCCTAAATGGGGTTTGAGTTGGCCATAATATCAACGGTAGCTTGGATCCCATATTTCCAATTTTATAAGTATCAGCGAATATAGACCTTTGGGCAGACCGAAAAATTATATTGCTGTTCCTGAAAATACAATGCTGGGCATCGGAATTTTGTAAATGCCATCCGATAGATGGCTGTCCGCCAGTTCGTCAATTTCGCTATGAATTATTGCTTTGATATTTGGGTTTTGTTTTTCCAAGATGAGCGGCACACGCACACCAAAAGTCATGAAGAACTCGTAGAAGCTTGAGCCTGGCGCATGAAGAACGTTCTCGACGATCTCTGATCTAATGTTGGAAAAGCCGGCGCTCCGCATCATCGTCGCCACATTTTCTTCGTCTGATAAGGCATAGGCGTTAGGAGCTGGATCAGCACGCGTCATATCCGCATGACGTCCAAGAACATCGAACATCAGCCGGTAGCATTCGGATCTGTCCGGACCTAACCATTGGCTGAAAACAAACCTGCCGCCTGGCTTCAGAACCCGGCGCGCCTCGGTCATGGCGCGCATCGGGTCTGTTACGTGGAAGAGGACAATGTTGCTCAAGACTCTGTCAAAGCTTTTGTCTCTCGCCGGTAAATCTTCTACATCACCGAGTGTGAACTCCAAATATGGAAATTGTTCTTTAGCCTGGTCAATCATACCTTGGGAGAAATCTACGCCTTTTACTTCTGAACCAAGCAAATTTGCACAAGCCGCAACGTAACCGGGACCGCATCCTGCATCCAGAACCTGCGCACCAGGAAAAAGCAGCGCATGATTGAGAAGGGCAGGGATGGTTTGTAGCGTGACACGTGCCGTAGCGTCTTTGTAGGCCGCAGCCCGAGCGTTCCAGCCATTTCGCTCACTGTCTCTGAAAGAAGAATAATCCACTTCACACCTTCCTTCGACCATGTCATTCAATATCGGCGGAATTGGCAAGCAAAAAAGAGCGGACGTTGACGCAGTTGCGGGCGAAGGACCGGTTTGTCCGGTGGTCTTTTACCGGATGTCAGATACGGTCAGCGCGTTTGGCTCAGACTTCGTTTGGTGGATAACTGGGAAGGAAAACGTTGCGGAATGTTCGCCCAGGCAGATATCGCTCGGGACGCTGACGGCTCTGAAACTGCGGAACTGGTGCAAGAGGTTTCGAAAGCGCAGGGGCGGAGCGGCTGCTGCTGAAGTGACGTGATCGGGATGGCCTCTGGCGGCAAGTCTCCTGATGGAAACTTTAGGGGTCGCCTCCGAATGACGAGGGCCGGGGCCTGGGACCACGCGCCGGACCCTTCGCGTTGAGGGTCAGGCTGCCGTGTATCTGTTGAAAACTGCCGCCTCGCCATCCTTCAACACAAGGTAGACGTTGTATGTGTCCCGCTCGCTCTCAGGACGCATACCCAGAGAGCCTTAGGGCATCCCCGGAACAGCGAGAGCCACAGCGTCCGGGCGCTTGGCCAGCAGGCGTCGGATATCGGCGAGCGGCACGTGACGGTCGATCATGTAGCCGCCGATCTCGCCGGTATGGCAGGAGTGCATCGGCTGCGGTATGCCTTTATCCCGCTTGTGCGGGAGCAGGAGCGTGCCCATGCTGTTCTCGGTCGTCACGTCAAAGCCATCATTGTGCAGGAGTTCCACCCAGGCGGTGCAGCAGCCGCAATTCGCGTCCTTTATTACGGGAATTGAACATTAGATGAGCATCACACCGGGCGATCAATCACGAGGTCTTTCGCTGGGTAAGCAAATTCAAGATCGCCTCGGTGTCGGAGAGATCGCCGTCGATGAATTTGATGCTGACCGCATCTGGTGACTGGCGGGCTGGCAAAAATCGCAGGCTTGGAAAGAACATGAGTTTCACAGGGCCATTCTCGCGCACCAGATGACCGACCCGATCACAGTATAGCGAAGTATTTTACTTTCAAATAACAGGACCGCGACGCGGCCGGGTAGCGTCCAAGAGATGGGGTGGGCACTGGCGTTCACCTGCTTCTTCATAGCCGGTGTTACTTTTTCAAGCTATTGTGATCCTGTAGAGTTATCAGCCAGCTGTATTCAACCCGAGTTTCGAGCAGAGAGCAGCAAAGGTAGCGAGAGCTCGAAGCGGACTTGCGGCAGTGCGGCGGTGGGAACGCTCCCCCAACAACACCCCGACAAAGCGGTCTCTCGATTGAGGTTTCATCGCTGCACTGCGGCCCGTCGAAGGAGCCATTCGCTGCAAGAGCGGAATCCGATGGGCAGCGAATTCACATATCGCGGATAAACTCGCCTTTCGCGACCTCAGTGCAGCGCTGTGTTGCACTTGCCGCAATAGATTCCGGCCTGACTGCGTAGCACTTCAGACCAATTACATTGTATCGTATTGGCAATCCTTCAACCCGAGGACGCCCTTATGCTTTCCATTTTGATACTCGTCATCGCAGGCCTGTTGGCCGGCATGATCAACGCCATTGCGGGGGGCGGCACTCTCCTCAGCTTCCCCGCCCTGGTCTGGCTGGGGGTGCCGCCGATCATGGCGAATGCCACGTCGACGCTGACAGCACTGCCGGGCTATATCGGGAGTGCCTGGGCCTATCGCCATGATATCCGCGCCGAGGGGACCCTCAAGCTGGGCAGCATTATAACAATTGCAGCACTCGGCGGACTGGCGGGCGCCGGTCTTCTTCTGGTCACCCCGGGTGACGCCTTCGTCGGGATCGTGCCGTGGCTTTTGCTGACGGCGACCCTGCTCTTTGCGACAGGTCCGCACCTCGTCGCCTGGGTTCGGTCAAGAGGAACCGGTGTGGCTGGACCGGCGCTCTCGGCAGTCGCCATCTTTCTCGTCGCAGGCTACGGCGGTTATTTCAATGGTGGCCTGGGCATCATGTTGCTGGCCATGTTCGGCCTGATCGGCTTTCAGAACCTGCACGGGATGAATGGCCTGAAGAACCTGCTGTCCGCCGTGCTGTCGCTGGTGTCCGTGACCACCTATGCGACCGCGGGCCTGATCGCCTGGGACTCCGCCGCCGTGCTGGCCGTCGCAACAACGGTCGGCGGCTACATCGGCGCCCGGCAGGCGCGCCGGATAAAGCACACGGAATTCCTGCGCGCCTTGATCGTGGCCATAGGCGCGACGCTGACACTGGTGTTCTTCCTGATCTGACAGGCGCGCAGCCAAGAAGGCTCTCGCGTCAGATACGTCCCGTCCGACAGCAGCACCTCGCTCATCGCCACATCGCGGGACATCGGGTAGATCGTTGGCGGCAGACAGTTATGGAACCCGCATCGACTGGCCCGCGCTGATGAAGCACAAGGAGAGCTTCACGGGCCCGGTGCCCCAGAACATGGAAGAGGGGCTGCGGCAGGCGGGCGTGCGCTGTCTGCACGGAACCGCCCGCTTCAAGGGGGGCAGCACACAGCGGATCGAAGCCGATCTCGTCATCCACGGCGCAGGCCGGGTGCCCGCGGTTGACAACCTGGACCTCCGAGCCGCCGGCGTCGACACCGAGCGTGGAGGGTAAAGGTCACGCCCTGGCTGCGCTCGCCCTGGAACCCCCCGCATCTTCGCCGCCGGCGATGCCGCAGCCTCTTCGGGCAAGCCGCTGACCCCGGTGGCTGTGTTCGAGGGTAAGATCGCCGCCTCCAACATGCTGAAAGACAGGCAGACCGAGCCGGACTACACAGATGTTCCCATCGTGGTCTTCATCATTCCTGCACTGGCGCGGCGCGGGTGGGGATACTCGAGAAAGAGGCGCACGAGGTCGGCGATGTTGCGATCAGCTTCACCGACACCTCGGGCTGGTTCTCGCAGTAGAGGCTGGGTGAGACCCATGCCGGCGCCAAGATCATCACCGGGGCGGACGGCAAGATCCTCGGCGCGTATATGTTCGGGCCGGACGACGCCGAGCTCATCAACGTCTTCTCTCTGGCGATCAAGCTGGGACTGACTGCGGCGCAACTGAAAGCCATGCCTGCCGCCTATCCAACAGGGGCGTCGGATATAGGATCGATGCTGTAGTCAGCATCAGGAGCCTCTGGTCTTGCGGATGGATGATCGCGAAATCCCCGGCGAGCAGGTTATCGACACGCCGGCCTTTTTTCGTGAATGATAAGAAAATCGTTTTGCTCTAAATCCTGTCGTTCCATTTCCTGAGCATGAGAGGCGTGC
>OJBO01000716.1_pt1 | contig 16561 bp, 20 predicted proteins | sample 1590461 | NCBI WGS metagenome assembly OJBO01 (sample SAMN05416836, study PRJEB24817) | seawater metagenome | isolation source: Sea water | place: Canada:Atlantic | collected 2013-07 | reverse complement strand
CGATGGTTAACAAATTCCTAACTTACACCCGCTCTGACGCTTAGTTTCCGCCCGTTGACGCATTGCCCGCCGCTTCCGCGCCACGCTCCGCCTCGATCTTGCGCCAGCGTGCCACGTTGGCGTTATGCTCTTCCAATGTCTCGGCAAAAGCGTGACCGCCCGTGCCATCGGCAACAAAGAAAACATAGTCCTCGCTGGCCGGTTGTGCGGCAGCCATCAGGCTCGCACGACCGGGGTTGGCAATGGGCGTCGGCGGCAGTGCGTCGATGACGTAGGTGTTGAACGGTGTCTCCTTGCGCAGCTCGCTGCGGCGCAGACCACGCCCCAAAATGCCCTGACCATTGGTGATGCCATAGATCACGGTCGGGTCGGTTTGCAGACGCATACCTTGGTTCAGACGGTTGACAAACACGCTGGCAACCTGCTCGCGCTCTTCCGGCACGCCCGTTTCCTTTTCGACGATCGACGCAAGGATCAACAGCTCCTGCGGCGTTTCAATCGGCAGATCAGGATCGCGGGCATCCCAGGCCTCGGCCAGACGCTGTTCTTGCGCGGCAGCCATGCGGGCCAGGATCGCGGCGCGGTCATCGCCCTCGGACACTTCATAGCTGTCGGGGGCCAAGGTCCCCTCGGCGGGCACCGCCTCGATCTCGCCAGCCAGCAAGTCGATGGATTTCAACGCTTCGGTGACCTGCCAGCTGGTTACGCCTTCGGCCATTGCGATGCGGAAACGTGTGTCAGCTTTGGCTTTGGTCTGGGTATAGACCTCAGGCACCTCATCCTCCCCAGGAGAGAACTCAGCCCGTTCGACGAAACGGTTGGTGGTCGGGTCCAGCTCGCGTACCTGCGTGCTGATACGATTGACGCCGATCCGGTACACGACCTCGGTGCCGCAAGTGCTGGCCCCGCCGCGCGTGACTGTATCCACGATCTCTTTCATCGAGGCTTCGGGCTGGATCAGAAAGCTCCCCGCCTTCAAGGCGCGGGTCTTTTCCTCATATTCGGCCCCAAGACGGAAGATCGCGGACGAGCTTACGGCCTCTTGTGTGGCAAGATCATCGCCGACAGCCCGCATGTTCGACCCACGTTCCACCTGCAAGCAAATCGCCTGCGACAGAGGTCCGGGCGCATCATACTGCCCCCGGCCCCACAGGATAATCCCGCCTAACAAAAACAAACCTAAAATCAGAAACGTAACAGCGTTAGACGCGATATGCCGCCACATTAGGATGCTTTCCCGAAGATAACGCTCGCGTTGGTGCCGCCAAAGCCGAACGAGTTGCTCAGCGCGATATCAATCTTGCGCTCCACCTTCTTGTTCGGTGCCAGATCGATCTTGGTTTCAACGGCAGGGTTGTCGAGGTTGATGGTCGGCGGTGCCACCTGATCGCGGATCGCAAGAATAGAGAAGATCGCCTCGATTGCGCCCGCAGCCCCCAACAGGTGACCGGTGGCGGATTTGGTCGACGACATGGTAACCGTTTCAACCGCATCGCCCAGCATCCGCTCTACGGCACCCAGTTCGATCACATCGGCCATGGTCGATGTGCCATGGGCGTTGATGTAATCGATATCGGTTGGAGCCAGACCGGCACTGCGCAAAGCGTTGCGCATCGACCGCTCCGCGCCGTCGCCGTCTTCGGCAGGTGCGGTGATGTGATAGGCGTCGCCCGACATCCCGTAGCCCAGAACCTCAGCATAGATCTTGGCGCCACGCGCTTTGGCGTGTTCGTATTCTTCCAACACCACAATGCCCGCGCCTTCGCCCATGACGAAACCATCACGATCGGCGTCATAGGGGCGGCTTGCCTTGGTCGGATCGTCGCCCCGCTTGGTGGACAGCGCTTTACAGGCGTTGAAGCCCGCCATGCCGATCTCGCAAATCGCGGCCTCGGCCCCGCCAGCGATCATCACATCGGCGTCACCATGTTGGATCAGACGGCTCGCATCACCAATTGCGTGCGCTCCGGTAGAGCAGGCCGTCACGACCGAATGGTTCGGACCACGGAACCCATAGCGAATCGATACCTGACCCGAGATCAGGTTGATCAACGCGCCGGGCACAAAGAACGGGCTCACGCGGCGTGGGCCTTTTTCGTGCATCATGACAGCGGTATTCGCGATAGAATTCAAGCCACCGATGCCAGACCCGATCAACACGCCGGTGCGTTCCAGATCTTCGCGGTCTGTCGGCATCCAGCCGGAATCCTCGACCGCTTGCTGTGCTGCCGCCATGCCGAACAGAATAAAGGTATCCACCTTGCGCTGTTCTTTCGGCTCCATATACTTGTCGCCGTTAAAGGTACCATCCGTGCCATCACCAAGCGGCACTTCGCAGGCGTATTGAGTGACCAGCTTGCTGGGATCGAAGCCCGTGATCTTGCCAGCCCCGGACTGACCATCCAAAATTCTGGACCAGCTGGCCTCCACGCCATCGGCCAACGGAGTTACCAATCCCAAACCTGTCACTACTACTCTGCGCATATCCAAGCCCCTTGGTGTTTCTTTGCGTTGACCGGCTATACCTTGCCGAGACCGTAAATTTCAAGACGCGAAGCGCCCAAGCCACAGTCAGACCGGCGGGCCTTTGCGCGTCATCAGACGTATCTCGTCGCCGTCAAGCTCTATGTCGCGCAGCGCGGTATATCCCAAGGTCTCGGCCAGACGCAGCGACGACGCATTCGCCACGGCAATCATGCACACCGTGCGCCCCGTCACCACGCGGTCGAACCAGTCATGCGCCGCGCGCGCGGCCTCAAGTCCCAACCCCGTGCCCTGCGCTTCGGGGGCCAACACCCAACCGGCCTCTGGAAAGGGATCGAAATCGTCGCCAAACCCGCGGGAACCAAAGAAAAAACCGACCTGACCTTCCATCTCGCGGGTGCCGCGCGACTGGATCGCCCATTGCCCGAACCCGACAATCTGCCAATGGCCGGCATTGCGCAAAAACGCATCCCAGCTTTCAGCCTTGGGTTTGGGCTTGCCGGTAATATGGGTCACCACAGCGGGCGTGGCCCAGATGTCAGCATAACGAGGAAAGTCTTCGGCCCGCATGGCGCGCAGGGTGAGACGGGCGGTATTGATGGTCGGTACTGATCGCGACATGTGGTGAATTACCTTCACGCTTGAATTTCTGTCATGACCAGTGTCACGCCACAGCCCGTCCAAGACAAGAGACGCGCGGTCCCCCCAAGCAAAAACGGCGCCCTTCCGCTAGGAAGAACGCCGTTCTCTAAATCTCGTGCCGCCGCGACGCCTATTGGGCTGCGGCTGGCGAAAACGTCTTAGGACGCTTCTTTGATGAACTTGACCGCGTCGCCGAAGGTCTGAATGTTCTCAGCTGCGTCATCGGGGATCTCGATGCCGAACTCTTCTTCGAACGCCATAACCAGCTCAACAGTGTCGAGGCTGTCTGCGCCAAGATCGTCGATGAACGATGCGTTCTCAACAACTTTGTCTTCTTCAACACCCAGGTGCTCTACAACGATCTTCTTTACGCGGTCTGCGACGTCGCTCATATTCAGTCCTCATTCATTCGGGCAATCCTGCCCTCTTCTGTTTCCGTCAGAACCTTATGCGGTCCGTATGGATCGTGCCCCGAGGGGCGGCTATGGCCCTTGTTGTCACAAGGTAAGGGGGGCAATCAAGCCTCCCTGTCGTGGATTCTGCGCCCCATTTAGCACAACGCGCAGATTTGGCAAACGCTTTGCAGCGCAGGCTCACAACATGGCCATACCGCCGTTCACATGCAAGGTGGTTCCGGTGACATAGGCGGCTTCCGGGCTGGCCAGATAGACGACAGCCGATGCGATTTCCGATGCTTCGCCCATGCGACCCGCAGGGATCTGCCCCATGATTCCCGCCTTTTGGTCGTCGGTCAGCTTGTCGGTCATCGCTGTGGTAATGAAACCGGGGGCGACCGCGTTCACGGTGATCCCGCGGCTGGCAACTTCATAGGCAAGCGATTTGGACATGCCCACCATACCGGCCTTGGACGCGGCATAGTTCGCCTGACCGGGGTTTCCGGTGGCACCGACCACGCTCGAGATATTTACGATCCGGCCCCAACGCGCCTTCATCATGCCCCGCATTACGCCTTTGCACAGCTTGAAGGTCGCGGTCAGGTTGACGTTGATCACCGAATTCCATTCGTCATCCGACATGCGCATGAACAGGTTGTCGCGGGTGATGCCGGCGTTGTTGACCAGAATATCGACCGAACCCATCGCCTCTGCCGCCTGTTTGGGCAGCGCATCAACGGCATCCATATCGCTCAGGTTACAGGGCAGCACATGGGCGCGCTCGCCTAATTCGGCCTTCAATGCTTCCAAAGGTTCGGTGCGGGTGCCAGACAGGCCCACGGTCGCGCCGCGTGCATGCAGGCTGCGCGCGATTTCAGCGCCGATACCACCCGAAGCACCGGTGATCAGCGCATTTTTTCCAGTAAGATCAAACATATGTAATTCCTTTCGCGGCCTATCTCAGGCCGTTTTCACCGCGGCGACATCGGCAGCGGTGCCAATGTTCACGCAGGTGATTTCCTTGTTGATGCGGCGGATCATGCCGGACAGAGCCTTGCCCGCGCCGATTTCCCAGACCTCGGTCACGCCTTGCGCGCCCATCCATTCAACCGACGACATCCAGCGCACCTGACCGGTGACCTGTTCGATCAACAGCTTGCGGATCTGATCGGGGTCGGTAACCGCTTCGGCCACTACATTCGCCACAACCGGCACGGCGGGGGCATTCATTGTCACATCCGCCAGCGCACCGGCCATTTCCTCTGCGGCAGGGGCCATCAGGGCACAGTGGAACGGGGCAGACACGGGCAACAACAAGGCACGCTTAGCACCGGCGGCTTTCGCCAGATCAATCGCGCGTTCGACGGCTGCCTTGCTGCCCGATACAACATTCTGCGCCGGGTCATTCTGGTTGGCGACCTGACAGACCTCGCCCTGGGCGGCCTCTGCGGCGACGGCTTCGGCCTGCTCAAAGCTGAGGCCCAAAAGTGCTGCCATAGCGCCCTGCCCCACAGGCACAGCCGCCTGCATCGCGCGACCGCGAATGCGCAGCAACCGCGCCGTATCCGACAGCGAGAATGTTCCCGCCGCGCAAAGTGCCGCATATTCACCTAGCGAATGGCCCGCGACATAGGCCGCCTTGTCGACGGTAATGCCTTCGGCCTTCAACGCCGCCATCGCCGCCATTGACGTTGCCATCAGCGCAGGTTGTGCGTTTTGGGTAAGCGTCAGCGCGTCAGCCTCGCCTTCCCAGATCAGCGTCGACAGCTTTTCGCCCAAGGCTTCGTCCACCTCGTCAAACACGGCTTTTGCCGCCGGATAGGCGTCAGCCAGATCGCGGCCCATACCGATGGTTTGCGCGCCTTGGCCCGGATATACGAATGCAATGGTCATAAAGTCCCCCGAATTTGCGTTTCCAGCGCTTTAGCGCGTGGGCAGCGGTCAAACAAGCCTGCACGGCGACTGTGCGCTGATCCGCATTGGTCCCGACCAGCCGCTATAGTATGGATAAGCCACCTTAATTCCCGACGGAGCAACCCGATGGCCTTTTCCAATACCGCAATCCGCTACGGCGGGGTGACCAAGTTTTTTCACTGGCTCACCGCCCTGCTGATCCTGACGCTGATCGCACTTGGCCTTTATGCCAGCGACCTGCCTCACGACACCCAAGACGCCCTGACCCGCAAGGCGTGGTTCTTTTCGTTACATAAAACGCTGGGTGTCACGGTGTTCTTTGTCGCCCTCGCCCGCATCGTCTGGGCCTTCGCTCAAACGAAACCGGGGCTGCTGAATGCGGATCACAAACTGGAAAGCTGGCTGGCCGAAACGGTGCATTGGGTGCTTTACGGGTCTTTGGTGATCGTGCCGCTGGCCGGCTGGATCAGCCACGCCGCGGCCTCCGGCTTTGCGCCGATCTGGTGGCCTTTGGGGCAGTCCCTGCCGTTCATTCCTAAAAATACCTCCCTCGAACATGCCTTTGGCGCGGTACACATTATCGCGGGCAAATTGCTGATCGGGGCGCTGGTCCTGCATGTGGCAGGCGCAGTGAAGCATCATGTCATCGACCGCGATTCGACGCTGCGACGCATGTTGCCGGGCGAGCCGGCGATTGGCCCGCTCCCTGCGCAACACCACTCTGCTGCGCCGGTGGTAACCGCGACCGTGGTCTGGATCGCGGCAATCGGCCTGGGTTTGGGGCTGGGTCTGGGCCAACCGGCAGATACAGAAGAGACCGCAACGCTCGACGCCGTGGCGTCCGAATGGCAGGTCCAAAATGGCACCATCGCGCTTGAGGTCACGCAGTTCGGGTCCGTCGTGGCAGGCAGCTTTGCCGATTGGACATCCGCGATTACCTTTGATGAGACAGTCCAAACTGGCAAAGCCGGCGAGGTGACAACCACGGTCGCGATCCCGACGCTCAGCCTCGGGTCGGTGACGGATCAGGCGATGGGTGCGGATTTTTTCAATACCGAGGCCTTCCCCACCGCAACCTTCCAAGCTGATATCAATGTCGCCGCAGATGGCTACATCGCGGCAGGGACGCTCACGATCAAGGACCAGTCCATACCGGTCGAACTGCCCTTCACCCTGACACTTCAGGACGACACCGCGCAGATGACAGGCACCACTACGCTGGACCGTCGCGACTTTGGCATCGGGGAAACGGTGACGGATGAAAGCACGCTCGCCTTTAGCGTCACCGTGAATATCGACCTCACCGCCACACGAGGACAGTAATCCGATCCACAACGGCGCGGGCCATATGGCCCCGCCCCCATAAACGCAAAAACGCCGGGGACCTGCCCCGGCGTCTTCGTTTTCTCACTAAATAAAAAGCTTACTCAGCCTTCATCGCTTCGATAGAGATGTTCACTTGCACTTCGTCGCTGACGAAAGGCGCGAATTGACCAAGGTTGAAATCGGTGCGTGTGACCGTGGTCGTCGCGTCGAAACCGGCCCAAGGCTTCTTGGCCATTGGATGCTCGCCCATCTGGTTCAGCTTGGCGTCCAGCACAACGGATTTCGTGACGTCGTTCATGGTCAGGTCGCCGGTGATCAAGGCGGTTTTCTCGCCCGTGACTTCGATGCCCGTGGAGACAAATGTCACCATGTCGCCATCTTCGGCCCCAAAGAAGTCACCTGTCATAAAGTGCTCGGTGCGCGGCTCCCAGCCGGTGATCATGTCTTTGACCGGAAACGACACCGAAACCGAGGAATTCGCGGGCTCCGCTTCGTCCATCATGATTTCACCGTCAAATCCGCTGAACATCGACGTGGTGGTCGAGAACCCGAGGTGGTTATAGGTGAAAACGATCTGGCTGTGGCTTGCGTCCAGCACGTATTTTTCGGCTGCGAACGCGGATGTGGCACCCAGTGTAAGGGCAGCAGCAAGAAGGACAGACTTCATGTTCATTGGAATTCTCCTGTTGGCGTGTGTCTGGAGTATACATGAAGCATTTCAATATTTCAGCAACCCAGCAGCGTTCAACACTTAGTGCGCATTAGCGAACAGTCGCGCGCCCTTTAGATGCTCGCTTTTAGATGCCCGCTTTGCCGTACAACACCCGGATAGGATCAGACCACCTGGCCGGAATCCCGTAGGCTAAAGGTCAGGTTATCGACCACACGACGTTCTGCAATATGAACATCCACAATGAAATTGCCCCGTTCGTCCCAAAAGTGGAAATTCCGGCCAATTCGCTCTACCCTTCCCAGATCGCAAAAGCTGCACCGGTGCAGCACGCGTTTGGCCCCTACCGCGCGGGGGCGTACGAGCCGAAGCTCGCGTCGCAGCGTATCAATCTGTATGTCGGGCAACGCGGGCTTTTGACCTGATAGCATCAGGCTTGCGCCCAGCATAAGCGAAAGCACAGACAGCCCCACCTTGAACAACATCACATCCGAGCCAAAGTTCGACCCCGGCGTCAGCCACAGCCCTGTCGCTGCCAAAACCAAAGCCACACCGAGCACCCGCTGACCGCTGCGCAGCACTGCCCGCGATCCATCCACCATTCCGGCCTGCGTTGAAAACTGCACGCTGTCTGCCGTAAAATTCGTCACTGCGCCCATTTCTCTGACCAACCTTCATCAACCCATGTTCTCTCCCCATCAGTTCTCGTATGAGTTCATGACGAAAAAGAGGCGCACTCGTGACCCATCCGTGATCAAAGTAGACCTATGCAAACGTCCGTTTATAAATACGTCTGCCACAAATTCGAGGTCCGTCTGGCCCTGCGCGTCACACGCCCTTGCCCTGCCCGCGAAACCGTGTATATCGGCCCTTCGTTTTGCATTATCTTTTGAACCGCGCAGACTCTCGTGGTGGGGCCGCAAAACGCAAATGCCCTACCTATGAAATGCGCCTTGATATAAATAGGAGTGCACATGCCGCTTTATGAGCATGTTATGATTGCGCGTCAGGACTTGTCCAACACGCAAGCAGAAGGCCTTATCGAACATTTTGGCACAGTTTTGGCTGACAACGACGGCAAGCTCGTCGACAGCGAATACTGGGGCGTCAAAACGATGGCCTATAAGATCAACAAAAACCGCAAGGGCCACTATGCCTTCCTGCGTTCGGACGCACCTGCGACCGCCGTTCAGGAAATGGAACGCCTGATGCGTTTGCATGATGACGTGATGCGCGTTTTGACCATCAAAGTTGATGAGCATAAAGAGCTGCCATCGGTCCAGATGCAAAAACGTGACGAACGCCCCGAGCGTGGCGAACGCCGCGAACGTCGTTGATCATCAGCTTGCAATAAAGGACATAAACCATGGCCGCAAAACCATTTTTCCGCCGTCGTAAGGTCTGCCCCTTCTCGGGCGACAACGCACCGGCAATCGATTATAAAGACACACGTCTTCTGCAGCGCTACATCTCTGAGCGCGGCAAAATCGTTCCTTCCCGTATCACCGCAGTCTCCGCGAAAAAGCAGCGTGAATTGGCCCGTGCCATCAAACGCGCCCGCTTCCTCGCCTTGCTGCCCTACGCCGTTAAGTAAGGAGAAAGCACATGCAAGTTATCCTTCTGGAACGTGTGGCCAAGCTGGGCCAAATGGGCGAAGTCGTGGACGTAAAGCCAGGCTACGCACGCAACTATCTGCTGCCACAAGGCAAAGCGCTGTCGGCTTCCAAAGCCAACATCGAAGCCTTTGAAGGTCAGAAAGCACAGCTTGAGGCGCAAAACCTCGAGACCAAAAAAGAAGCCGAAGCCATGGCGGACAAGCTGAACGGTCAGCAGTTCGTTGTGATCCGCTCCGCTTCCGATTCGGGCGCTCTGTACGGTTCCGTCACAACACGTGACGCATCCGATGTGGCAACAGCCGAAGGCTTCACAGTCGACCGCAAGCAGGTCGTTCTGGGCAGCCCCATCAAAGATCTGGGCCTGCACGACGTTACCGTCGTTCTGCACCCCGAAGTCGAAGTCACCATTCAGCTGAACGTTGCACGTTCCGCCGAAGAGGCCGAGCTTCAGGCTGCTGGCAAGTCGATCCAGGAATTGGCCGCAGAAGAAGAAGCTGCCGCCGAATTCGAGATCTCTGAACTGTTTGACGATCTCGGCTCCGCCGCATCCGACGACGATGATCAGCCACAAGCAAACGAGAAAACGGACGAAGACGAAGCTTAAGCCTCAGTCTTTCGACCTGATTCCAAATGAAACGCCGCCGCTGAGCCTTCAGCGGCGGCGTTTTTCGTTGCATAATCGGCGACATGCCGCCCTTAGGTAAGCGACGCTCTGCCCATCCGAAACCGGCATTGTTGCGCAGCATCTAATGGATTGTATGCATAGGGCTCCCATCAACGATGCGAGTCACCCGCATGAATACGCTCACACGCCGCTCCCTTTGTCAGGTGTTGCTTTGCGCACCCGCCCTATCCGCCTGCGCCAGTACCGAAGCAGAACCGCCCGCCGTGGCCCGTAAACTGCCCTTGCACCCGAACGAGACGCCAGAGCTGCGTGGCCTGATCAACAAATGGGCCGATCACTACGAAGTGCCCCGCCCCTTGGTCCACCGCCTTGCCATCCGCGAAAGCACGCACCGTCCCGAGGCGCGCAATGGGCCGTATTTCGGCCTGCTTCAGATCCTGCCCGCAACCGCACGCGGCATGGGCTTTAGAGGCGATGCCGGCGAGCTTCTAAATCCTGATGTCAATTTGAAGTACGGCGTCAAATACCTGCGCGGCGCTTGGCTGCTGTCCAATGGCGATCACGCCACAGCAATCAAATGGTACGCGCGCGGCTACTATTACGAAGCAAAACGGCGCGGCATGTTGGTTGAAACCGGCCTGCGCAAAGGCTGAGCCCCCTAAGGCGCGCCGCGCTGGCCCATGGGCGCAGGCGTGCCTCTCTCAAATCCAGTCGAGGTTCACCTGTCGCGCAGGGTATTTCGCAGCAAAGGTTTCGCGCAGCGCGCGGAACCTCGGTCTGAGATCCGCGAACTTGCGCTCATGGGTTTCCACGACCAAGCACCTGATCCCCTTGATCAAATCGGCAGCATCCATTGCCTCGAGCAGATCAAGCTCCGCGCCTTCGATGTCCATCTTCACAAAAGCGATCTCGCCGCGTTTATCGATTTCAGCCCTGATGATTTCCAGAAAATTGAGCAATGCGACATCGACATAATTGTCTGCGTCAATCGTACGCCCGCCGTCGACGATTGTGCTTTTGACCGATGCCCCCTTCATATTGTCGTCAAAATTCGCGGCCCGCATCAGCCGCACAGTGCCCGAGCTGGCCCCAACCGCCGCGTTGACAAGACGCACGTTCGCGCGGTCTTTCACAGCCGTCGTGAGCTGTTCAAACGCATAAGGGTCGGGTTCATAGCTGATCACCTCGGCACCTGTGTCGGCCAACAAACGGGTGACGACACCCACATTGGCCCCGCAGTCCATCGCCAGATCGCCAGGCTTCAGCATCGCCGTCACCCCCTTGAGAAAACCCATCGCCTCGGCCTGACGCAGGTTCCGCTTTGCACGCCGGCGGGCTTTGCGCTCCTCCTCGGTCAAGGGTGTCTTTGCTCTCGCGGCGCGGCGCGCCCTGTTACTGGCTTGATCTGACATGTGTCTACCACCTTCCCCTTGACCGGAACTGCCGCATTTTGCTGCACTAAAACGGATACCCCCCCAGCCGTCCAACGAAAAAAGCCGCCCCAATCGGGACGGCTTTGATCTTCGTGATACCGAAAAAGGGAAAAGACTTATTCGTCTTCCAGCTCTTCTACGGCTTTCTGCAGATCTTCTTTCGACACTTCTTTTTCGTTCAATGTCGCTTGTTCGAACACGTGGTCGACCACTTTATCTTCGAACAACGGTGCGCGCATCTGCTGCTGCATCTGCTGGTTTTGTTGAACGAATTCAAAGAACTGGCGCTCCTGACCAGGGTACTGACGTGCCTGGTTCATGATCGCTTGGGTCATCTCCGCGTCGGTCACCTGAACTTCGGCTTTCTGCCCCAGCTCGGCCAGCAGCAGCCCAAGACGCACGCGGCGCTCGGCCAGCTTCTTGTGCTCGTCTGTGGTCTCGATCTCGGGGTGATCGTGGCCTTCGACTTCGGGGTTGTCTTCGTGCCACAGCTGGTGCGCGATCTGGCCGGCTTCGGCTTCAACCAACGACGGCGGCAGGTCAAAGCTGACCAGCTTGTCCAGCTCGTCCAGCAGACCGCGTTTCATGACAGCGCGCGACGCACCGGTATATTCCGCTTCCAGACGCTCTGCGATCTGGGATTTCAGCGCGGCGAGGTCTTCTGCACCGAATTTCTTGGCCAGCTCGTCGTCGATTTTGGCAGCGACGGGCTTTTTCACTTCTTTAACTTTGCACTCGAACACGGCTTCTTTGCCCGCGAGGTGAGGTGCTTGGTAATCTTCGGGGAAGGACACGGTGACGTCTTTTTCGTCGCCCGCAACAACACCGACCAGCTGTTCTTCGAAGCCGGGAATGAACGAGTTGGAACCCAGAACCAGCGGGTAGTCTTCTGCAGCGCCGCCTTCAAAGGCTTCGCCGTCTACCTTGCCAAGGAAATCAAATGTGATCTGATCGCCATCTTCGGCCTTGGCACCCTCTTCGCGGGCTTCAAAGTCCTGTGCGGTCTCTGCCAGATTGGCCAGCGCTTCATCAACGGCAGCGTCGTCAGCTTTGACAACCATTTTATCCAGCGTGATGGACGACAGGTCGACTTCGGGGATTTCTGGCAGCGCTTCGTAGGTCATGGTGACCTCGACGTCGTCGCCTTCTTTCCAGTCTTCGTTCGCCATTTTGACGTCAGGCTGCATCGCGGGGCGATCGCCGGACTTTTCAAAGTGTTCCTGCATGGCGCCATCAATGCTTTCCTGCATTGCTTCGCCCATAACCTTTTGGCCGAACTGCTTTTTCAGCAGCGCCATTGGCACTTTACCTTTGCGGAAACCCTTCATCTCGACTTCGGGCTGCGCTTCGGCCAGCTTTTCGTTGACCTTGGCCTCCAGCTCAGCTGCTGTCACAGTGATGGCATAGCCGCGTTTCAGACCTTCGTTCAGCGTCTCGTTGACCTGCATGTTTGCTCCATAGGGTAAGGCCGCGCATTGCGGGGCGCGGGCGGAAAAATTTCCGCTCTTCTATTGGGGCCTGCGCTTGGGCGCAAGCGGATTTGGCGGCGGGGGTCCCGTGGGACGGGGCAATTTGCCCCCTGCCCCCGCCTACGGGTGGTAAATAACGTCTCGCGTGGTCCTCAAGCGGCGAAGGGTCACCGCCTCAGGCTCCGATCAAGCCTAGGTCATGCCCAATGCTTCTTTGTACATCTCAAGGACGGCTTCTTCTTCGGCGATATCATCCGCCTCGCGCTTACGCAGCGCGATAACCTTGCGCAGAACTTTGGTGTCGTAACCGCGGGACTTGGCTTCTGCCATGACCTCTTTTTGCTGCTCGGCCAGGTCTTTCTTTTCTGCATCCAGCCGCTCGATCCGCTCTACGAACTGGCGAAGTTCGTTTGCGGTGACACGATACGTTGCATCACCGATGGCGTCTGCGGATTCGGGATTGGTAGCACTGTCGCTCATCTGGGGCGTCCTATGTCTTGAATGGGTCAGCGCAGTGACTACCCCCGTGCCTGCCCTGCCGCAAGCCACTCTTGCCCATTGGGCGGAATTCGGATAGCTCGCGCCCTATGGAAAACGCATCTCTAACTATCTTTGACGTACTGATCTGGGCCGGGGCAGCTATCTCCTTTGTTGGGCTGGTCGGGCTTGTCTGGTGTATCGTGCGCGTGGCCCGCGCCAAACGCGCCGGCCTGACCGAAGAAGAGATGCGCGTCGTCTTGCAAAAAGTCCTGCCGTTGAACCTCGGCGCGTTGCTGTTGTCGGTGATCGGGCTGATGATGGTCGTCGTGGGTATTATCCTCGGGTAACGCTTGTTTGCACGGCATCGCGCGCTCTGCCCGCCGCATTCTCACCGCTTGCGGCTTGCCACACATTCAAAAGTCACTATATGTTTCTCTGACAGCTGCCACTTATGGCGGTCTTTGAGGGCGAGATAGCGTATGATTGAAGCAGATTGGATTTGGGGCCTGATTGGCGGGCTGTTGATTGGATGTGGGGGCGCGGTGTATCTGCTGGGCAACGGCCGCATCATGGGGGCCAGTGGCATCGTGGGCGGGCTGGTCGACGGATCGGGCCGCAGCACTTGGGTCGAACGCATCAGCTTTTTGGCGGCCCTGATCCTTATTCCCGCGGCAATTGCGGCCTTGGCCCCGACCCCAGCGACGACCCACCTGACCGAAAACCTTTGGCTGGTTGGCGTGGCAGGGCTGCTGGTCGGTCTGGGCACCCGTATTGGTAACGGCTGCACGTCCGGCCACGGCGTTTGCGGGATTTCGCGGCTGAGCCCCCGCGGCATCGTCGCCACATTGGTCTATATTGCGGCGGGGGCCTTGATGGTCGTCGTCTTGCGCAGCTTTGTCGGAGGGATTTGAGATGCGTAACATGATTGCCGCGCTTGCGGGCGCTTTGTTTGGCACCGGACTGTACCTGTCTGGCATGACAGACACCCAAAAGGTCCAGGGGTTTCTGGATTTCTTTGGCAGCTGGGACCCGACATTAGCCTTCGTCATGGGAGGGGCCATTCTGCCTATGGCAGTGGCGTGGGCGATGACCCGTACGCGTCGCCCTGTTACGGGTGGTGACTTTCCCGCCCGCCCCGATGCGCGCTTGGATCGCAAGTTGATTATCGGCGCAGTGCTGTTTGGTGCAGGCTGGGGACTGGTCGGGCTGTGCCCGGGTCCGGCGCTGGCGTCGCTGGGTTTCGGCGGCTTGGGCGGCATTATTTTCCTGATCGCCATGCTGGCAGGCATGATGATCGCCCCCAAAGCGCGGCGGATACTAGACACACCGCGGACGGCTGGATAAATCAAACTATGGATATTCGTCAAATCACCCCCCGCTTCTATGCTTCCCCTCAGATCGACCCGTCCGATATGGGCGCGATCAAAGAGGCAGGCATCACCTTGATCTTGTGCAACCGCCCCGACGCCGAGGTTCCCCCCAGCCATCAACATGCGGCCATTCAAGCCGCGGCAGAGGCTGCCGGACTGCGTTTCGCGTATCAGGAGTTGACCCATCAAACGATGACCCCCGACGTGATTGCCCATAATCGCGAAATCAGCGTGGCGCAGGACGAAGTCGTTCTGGGCTATTGCGCCTCTGGCACACGATCCACGATTGCTTGGGCTTTGGGTCAGGCTGGCAAACAACCGGCTGACACGCTGATAGAAGCCGCCCGTGCCGGCGGCTATGACCTAAGCCATATGCGTGACGTGCTCAGCGCCCCCTACGCCTAAGAGCCCCTCTTGCTCCATCACGACAGCGGATAGCGCCGCCTTGGCGCTGTCCCCCACACAGCCACGTTCATCTACATCATCCCATAGCGCGCATCCTTTACCGCTGCTTCATCCCCTTCAAGATGACGGACAAAGGTTACGAATCTGCTTAGATGCGATGAGAAATCGACTTAGACGTCGGTCTGCGCGATTGGCAGCTCGACACGGAAGCCGGTGCCCGACACATCAGTGAGATACGATATATCTCCCTCTAGCCGCTTTATAATCTCGCGACAGATAGCAAGCCCCAAACCTGCCCCCTCGCCGCCTTGCCCCGGTAAACGGCTAAACTTTTCAAAAATCAGTGCTTGCGAAGCGGCGTCAATTCCTGCGCCGTTATCTATCAGATCAACGATGATACGCCGCCCCCGCTGATGCGCCCGGATCGACAGCTGCGGGTCATCAGCCACACAATATTTCTGTGCATTTGTAATCAAGTTTATGAAAACCTGCACCAAACGATCCAGATCGGTATCCAGCACGATATCTTCACCCGCGCTTTCCCGATCAATCTTGATCACACGCGTATTTGCCGCCCGCGCGGTGGTGACCGCCTGATCCAGCACATCGCGCAGAACGCCACGTTGTCGGTTCAACGACACCTCGCCGTTTTCAAGCACAGACAGATCCAGCAGATCGTCCAGCAAGCGCGTAAGCCGGATGGTTTCGGAGTGAATAATCGACGCGTAGCGGGTCTTTTCTTCCGGTCCCAACCCTTCGGCGTCACGCAAAATTTCAGAAAAGGCACGGATAGAGGTCATGGGCGTGCGCAATTCATGGCTGATCTGGCTTAGAAAACTGTCTTTTTGATGCGACAGTTGGGTCAGCTTGTCATTGGCGCTGCGCAGTTTCGCAGCGGTATCTGTCAGCGCACGGGATTTGATTTCCAGCTGGCTGGAATATTCCAGCATCTGCGCCGATTCGTCCGCCACAGCCAACAGATCCTGAACCGAGACAGAGGCCCCACCCACCAGTTGCGCCACCATAGCATGCGCCGTAGCGGCCCCCACAGATGCTGCGAGTTCGCGTTCTAGCGCCTGCACAAATCGCGGTGTCGGTTCCGGTAGGCCGTCGTGTTTTTCTTGCAACTGCGCTTGCGCCCGAAAGAAGCCTTGCGCCTCTGCAGCGCCCAAAATGCGCTGTGCCATGATCATCAGATCCTCGCTCGCCGCGACCGACGCGCTCCATCCGCGTGCCGCCGTGGAATGGTCAAAGATGTTCACGAATTGCGCCCCTTGCAGCCGCTCTACGGGGGCAGGAAAGCTGAACAGGGACACAGCGATAAATACCAAGGCATTGATTGAAAGGCTCCAGAGGACGGCATGAACGGTTGGATCTAACCCATTGATTCCGAACAACGCCTCGGGTCGCAGCCACTGCAATCCGAACAGCCCGTTTTGAAAGGTAGACGCCGACAGCGCGGCCCCTGGGCCAAAGCTTGGCAACAGCATTGTATAGACCCAAAGTGCAAAGCCGACGGTCAGCCCACAAATCGCCCCCGTCCGCGTCGCACCGCGCCAGAAGATACCCCCCAGCAGCACCGGCAAAAATTGCGCCACCCCCCCGAAAGAGATTGTCCCGATCGCCGCAAGCGCACCGCCCCCGCCCGACAGCCGGTAATAGCAATACCCCAGCGAAATGATCAGCAGGATCGACAGCCGCCGCGACAGGATCACCACATGACGCACATCGC
>OJBO01000714.1_pt1 | contig 16651 bp, 17 predicted proteins | sample 1590461 | NCBI WGS metagenome assembly OJBO01 (sample SAMN05416836, study PRJEB24817) | seawater metagenome | isolation source: Sea water | place: Canada:Atlantic | collected 2013-07 | reverse complement strand
GCTCACGGGAGGACTTCCACCTCCAGGAGTGCGCCCGTGCCGGGCGCACCAAAAAGCCCCCGCCAAGCGGGGGCTTTTCTGTTAACGAGTTGCAAAAAGCAGTGAAATAGAACAATAAAACATAGAATTACGTCTATTTATTCAACTACCATTGAGGCCACAATAACAATTATCCATTATTTAGGCATTGAGGCTTTCGAGTGGCTCTGAGCTTTATAAAAAGCTTGCTGAAGCGTTCTGATGCGCGGCAACACGTTTATCTGGAAGTTCGTCCTGATGGCATTGCCTGGGCAGAAGCCGGAGGTAGCGTCGGCTTTGCTGATTGCTTACCGGCAAAGCGGGGCCCCGTTCTCCGTGCATTGGTCGGTGAGCGCGCCTGGGCGCGTGTCGATACCACTCTGGTTTTACCGATGGACCAATATCAGGTATTCCAGTTGGAGCGCCCTGAGGGCGTTGAAGACTCGGAGCTTGGTGATGCCCTGAAGTGGAAACTCAAGGACATTCTCGATTTTAATCCGTCCGATGCGATCTGCGATGTATTTCCGTTTCCGGAAGATGCTTCTCGTGGCCGCGGCGACCTGGTTAACGTGGTTGCTGCCAGGAAGTCTCTCGTTAGCGAGCTGGTTGCACTGGTCGAGGAATGCGACCTGGCATTGATTTCCATTGATATCGCCGAGTTGGCTCTGCGTAACCTGGTGCCCCGCATTGATCCTGATCACCGGGGTGCGGCCGTGGTGCACATGCGCGAGCGGTTCGGGCAGATGATCGTCTGTAAAGGGGAAACCCTGTACCTGTCGCGACGGCTGGACGTGACGTCGGATGACCTTCGGGATGCAACGCGGCAGGAGAACGCCGTGCAGTCTTTGGCCCTTGAAATGCAACGCTCACTCGATTACTACGAAAGTCAGTTGGGGCAGGGGCCCCCTGCCGTCATTCGCCTGGTGGCGCGTGATAATCTCATGCCATTGCCCTCCATGCTTGCCTCCTATGTTGCCGCCACCGTTGAAACGCTGGATTGGGAGCCTTACGGTCTTGATCAACCCTTGGACAGCCGCTGCCTGGTTGCCTGGGGCGCAAGTCTGGTACCGACCGGCAAGGGGGCAAAATGATCCAGCAGGTCAACCTCTATACCGACGAACTCCGTCCCCGAAAGCAAAAACTGCAGGCCCGGATGGCGTTGTCCATTCTGGCCCTGGCGCTGGTTGTGATTGTGGTTTCCGCCGGGGTTGTCCGATATCAGGCGTCGCACTTGCAGATGCAGGTCGATTCGCGGCAGGTGCAGAACGATCAGCTACAGCGCTCGGTGGAGCAACTGACCTCCGAGGCGGAAGCCCGCCAACCCGACCCTGAGGTTGAAGCCGCCCTTGAGCGTGTAACCGCGACTCTGGCACGAAGGCAGCGACTGCTGAGCCGTGTGGAAGACCTTGTGGCCAGTGAGGCAGCGGGGTTTTCAGCGCAGCTGTCGGCATTGGCTCGACAGGTGCCGCAAGGGCTCTGGCTGACGCACATCCGTCTGGACGGCCTTCAGGGGAATGTTGCTTTGGCTGGCAGGTCGCAGATCGGGCGCCTTGTGCCGGAATACCTCGAAAAGCTCAGCGGGGAGCCCGCCTTCGTGGGTAAGACCTTCGGCAGCTTCGGGCTTGACCGAGAGGAAGACGGGCGCTGGATTGAGTTTCAGGTTGCCACGGACAGGAACTGGGAGGGTGCCGAATGAAACAGGCTTTTCGACAGCAGTTTGATAGAGGCACTGACTGGTTCAACGACCGCCCTGTTCGCGAGCGGGCAATAATGACTGTAACCGCCGTGGTCCTGGTTCTTTTTGTTGGTTGGGAAGTGTGCGTGGCGCCGGTGATGGGCCGAAACGACCAGCTCCGATCCCGCTTGGATTCTTTGGCCAACACCCAGGCGTCGTTGCTCGAGCAGCAACAGGTGTTGACCGCGCGCTTGTCTTCCGACCCATCCCAGCAAATGCGGAACAGGCTCGCTGCGCGCCAGCAGCGTCTTGACCAACTCGATGAGGAACTTGCCGAAACCACCGGACGGCTGATCGCGCCGAGGGCTATGGTGGGATTATTGCGGGACATCCTGGCCGCTCAGAACGAACTTGAACTGCTGGGTGTTGAATTAATGCCGCCGGTGCCCGTGTTTGAGGACGGACCGGGTATGCCGGAAGACACAAATAGCAACGACGATACTCAAACCCGTGAGCCGTTGCTGTTCGCACACGATGCGGAAATCGCCATTCGTGGAGGCTATATGGACGTGCTGGCTTACCTTGAGACCCTTGAAACCATGGACGCCCGACTCGGTTGGGTGCTGCTTGACTATGATGTCAGTGAGTATCCGGACAACGAGATTCGGGTTCGGGTTCGGACATTAAGCCTGGACCGCGCATGGTTGGGAGTCTGAAATGAGGGTGCTGCTGATCATGTTGATGTTGGCTGCCGCGGATGCGTTTGCCCTTGAGGATCCAACCCGGCCGAACGGCTTTTCAGCCAGTGCGCCACAGTCAGAACCGGCGAGGGAGTTTTCGCTGGCGTCGATATTTATTGGCAATAATCGCAGGTTGGCGGTTATCGATGGAGAGGCCCGCAGGGAAGGGCAGGCGTTTGAGGGGGTTCGCATTCGGCGGATTTACCCCGACCGGGTTGAGCTGGTCGATCAGGGAAGAGTGCGCGTTCTACGCCTGGAACCCCTTCCGCAAGTGCGGAGTTCGCAATGACAGACAAACGAGCTGCTATGACACTGAATCGAACGTTTTTGACCGTGCTGCTGGCAACGTCACTGGCCGCCTGCAGCAATAACCCGCTGATGCGCACCAGTCAGGCCACCTCGACGGACGCTGCACAGTCGATTGATGAAGCACTGGCGGAGGCCGAAGCTGAATCCGCGTTGCAGCGCGCCGAGCGGGAACAAGCCGCAAGGGCAGGTGTTCCGGAAGAAGTCAGTGCTGCCCTGATGCCGTCGCTGTCTGCGGACACGAATGACGAGGAACGGTTCGATGTCGATGCCCGTGGCCTTGCCGCCGGCCCGTTCTTCGAAGCGTTGGTGGAAGGTAGCCGGTATAACGTGGTGGTTCATCCCGGTGTTGACGCCGTTGTTGACCTGAGGCTCCGGGACGTGACCGTCCCCGAAGTAATGGATATCACCAGTGACCTCTACGGCCTGGATATTCAGCGCAACGGGCGACTGTTTCAGGTAAAGGCCGAAAGCGTCCAGACTCGGATGTTCCCGATCGACTACCTGCACTTCAAGCGCAGTGGCGGCTCCGAAACCCGTGTCAGTTCAGGGCAGGTCAGCAGTTCACGTGACAATTCAACCGGTGCGGGCGCGTCGCAGGACAATTCCGACAACACTTCAACTGCTAATCTCGTTGGCACTCGCATCTCCACCGAGACCGAGTCCGATTTCTGGACCGATATTCAGCGCGCGCTGCAAATGATCGTAGGGTCGGAGAATGGCAAGCAGGTGATCATCAACCCCGGCGCCGGACTGGTGATGGTGCGCTCCGATGGAAAGTCCCTGGCGCAAGTGGAAGAGTACCTTCGCCGAACTCAGTTAATCATGCAGCGGCAGGTGGTGCTGGAAGCCAAGATACTGGAGATTGGTCTGAACGAAGGCTATCAGCAAGGCATTAACTGGGCAGATATCCAGAGTGCGTCAAGCGTGACTGCATCGGATGGCTTGCCGGAAGACTTTACCGCACAGGCCTTGGCAGGGCAGGTGATTACTACCTCAGATATTGGAGGGTTGTTCTCGGCCAGCGTCCGGGCGGGTGACTTTACCGGGTTGATCGAATTGCTTGGCGAGCAGGGCAATGTGCAGATTCTCTCCAGCCCCCGAATTTCGACCGTTAACAATCAAAAAGCGGTTATCAAGGTTGGCACCGACGAGTTTTTCGTAACGGACATCGACTTCGACGACAACAATTCGGCGGTGACGGCCACTGACCGGACCTCCACCTCAGTGGAACTGACTCCGTTTTTCTCCGGGATTTCGCTCGACGTTACCCCACAGATTTCAGAAGACGGCGCCATTACCCTGCATGTGCACCCCTCCGTGAGCGAGGTGAATGATCAGGAGAAGGTGATCACGGTGGGCGACCGGGACGTCACCCTGCCCTTGGCGCTAAGCACGGTTCGCGAGACCGACAGTGTGATCCGTGCCGAGAGTGGCCAGATTGTGGTGATCGGCGGGTTGATCCAGAACACCAGCGAGGACAACAACTCGGCAGTGCCCTTCTTCAGTGAAATTCCCCTGTTGGGAGAATTGTTTAAACAGCGCCGGTTCCAGTCTCGCAAGAGCGAGCTGGTCATCCTGTTGCGCCCCGTGGTTGCCGGCAGCCAGCAGATGAATGCGGATGTATCGGCCAGTCGCGACCGGATGCGGGTTCTGCGGGAACTGCTGGAGTCTTCCGAGTCTGTGAAACCCCAACCGGAGAAAGCCAGGCGCTAGCATGTACGAAGCTCATTTCGGACTGCAGGAAGCACCGTTTGCATTGACGCCCAACACCCGGTATTTCCTCCGGGCACGTAGCCACAGCGATGCGCTGGAACTGCTGTTGGTGGCCTTGCGTGAGCGGGAAGGCTTTATAAAAATCACCGGCGAGGTTGGTACCGGCAAAACCCTGCTGTGCCGGTTGTTGCTCAATGAACTGGAGCAGGATGCCCATACGGCCTACATTCCCAACCCACATCTGACACCGGAGACCCTCTACGAGGCTGTGGCGGAGGAGCTGGGTGTGGACGTTGAGCGATGCGCCAACACTCACCAGATACTGAAAGCTCTGAACGAGCGCCTGATTGCGCTGGCCATGGAGCAACGCCAGGTGGTGCTGGTGATTGATGAAGCCCAGGCCATGCCAGAGGAAACCATCGAGGCGCTGCGTCTGTTGACCAATCTGGAAACCGAAAGTACACGGCTGTTGCAAGTGGTACTGTTCGGACAACCGGAACTGGACCAGATACTCCAGCAGGACAGCATGAGGCAGCTACGGCAACGGATTACCTTTCAGTATTGCCTGGCACCATTGGATAAGGTGTCGGTGGCTCAATACCTAAGGCATCGCCTGTCCCAGGCCGGGTACAACGGCGGTGATCTGTTTGCGCCCTCTGCACTGCGTTTGATTTCCCGATCATCCGGCGGAATCCCGCGGTTGGTCAATATTATCGCCCATAAGTCCCTGCTATCGGCGTGGGGCCGAGGCGACCAGCAGGTGAGCCGCTGGCACGTGATGCAAGCGGTCAGGGACACTGACAGCGCCCGCGTCCCCAACCTTCTGGTGAGGTGGCTATGAGCTTGCTCAATGATGCACTGCGGGCTGCCGAGCAGCGCCAGGATCGGCCTGTGGCACCCGGAGTCTATGCAGGTGGTCAGGCGAAGGCTGGCAATCGCAAGCCTGCGTTGGTGAGCGTGTTGGTGATTCTGGCGATCGTGGTCGCTGGCCTTGGTGGCTACTGGCTGCTCTCGATCGACTCCTCTTCTGCCCCCGCAGAACCGGCAGATGCCGCAAAGCCCGCGTCGTCACCAGCGATGGTTGAGCCGGAACCGGTTCAAATACAGTCAACCACCCCGCAAACACTCGCGTCACAAAACCAGGCGCCAGAACCGTTGCCGCCGGAAACCACGGAACCCGACATCACGGAACCCGAGACAGCGGAACAAGAGCCGGTTCAGACATCTCCCGCCTCGGTGTCGAAAAGGGAAGAGGTTGAACCGTCATCGGCAGAGGCAGAGGCAGAGGCAGAGGCAGAGACTGAGACCCAGGAAACGCAACCCGAACAGACCACCACGGCTGATGTGAAACAGGTGCCGGAAACGCCGGCTGCGACCGATCGCAGCACTGCGAGGGACCTGGAAAGGTTGGTGGCGCAGGGCCGTATTACCGACGCAGAGCGCCGTCTTGCGGCCCTGACCCGGGAGCAGGACGCCCCCCGCAGCCGCTATGTGGTTGCCAGGGCACTGCTGGTTGATGGCAAACAGGATCAGGCCCTTGGTTGGTTGCCCGCCGAGGTTACCGCGCAAAACCCGGCCTTGCGTTTGCTGAGAGCGAGGGCTTTGCACGCCAACGATGATCTGGGTGCGGCCCTCAACACATTGACGTCGAGCATTCCCCCTGTGGAGGGACATGCCAAATACCGCGTTACGCTGGCAACGCTGCTGCAACAACAGGGTAACAGTGCAGCAGCCGCCCGGCACTGGGCGGCACTGATTGCCTGGGATGACAGCCGGGCTCCCTGGTGGGTGGGGCTGGCGATTTCCCTCGAGACACAGGGCGAGCTGGCCGGAGCGGCCAGGGCCTACCGGCAGGCTGCTAAACTTCCGGGGCTGCCCCGGTCGTTGGCCGACTACGTACAGCAACGCCTGCAGGCATTGCGGGCAGGATGATCCATGGCTGAAGCAAAGAAAAAAATCCGCATAGGCGACCTGCTGGTCCAGAACGACGTTATCACTGAGCAACAGTTGATGACCGCCTTGCGTGAGCAGAAAAATACCGGGCGCAAGCTGGGCCGTACCCTGATCGATCTGGGCTATGTGGAAGAGGACAACCTCCTCAACATCCTGTCACGCCAACTGGATGTGCCATTCGTTCAGTTGCGCCACTTCCAGTTCAACAACGAGCTGGTCAAGAAGCTGCCGGAAGCCATGGCCCGCCGTTTCCGCGGCATCGTATTGGCGGAACAGAGCGGCGAATTGCTGGTAGGTATGGCCGACCCGCTCGACATCTTCGCCTACGACGAACTGGTGCGGGTGCTGAAACAGCCGATCAAGCAGGCCGTTGTGCGGGAAAGCGAACTGCTGAATACCCTCGATCTGGTGTATCGCCGTACTGACGAAATTGCCTCGCTGGCGGAAGAACTGGAAGACGAACTGGGCGACGACGCCTTTGACCTGGCGGACCTCAGCGCCGAGTCTGAAAGCGCGGAAGCACCTGTGGTAAAGCTTCTGCAGACGCTGTTTGAAGATGCCGTGCAGGCCCGCAGCTCCGATATTCACATTGAACCTGATGAGACTGTGGTACGTATTCGCCAACGGGTGGATGGCGTGCTGCAGGAACAGGTGATGAAGGAAAAGCGGGTTAACTCCGCTCTGGTGCTACGCCTTAAACTGATGGCTGGCCTGAACATTTCCGAGAAGCGGATTCCCCAGGATGGCCGCTTCAATATCCGCGTAAAGGGCCGCAGCATCGATGTGCGGGTTTCCACCATGCCGGTTCAGTACGGCGAGTCGGTGGTCATGCGTTTGCTGGACCAGAGCCAGGGCATGCTGAACCTGGACGTCACCGGCATGCCGGAAACGCTGCTCGAAAACTTCCGCCGTATGATCAAGAAGCCCCATGGCATGATCCTGGTCACCGGCCCGACCGGTAGCGGTAAGACCACAACCCTTTATGGCGCGCTAACCGAACTCAACCGCCCGGAAGTCAAAATCATCACGGCAGAAGACCCGGTGGAGTACCGGTTGCCGCGCATTACCCAGGTGCAGGTAAACCCGAAAATCGGCCTGGAATTCGCCAGTGTACTGCGCGCCGCGCTGCGCCAGGACCCGGACGTGATCCTGGTGGGCGAGATGCGGGACCATGAAACCGCCGAGATTGGCCTGCGTGCGGCGATGACCGGCCACCTGGTGCTCTCGACGCTGCACACCAACGACTCCATTAGCAGCGCCATGCGATTGATTGATATGGGCGTGGAGCCTTTCCTCGTGGCCAGTTCCCTTCTTGGCGTTGTTGCCCAGCGGTTGGTGCGCAAGGTCTGTGAGAACTGTCGCGAGGCCTACGAACCCACCAGTCAGGAAAAAGTCTGGCTGAACCAGTTCGATCTTGATCCGCTCGATCTGGAGGCCGGGTTCGTACATGGTCGTGGTTGCTACCAGTGCAGCAACAGTGGTTACCGCGGGCGTCTGGGTGTGTACGAAATGCTGGAAATGAACGAGGGGATGCTGGACGCACTGCGCCGCCAGGACATTGCCGGTTTCACCCGGGAGGCCCGCAGAAGCCACCTTTACCGGCCGCTTGGTCTTTGCGCCATGGATTTTGCGATGCAGGGCGTCACCACCCTGGAAGAAGTTGCCCGGGTGGCGGCGACCTCTGAGGGCGACGTGTCCCTGGACGAGGTGCCGGTGCTCTCTCAAACCTCTGGTAACAGCGATGTCGACAACCCTGCTCCCAATGAGGGAGGTGTCTGATGCAGTTTACGTACCGGGGTAAGGACAGCAGAGGAGCCGTGCAACAGGGTGCGCTGGCTGCGCCGAGCCCCGAGGCGGCAGCGTCCGAACTCATGCGGCGGGGCATCACACCCCTGGCGATCCGTGAGCAGGCACAAGGCGAATCCATCGGCGACCGGCTGAATAACTTGCCGCTGTTCCGCAAGAAAATCACCCTGGACGAACTGATCGTGTTCTGCCGTCAGATGCATGCGTTGACCAAGGCTGGCATCCCGTTGATACGAACCATGCGTGGCCTGGCGGACACGACGCGCTCACCCGCACTCAGCGAAGTGCTGGACGACGTAACGGATCGCCTTGAGGCCGGCTCCACGATGGCTACCGCCATGCAGGCGCATCCCAAGGTGTTTCCGGATCTGTTTATCGCCATGATCCACGTGGGTGAGAACACCGGGCAACTGGACGATGCCTTCAAGCGGTTGTCTGAGATCCTCGAACTGGAGCGGGACACCAAAAGGCGCCTCAAGCAGGCCATGCGTTATCCCACCTTCGTGGTGATTGCCCTGTTTGCGGCGCTGATGGTGGTGAACTTCCTGGTGATTCCGAAGTTCTCGGCGGTCTTCAACAAACTGGGCGCCGACCTGCCATTCCTGACCCAGGTACTTGTCGGCACCTCCAACTTCCTGTTGGGCTACTGGTACATCGTGCTGTTTGGTATGGCCGCAACGGCGCTCTTGGTACGGCAGTGGAAAAACACCGATCACGGACGCCTGACCTGGGACCGCTACAAACTGAAAATGCCTATTATCGGGCCGCTACTGGAGCTGATCACCCTAAGCCGGTTCGCCCGTAACTTCGCCAGTATGCTGTCTGCGGGCATGCCCGTGACCCATGCGTTGACCGTGGTTGCAGACGCCACGGATAACGCCTGGATATCCAAACACATCAAGGAAATGCGGATCGGTATCGAACGCGGTGAAAGCCTGCTGCGGACAGCCCGTCAGAGCGATATGTTCACGCCGCTGATCCTGCAGATGATTGCGGTGGGTGAGGAAACCGGTTCGGTGGACGACATGCTCGTGAACGTGGCGGACTTCTACGATGAAGACGTCGACTACGGCCTCAAACGACTGGCGGAATCCATCGAACCGATACTGATTGTGGCCATGGGCATTCTGGTCCTCATTCTTGCACTGGGCGTGTTCCTGCCCATATGGGACCTGGGGGCGGCCGCCATGGGGCGTGGGTGAATGACCAGCCAGAAGTATTCGGCGATGTCGGTGCTGACCAACTCACATCGGCTGAGATTTCTGGTCGCCCTGTGCATCCTTTTGACCCTTTGGTGGGTATTGCTGGGAGTCGTGGAACGCGAAGCCGGCAGGGCAGAACAACAAGGTACACGGCTGATGCTCAACCAGATCAGGAGTGTACTGGTAGTAAAAGCAGCCGAGATTCGCCTGCAGGAAGGGGCCGACTTCAGAGCCTGGGCGGGCAGAAACCCTTTCGAGTGGTTCGGATCGGAACCGACCCGGTATGACGGAGTCTGTCATGACGGTCGGCCAGAGCCGGGCCGATGGTGTTTCAAGCGGTTACAAACCGGCGATAAAGGCTACAAAAAAGACACAGCAGGCGCGCAGGGAAGGGTTATATTTCAACCACGTCAGCCGATAACCCTTGGAGACAGACAGGGAAGTGGCGACACACTCATGGCCTGGGTTGTGGCGGTAGAGTTCACGGACAGGAATGGCAACGGACGCCTTGATGAACAGGATCTCCAGTCCGGACTGAGGTTGCAGCCGGTGGGGACAAACGATCGTACCGAACATTGATAACATGCCTCAGGGAGGCCACGCTATGAGGGCAATGACAATAAAAGCCCACCAGACAAAGGGGTTTACCCTAATTGAGCTGGTGGTGGTGATCTCCATACTCGCCATTCTTGCAGCCTTTGCATTGCCGCGGTTCGCCGAACTGTCGGACGAAGCCCATCGGGCAAGCATCCAGGGTACCTCGGGCGCCTACGCCGCCGCTGTTGCACTGGTTCGTGCCCAATGGACCGCCCGTGGCGCCGCTGGCGCACAGACCGATCTGCCCGGCTTTGGCGAGGAAAACGTCGACGTGAGTGCTGACGGTTGGCCAACGGGTGTGGGTGGCAACACCGACCCGGCCTCCATGAGCGACACCGAATGCCAGGACCTCTGGCTGGCCCTGATGCAGTCAAACGCACCGACCGTGGCAACCTCCGGCGACACAACGGATTACACAGCAACCGCAAGCGGGTCCGTTTGTACCTACGAGTACAACCTCAATGGTGGCACGGACAACATTCAATACGACGCCGACAGCGGCGAAGTAATTCGGGTTATCAATTAATCCATTTTAAAGCAGCAAAAGCAGGAGAAAACCATGAATATGATGAACCAGATGGCCGCGAGAAAAGAGAAAGGTTTCACCCTTATTGAACTGGTAATGGTGATTGTGATTCTCGGGATTTTGGCGGCGTTTGCGTTGCCGAGGTTTGCGGATTTGGGAGGGGATGCCCGTCGCTCCAGCATTCAGGCAGCATCTGGCTCAGTAAAGTCAGCTTCAGCGATTGCCCATTCGGCTTGGTTGGCAGCCGGTAGCACTGCGAGTGCCCCAGTAACGCTTGAAACTACTCCAATCGCGATGTCTGCGGCCGGCTATCCACTTGCAGATGGGCAAGGTCTAGATGCAAGTTCATTGTCTACTAACGGCATAGTGACAGCGGCCCAACTATCCGAGTCAGACTACACCATGGCAGCTGCTTCGGGAGTACTAACGGTGACACTAGGTGAATGTTCATTTACATACACTGAGAGTACTGGCGCAGTGACTGATGTTGCGGATAGCGATGGCTCTACAGCAGGTTGTTAATTGTAGTTTGGCAGAGTCGTATGTTGGATTAGCGAGAGCGTAATCCGACCTACGTTCTGCGTTGGGGGCTACGGGCAATCCGGGAGTGGGGCATGAAAACAAGAATCGCCCCGAGGTCATCGGGGTTCACCCTTGTCGAGCTGGTCATGGTCATCATCCTGATCGGGGTTCTCTCCGCTCTGGGTGTTGGCCTGTTTGCCAGCCGCTCCGCCTTTTCCCCTCTTCTTATTACCCAGCAACTGTCGTCCGCCACGCTGCTTGCCCAGCAGGCGGCGCTGGCTGGGAACAGCGCTGACACTCTGATCATTCGCCAGACCGGCGACGAACTCAGATTTTCAGCCGCCTCCTCCCAGTTCACACTGAAGCGCAGTGGCTCAACACTGGCTTATCGCGTGGAGAATGCGCCTTATGCCAATGTCCCTGCTGGCGGTCTGACGGTGGGCTTTGATGGCTTTGGCCGGGTTGCATCCCCGACGGCCAGAGCCAATATTGATTTCCGCGTTACTGGCGATAGCACGTTCAATCTTTGTCTCAGTTCCTTGGGCGCGGTTTATGACGGGACCTGTCCATGACCAGGCCAGTCAAATACGGGCGTATCCAGAAAGGTGCCACACTGGTCGAGTTGGTGATCACCATTGTTATTATCAGCGTCGCTATTGCCGGGGTCGTGGGTGCGTTTGCGCTTATCTCCGGGCGTAGTGCGGATCCATTGAATCAGACGCGGGCGGTTGCACTCGCACAGATATACATGGACGAAATTCTCAGCCGACGGTATGACGAAAACACACCCGTAGGTGGGTTCCCCCGAGAGCCGGGTTGCACCATAAACACTGAAGAGGACAGTCGCGCTGATTACGACGACGTTGATGACTATAACGAGATTACCGCAGCGGTCCCGGAGAATGCAGAAGGCACCGGCCTGGCCGCGGATTACGCCGGCTTTCAGGTGTCAGTTGCCATAGAGTGCGCCGGCGATGAAATCGGGCTGGCGGACGATGAAGCCAAACGCATCGATTTGACGATTACAGATCCCAGCGGTCAGGGCTACGATTTCTCCGCATACAGGGCGAATTACTGATGCCTCGCCAGTCTGGATACACATTGATTGAGCTGATCATGGTGATTGTGCTGCTGAGTATCGTGGCCACGGTGTCAGTGCGGTTTGTCGGCCTGTCGACCCAGGGTGCACTGGATACCAGCGCCCGTCAGTTGCGAGCGCTTCAGTCCGTGGTGATCAGCGAACAGCTGACTCGCGACTTGCGGGAGGCCTTTCCGTTGTCGGTTCGAAGTACCGGCTCCTGCATTGAGTGGTTGCCCATGGAAGCGGGAACCAATTACCTCAACCTACCGACCACTGACGTGAGCCAAATCGAGATTGCTGAGTTTGCTCAGCCACTCTCTGCCAGCAACAGACGCGTGGTTATTTATGGTTACGGGACCACGACGGGGGATATCTATACTGGCGCCAATCCCGGCCCGGTATCCTCACTGATCTCTAGCATTAACAATACGGCTGTCCCGGGCTCGCCGGCCACCATAAGCCTGTCGGCCAGCCATCGTTTTAATTCAACCTCGCCAGCGCGGCGCCTGTTCCTCGTGGGCGAGCCGGTGAGTATTTGTCAGAGCGGCCGCTTTCTGTATCGCTATAGCGGGTATGCGCCGGCGTCCACTCAGCCTGATCCTCCGACGGTTACACCGGAAGTACTGGCGGCCAGCGTAACCGGAACTGTCGATTTCCGGTTCCTGCCTGCAACCCTGCAACGGGCAGCGGTGGTTCAGTTTACGTTTGATCTTTTAAGCGCCGATGGCAGCGAAACCACAACCGTCAGCCAGGAGGTCCAGATCCGCAATGTACCCTGACCGATACTGGAACCGACAGCGTGGTGCCGGGTTGCCAATCGCCCTCTTTATCATCACCGTTTTGGCTTTGATTGTGACCAGCATGGCGCAGCAGCAGGAAAGTACCGGTGCGGCTGTCAGCCAGCAGATCTTGTCCCAGCGCGCGTTCTATGCGGCGGAAAGCGGAGCGCAGGTAGCGGTCACCGAGGCACTTTATGGCAGTGGCTGTGGGTCAGTGCCGACGACTCTGAGTTTTTCAGAGAGTGGCCTCAATGGCTGTAGCGCCAGTCTCCGTTGCTCACTTGTGCAGGCGGATATTGAAGGTGATGCCGCTGACGAAGATGTTTATACCCTGGTCAGTACCGGACAATGTGGCGCTGGCACCGAGCAGGCCACGCGAGAGATTGAGGTGCGTGTGCGATGAAGGTATCAGGTTTCTGGTTTGCGCTTTTTGTGTGTGTTGCTGTTGCCCCCGCGCACGGTGCGATTACCGTCTCCGCGAATGGTGACTCGAATGGACCGGTGACGGTAGACGTAGGCGATTCTGTCTCCATTGAGGTTGTGGTAACTAATTGCACAAACGTGCAGGGCAATAACTCAGCTTGGCGTGACAACTGGGTGAATGCCGGTAATCCGGAGGAAGAAATATATGCCACCAGTCCTTGCACGGTGCCATCACTGAATCGAACGACTAGTTTTGATACGCCGGGCACTTACACGGTAGCGTTTTTCTCTGAGTACTGCCGAAACTATCGGAGTAGCGGCCAGTGCAACCCCCGATGGATCGAAGATCAACGTGGCAGTATTGAGATTCTCGTGCAGGACCCGAATGCACTCACCTGCTTCAACGACGATTACACCAGCGGACAACTCAATGAGGACGACTGGGTAACCTCCGTTTCATTGGGAAGCTTTACCCCACAGATTGTTAACGGCCGGCTCCGCATGACAGAAGCTCGCGGCAACCAGGCAACGGCCGCCACGTTACAGCGGGAAATTCCTGGTGCTAAAAACCTTGTTGTTCTGGAGTTTAACTATTATGCATACGGGGGCAGTGGCGCAGACGGCCTTGCCATTGCGTTGTCGGATTCGGTTGTAACTCCACAGCCTGGTAGTTACGGGGGGTCTCTTGGCTACGCACAGCGTAATAATGGCGACCCCGGGTTTTCAGGTGGCTGGCTGGGTATAGGTTTGGATGAATACGGCAACTTTTCCAATAGCAACGAAGGGCGACAGGGTGGACGAAATGGACGGACACTGGATTCAGTCGCCATTCGTGGCGCGGCTCCCAATTATCGTTTCATGCGGGCCACTGATCGCTTGACACCTGGCATTGACACGCCGAACACCAATAACCCGGACGCCCAGCGCTATCGCATCATTATTGACTCCAGGGAATCCGGAGAAGCCATTGTGTCGGTAGAGCGGGACCTGACCGGTACCGGCAACAACTACGACATGCTAATCCGACCGTTCAATGCGTTGAACGAGCCAGGGCAGCCGGCGGTGCCGGAGAACTTCCTGCTGTCGCTGACGGGCTCCACCGGCGGGGCAACCAACATCCATGAGCTCGACCAGTTTCAGCTATGTGCGCTCAAGCTTAATCCGGTGGGTGAGCAAGTGGATCACTTCGAAATCCGCCATGACGGGGTGGCGCTTACGTGCCAGCCTGAAACGGTCACCGTCCGCGCCTGCGCCAATGCCAGTTGCGATCAACTGTTCACTGATCCGGTTGAGGCAACTCTCGAGCCTCTGGACGGCTGGCAGGGCGGTAACGTTGTCAGTTTTTCCGGGGGGACCGGGGAGGCAATCCTGGCAAATAGAGTTGCTGGCGTCGTTGAGCTGGACGTTATTGGTTCCCGCCCCTCTACACGCCCCCAAGCGGTGACGCTGTGTCAGGTAGGTGCAGGCAATCTGTCGGCGGCGAATTGTGAGATCGAGTTTTTTGACTCGGGGCTGGCCTTCGAGATACCGAGCCTGACTTCCCACCGCCCATCCGGCCCCATTGAAGTGCAGGCGGTGCAGCGGGACAACGTAACCCAAGCCTGCGTGCCCGCGTTTGAGAACGTTGAGAAGCCGGTTCGTTTCTGGTCAACCTACGTAGACCCTGGCCCTAATGGTCGCCCTGTCAGCCGTGCCCTTTCTGTGGATGGTGGCGATATCAGTGGTGACGGTAGCAATCCTACGGTACTTGATCTGGATTTTGGCGCTGATGGCATTGCGGAAATCGATGTTCGATATCCTGATGCCGGTAATATGCAACTGAACGCCGAGTATCGCGGTTCTGCGGCAACGGACGACGAGGGTCTGGTGATGCCCGGTTCGGACCAGTTTGTCAGTGTGCCGGCGGGCTTGTGCGTTCGCACAGGCGGCGAATGTGCGGCAGGTGATGCCTCCTGCCCCTTGTTCGTAAAAGCTGAGGAAGACTTCAACCTGTCGATAACGGCCGTCGGCTGGCAAAGAGATGGTGACAGTAACCTCTGCGAGGGCAACTCGGTAACGCCCAATTTCCGTCTGCTGAACATTCCCCTGTCGTCGGAGGTTGTTGCTCCTTCGGAGGGCGATGATGGTGTGGTCACGCCGTCTAGCTATTCTCACACTCGTTCGGCGGATGCCACTGAGACAGTCAGTGCCAATGTGTCGGAAGTGGGCGTGTTTCGGTTCAAGGCAGCCCCTGACACGGGCACTTATCTGGGCCTGACGGCGCCGGGGGGGAGCAGTGAGCCAACCGGTCGTTTTTACCCTGACCGTTTTGAGGTGACCGTGGATCCGGGCGAACTGGAAGCGGAATGTACAGTGGCAACGTCGTTTTCTTACATCGGTCTGGACATGGCGTGGGAACTGGTTCCGAGTCTGACGATTGAACCGGTATCCGTTGAAGGGAATCGGACGCTGAACTACACAGAGCTGGGTTTTCAACGGCTTTCCACCGCAGGAATCAGTCGAACAGCACCTGCGGCTGATTCCAGTGTGTTGAACCGCGATGGTAGTCCGCTGGCGGTCACTGTCGTTTCGGGGGGCGGAACGTTAAGGGTTGATGAACCTGACCCTGGCCTGTTGCAGTTTGACTATGCCAGTGATGACACGGTCACCTACAATAAGGTCCCGGAAGCTCGCGTTCCCTTGTTTGACCCCGCTTTGGAATACAGTGTTACTGATATCGTGGATTCGGACGGAGTGGTTGGCGCTGGCGCCCCCTACCTCTTTACACCGGCCGCGAATTTCGACGTGCGCTACGGGCGCCTGTCTATGGAAAACGTGTCTGGTCCGGAGAACATTGACGAACTGCCGATGCCCTTCCACGTGGAATACTGGAATGGCTCCCGATTTGTGGTAAACACGGCTGACAGTTGCACGGGCTGGGCCACAGACAATATCGGTGGCACCGCGGCACACCATACCCTGGCTTCAGATTCCGGTACTTTCAATGCTGGAGAGGCTGGCCCGCTCCGGCTGGCGCCGGCGGGTTCGCAGGGAACAGACACACTGACGTGGGCCATAGCTGACTGGCTAAGGGACGACTTCAACGGTGATGGCTCACTTGAGGATCCTTCAGCCCTGGCGACCTTCGGCGTCTACCGTGGCCACGACCGGGTGATCTACTGGCAAGAAAAATAGCGGAAGGGGAGCGCTTAGTCCTCCTCCCCCTCCGGATGATCCATTCCGAGCTCATTGATCTTCCGCGTCAGGGTATTCCGCCCCCAGCCCAGAAGTATGGAGGCTGTCTCTTATACACATCTCCGAGCCCACG
>OJBO01000693.1_pt1 | contig 17029 bp, 16 predicted proteins | sample 1590461 | NCBI WGS metagenome assembly OJBO01 (sample SAMN05416836, study PRJEB24817) | seawater metagenome | isolation source: Sea water | place: Canada:Atlantic | collected 2013-07 | reverse complement strand
TTAATAACCACCGTGCCTGTTCTAGAATTAATGATCACTCTGGCAGCCGTTTGAGCCGGTTGTACTTCCAGATTCTCTAACAATGAAAGGAAGGCCACTCGCTGCGCAGAATCTCTAGGCATGTTCACTTTAATGCTGCCACCATTAATGGCACGTGATGTATTCGGGCCCACTGCATTATTAATAGAACCTGCTAAACGATTTGCCGTTGTAAAATCAAATGTATGCAAATTTAGTGTTAAAGATTTACCATCCCCAAATGAACTGCGAACTGAACGCTCTACCGTGGCCCCATTAGGTATATTACCTACAGTGGGTATATTGACACTCACTTTTGAACCATCACTTCCTGCTGCGCTTAGGCCACCAACTACTAAATTACCTTGGGCAATGCCGTAGACATTGCCATCAACACCTTTTAGTGGTGATATTAATAAGGTACCGCCCCGCAAACTACTGGCCTCACCAATTGAGTTAACGGTGACATCAATATTTTGACCAGGAACCGCAAACGCTGGCAAGCTGGCATGAATAACCACGGCTGCAACGTTTTTAGATTTTATTTGGATGCTGGATGGGATTTTTACACCCACTTGAGCCAACATGCTCCGAACACTTTGTGAGGTAAAATCACCCGATTTTACTTTATCGCCCGTACCATTTAAGCCAACTACAACGCCATACCCTATCAATTGGTTTGAACGAACACCTGATATTGATGCTAAGTCTTTTATACGTTCAGCATGAGCCGCCGTAACACCAAGCACCAATAGTAGCGTTATAAATAGTTGTTTAATATTCATCATTTACTCCTTAAAACGGGAACACAGCACTAATAAAGAACCTTGCTAACCAGCCAATTTTATTTGCATCGGCTAAAGCACCTTCGCCTGTGTACATAATGGTGGCATCAGCTATTTTGGTAGATTCAACGCTATTGTCTGGATTGATATCTGTAGGGCGAATAATCCCTGCCACCCTAATATATTCATTTCCTTGATTTAAACGTACGCGCTTTTCACCACGTATTTTCAAGTAACCATTTGGCAATACGTCCATAACACTCACTGTGATACTGCCACTCAAACTGTTCTTTTGCGTACTTTCAGTTTCACCTGCAAAGTCATTGGCTGAGGTTAAGCTACTATTTAGGTTTAGCCCAAACTTTGACGGGTCAGCAATACCTAAGAATGTCGGAGTAGAAATTGACGTTGTATTGCCTTTTTTAATGTCCGTATCAGACTCTTTTTTAGCATCGGTTTTTTCTACCAAGTTAATGGTTAAAATATCACCAATTCGTCGAGCCCTAATGTCTTCAAAAAACCGCACATCGTACCCAGCTTGATATATTGAACCATTACGGTGCTGAGGCATTTGATAAGCCGATGGTGCTGCAGGTTTGTATTCTGCATCATGTCGTGGCTTAGCCATTTCATCCATCATTGCGCAACCCGGCAACACGGTGAATAATATTAAAAAGTTTAATAGCTTCATCTTAATATTCCCTAACTTACAGGTCCTGCATTAAACGTTGCAACATCTGATCGGTTGTTGATATTGCTTTTGAATTCATTTCGTAAGCACGTTGTGTTTCAATCATTCCTACTAATTCTTCTACAACATTTACATTGGATGTTTCCAATGAGCCTTCACTTAAAATACCAACGCCCGATGTGCCCGGTGTTCCAACAATTGGGCTGCCACTGGAAAGCGATTCTCTAAATTGATTCTCACCAATCGGATCTAAGCCAACCGGGTTGATGAAATCTGCTAACGTAACATTGCCAACTTGTGATGGTGTGGCATTACCCGGTTGAAGAACCGATACCGTGCCATCAATGCCTACGGTAACGCTCAATGCATCTTCTGGAATTGAGATGGACGGCTCTAGCGGGTAGCCACCTGATGTTACTAATTGACCCGTTGAATCTAGTTTGAAGCTTCCATCTCGTGTATAGGTAATGCTTCCATCAGGCCGCAATACTTGGAAAAAACCGCGGCCGCTAACAGCCATATCCAAAGAATTGCCTGTTTGTAAAATACTGCCTTGCGTATGCGTTTTTTCAGTCGCAACCGTTCTAACACCTGTGCCAATTTGCAAGCCTGTTGGCAGGGTTGTGTCTTGTGAAGATTGCGCACCTACTTGCCTGATATTTTGGTAAAGTAAATCTTCAAAAATGGCGCGAGACTTTTTGAAACCCGTTGTGTTTACGTTAGCCAAGTTATTCGAAATAACGGCCATACGAGTTTGTTGAGCTTCTAGCCCTGTTTTACTGATCCATAATGCTTCTGTTGCCATCTTATTCTCCTACTTAACCTACACGCATTAACTGCGCACTAGCTGCTTCGTTATCGTCAATTGTTTTCATCATTTTTACTTGTAACTCGAAATTTTTGGCTAATTCAATCATACTAACCATCGCAGACACGACACTCACATTACTGCCTTCTATAGAACCTGACACCAACCTCACATCCGCACTCACTTCAGCTTGCTGGCCCTGCTTTAGTCTAAATAAACCATCATGGCCCTTCTCTACTTCTGACAAATCGGGGTTAACCAGCTTTATCCTGTCGATTGCTGTGAGCGTTTCCGCGGAATCACCTAAAGGAATGACGCTAACCGTGCCATCCACACCAATTTCCATTTTTGCCGATACTGGCACCGTAACGGGCCCACCGCCGCCCAATACTGGCAGGCCGGTTCCCGTTGTCAGCAAGCCATCCGCTGTTAACCGTAAATCACCGGCTCGCGTATAGGCTTCTGACCCATCATTTGCCTGCACTGCAATCCAACCATCGCCATTTATAGATACATCTAGTTCACGACCCGTTTGCTGAAAAGCGCCGGCATCAAAATCAATGCCCGGGCGTTCTGTCATCGCATAAACATGTGATGGCAAACCAGGGCCATACACGGGCATACTTCTAAACTGAGACAAGTCCGCTTTAAAACCCGTTGTATTAGCGTTGGCTAAGTTATGCGAATTAACGGCTTGCGAAAGCAACACTTGTTTCGCTCCACTCATCGCTACATATAAGCTACTGTCCATTTAGATACCCTCTTTTTCCTAATAATCTAACGAATATTAATGATGGCTTGCTGAATCGTATCTTGCGTTGAAATAGCCTGCGCATTGGCCTGGAAATTACGTTGCGAAGTAATTAAGTTAACCAGTTGGGTTGCAATATCAACATTTGACGATTCAAGAGCACCCGATTGCAAAAGACCAAATCCCGCCGTACCACCAGACCCAACAGTCCTATTACCAGAAGAAAATGTTTCCGCCCATGATGAATCGCCTAATTGACGCAACCCTTGAGCGTTTGGAAACGTTGCCATGGCAATTTGGCCTAAAGAGCTGGTTTGGCCATTTGTAAACTGAGCAAAAATAACGCCCGTTGGGTCAATATCAATTCCGTTTAGTCGGCCCGATGCAAATCCATTTTGGCTTAAACCGTTGACTGCAAAGTCACCGCCAAACTGGGTCATTTGCGAATAATCATAGGTCAACCCAATGGGAGCAGAACCATTACCAATACTTGTATTATCTAACGTCACCTGCCCTGTTACCGCGCCATTTGCGGATAGAAAAGTACCATCCGTATTAAAGGCCAATGGAAAAGACGCCGCACCACCTATGGTTACAGGGGTACTATTAACTTCTGTAAATACATTCCATGTGTTCAACAGTGGATTTGAAGATTGAAAGTACATGGTGGCCGGAAAGCCGTTCCCTAATGAATCATAAATAGTTGTAGACGTTGAGTGATTGTATGAATTAGCGTCTAAAGGATCAAATGCAGGGTTTGTCGGCACACCTTGTCTAGCATCTAGATTAAGCGTAGGGGTTACAGTTGTGGTTGGACTAGGTGCCGAATCACTGGTGCTTAATTGAACAGATGATAATGACCCCGTATTAAACGTGCCATTATTATTGGGTGGGAATGCCTGCAATTGGCGGCCAGAGCTATCCACAACAAACCCATCTCTATCTGTCGTAAATGCGCCAGCGCGTGTGTATGCTTGCGCACCACTGTCATCAACAATAAAGAACCCTTCCCCACTAATAGCTAAATCCAGATTGCTGGACGTGAATTCTATATTACCTTGACCAAACTGCTGTGCAACAGTCGCCACACGCACACCACTACCTGGCGTATTACCCGATACACCCGTAAATGTTGTTGCGAACACGTCAACAAACTCTGCACGTGACTCTTTAAACCCATTGGTAGATGCGTTTGCTATATTATTACCGACGACAGACAAGTCTGTTGATGCTGCGTCTAAACCACTTAATGAAGTACGAAATGTCATAATCTTCTCCTATTAAAATATTCTTGTTACGTTACTGAAATCAACACTACCTTGATTCGCCAAGTTAAGTTGTAAACCACGTCCAACGCCACCTAAGGTGACACTTTCTACTTCGGCAACAAGTTGTGTATCTAAATCAAAATTTTGTCCATCAATCCGTGCTTGTGCATCCACTGAGTACTGGCCTGCTGGTGCAACTGTTCCATCAGCTTTCAATCCATTCCATACAAAAGGCACTGGGCCTGCCACTTGAGACCCTAAGTTAATACTCTGAACAATTTGGCCGGATTGATCCGTGATTTTGATCGAAACGTCTGGCGAACTAGCCGGTAAACTTAGCTCACCTTGAATAGTTCCACCGTCACTTAAAATACCTGTCTCTAATGGAACAATGACTTTACGACCCACTAAATTAGCAGCTTGTAAGGCTTGGTCATTAGCAATAGAAGAAGCAAAGTCCGTAAACGATGTTTGCAAATCTTGAATCCCCGTGACGGTACTAAATTGGGCAATTTGCCCCAAGAAAGCACCACTATCTTGTGGGTCCAGTGGGTCCTGATTATTTAGTTGTGTCACCATCAACTTTAAGAAATCAGCCTGACCAAGATCACTCTCAGGCTTTTTATCCTGTGTAGGTGTCGTTAAACCAAGGCTTTGTAAGGTATTGAAATCGACTTCTGGCATCGTTAGTCTCCGTTATTGTCCGATTTTTAAGGTTTGTTGTAAGAGTTGTTTTGCGGTATTTAATATCTCAACATTGTTTTGGTACGTTCTGCTGGCAGACATCATATTTGCCATTTCCTCAACAACGTTAACATTAGGTTTGAAGATATAACCATCTTCATTAGCCATAGGGTGTTGCGGCGCATATTCCTCACGCAAAGGCGCTTGGCTTTCTACAACACCTAGAACTTTTACACCCTTCGATGCAACTTGGCTTTTGCCCATGGTGTCTTGAAGAACCGTCGCAAAAATAGGCTGCCTTGAGCGGTACGTTTCATTAGTACTGCTGCTCACTGTGTCAGCATTAGCTAAGTTACTGGCCACTAAGTTTAAGCGGGTTGTTTGCGAACTCATGGCGCTTCCTGCAATATCAAAAATATTATATAAAGACATTGTTATTCACCCCTCAATGCTGAAAGGTAGCCGGATATTTTGCCATTCAAAAATCGAATAGACGTTTGGTAATCCAAGGCATTTTGTGCATAACGAGCTTGTTCAGATTGTGCATCAACCGTATTTCCGTCTAGGGATGCGCTGGTTGGCACTCTATAAGCTAACGCTACGGAAGAAGGTGATGAGTTCGTTGAAAAATGTTTAGAGTGTGACGTACTCAACTGTCTTGCAGGTTCTCCGAGTTGTTTTAAAACAGACTTAAAATCGAAGTCTCTCGCTTTATAACCCGGTGTATCCGCATTCGCCATATTAGCCGCTAAGACTTCAGCACGTTGTGAACGGAATTTAAGTGCATGTTCATGCACGCCGAATAATGTATTAATAGTTGTTGCCATACTCAATTCTCCACGTTGTTAGTGTTAACAAAGCATAAAGCATGCCAATATAATTAGTTCATTTAATTCAACAAGTTACATTTTTTTATAGCCTAACAGCATGCGGCAAAAGCGGCAAATTCAAACAGAAGCGGCAAACACAGCTTTGTGAATTATATTTACCATTAAGACAACAGCAATAATATTACTGGCCCTCGGGTTAATAAATTTGCTCCAAAAATCTCAAGCCATAACATGACCAATAACAGATTAACGTTCTTTCTGCGGCAATAGTTGCTCACTTATGGCCATCCACATAAACAAACCGGAAAACATTTGCCACGTAATCTACGTTAGCATCATGCCTGAAGACTTTTTGTAAATGATGATTTATGAATAGAACCATGGTTTTTAGAGAATTAGCTCCCCGAATTTCTAACTGGCAACAATCTTAAAAGCCAGGATTAACAGCCCCATCCCCTACCAGTTGGGAGTTTTAATTAACCAACCTATTATCCCAGGCACGTACAAATGTATCTATATATGGACTTTATTAGGCAATGTCCAATTTAGGCATACTTCATGCATATTCAAATATTAACTTTTTATCTAATTATCCGTGACTATATTTTATGAAAAAACTATTAATTTTCCTTTATTTGTTTTTAGTTCATTCAATGAATGGATTAGCATCAACGCAAAAATATGAAGATCATCAAGTTATAAAGAAACAAGTTACAAGCCATATTCTTCAGCAAGCTTCTTTTCTCGGTAACGATGTAACCGCTCGAGTCAATAATATTGACCAACGTTTAAGACTAAAAAAATGCACAGCCCCTCTGCAAATAAAAACAACAGGGAATGAGTTAAAACCAGGTAGAAATACTTTAAATGTTAGCTGCCTATCTGATACACCTTGGCGTATATTTCTTACTGGTCACATAGAGGTGTTTAAGGATATATACGTCGCTAAGAAACTATTACGCAAAGGTGCCGTGGTAACAAGTAGCGACTTGACGTTAAAAAAGACCAACATCACGTCTCTACATAAACGTTATTTATCAAACAGAACAAGCATAATTAATCAATCCGTTAAACGCACTATAGCCAAAGGTAGCCTCTTCACAACTAATAATTTAACTGATCAATTACTGATAAAGAAAGGTGATCTGATCAACATAATCGCATCAAATAGAGGATTTGTAATTAACATGAAAGGCACGGCGCTAGCGAATGGCTCTGAGGGCCAACGCATTACCGTAAAAAATAGTCGAACAAAGCGTATTGTGCAAGGCACTGTTACTGACAAAGCAACCGTACGAGTACAAATTTAATAATACATGTATCATATTATAAAGAAATCACAACATTGGCCGTTAAATAATACATGACCTTAATTAGGAATTACTATGTCAATTAACATAAAAGGTGTTTCCAGCAAATCTGGCCAAACAAGTACCAGCAAGGTTTCTGGTGGTCATAGATCATCAAATAGCAATGCGACCAATACGGCATCTAAAAAGCCTGTTGATGACAGTGTTGACCTGACAGAAGCCGCGTCAAAAATTCAATTTATTGAGCAGTCTTTATCGAATGTTCCCATTATTGATGATACTCGCGTCCAGTCTGTTGGCAACTCAATCAAAGACGGTTCATATCAGGTCGATAATGAAAAGGTAGCAGATCGAATACTTACTGCAGAAAAACAACTTTCAAATACTTCGGTAAAAGAAAAACCATGATTAACTCAAACGTTGAAGAACTTAAAACATTATTATTAAAACTGGAGCAACAATCATCAGAAATGGCTGGTATTTTATCGGAAGAACATTCTTTACTAAATGCCACAGATGCGAATGCATTATTCAGCATAGCTCAACAAAAAAAACATATTATATATAGCCTAGAGCAAACAACTAAGGTCACTCATAAATTCTTACTTAACCTCAATGTAAAGCATGGCTTATATGGATTGTCTGCGTATATCAACCTTCAACCAGTCGACACTAAAAAAAGCTTAGAGGAAATCTGGCTATCCACCCAACAACTGATAGAGAATAACAAACAGATGAATGAGACGAATGGGTCGATTATTGAATTAAACCGACGATTCACCCAACGTTCGTTAGATGTTTTGCGCGGCCAAATGGGATCTATCACAGAAACATATAGTTCGTCTGGGATTTCTCAAAAGAATACTTATACCAGAAATATATCCATCGTCTAAATTGTAGTTAGCATGTCCATATTTAGCGGTATAAAAGAATTATTTGAACCGCAAAGCGAAGACGATCTCGCTGCAGAGAATCCAAATTTTATTGTTCGCCCAAATAGAATTAAAAACATTTTAGAACGGTTTGTTGAATCTCAAGTTCAAGTAACAATAAAAACAGATGACGAAGAAGAACACTCCAGCAGGATTCTAGCTGTTAAACGTAACGGTATTGTACTTGATCAACTGTTATCTCGCACGGCCCATAGCAATATAATCAATGACTTAACACTGCAAATTGAAGCAAAATATCACTCTATTCCGTTTAATTTCAAATCAAAAATTGTAGACAATAAAGTCAATAACAACAGTGGTTACCTAATATCTTTTCCAGAAAAAATATACCACCCTCAAAAAAGGGACTTTTTTAGGCTGCCCCTAAAGGAAACCGAACAATATAAATTCATTGGCTCTGCTCAGTACTCTGAAAACACGGTTACGGGCTATATTTATGATATTAGCTTCGGCGGCCTTAGCATTGCTGTCAATTCCAACGTTTATGTTAAGAAGGGCGACATTATTGCCCCTGCCAGTCTTTATCTAGGTAAAGCAAGTGAGCGAGTTGATTGTGATTTAACCGTATGCGCTGTAAAAAAATCAACCATAGAAGGTTTTAGTCGTATAGGTTGTCAATACTTGAACTTATCATCAGACAACAAAAAACGCATTCATCAATTCATCAATGAAGAAGACAGAAAACGTGCAAAAACATCAAATGAAAACTAAAGAAAAAAAGCATAGATTTATAGCACTTAAGTCTAGTCTTTAAGATTGTGAAAGTGCTATTATTCTCAGCACAACTACAACCCAAAAAACACGATAAATTGAAATGCTTTTTCTATAAATCGCCTCGGTAGCTCAGCTGGATAGAGCGCACCCCTCCTAAGGGTGAAGTCGCAGGTTCAAATCCTGCTCGGGGCACCAAATAAAGTTTATTATTTAAGAAAATATATTTTAGACACTTTCAACTACACTAACTAATATACAACCGACTGGTCGAGACAAATTAATGAGCAACCTACTGCAGTTATTTAGAAGCACATCCGCACTAAACGGTGCCAATGCAAACTTTGTTGAAGACATGTATGAACAGTTTCTCAATGATCCAGAATCTGTCAGCGAACAATGGCGCGACCAGTTCAACTCCATTCGAGATGGCTCGGAAACCATTGATATACCCCACTCCTCCATTAAAAAACATTTTGCCGACTTAGCCAAAGCACCAACGGGTGTTCGCGTCATACAGGGTGGAAGCTCTGCAGACCAGCTCGCAAAACAAGCCGCTGTCTCTAGGTTAATGAATGCATATCGCATAAATGGCCATAAACAAGCTAACGTTAACCCGCTAAAAAATGAAAAAAAACCACTCATTGCTGAACTAGACATCGCTTTTCATGGACTTAGTGAGCTTGATTTAAATACTAACTTTGACACAGGCACATTACACAACACGCCTGAACAGCTTGCCTTAAAAGATATCTTGCCCATCCTTCAAGAAACCTATTGCGATAGCATTGGCGTTGAATACATGCACATCAGTGATACCGAAATGCGCTCATGGGTAAGGCGTCGTATGGAGGGCCCACGTGGCCATTTGGATTTAAATGCCGAACAAAAGACATGGTTATTAAAACTAGTAACCGCTGCAGAAGGAATAGAAAACCACCTGCATAGAACTTACGTAGGGCAAAAACGCTTTTCACTTGAAGGTGGTGAAAGCTTAATTCCTATGCTTGACGAAATGCTTCAACGTTCTGGCGAACATGGCGTTAAGGAAGCCGTTATAGGCATGGCTCACCGTGGTAGGCTAAATGTTCTAGTCAATATTTTTGGCAAAAAACCCTCTATCCTTTTTGAAGAATTTGAAGGCAAACGTTCTGCATCACCTACAAAAAATGGTTCTGGCGATGTTAAGTACCATATGGGTTTTTCATCAGATATCGCAACACCTAGCGGCGACATGCATCTTGCATTAGCCTTCAACCCATCACATTTGGAAATCATAAACCCGGTTGTAGAAGGCTCCGTTCGAGCTAGACAAGACAGACGTGGCGAATCAGGTGAAGACGAAGTAATTGCCATTCAAATTCATGGCGACTCTGCATTTTCAGGCCAAGGCGTTGTAATGGAAACACTACAAATGTCTAGAACCCGCGGTTATGGAACTGGTGGTACTATTCATATTGTTATTAACAACCAGGTTGGTTTTACCACCAGTAACCCTGCAGATACTCGCTCAACGCTCTACTGTACAGACGTTGCGAAAATGCTTGAAACACCCATATTACACATCAATGGTGATGACCCTGAAGCCGTCTTATTTGCTTCACAACTAGCCGTCGATTTCCGTAAAGAATTTAAACAAGATATCGTTCTTGATATGGTCTGTTACCGTCGTCGTGGGCATAACGAAGCCGATGAACCTGCTGTTACACAACCGATGATGTACAGCACCATTAGAGCATTACCAACGACACGAAAAATATATGCTGACCGCCTTGTTAAAGAAGGAACAATTGCCGTAGATGAGCCTGCAAAACTAGAAGCGAATTACCGTTCATCACTTGAGAAAGGTGAAATTGTATCGCGGCCAATACTTGAGCATAAAGTAAATCCTTTCGTTGCAAAATGGGATGCGTTTTTATCGAGCAAATGGGACGACCCTTGCGACACAACCGTTACCCCAAAAGAGTTCCATAAGGTTTCCGAACTCATGCTGAAATTACCACCAGAATTTGCAATACAAGCACGGGTTGAAAAAGTACTAGAAACCAGAAAAAAAATGTCTGTGGGCGCCCAACCTATTGATTGGGGTTATGCAGAAAACATGGCCTACGGAACCCTTCTTGCCAAGAAGCGCAATATAAGAATTACCGGCCAAGATGTTGGTCGTGGTACTTTCTTCCATCGTCATGCTGTTTTACATAATACGAAAAATGGCGAAAGCTACATTCCTTTACGCCATTTAATGCTTGAGCAAGGAAGCTTCTCACTTTACGACTCATTTTTATCTGAAGAAGCTGTATTGGGTTTTGAATACGGCTATTCAACTACAGAGCCTGACGATCTTGTTATCTGGGAAGCTCAATTTGGTGACTTTGCCAATGGCGCTCAAGTATTAATGGATCAATTCATTAGTTCAGGCGAAACCAAATGGGGCCGCTTATGCGGGCTCGTTATGCTGTTACCTCATGGATACGAAGGACAAGGCCCTGAGCACTCTTCAGCCAGATTGGAACGCTATTTACAACTCTGCGCAGAACACAATATGCAGGTATGTGTTCCATCAACACCTGCTCAGATATTCCATTTATTACGTCGCCAATCAATCAGTAATTTTAAAAAACCGTTAGTGATTATGAGTCCCAAAAGCTTATTACGGCACAAACTGGCGACATCAACACTTGAAGAGCTAACTCAAGGCGCCTTCCAGCCACTTATTCACGAAATTGACGACATTGACCCTAAAAAGGTAACGCGAATGGTGATTTGTTCGGGCAAAGTCTATTACGAATTATTAGAGCAACGCCGAACAGACAATCTTAAACATATTGTTATTTATAGGGCTGAACAACTGTACCCCTTCCCGATTGATGAGATACAAGAATCAATGAAGAAATACCCTAAATTAAAACAGCTTGTCTGGTGTCAAGAAGAGCCAATGAACCAAGGCGCTTGGTATCAAATACGGCACCGGTTCTTTGATGTGTTAAGCAAAAAACTAGACCTAAAATATGCAGGCCGCGACATGTCCGCCTCTCCTGCTGTTGGCCAATTTAGTTTGCACGTTGAACAGCAACAAAAATTAATCCACGAAGCACTTTACTAACCGAATTGACTTTATAAAAAGGAATAAACCATGAGCATTGAAGTCGTAGTACCTAACCTACCTGAATCTGTTGCGGACGCCACATTAGTCACTTGGCATAAGAAAGCGGGAGACACTATTCTAAAAGATGAGAATTTGGTCGATCTTGAAACCGACAAGGTGGTACTCGAAGTGCCAGCACTCGCGGATGGCATCTTAGCTGAAATATTTGAGCCAGAAGGTGCAACAGTGCTGAGCGGCCAACTTATCGCTAAAATTGAGGAAGGCGCCGTTAACGCATCGGCAGCAGTGGAAACGAAGGCTGAAACACCCGCTGTACTACCTGCAGAAAAAAACTCCGGCTCCACTGCCGCACTTAGCCCTGCTGTAAGAAAACTTGTTGCTGAACACAGCTTAGACCCAAGCCAAATACAAGCGACTGGAAAAGGTGGAAGGCTGACTAAAACTGACATCCTTAAGCACTTGCAAACAGGCTCAACAGTTAATGTCACTCCTGCTCAAGCTGCAGCACCAACTCAGGCCACCGAAGCCTCGTCCGTCCCTATTTTACCGTCGAGCGATAGAGCCGAACAGCGTGTTCCAATGACACGTCTACGCGCAAAAGTTGCTGAACGTTTAATTCAAGCACAGCAAAATACTGCTATGTTAACCACCTTTAACGAAGTGAACATGCAGCCCATCATGGACATTCGTAGTAAATATAAAGATACCTTTTTGAAAGTGCATGAAACCAAATTAGGCTTTATGTCATTCTTCGTTAAGGCCGCTGTTGAATCTTTAAAACTATACCCTGCCGTCAATGCATCAGTAGACGAAAACGACATCATCTACCACGGTTACTACGATATCGGTATTGCCGTATCGTCTCCAAGAGGCCTTGTCGTCCCTGTGTTAAGAGATGCTGATCTTAAGAACTTCGCTGCTATTGAAAGTGGCATTGCTGGTTTTGGTGCGAAAGCACGTGATGGCAAGTTAGGTCTTGATGATTTAACAGGTGGCACGTTCACTATTACAAATGGCGGAATTTTCGGCTCCATGATGTCCACACCTATATTAAACCCACCTCAAAGCGCTATATTAGGAATGCATGCCATTAATCAACGCGTTATGGTTGAAAATGGCGAAATGGTTATCCGGCCAATGATGTACCTTGCTCTTTCATATGACCATAGAATTATTGATGGAAAAGAAGCGGTATCATTCCTAGTCACCATCAAAGACTTCTTGGAAGATCCATCAAGATTATTATTAAACGTATAAAAAACCGTTTGGAGTTGTTATGAGTACAGAAACAAAATTTGATGTAATAGTTATTGGCGGCGGACCTGGTGGCTATGTTGCCGCTATTAGATGTGCACAACTTGGTTTAAAAACAGCCTGCGTGGATGATTTCACAGGTAAAGATAGCAAAGCCTCATTAGGCGGTACCTGCTTAAACGTTGGCTGCATCCCTTCAAAAGCATTGTTAGAATCATCTCATCAGTATGAAAAACTGACACATGGTCTTGATAATCATGGCATCAAAGTAACAGGCGTTAAAATTGATGTACCCGCCATGATTAAAAATAAAGATGACGTAGTTGGCCGTTTAACTGGCGGTATTGCTGGTCTATTTAAAGCCAATAAAGTAACCAGTTTCCATGGTCGCGGCAAACTACTTGCTGGTAAGCAAGTTGAAATTTCGTCAGGCAAAAAAACCAACACCCTTTCTGCAGACAGTATTATTTTAGCGACAGGCTCTCGCCCAATCGACATCCCATCTGCTCCCGTAGATAACAAAAATATTGTTGACTCAACCGGCGCGTTAGACTTTGATAAAACACCAAAAAAACTGGGCGTCATTGGTGCTGGTGTCATTGGGCTAGAGCTTGGCAGTGTATGGAGCCGTTTAGGCTCTGAGGTTATTCTACTTGAGGCACAAGATGAATTCTTACCCGCTGCTGACAAAAAAATTGCAAGCGAAGCTAATCGCCAATTCAAAAAACAAGGGCTCGATATAAAAATGAGCGCTCGCGTCACAAAAGCAACGCCAAAAGGTAAAAAGGTTATCGTTCAGTATGAAGATAGCAAAGGCGAACACAGCATCGAACTTGATAAACTAATCGTCTCTGTTGGTCGTAGACCAAACACCGACAATCTATTTGCACCAGAAGCACCAATCGAGCTTGATGAAAGAGGCTTTGTTGAAGTTGACGATATTTGGCAAACCAACATCCCAGGCGTTTATGCTATTGGTGATTTAATTCGTGGCCCCATGCTGGCACATAAAGCATCAGAAGAAGGTGTTGCTGTTGCTGAAGTTATCAATGGCGAAGAACCAGAAATTAACTATGATGTAATACCCAATGTTATTTATACACACCCTGAAATTGCATGGGTTGGCCAAACAGAACAACACTTAAAGTCTGCAGGTGTTGCTATTAAAATTGGCACATTCCCATTTAGTGCCAGTGGTCGAGCGCAAGCTATGGGCGATACCACGGGAATGGTAAAAATGATCTCTAGTGCTGAAACTGATGAAATCTTAGGTGTGCACATTATCGGCCCACAAGCATCTGAACTCTTAGCAGAAGCCGTCTTAGCGATGGAATACTCCGCTAGTACAGAAGATCTCGCATTAACGATACATTCACACCCTACTCTTTCTGAGGCGCTTCATGAAGCAGCCCTCGCAGTGGACAAACGCGCGATACATATTCCGAATAGATAACGAATACAACCAGCTCTCTTTAATTTACCTTATTAAAGAGAGCTTCCTTCAAATTCTTTCTTGAATTTAAGTTAGTCAACTTTTTCCTTTCCATAATATTTTCACTATTTACACCCCCCTCAAGAAGCTAAAACATTGATTTAAATCGCCTATTTAAATCTAACTATTACCTATCTACGCTAAGCCCTTAATACTCATACATATTATTTTGTAAATTTAACTTTACAAATATTTAAATATAGATTACTTTTAACAAAATTTTGACAATTTACTGGATATAAGAGCTTTAAGTAATTGATTTTAATATCTATCTAAATTAGTCAATATTTTGACCATTTTTTGTTAACTAAATAAGGCTTGGATAATGTCAACAGTCATTTCTGAAGTAATAAATAAAAATAACAAACAAACAGACACATGTGACTTACTTTTACATTATCTAGAACAACTAGGTGTTGAATATGTATTTGGGATACCCGGTGGCGCAATAGAACCACTATACAACGCACTGGCAAGAAGCGAAAAACGTGGTGGCATAAGAGCCATTACAGCCAGGCATGAAACCGGAGCTGTTTTTATGGCCGATGCTTATGCCCGTAATACAGGAAAACTAGGCGTTTGCTGTTCAACTACTGGACCTGGAGCAACCAACATGGTTACGGGGATTGCATCTTCGTATGAAAACAATACCCCTCTACTTATCATCACACCCCAAACTTCCCAAGATAAAATCGGAAAAAAGGCAATGCAAGAGTCTGGAGATACAGGCATCGACATCGCTGGGATGCTAAAGTTTTGCACTAAGTTTAGCTCTTACGTCTCGCACGAAGCACAGTTTGTACAAAAACTTACAACGGCAATAATGACTTCCTGTACTTCACCAAAAGGGCCCTCTCATCTAAGCATTCCCGCAGACATATTAAAAAGCCAATCATATAACTCCGAAGAAAAGCCAAATTTTAGTAATCTTACAAGACAACCCATATACAAAGACGAACATGCCATAAATGAATTAATAGAAAAGTTATCTAAATCAAAAAAAACAGTATTCGTAATTGGATCGGGCGCTAAAGAAGCAAGTGATTTGATTCTAAAATGCATAAACAACCTAGATGCGCTTTTTGTAGCAACACCCGATGGCAAAAGTTTTGTCAACCCTTATCATCCTTCATACAGGGGCGTCATCGGGTTTGCTGGGCATCAAAGCGCAAACAAAGCACTTAATGACAAATCCGTTGACACAGTAGTTGTTGTAGGCGCAACATTAGGAGAATTCACAAGTAACGCTTGGGATAAAAAATCATTACTAAACAACAAACTTATTCATATCGATGACAATGAAAACAACTTTACTCGTTCCGCTGTCGCAAAACTACAAGTTGGCGGTAATATATTAGCCATCTTTAACGATCTAGTTGATTCACAAAGCAAGTGCGCTACAGACCGAGCAGACCATAAATTCAAACATATTAAATCTCTTGTTGATCGGGCTGAGTTTTTTAAAAACAAACAATACATTAACAAGAGAGAGTTATATTTTGACTATGACGAGCCAGAAAAAATCAATGATGTCTCCTCGCCTTTAAAGCCACAGTATTTAATGCATCATTTAACATCAATTTTCCCAGCTAACACTCATTATTTAGCAGATACTGGTAACAACCTTGCGTGGGCCATCCATTATTTAAACCCGTTCGATAGAAGACTCAACCAAAGGCGTGATTCTTATCGTAACGGAAATGGTAGACGTTCAAACAGTGCTGGCCTACTTCAAGTCTGTGCTGAATTTTGTTCCATGGGCTGGTCAATTGGTAGCTCTATTGGCACTGCTCTCGCGCACCCTAATGATCCAGTGGTATGTATAGTCGGCGATGGAAGTTTTTTAATGTCCGGTCAAGAAATTACAGTCGCATTGCAAGAAAAACTTAATGTAATTTTTTTGATTATGAACGACCAACATTTAGGCATGGTTAAACATGGGCAACAATTAAATAATTCAGAAGATACAGCGAATGAGTTACCTAACATAGGCTATGCATTAATGGCGGCCTCTATGGGCATTATGAGCCACACAATCGAAGCTCCTGAAGATTTAGAGAAGCTAAACATTAGGACTATTTGCAACAGAAATGGTCCTACTTTAATAGATGTAAAGATTGACTCCAATGAAGTTCCACCAATTGCAACACGTATAAAAGGCATGAATTAAATGTCCGAATTAAAAGAAAAAATAACCACTAAAATATGGTGCGAAGAACCAGAAGCAGATAACCCATTTGCCGCTAAAACCAGCTATTGCTCTGGTTATGATGTATATGGCGACTTGTTGGGTAAAGTTTCTTGGGCGGAGTATATCTACTGTCTCTTATACACATCTGACGCTGCCGACGAATAGAGAGGTGTAGAT
>OJBO01000688.1_pt1 | contig 17116 bp, 17 predicted proteins | sample 1590461 | NCBI WGS metagenome assembly OJBO01 (sample SAMN05416836, study PRJEB24817) | seawater metagenome | isolation source: Sea water | place: Canada:Atlantic | collected 2013-07 | reverse complement strand
GCTCCAACCCCATGTAAAGCGTCATCAGGTCGCCCGCCGAGACCATGACCATCATGCCGACCGCCGCCAGCGTGATCAGCATCGGGTATTCGAACCGCATCAGGTCGTCGCGGACCATGAACTCCTGCCCCACCAAGAGGATCGCGGCCGCCGAGAGAAGGATCACCACCTTGGCGAAACGCGAAAAGCCGTCGTCGATGAACATGCCGCCAAAGGCCGATTGCGTCGGCCCGCCCGACAGGCCGATCATCGCCGCAACGCCCACGAAGACCGCGACGGTCAGCCAGACCAGCACCGGGGCCAGCCCGTCCTTGGAGGTATAGACCGCCGTGATCAGGCCAAGCATCGCGAAGACGGCGAGGATGATCTCGGGCAGCAGGATGGAGAGATCGGAGGCGAGCATCGAGAAACCCCTAGTTGCTGGCAGCGACGGCGTTGGCGGGAACGAGGTTTTCCAGCGCCAGGTCGTAATTGGAAACAAGCGCCTCGACCGAGGGGCCGATGATATCGAGCGCGAGGCTCGGATAGACGCCAAGCAGGATCGTCATGAAGATGAGCGGCGCGAAGATCAGGCGCTCGCGCGTCGACATGTCGGTGATGGATTTCAGGCTTTCCTTGATCAGATCGCCGAACACCACCCGGCGATAGAGCCAGAGCGCGTAGGCGGCGCTGAGGATCACGCCGGTCGCGGCCAGGACCGCGATCCAGGTGTTGACCTGGAAGACGCCGATCAGGGTCAGGAACTCGCCCACGAAGCCCGACGTGCCGGGCAGGCCGACATTGGCCATGGTGAACAGCATGAAGATGGCGGCATAGGCGGGCATCCGGTTCACCAGACCGCCATAGGCGTCAATCTCGCGGGTGTGCATCCGGTCATAGATGACGCCGACGCACAGGAACAGCGCGGCAGAGATAAAGCCGTGGCTGATCATCTGAAAGATTGCACCGTCCAAGCCCTGCTGGTTGAAGGTAAAGATCCCCATCGTGACAAAGCCCATGTGGGCCACGGAGGAATAGGCGATCAGCTTTTTCATATCCTGCTGCACCAGTGCCACGAGCGAGGTGTAGATGATCGCAATCGCCGACATCCACAGCACCAGTGGCGCCAACACGTCAGAGCCCACAGGGAACATCGGTACCGAGAAACGCAAGAAGCCGTAGCCGCCCATCTTAAGCAAGATCGCCGCAAGCACGACAGACCCTGCCGTCGGTGCCTGAACGTGCGCATCTGGCAACCACGTGTGGACCGGCCACATCGGCATTTTAACCGCAAAACTGGCAAAGAACGCCAAGAACATCATGGTCTGCAATCCGCCGACCACAGTGATCCCCGCAATCGAGAAGGTGTCGGACGCGAAGGTATGCGTCAGAAGACTGACTTCGCAGCCTCCGATGCAAGTCGTGCCCGCATCCGCATACATCATCACCATCGCCACCAGCATCAGGACCGACCCGAGGAAGGTGTAGAGGAAGAACTTGAACGATGCATAAATACGGTTCGCCCCGCCCCAGATGCCAATAATCAGGAACATCGGGATCAGACCTGCCTCGAAGAACAGGTAGAAGAGCACGAGATCCAGCGCCATGAACACGCCCAGCATCAACGTCTCGAGAAGCAGGAAGGCGATCATGTATTCCTTGACCCGCGTCTCTACGTTCCAGCTGGCAGCGATGACCAGCGGCATCATAAACGTGGTCAGCATCACAAACAGGATCGAAATGCCGTCAACGCCCAGACGGTACTGAAGGCCCATCAACCATTGTGCCTCGTCGACAAACTGGAAGCCGGTGTTGGACGGGTCAAAGTCGAACAGAATGAACAGCGAGATCAGGAACGTGACTGTTGTGGTGATCAGTGCCAGCCATTTTGCATTGCGCCCCGCCGCGGCGTCTTCGCCCCGCAGGAACACAGCCAGAATAAGCGCCGCAAAGCTGGGCATGAAGGTAATGATGGAAAGCAAGTGATGATCCATTAGTGTGCCCCCCCGCTCATCGTCATCCAGGTCACAAAGACCGCGATGCCGATCACCATGGCGAAGGCGTAGGTAAAGATATAGCCGGACTGCGCGCGCCCTGCCAGACGGGTGAGGAACGGAATGATCCCCATGGCGACACCGTTCAGCGTGCCGTCGATCACATTACCGTCCCCGCGCTTCCAGAAAAAGCGGCCGATGGCCATCGCGGGCTTGACGAAGATGACATTATACAGCTCGTCGAAATACCATTTGTTCAGGAAGAACAGGTACAGCGGGCGTTGGTTGGCTGCCAGACGGGCCGGCAGGCTCGGGTTCCAGATGTAGAACCACAGCGCCATCACGAGGCCAAAGACCATCGCGATGAACGGGCTGACCTTGACCCATGCCGGTGCGGCGTGGGCGTCATCCAGTACGTGATTGTCTGGCGCGATGTACAACGCCCCCTCGCCCGGTGCGCCGGCAAAGGCTGGACCGTGATGGCCTGCGTCTTCACCGTGATCTTCCGCTGCTTGATCGCCAGCATCGGCGTGGTCGTCCTCGGCCCCTTCGACGTGGGTTTCACCACCGGCAGCCATTTCGGCCATCGGGATACCGTAGAACTCTCCTACATCCTCGGCGTGGCCGAAGAAGCTGTTGTACCACACCATACCGGCAAAGATCGCACCAAGGCTCAGGACACCAAGCGGCACCAGCATGACCATCGGGCTTTCATGCGCGTGATCATGGGTATGCTTATCGCCGCGAGCCTTGCCAAAGAAGGTCAGGAACATCAGGCGCCAGCTGTAGAAGCTTGTCATCGCAGCAGCGATCACCAGCATCCAGAAGCCGTACATAGACCCGCCACCCCAAGCGCTTTCGATAATCGCATCCTTGGACAGGAAACCCGCGAAACCGAAGTGTGTCAGCGGAATGCCAACACCGGTGATCGCCAGCGTACCAATCATCATCGCCCAGAAGGTATAAGGAATTTTCTTACGCAGTGCGCCATAGTTGCGCATGTCCTGTTCGTGGTGCATCGCGTGGATCACCGACCCTGCGCCCAGGAACAACATCGCCTTAAAGAACGCGTGGGTGAACAGGTGGAACATCGCCGCAGAATACATACCAACGCCAGCGGCCACGAACATATAGCCAAGCTGCGACATGGTCGAATAGGCGATCACGCGTTTAATATCGTTCTGAACCAGACCTATTGTCGCTGCCACGAATGCTGTGGTGGCCCCCAGGAAGGTAACGAACATCATCGCCTCAGGCGCGACCTCCATCAATGGCGACATGCGGCAGATCAGGAAGACCCCTGCTGTTACCATCGTCGCCGCGTGGATCAGCGCCGACACGGGTGTCGGGCCTTCCATCGCGTCGGGCAACCAGGTGTGCAGGAACAGCTGCGCCGATTTACCCATCGCGCCGATAAACAGCAGGATCGCAATCAGGTTCGCGGCGTTCCATTCGGACCACAAAAAGCCCAAAGTCGTTTCAGCCAGATCAGGCGTCGCGGCAAAGATATCATCGAACTTGATCGAGTCCGTGAGGTAGAACAGCGCCATGATCCCCAGCAGAAAACCAAAGTCACCCACGCGGTTCACCACGAAAGCCTTGATCGCCGCAGCATTCGCCGATGGCTTTTTATAGTAAAAGCCGATCAGCAGATAAGATGCGACGCCCACGCCTTCCCAGCCAAAGAACATCTGAACCAGATTGTCCGAGGTCACGAGCATCAGCATCGCGAAGGTAAAGAACGACAGGTAAGCGAAAAAGCGGGCACGGTAGGGCTCCGCATCCGAAAAATTCTCGTCGTGGGCCATGTAGCCAAAGGAATACAGATGCACGAGGCTAGAGACCGTGGTGATCACGATCAACATGATCGCAGTCAGCCGGTCCAGACGGATCGCCCAGTCGGTTGACAGGCTCCCGCTTTCGATCCAGCGCAGAATCTGGATGTGCTGGGTTTCGCCGTCAAACGATAGAAAGACAATCCAGCTGAGCAGCGCCGCAAGGAACAGCAGACCCGTTGCCACATACTGACCAGCTTTCTCGCCAATCAGCTTCCAGCCGAAACCACAGATCAATGCACCCACGAGTGGTGCGAAAAGAATGATCGTTTCCATGATCTTAGCCCTTCATCACGTTGACATCTTCGACCGCGATCGTACCCCGATTGCGGAAGAAGCAGACCAGAATGGCCAGCCCGATTGCAGCTTCGGCAGCGGCGACGGTCAGGACGAACAGTGTGAACACCTGCCCCACCAGATCACCCAGATAGTAAGAGAAAGCGACAAAGTTGATGTTCACCGCCAAGAGCATCAGTTCAATCGACATCAACATGATGATGATGTTCTTGCGGTTCAGGAATAGCCCGAAAATGCCAATGACGAACAGCGTCGCCGCTACCGTCAGGTAATGTTCAATTCCGATCATGTCGTCCCTCGGTTCTTTTGCCCTTTTCAGGCGTTCTTTAGTTCTTGTCGCGGAATGTTTCCATCCCGATCCGGTCGCATCTAGAAAATGCTGAAGCCGCCCACGACCACAATCAAAACGACGACAAGTACTACAATTGTATTACGTGACATGGAGTATATCCTTGATAGGACAGGCCGATTATAGGCCCTGCCCGGGTTTCACATCATTCAGTTTCATTGCCAGTTTCGGATCGCGCATCATCTGGTCGACCACGTTCTGCCGTTTGACATCGCCGCGATGGCGCAGCGTCAGTACGATCGCACCGATCATAGCGACCAGCAGGATCAGCCCCGACAGTTGGAACAGCAAAAAGTATTGATCATACAGGATTAGACCCAAGGCAGCAGTGTTATGCACCTCGTCCGTGATCACCTGCGTGCGCAGCCCTTCGGCGGCAGAGTTCGCATCCCATGCGCCAAACGCCATGACGAACTGCATCAGGATGACCAGACCGATCAGCAATGCCAGCGGCATATAGCGCGCCATCTCGGCCTTGAGTTCGGCGAAATCAACGTCCAGCATCATGACAACGAACAGGAACAATACCGCGACCGCGCCCACATAGACGATGATCAACAGCATCGCGACAAATTCGGCGTTCAGCAGCACGAAAAGCCCCGCCGCGCTGAGGAAGGACAGGATCAACCACAGCACCGAATGCACGGGGTTGCGGCTGATCACAGTGAACAGCCCGCCGGCGATCACGCTGATCGCGAAGAGGTAAAATGCGAAAACGCTCATGCGTCACCTTCCTTGTCATCCAAAACACCCTGCGCAATCTCCATCGCGCGGGTCATGGCGGGGATGCCGGCGAAAACCGCCATCTGCCCGATCGTCTCTATCACCTGCTGCTTATGCGCACCGGCCTCTACCGCGTGAATTACGGCTTGGCGCAGCGCAATGTCATTCTGGGCACCCTGCATGGTCAGCCCCGAAATCGTCAGCAACATCCGCGTCTTGGCATCCAACCCGTTGGGGTTCATCGTATTGCCAAAAAACGTTTCCATCATGTCTTTGGGCATCTTGCCCATCATCGCCTCGAACCCTTTTGGCGAAAACGCGTCCATTGCAGGAAAGCCTTTGGCCATGTCCTGCATTTGGCGCATCATCTCTTCAAAGGGGTTTTGGCTATCGGTCATCGGTACGGCGCGTCCAGTTCGAGGTTGCGGGCGATCTCTGCTTCCCAGCGTTCGCCGTTGTCCAGCAGCTTGGCCTTGTCATAGAACAGCTCTTCGCGGGTCTCGGTCGAGAATTCGAAATTCGGCCCTTCGACAATTGCGTCAACCGGGCAGGCTTCCTGACAGAAACCGCAATAGATGCATTTGGTCATGTCGATGTCATAGCGCGTGGTGCGGCGACTGCCGTCTTCGCGTGGCTCAGCATCAATCGTAATTGCCTGCGCAGGACAGACCGCTTCACACAATTTACACGCGATGCAACGCTCTTCGCCGTTAGGATAACGACGCAGCGCATGTTCGCCACGGAAACGCGGGCTTAGCGGGCCTTTTTCGTGCGGGTAGTTGATCGTCGCCTTGGGCTTGAACATATACTTAATGCCAAGCTTCAGGCCTTGGTAAAAATCCTGCAGCAGGAAATATTTTACGTGACGGGTATAGTCGGTGTTAGCCATATCAGCCCCCTACTGTCCAACGGGCATAAATGCCCCAGAACCAATCGAATTTCGCGGCGAAGGAGACGAAGACAACCCAGAACAGGCTGAACGGCAGGAATACTTTCCATCCCAAACGCATCAGCTGGTCATAGCGGTACCGCGGGGTGATCGCCTTGACCAACGAGAAGAAGAAGAACACCAGCCCCATCTTGGCGATCATCCAGAAGATACCGTCTGGCAGGCCAGGGATCGGCGACAGCCAGCCGCCAAAGAACATCAGCGAGATCAGCGCGCACATCAGCACCACGGCGACCAGTTCACCGATCATGAACAGCAAGAAAGGCGTGGAGGAATATTCGACCTGATAGCCAGCAACCAGTTCGGATTCCGCTTCGGGAAGGTCAAACGGTGGGCGGTTGGTTTCGGCCAGTGCCGAGATGAAGAACAGGATCAGCATCGGGAAGTGCGGCAGCCAGTACCAGTTCAGCAGACCGTAGTCCCCGCTTTGTGACAAGACGATGTTGCCAAAGTTCATCGAGCCGGAACTGATGACGACGCCGATGATGATCAGACCGATCGACACCTCGTAGGAAATCATCTGCGCCGCAGATCGCAGTGACCCCAAGAACGGGTATTTGGAGTTTGACGCCCATCCGCCCATGATCACGCCGTAAACTTCTAGCGACGAGACCGCGAAGACATACAAGATCGCCACGTTGATGTTCGACAAGACCCAGCCGTCGTTGAACGGGATCACCGCCCAGGCGACCAGCGCCATGACCAAGGTCACCATCGGGGCCATAAAGAACACGGCGCGGTCAGCACCGGCGGGCACGATCACCTCTTTGACAATGTATTTCGCGAAATCCGCAAAGGATTGCAGCAGACCGTAGATGCCAACAACGTTGGGCCCGCGGCGCAGCTGGACCGAAGCCCAGATTTTCCGGTCGGCGTACATCAGGAACGCAAGGGCAAGAAGCAGGGGAATCACAACAAGGAAAATCTGGCCAATAATCAGCAGGATCGTCCCCAGCGTGGTGTTGAAAAAGAAGTCAGCCATAGGTCCTCACACCGTCGGTATGCCTTTTTCCATGCAGTTCTGCACGGTCACTTCGGCATCTATTGTCTTCAAGCCCGCAGGCAGGCTCGGCGAGATGGTGTAAACAGCATCTGCGTGCCAGACACCACCCTCGATCTCAACATTTGTACGCACGTGGCGGGCAAAACCAAAGCCCCGGATCAAAGTATATCGGGCCGCAGCACATTCCGCATATTCCGCTACATTCTCGGATGACCGCGCTTTGGTCATCGCCACGTCAAACTGGACAAGATCCCCGTCCAGCAATTTGGTTTCGACACCGCGATATTCAGGAATGAAATCTTCGGCCATGGGCGCTTGCGTTTCGCAGGCGCCCAGAACCAAAGGCAACATCATTCCCAAAATCCTCACTCCGCCGCCAGTGGTGTTTCACGGCGGGCTTTGGCGTTGGCCGAAAGCTCTGCCATCAACTGGCTCGCACGGGCAATCGGGTTGGACAGGTAGAAGTCAGCAATCGCGTGACGGAACGGACTGTCGCCCAAGCTGCCCTGCGCCACCGGCTGCCAGTCGTTTTCCGCGACCTGATCGATATCCCCCAAATGCGGCACATCAGCGACCAGTGCTTTGCGCAATGCCGCCAGCGAATCGAAGGGCAGTTTCGCATCCAGCTCGGCGCTGAGCGCACGCAGGATGGCCCAGTTTTCCTTGGCCTGACCAGGGGCAAAACTGGCGCGTGCCGCGAGCTGCGGGCGGCCTTCGGTGTTGACGAACAACCCACCCTCTTCGGTATAGGCGGCACCGGGCAGGATGATATCGGCACGGTGCGCGCCGCGATCCCCATGCGAGCCTTGATAGATCACGAAGGGGCCAGCAGGAATGTCGCCTTCGTCCGCACCAAGGTTATAGATCACGTCGGCGGCCAGCACATCATTGATGCCGTTTTCAGCTACGGCCCCTATATCCATCGCGCCCACACGGGATGCGGCGGTGTGCAAGACCATAAAGCCAGACTTCGTCGCTTCGGCCAGCGCCATAGCAGCGGCCAGAACCTCTGCCCCGTCTTCACGGGCCAAAGCGCCCATGCCCACAACGATGACCGAGGATTTCTCGGCGATGTCGGCATGATCCTTTTTCAGCAGTTCGTTCAGCAACGACGGGCTGTCGCCCAGATGGTCGTAGTCATAGGTCAGATCGACAGCGGAGCCCATCAGGGCGACGTCAGCCCCACGCGTCCAGGCTTTACGGATACGCGCGTTAAGCACCGGTGCTTCCACGGCGGGGTTTGCGCCGATCAACATGACGGCTTGTGCCGTGTCCAGATCTTCGACCGTGGCGGTTCCGACATAGCCCGACCGGTTGCCCGCAGGCAGCTTCGCGCCATCGGTACGGCATTCCACAACGCCGCCCTGCCCTTCGATCAGTTGTTTCAATGCATATGTAGCCTCGACCGACGCAAGGTCACCGATCAGACCGGCAACATTCTTACCCTTCATCGCAGCAGCGGCAGCGGCCAATGCTTCGGGCCAATCAGCTTTGCGCAACTTACCGTTTTCGCGAATATAGGGCGTGTCCAGACGCTGACGGCGCAGACCGTCCCAGACGAAACGGGTTTTATCGGAAATCCATTCCTCGTTCACGCCGTCGTGGTTGCGCGGCAAAAAGCGCATGACTTCGCGGCCTTTGGTATCCACACGGATGTTCGACCCAAGCGCATCCATCACATCAATCGATTCTGTCTTGGACAGTTCCCAAGGCCGTGCGGTGAAGGCGTAGGGTTTAGAGACCAACGCCCCCACGGGGCACAGGTCAATGATATTACCCTGCAGGTTCGAATCGAGCGTCTGCCCCAGATAGGCTGTAATCTCGGCGTCTTCACCACGGCCGGTCTGGCCCATCTGGTGAATGCCCGCGACCTCGGTGGTGAAGCGTACACAACGGGTGCACGAGATGCAGCGCGTCATATGGGTTTCAACCAGCGGGCCCAAATCCAGATCTTCGGTCGCGCGCTTAGGCTCGCGGTAGCGGCTAAAGTCGACGCCGTACGCCATCGCCTGATCTTGCAAGTCACACTCGCCGCCCTGATCGCAGATCGGGCAATCCAGCGGGTGGTTGATCAGCAGGAATTCCATCACGCCCTCGCGGGCCTTTTTCACCATGGGCGAATTGGTTTTAACGACCGGCGGCTGGCCTTCGGGGCCAGGCCGCAAATCGCGCACCTGCATGGCGCAAGACGCCGCAGGCTTGGGCGGGCCGCCTACGACCTCCACAAGACACATCCGGCAGTTACCGGCAATCGACAGACGTTCGTGGTAACAGAAACGCGGAATTTCCACCCCTGCTTCCTCACACGCCTGAATGAGCGTCATCGCCCCTTCGACTTCGACTTCCTTGCCGTCAATGATGATCTTGCGGGTATCGCTCATATGCTTATTTCGCTCTCAGTAACGAACCGATCCGGCTCGATTTTTGGATTTCTGCACGCCCTAACGCACAATAGCTTTGTGGGTCAGAAGTATCGACCCCCTTCGCCTTTAAATATGCAGCCCCCCGGGCCTTCATGCGCGCCTTTTCAGCATCGCTTTTGCGGTAGGCGTCAATTTCGTCCGACGTATAGCCCAAAGATTTGGCCGTGCTTTGCACATTGTTCAGATAGCTAAGCGCGCGCAGCATGCGGGCCGAGATATCAGGACATTCCTTGCGAATCCGGTCGGCCAGTCCAAGATCAAGCAGCGCATCATCAACAGCCGGTACATCACGCAGCGGCGGTTTTGCGGCGACAGGGCTGGCCATCAGGGCCACGGTGGTTACGGCGATCAATACGTTACGCATCTTACTCTCCTCATGTAGCGGGGCGGACTGCCCCTTGCTACACATGGGAACTGACCCCGATGTTATTCAATAACATCCCCAGATCAGCCATTTGCCAGCGGTATGTCGCGCAAACGATCAGGAAGGGCAAGCCCCCTGAAACGTCAAAGCGTCGTCCACAAGGCGCAAATTCTCGGGCGGGGTGTCCGGCCCCACGACCCATTTAATATCGGAACTGCCATAGTTGGTCACACAATACACCGTCGCCTCATAGCGCGCGGCTTCGCGGGCACCGGTGATCGACTGCGAGGCATTGCGCACCCGCAGGGTAAAGACATCGCGCTGCCCGTCGACTTTGCTCAGCTTGGTGCGGAAATATTTACCATCAAAGGCCAGACGGTCTTCGCGGGCGGTACAGCCAGCCAATACCGCAGCCGTCATACAAAATAGAACAATCTGCTTCATCTTCCCTCGCTCTGCCGGTGTGGCCGGACCCGTCTTTTTGTGCAGCCCCCTGCCGATCGATGGCGGGGGCTGTCGTTCCTCGGTCGCGCCTTAAAAGGCCGCGAAAATTGCCAGCACGGCCAAGGCCAGAATACAGACCAACCCCAGCGTAAAGAATAACGACCGCATGGGCTGGTTGGTTGTCCCGATATGCACCACGGCCATCGCGACCCGCACCGCCACGAAAAGCGCCGCAAAGAGGTTCACCCAGAACACAGGCGCGCCAAGTAGCACCGCCGCCAGCGTCGATGCCAGAAACGGGCCCGACGCCTCTATCGCGTTCATAAACGCGCGATCACGGCGATAGACTACGTCGTCATAGTTCCGCTTGGGCTTGCCGCACTCACAACGCCCCTCTGGCGTGCGCCCCATAGTAGAGAGCGCGCCCAGAACACTCATAAGAATGGCCCAAAAGGCCAAAGCTGCCAGCGCGTGGCTATAGGCGGCAAAGCTTTCCATCAAAGCTTACTCCGCCGCGACGGCGCTGACGCGCCCGGTGCGTTTGTACCTGATGCGATCCTCGATCTCGTCGCGGAAGTGACGGATCAGGCCCTGAATGGGCCAAGCCGCCGCATCACCAAGGGCGCAGATCGTGTGACCTTCGACCTGTTTGGTCACGTCGAGCAGCATGTCGATCTCTTCAGGCTCCGCATCGCCGCGCACCAAACGGTCCATTACGCGCATCATCCAGCCGGTTCCTTCGCGGCATGGCGTACACTGACCGCAGGATTCGTGCTTGTAGAACTTCGCCAGACGCCAGATCGCCTTGATCACATCGGTGGAGTTATCCATCACGATGACCGCCGCCGTCCCGAGGCCCGAGCGTTGTTCGCGCAGGTAGTCGAAATCCATGATCGCGTCGCGCATCTGTGCACCGGGGATCATCGGCACCGACGACCCGCCGGGGATCACAGCCTTGAGGTTGTCCCAGCCGCCACGGATACCGCCGCAATGCTTTTCGATCAGTTCTTCGAAAGAGATGCTCATCGCTTCTTCGACGACGCAGGGGTTGTTCACGTGTCCCGAGATCGCGAAAAGCTTGGTGCCTGCGTTGTTCGGACGCCCGAAGCTTGAAAACCATTCAGGACCGCGGCGCAGGATCGTTGGCACCACCGCGATGGATTCCACGTTGTTCACCGTGGTCGGGCAACCGTACAGACCGGCACCCGCAGGGAACGGCGGCTTCATCCGAGGCATGCCCTTTTTGCCCTCTAGGCTTTCGAGCAGCGCGGTTTCTTCGCCGCAGATATACGCACCGGCACCGTGGTGAACATAAATGTCAAAGTCATAGCCCGATTTACAGGCGTTCTTGCCGACCAGACCGGCGTCATACGCCTCGTCGATGGCGGCTTGCAGCGCTTCGCGCTCGCGGATGTATTCGCCGCGAATGTAGATGTAGCAAGCGTTGGCGTTCATAGCGAAGCTGGCAATCAGGCAACCTTCGATCAGCGTGTGCGGATCATGACGCATAATTTCGCGGTCTTTACAGGTACCGGGTTCGGATTCATCCGCATTGACCACCAGATAGCTGGGGCGACCGTCGCTTTCCTTGGGCATGAAGGACCACTTGAGGCCCGTCGGAAAGCCCGCACCGCCACGACCACGCAACCCCGACTCTTTCATCTGGCTGATGATCCAGTCACGCCCGTTTTTCAGAATGCCAGCTGTGCCATCCCAATGGCCACGCGCCTGCGCGCCTTTCAGCGTGCGGTCGTGCATACCGTAGATATTGGTAAAGATGCGGTCTTGATCCTGAAGCATGAAGCTAACCTTTATGTGTCACGGCTGGCCGCGCGGGCCCGCCTCATCTGATATATATTGACCATCGCCCAGATCAGGGCAGCCAGCGCTGCAAAGTCGAACAGCAGCGCATAGCGTCCGGGCAAGCCGAACTGCGGTGCAAGCCATTGCGCCGCGATCCAAAGCACCATTGTGCCGGCAATGACAAGGCCCACCATCCGGCCCTTGCGGGCCAAGGCAATTTCTTCCTTATCTGTCATTCGTGGGCATCCATGTCAGGCTCAGGTCTTTTTGTTGCTTGCAGAGACGTCGGTCTCTGTACCGGCGGCAAGGGTTTTTGCTTGCCCTATCCAGTCGTCGCGTTGAATGCGGCCCTTGAACGGCAAGCGGGCGTCGACCCATGCGATTTCAGTCGCTGACCACTGCGCGATCTGGTCAAAGTGATAGATCCCCAGAGCGTTCAACGTCTGCTCGATCTTCGGCCCGACCCCGCTGAGAAGCTTGAGGTTATCGGCCCCGCCTTCGCGCGGCTGGTCCAGCGTTTCAGGGCTGCTCTCAACGGTGCCCACCGGAATATCAGCGATCCCCGGACGGGTTGAGGTCGCCCCCTCGATCGTCGCCGGTGCCTCTGGCACCTCGGCAGCTGTAGGCGCAGGGATAGAGGCAATGGGTTCAGCCGCCGCCTTTGGTGACGCAGCAGGTGCAGGCTCGGCGTCGATAGCCGCCGCCGGAGCTTCGTATTTGTAAGTACCCTTGCGCGCAGCAAGCTCTTCTTGGCCCTTTAGCTTGGCTGTAGGTTTGATCCCTGAGAAGCCCGCGGGCTCGACTACCGCCGCCGGAGACGTGCCTGCTGTCGCTTCGGATGCAGCTCCGCCAACATCGGCTGTTGCCTGACCACCGGTCGTATCTTCGGGGCGGGTTTCGACAGTTTCGACTGCTGCGGGTTCAGCATCCAGCTTTGGCTCGGTCTCTACAGGCGCATCGCTGGTGGGGGCGGCGCTGGCGGCTTGGGTTGTTGCTGCCGTCGCAGGTGCTGCCGCAGCGGCTGGGGCGCGGGCCGGCTCTGCCGTGTCGTCCGCCACCGTGCTGCATAGCAGCTTTGACATCACCACAAATGTCACAAGTCCCAGAATAATCCCGAGGAACAGCGAGGCGATGAAGCCCCAGCCGAAGACCAGCCAAAATAGCAGAGCAAGGGCAAGGCCGACACCGCCCCCCCACCGTGTGCAACCGCGCTTGCATTGCTCTTTTTGCGTCAAATCAGTCATATCCGTCCCCTCGTCCGCCATTCAAGATGATCTATTGTGTTTGCTAGATATCATCTTTTGTGGCGCGGGACGAGAATTCTGTTTGATCACCAGCGGCGAGCTTTTTTGCCTGCTCAACCCAGTTGTCGCGGGACACGCGGCCCTTGAACCCTTCGAGGTTCTGGTCGACCCAGGATACCTCGTTCGGACCCCAGTCCGCGATCTGGCTGAAGTGGTAGAAGCCCATCTTGTTCACCAATGTTTCGAGCTTCGGCCCGATGCCCTTGATAAGCTTAAGGTCATCCGCAGCACCTCCTTCGGGGGCTTCCAGCGCCTTGGGCTTAGTGGCAGAAGCCTCTGCGTTGGCTTCCGCCGATTTCGCGATGGATGCTTGGTCGGTGCCTGCTGTCGGTGCTTTGGGCGCGGGTGCCGGATCGCCCGGTGCGACGCTGCCTGCCTCGGGTTTGCCGACGGCTTCGACGCCCTCCGCCTCTCCGGGTGCTTCGGAGCGTTTATCAGAGGCATCGCCCACATCGCGCGGTGCGTCTTCCTCGGCCGGCGTCCGGCCCCCTTGGGCACCATCGGGTCCTTCGGGCGGCATATTGTCATCGCGCGAGACGGGCTGTTCATTGTCAGCACCAGCGCTATCGGCACCGTCCTTGCCCTGCCACGGCGCGGTCAGGGGGACTTCGGTACCGTCAATGCGTTTGATCGTATCACCAATGTCGACCGCCAGCTGTGCGCTGGCATTATATTGTGTCTTGCCGCTGTCATGATCGGTCAGGCTGGTCAGCCCCGACAGGGGTTCAGACGCATAGCGCCCGTTCTGCGGCCCCGGCACAGGCACCTGCCCTGCAGCCATATCGTCAATCATGGCGCGGAAGCCGTCGACCGTCAGGTCTTCGTAGTAATCCTTGCCGATCTGCGCCATCGGCGCGTTCGAACACGCGCCCAGACATTCGACTTCTTCCCACGAGAATTTGCCGTCTGCGCTGATCTGATGCGCCTTGGGCGCGATGCGGTCCTTGCAGACCTCGATCAGGTCTTCGGCACCGCAGATCATGCACGAGGTCGTACCGCAAATCTGGAAATGCGCGACCTCGCCCACAGGCTGAAGCTGGAACATAAAGTAGAATGTCGCGACCTCGAGCCCGCGAATATAGGCCATGCCCAGCATTTCCGAGACATGTTCGATCGCAGGGCGGCTGAGCCAGCCTTCCTGTTCCTGCGCACGCCACAGCAAAGGGATGATCGCGCTGGCCTGACGGCCTTCGGGGTATTTGGTGATCTGCGCTTCGGCCCATGCCTGGTTGGCGGGGGTGAAGGCAAAGCTTGTCGGTTGGTCAGGGTGCAAACGGCGCAGCATCAGATCAGGCTTTCGTTCTTGCGGAAACGGCGGGCGCCTCCGGCGGGAGTTTATTTAGCAAAATGAAGAGGAGCCGGCTCAACGGTCGACCTCTCCGAAAACGATGTCCATGGTGCCGATGATCGCTGCGACATCCGCCAGCTGGTGCCCCTTGGCGATGTAATCCATCGCTTGCAGGTGCAGGTAGCCGGGCGCGCGCAGTTTGGCACGGTAAGGTTTGTTCGATCCATCCGCCACGAGGTAGACGCCGAATTCGCCTTTGGGGGCCTCGACAGCGCAATAGACTTCGCCGGCGGGGACGTGGAACCCTTCGGTATAGAGCTTGAAGTGATGGATCAGGCTTTCCATATCGGTTTTCATCGCAGTCCGGCTGGGCGGCGTGATCTTGCCCCGCGCCAGAATATCGCCCTGCCCTTCGGGCGCGCGCAGCTTTTCGATCGCCTGCTGGATGATGTAGGTGGACTGACGCATTTCCTCCATCCGGACGAGGTAGCGGTCATAGCAATCGCCGTTCACACCGGTCGGAATCTGGAAGTCGAATTCATCGTAGCATTCATAGGGCTGCGCACGGCGCAAATCCCACGCCAAGCCAGAGCCGCGGACCATGACGCCCGAGAAGCCCCAATCCTGAATGTCCTGCTCGGACACGATGCCGATGTCAGCGTTACGCTGTTTGAAAATCCGGTTTTCGGTCAGCAGTTGATCCACATCGACCATGAAGCCCGACAGGAATTTATGCGACCACGCCTCGATATCGTCCAATAGCGCGGGAGGCAGATCCTGATGAACCCCGCCGGGGCGGAAATAGGCCGCGTGCAGACGGGCACCGCAGGCGCGTTCGTAAAAGATCATCAGATCTTCGCGTTCCTCGAATCCCCAAAGCGGCGGCGTCAGCGCGCCCACGTCCATCGCCTGCGTGGTGACGTTCAGCAGGTGTGACAAGATGCGGCCAATTTCTGAATAAAGCACGCGGATCAACGAAGCGCGACGGGGCACTTCTACACCGGTCAGCTTTTCAATGGCCAGACACCAGGCGTGTTCCTGGTTCATCGGGGCCACGTAATCCAGCCGGTCAAAATACGGCAGGTTTTGCAGGTAGGTGCGGCTTTCCATCAGCTTTTCGGTACCGCGGTGCAGCAGACCAATGTGCGGATCGCAACGTTCGACGATCTCGCCGTCAAGTTCCAGAACAAGACGCAAAACCCCGTGTGCCGCAGGGTGTTGCGGGCCGAAGTTGATGTTGAAGTTGCGGATCTTTTGCTCGCCGGTCAGGGCGTCTTCGAAACCTTTGGTGCCGTCCATCATTTACGCTCCAGCTCGGTCAGTTTGACGCCCATCCACCACAAAAGGGCAAGCGTACCCAAGGGCACGATACAGGCAACGGACCAGTATTTATTGATCCCGAAAAACGGCAACAGCTTGACCATCGGGATGATTGTGAGGGCAGACAGTACGAACCACCAAATGCCACCCATCATTTTGCCTCCGGCTTTTCATCGCCAGGCAGAATATATTCAGCCCCTTCCCAAGGCGACATAAAGTCGAATTGGCGATATTCCTGCACGAGGCTTACCGGTTCATACACCACGCGCTTTTCGCTCTCGTCATAGCGGACTTCGGTATAGCCGGTGGTCGGGAAATCCTTGCGCAGCGGATAGCCACGGAACCCATAATCCGTCAGCAGGCGACGCAGGTCGGGGTGGCCGGCAAAAATGATGCCGAACATGTCAAAGACTTCGCGCTCGAACCAGTTGGCCGACGGGTGGATATCGACGATCGACGGGACCATGTCCTCTTCGCGTGCGGCGACGCGTAGACGGATGCGCTGGTTCTGGTACATCGACAAGAAGTGATAGACGACATCAAAGCGTTTAGCACGCCCCGGGTAATCCACCGCCGTGATGTCCACCAACGAGGAGAAACGACAGGTCGCGTCGCCTTTGATAAACTCCACCAGTCCAGGCAGATTGGCCTGCGTGACGTCCATATTCAGCTCGTCAAAAGCGTTGTCCCAGCCCAGGATACAGTCGGGGCGTTTCGCTTCGATGTACGCGCCAAGTTCGTTCAGTTGTTCTGACATATCAGCCCCTTAGCGAACAATTGTGCCGGTGCGGCGGATTTTGCGCTGCAATTGCATGATGCCGTACAGCAAGGCCTCTGCCGTTGGCGGGCAGCCGGGCACATAGACATCGACAGGCACAATCCGGTCGCAGCCGCGCACCACAGAATAGCTATAGTGGTAATAGCCGCCGCCGTTCGCGCATGACCCCATAGAGATCACATACCGCGGTTCCGGCATCTGGTCGTAAACCTTGCGCAGGGCCGGTGCCATCTTGTTGGTCAGCGTGCCCGCAACAATCATCA